>Ga0187781_10001009_pt1 | contig 21092 bp, 15 predicted proteins | sample 0715_SJ02_MP02_2_FD_132447 | JGI IMG/M metagenome (GOLD analysis project Ga0187781, IMG submission 132447) | Tropical peat soil microbial communities from peatlands in Department of Meta, Colombia - 0715_SJ02_MP02_20_MG | ecosystem: Environmental > Terrestrial > Soil > Wetlands > Peat | place... | reverse complement strand
TCGGCGAGGCCGACAATTTCGTGCTGAAATTCCAGAAGCCGGCGGATTAGGCCCCGCGCGCCGCGGCGCGGTCTTCAACGCTGGTCGACGCGCTCCAGCCGCTTGGCGCGCGCCTCGAGGTCGGCGGCAAGGCGCGAGAGGTCATCGGCGAGCTTCGGCTCGTCCTCGTCCATCTGCTCGCGCGCCAGCTTGCGCAGCGCGGCGGCGCGCTCGCGCAGCAGCCGCGCGGCCTGCGGCACCTTCATGATGATTGTCCCATCCCCAAAGCCGGTGGCCCGATGCCCTCGCTTCGGCACGTCTTCGCGTGCTTCGACACTAGCGCCAAATCGGCGGCCTTCCAGTCACCCTTTCGAGGGGGAGCCGAAAAGGGATCGCCGAGACGCCGCCGCAGCCCGAGCGCCGCCGCCTCAGGGCGAGGCGGAAAGGACCGGCGCGCCGTCGAGCACGACGATGGTGGCGTGGCCGGTGTCGTCAATAGGGAGTCCCGTGCGGCCGATGAGCGCGGCGCTGTCGGCGGAGAGCGCCATCGCCGCCAGCGAGACCAGCAGCAAGCCCGCCGCCACCGCCGGGCGCGCCAGGCGCGCGGCGCGGCCGAAGAAGCTTTTCTGCCGCGCCCGTTCGTGCCCCGCGATGGTGATCTCCAGCCGCCGCCGCTCCAGCTCCCAGATCGAGCGCTGATGGTCGTGCATCAGCTTGAGATCGACGATGAGCCGCTCTTGCTGCTGGCTCGTTCGCTCGGCCGCCGTCTGCGCTTCGGCAAGCTGCGCCTCGAGCCCCCGGATCTGCGCCTGCCAGGCCTGGCGCTCCTGCTCGCGCGCGTCGAGAATGCGCCGCAGCCAGCCCATCAGCTTGATCCGCTGGGCGGGATCGCCGGCGGGTGCGGCCGGGGCGAGGCTTTCCTGCTCGGCCTTGAGCGCGGCGACGAGCTGCAAGACGCGCGCGATGGGCTGCTCGGCATTGCCGCCGGCCTCGCCGCGCGAGCGGGCCCGCGCCTTGCCGCGCGGGCTCCTCGCCTTTGCCAAGCTCGCCTCTTCCGCGCCGTCGAGCAGCATGCCGGAGCCCCCTCTTTCCTTGCGCTGGATTATTGCGGCCCATGGTTAACCATTGGTTGCCGGGCAAAAGCGGCCGGCCCCGCAGGCCCGGACGGCGCGCGCGGGTTGAGCACCGCCGCGCCGTGGTGTAGGGTCGCCGCCCCAAGCGGACGGGAGGAGGCGATGGCCGAGATCGACGCGTTCCGCGCGCAGACCCGCGCCTGGCTCGAGGCGAATTGCCCGCCAAGCATGCGCACGCCGATGCCCGAGGACGAGATCGTCTGGGGCGGACGTCACGCCCGCTTCAAGAATCCGGAGTCCAAGCTCTGGCTCGAGCGCATGGCGGCGCGCGGCTGGACGGTGCCGACCTGGCCCAAGCGCTATGGCGGCGGCGGCCTTGCTGCGGACGAGGCGCGCGTCCTCGAGGAGGAGATGCGCCGGCTCAATTGCCGCTCGCCGCTGCAAAGCTTCGGCATCTGGATGCTGGGGCCGGTGCTGCTGGACTACGGCAGCGAGGCGCAAAAGGCGAAGCATCTGCCGCCGGTCGTGCGCGGCGAGATCCGCTGGTGCCAGGGCTACAGCGAGCCGGAGGCCGGCTCCGACCTCGCCGGCCTCAAGACCCGCGCCGTGCCGCAGGGCGAGCATTTCCTCATCAACGGCCACAAGATCTGGACCTCCTATGCCGACCAGGCCGATTGGATCTTCTGCCTGGTGCGCACCGATCCCATGGCGAAGAAGCATGAGGGGATCAGCTTCCTGCTCATCGACATGGACGATCCCGGCGTGCGCACGCGGCCGATCCGGCTCATCAGCGGCGCCTCGCCCTTCTGCGAGACCTTCATCGAGAACGTCCGCGTGCCCATGGACAATCTCGTCGGCGGCCTCAACAACGGCTGGACCATCGCCAAGAAGCTGCTGGAGCACGAGCGCAAGATGATCGCGTCCATCGGCGAGCGCCAGCGCGGCGCCGAGCGCCCGCTCGCCGAGCTTGCCAAGAGCTACGCCGGGGCGCGCGACGGCAAGGTGGCGGATGCGGTGCTGCGCGACCAGATCGCGCGCTACGAGATCGACCAGCGCGCCTTCCGCTTCACCCAGCGCCGCGCCGCCGAGGAGGCGAAAGGCGGCGCGCCGGGTCCGGCCTCGGCCATGTTCAAATATTACGGCACCGAGCTCAACAAGCGGAAGTTCGAGCTGTTGCTGCAATGCGTGGGGACCCAGGCGCTGGGCTGGGAAGGCGACGGCTTTGCCGCCGACGAGAAACGCATGACGCGCGAATGGCTGCGCTCCAAGGGGAACTCGATCGAGGGCGGCACCTCGGAGATCCAGCTCAACGTCATCGCCAAGCGCGTGCTTGGCCTGCCGGATTGAGGCCATGGCGCTCGTCCTCGACAGCGACACCGCGCTCATCCGCGACACGGCCTTCGACTTCTTCGAGAAGCGCGCGCCGGTGAGCGCGCTGCGCAAGCTGCGCGACGACAAGGACGCGCTCGGCTTCTCCCTGCCGCTGTGGCGGCAGATGGCCGAGCTGGGCTGGGCCGGTTTTCTCGTGCCGGAGGCTTATGGCGGCGCCGATTTCGGCTGCCTCGGCCTCGGCCAGGTGATGGAGGCGGCGGGCCGCACGCTCGCCGCGAGTCCGCTCTTTGCCACGGCGCTGATCGGCGCGAGCGCGCTGGCGCTCGCCGGCAGCGAGCCACAGAAGGCCGCGCATCTGCCGGCGCTCGTCAAAGGCGAGCGTCTCCTCGCGCTGGCGCTCGAGGAAGGCGCGCATCACGCGCCCCTTGCCGTCGCCGCGACGGCCCGGCAGAGCGGCGGCGTCTTCCGCCTCGACGGCGAGAAGCGCTTTGTCCTCGACGGCCATGTCGCCGATCTCCTCATCCTCGCCGCGCGGACGTCCGGCGCTCCGGGCGAGCGGGCCGGCCTCACCCTTTTCCTCCTGCCCGGCGACGCCAAGGGTCTGACGCGCACGCGCACCGTCATGGTCGACAGCCGCAACGCCGCGCGCCTTGCCCTCGACGGCGTCGAGCTTGGCGCGGACGCGGTGCTGGGGCGCGTCGATGACGGCGCCGATGTGCTCGACCCCGTGCTCGACCGCGCCCGCGCCGGGCTTGCCGCGGAGATGCTCGGCAGCGCCGCGGCGGCGTTCGAGCGCACCGTGCAGTATCTCAAGGACCGCAAGCAGTTCGGCGTGCCGATCGGTTCCTTCCAGGCGCTGAAGCACCGCGCCGCGGCGATGTTCTGCGAGATCGAGCTGGCGCGCTCGGCGGTGACCGCCGCGCTCGCCGCGCTCGACGCCGGGACCAAAGATGCCGCCGCCCTCTCCAGCCTCGCCAAGGCCAAGGCCGGCGACGCCTTCTTTCTGGTCAGCAACGAGGGCGTGCAGATGCATGGCGGCATCGGCATGACCGACGAGCATGAGATCGGCTTTTTCCTCAAGCGCGCGCGGGCGGCCGGGGCGGCCTTCGGCGACAGCGCCTTTCACCGCGACCGCTATGCCTCGTTGATGGGGTATTAGTAAATCGTTGCCGTGGATCGAATCATATCAGGCAACGTGATCGAGTTTGTAGGTCTAGTCGAGGTATGGACGACGAGATGAACAAAACCGCGGCGGGCCTGTGCGCCTGCTACCAGTTACTTCGGACGCGCCCCAACAAAAGTCTAGACGTCGGCGCTCGCCGACAACTCCGCGACATACCTGTCAATCACTTTTGGATCAAAAACGGAATTGTATAGAATCCAAACAACGTGCCAGAGCCACGGGTAAATCGAAAGTGCCACAGAAAAAAGCCACGAATAGGACCATCCATAGACCGCCGTTAAGTAAAGAGTCACCGACACGAGCGCTAAAACTACTCCAAGATTGTAGATGACCATTGACCAGAGGTACGACTGGACCTTTCCTTCATCGAGAGCATCGGTAATTCTTTCCGCAGCCCAAGCAAAGAGCCAGAATGCGAAGGCACTAGCAACAATGCAGGCCGTGTGTGCGCCTTCGCTCACATATTGGTGCCTATCATCAAACGCATAGTGCGCGATAAGCACGCCCGTGAACCCCGCAAATATGGCGTTTACCGTTACCATCGACTTACTTCCATCCTTCCAGCGTGGCTGCATAAATCATTCCCCTGGCGAAGAAAGTGAAAGTAGTGTGTATTCAAATGCAGTATTTGTATCATACCAATTTTCCGCAGTTGCAAGGACCCTTCCATTTATGCCACGCATTTTTGCAGTCGTGCCGCGCGCGACGTGAGCTGTGACTCTGATATACCCTTCGCGCGTAGCAATACGCAGACATTCCTTTTGTAGTGCCATTCCAATCCCGCGGTGCCGATAGGAAGGTTTAACAGCTACAGAAACAATGTAGATACTGTCTCGCTGTCCGAAGTGAGGGTCTGTCTGGATTCTCGATACATCTCCACAGTTCTCAATGATGTCGGCAGCGAGGTAGCCGACAACCTGAAAATGATCTGAGACGCGAGCGACGAGAAAGATTCCGGTTGCAGATTCAGCCACTCTCTGTAAAGTTTCAGCCTCATCGCGGATCGAGGGCGCAAAACTGACGTTTTCGATCTGAATAATCGCCGATTCGAATTCCTTCCAACGGTTTCCCGGAATCCGTATAAGCTCCAGTGTGTCGATCATCCGGGAAAGTTTCGGTTTCATGCTTTCGATCCTAAGAGAGACAGGTGTCGGCTAGATCTGATGCCCATTCCGTGCGCGACCCACACGTTCTTACGAAAAAGCCAGAGTGGCAGCTACCTCTCATTTGGCACCTTTAGAGCGGCGCGCAACACAAGATTACAGGATATGACGTTTGGGTGCTGAAATAAAATCCGCTTGGCGTTTGGATCTGGTCAGGGATACTTATTGCATGATCGACTATAGTTACACGGCCACGAAGCGTCCACAGGCGGCATACCTATCAATTGGTTTCGTCGACTAATATTCAATACTGCGCACGGCAACTAGTCCACCTCCGCGGGAGCGCGAATCACGATTCAACATTGGACTGATACCCGATGCAGTGGAGATCCGGCAGTGGCCGGAAGCGCGCGCGGCCGCTCGCGGTGCCGGGCCGCGCACGCCCGTCTCTCAACTTAACGTTGCAATTCTCTGAAGAAACGGTTATGGTCCCATTGTCGCCTGGTGTCCGGGGAACATCGGCCGAAATCGGGGACCATGCATTCCTGGGGGGATTATCATGACAATCGCTGCGGCGTTTGTTTCCGCCATCGCACGTCAAAAAACCGGTGCGGCGGCGGCCTGCCGGCGGCTTGCCGTCGGCCTGCTGGCCTGCCTTCTTCTCGCCGGCGGTGAAGCGGCCTTCGCTCAGACCAATGTCTTAACCTATCACTATGACGTATCGCGCACCGGTTGGAACGCAACCGAGACCTCGCTGACGGCGGCGAATGTCGGCGGCGGCAATTTCGGCCTCCTCTATTCTCCGGTCACCGTCGACGACCAGATCGACGCGCAGCCGCTGATCGTGAACAACCAGGCCATCGTCGGCCACAGCGGCACCTATCAGGTCGTCTATGTCGCGACCGAGAGCAACAGCCTCTACGCGATCGATGCCGCGACCGGCACGATCCTGAAGCAGGTTTCGCTCGGCACGGCCGTCTCGCAAAGCAATCTCCCCGGCGCCTGCAACAACAACGCGACGCAGGTGGGAATCAATTCGACGCCGGTCATCGACACGTCAAGCGGCACGATGTACCTGATCACCTATACTTGGGAGAGCGGCAATCCGGTCCACCGCATTCACGCGCTCGACCTCAAGACCCTGGCCGACAAGGTGCCGTCGGTGCCGATCGACAAGGCGCATGGGGCATCGCATGCAATGCCCAACGGCGGCACCTATCGCTTCAACCCGGCGACGCAACGCCAGCGATCGGGCCTGCTCGAAACCCACGGCAACATCTATGCGGCGTTCGGCAGCTTCTGCGATTTCGACGAGAACGATTCGCGCGGCTGGATCCTGGGCTGGAAGGCCGATAAATTGACGCCGCTTGCGGACAACGAGTTGACGAACCGCCTGGTCAATCAGACGGTGGATTGTCCTTATAACAACAACCATCCGCCATGCTATCTCGCCTCGGTCTGGATGTCCGGCTATGGTATTGCGGCCGACGCGGCCGGAGACATCTTCGCCGTCACCGGCAATGGCGGGCCGGGAACCTTTGACGGCAACTACGCCATTCAGGACAGCGTCGTCGAACTCTCCGGCGATCTCGGCGCGGTGAAAAGCCTGTTCACGCCGACCGACACCAGCACCAACGATGTCGGCGTCGACGAGATGGACAAGACGGACAATGATTTGGGTTCTGGCGGCGTGATGCTGCTGCCCGATCAGCCGGGGTCGCTGCCGCATCTGGCGGTGGCGCAGGGCAAGATCGGACCGCTCTATCTGCTCGACCGCGACAAGACCGGGAATTACGGCACCAGCGGCGCCGTCGCCACGCTGCCAAGCGACAGCGGCTGCTGGTGCGGGCCAAGCTATTTCGTCGCCTCCGACGGCATCGGGCGCGTCGTCAGCAGCACGGGCAGCACGCTTGCCGTATGGAAGGTCCAGACCTCGCCCAGCGTAACCTTGGTGCAGCAGAGTTCCAACGCCACTCTGACAACAGCCGTGCAGGATCCGGGCTTCATGACCAGCGTCTCGTCGAATGCGACGACCGCGAGCTCCGCCGTCATCTGGGCGGTGCCGCACGCGGCCGGTTGGAATACCGCGCACCCTGCGGCCAATCTGACGCTCTATGCGTTCAATCCCGCCAATGTCTCCTCGCCCATCTTTCACGCGCCGGCGGGCTTCTGGCCCTATACCGATGGCAATGCGAATGTCGTTCCGGTGGTCGCCAACGGCCGGGTGTTCGTCGCGAGCTACCGCACGCTCGCCGTCTTCGGCGTGGGCGGCAAGTCCTCGCTCGGCACGCCGCCCGCTCTCAAGCGTCGGCCGCTGAAAGGGCGCGAGCTCTATGGCACCGTCGAAAGCATCAGCGGGACGCAAATCACCCTGCGGACCCGGACCGGCCGCCTCGTTCAGGTCGACACCACGGCGGCGGCCAATAGCCGCCACCTGTCGCTCCACGGCGTCGGCGGCGCGGTCGATGTGCGCGGCACCTATAACGCAAAAGGCGGGCTGCAGGCGCAATCGGTGGCGCGCGCGAAAGCCTCGCCCCTGGCCTGGGAGCCCGATCGCTGACCTGGGACGGTCGGCGCCCGCTCAGACCGCGGCGCGCAGCGCAGCGCCGTCCTGCCGCGCCTTCACCAGGCGGCTTTCCGGAAGGCTCACCGTAACCGTCGTGCCGCGTCCGGGGACGCTGGCGAGCGACAGCGTGCCGCCATGCAGCATCGCCAGCTCGCGCGACAGCGGCAACCCCAGACCGGTGCCGCCGCCATTGCTGGTCATGGCGTCGCCGACCTGCTCGAAAGGCTGCAGCATGCGCTCGAGATCGCCGGCGGGAATGCCGATGCCGGTGTCGCTCACCGCGAGCGTGACGCCGGCGCCGGGCTCGCGGCTCACCGCGAGCGTGATGACGCCGTCGCCGTCGGTGAATTTGGCGGCGTTCGACAGCAAGTTGAGCAGGATCTGCTTCATCCGCAGCTCGTCGCCGTGGAAAACGATGCGCTGCGGCGGCGGCGTGAACTGGATCGGCACGCCGCGCGCCGCGGCGAGCGGGCGCACCAGATCGATGGCCTCCTGGATGACGGCGATCAGGTCGAAATCGGTCTCGTAGAGGACGAGCTTGCCGGTCTCGACCTTGGCGAGGTCGAGGATCTCGCCGATGATCCGCAGCAGGTGATGGCCGCTGCGCTCGATATCGCCGCTGTACTCGGCATAGCGCGCCACCCCCACCGGCCCCAGAAGCTGGCGGCTGATCATCTGCGCGAAGCCGATGATGGCGTTCAGCGGCGTGCGCAGCTCGTGGCTCATCTTGGCGAGGAATTCGCTCTTGGCGTGGTTGGCGCGCTCGGCCTCCTCCTTCGCCTCGCGCAGCTTCACCTCGGTGAGGCGGCGCGCGCGTACCTCGCCCTCGAGCTCCGCCCGCTGCGCGTCGATGACGCTGCTGTGATAGAGCGAGGTCGTCGCCACGAACACCGCGGCGCAGAACAGCGAGAGCAGGCTGACGCCGGTGAGCCCGTCGAGCGGGACATGCATGGGAAAGCCGGGTCCATGCCGGTAGATGACGTAGAACCCCAGCAGGTGCATCCCCAGCGCCAGGAAGATCAACGCGCGATAGAACGGCCGCCTTCCGATATGAAAGAGAATTATGACGGGAACCGCCACCAGCCATGGCAAAAACGGCGAGGCCGGACCGCCATATTCGTAGGCGCCGTAGAGCGTCACCAGGCCTAGCTGTTCCATCGACGCGAAGATCAGCACGTCGAACCAGCCGGTGACGCGCAGCAGGAAGGGATAGGCCAGGAACGAGACGATGCCGGCAAAGATCAACTGGTGGCGCGCCTGCCCCGCCGGATCGACGCTATAGAGACAGAGGAAAACCAGGAGGGCCAGCGGCGCGCCGAAGAAATGGCTGATGACGAACAGCCGCGCACGCTCGCGCGTGTCGGCGTGCCGTCGCAGCCGCTGCGGGATGAACCAGTCGGTGACGGTATGGCGAGCCAAAGACATGTCCGGGCCTTGGGCGCGCCGAAGGGCGCGCGACACAAGGAAAGTCTATGATAAAGGGGTTAAAATGCTGCTGCCGTGGCGGCGGGCGCGGCGTCGTCGAGGATGAGTTGCACCTCCTCGCGTCCTTGCCAGCGGTCGCTGCGCAAATGGCCCGCCACGTGGAAGCCGCGTCCTTGGCCGTGCAGTAGCGCCGCTCCCAGCTCGCCCTCGAGGCAGCGGAAGGCGATCGCCTTGATCCGCGTCGTGCCGGCGCCGTCGCCGAGGATGCAGCGGACATGCTGGCCGCCGACGACATCGGCGCGCAGGATGCGCTGATTGGCGAGCGCGAAGCGCGGCTCGGCATTGCCGGCGCCGAAAGGCCCGAGCCGCTCGACCAATTGCACCAGCAGCGGCGTCGCCGCCGAGGGCGCGAGCACGCCGTCGATGCCGAGCTCCGCCACCGGCGCGACGGCGCCAAGCGCCGCGCCGGCGCGCTCGGCGAGGAAGCCGTTGAGCGCGCCAAGCCTTTCCGCCGCGACGGTGAAGCCGGCCGCCATGGCGTGGCCGCCGCCATTGATCAGCAGCCCGGCCTGGCGCGCGGCGAGAATGGCGGAGCCGAGCGCGAGGCCCGGCACCGAGCGGCCGGAGCCCCTGCCGATGCCGTCGGCGACCGCGGTGACGCAGGCCGGGCGGTTGTAGCGCTCCTTGAGCCGGCTGGCGACGATGCCGACGACGCCGGTATGCCATCCCTCGCCGGCGACGAAGAGCAGCGGCGCGGTGCCGTTGCCGCTCTCCACCTGGTCGATCGCCTGCGCCAGCACCCGCGCCTCGATCTCGCGCCGCTCGGCATTGAGCGCGTCGAGCTGCTGCGCCAACGCGCGCGTCTCGATCGCATCATCGCTCGCCAGCAGCCGCGCGCCGAGATCCGCCTGTCCCACCCGGCCGCCGGCATTGACCCGCGGCCCCAGGATGAAGCCGGCATGGTAGGCGTCGAGTCGCTCGCCCAGCCCGGCCGCGTCGGCGAGCGCGGCGAGGCCGGGATTGCCGCGGCGCCGCAGCACCTTGAGCCCCTGCGCCACCAGCGCGCGGTTGACGCCGGTGAGCGGCACCACGTCGCAGATCGTGCCGAGCGCCACCAGGTCGAGCCATTGCCTGAGGTCGGGCGCCGGCCGGTCGGCGTACCAGCCGGCTTGGCGCAGTGCGCGGTTGACGCCGACCACCAGGAGAAAGGCGACGCCCACCGCCGCCAACATGCCATGGACGCCGGTCTCGTCGAGGCGGTTGGGGTTGATGATCGCGAGCGCGCGCGGCAGCGCGGGCTCGGCGACGTGATGGTCGACGACGATCACGTCGAGCCCGGCTTCGGCCGCGGCGGCGAGCGGCGCATGGGCGCCGGTGCCGCAATCGACGGCGATCGCCACCGCGGCGCCTTCCGCCTTGAGGCGCAGCAATGCCGGCGCGTTGGGGCCGTAGCCCTCGCGCTGCCGGTCGGGGATATAGAGCCGCGCGCGGCAGCCGACCGCGGCGAGGAAACGCTGGAGGAGCGCCGCCGAGGTTGCGCCGTCAACGTCGTAATCGCCGAACACGGCGATGCGCTCGCCCGTGACGATCGCGCGCACCAGCCGCGCCACCGCCGCATCCATGTCTTTCAAATCCAGGGGATCCGGCAGGAAGTCGCGCAAGGTCGGCGCGAGGAACCGCTCCACCGCCTCCGCCGCGACGCCGCGCGCGGCGAGCAGGCGGCCGACGATCTCCGGCAGCTCGAACCGCTGCGCCAGCGCCAGGCCGGCGCGGTCATCCGCCGCGCGCTGGCGCCAGCGCCGGCCCATGAGCGAGCGCTCGACGCCGAGGAAGGCCGCAAAACCGTCGGGCATGCGCCGAGCATCGCCGCCGCCGCCGAGTCGGGTCAATGGCGGCGTTGGCCGTCCGCTCAGCGCGGCGTGTCGAACAGCGCCTTGCGCGCGAAATTGTGCTGCGCCTCGATGATGCGCACCGTGCCGGTCTTGGAGCGCATCACCATGGAATAGGTCGCCGCGCCGCCGGCGAAGCGGCGCACGCCTCGCAGCATGGTGCCGCTGGTGACGCCGGTGGCGGCAAACATGACGTCGCCCTTGGCAAGGTCGAGGAGCCCGTATTTTCGGTTGAAATCCTTGATGCCCAGGCGCTGGGCGCGACCGCGCTCGTCGTCGTTGCGGAACAGCAGGCGACCCTGCATGTGGCCGCCGATGCAGCGCAGGGCGGCCGCCGCGAGCACGCCTTCCGGCGCCCCGCCCGAGCCCATATAGATGTCGACGCCGCTCTTCGGCCGCGCCGTGGCGATGACGCCGCTCACGTCGCCGTCGGAGATCAGCATGATGCGCGCGCCGGCCTCGCGCACCTTGGCGATGAGCTCGCTGTGGCGCGGCCGGTCGAGAATGCAAACGACGAGGTCCGAGACCTCCGCCCCTTTGGCCCGGGCGAGGTTCCTGAGGTTCTTCGCCGGCGATTCGTCGAGATCGACGACCTCGCCCAACCCGCCGCCGATGGCGATCTTCTCCATATAGACGTCGGGGGCGTTGAGGAAGCCGCCGGCCTCGGCCATGGCGATCACCGCGAGCGCGTTGGCGCCGCCTTTGGCGGTGATGGTGGTGCCTTCGAGCGGGTCGAGCGCGATATCGATGCGAGGGCCCCCGCTGCCGACCTTCTCGCCGATATAGAGCATCGGCGCTTCGTCGCGCTCGCCTTCGCCGATGACCACCGTGCCATCGATGGGCAGGGCATTGAGCGCCTCGCGCATGGCGTCGACCGCGGCCTGGTCGGCCGCCTTCTCGTCGCCGCGCCCCATCAACCGCGAGGCCGACAACGCCGCCGCCTCGGTGACGCGAACCGCCTCCAATGCCAGGTTGCGATCCATCGCTCCACCTTCAGCCATGGCGCCTCCCCCCTGTCTATAGGTTCTCGACGCGGATCATGCGCGTCGGCTCGATCACGCTGTCGAGCCGGTCGATGCGCTCGAGCGCCCGGCGCATCGCCGCCTCTTCCGCCTCATGCGTGGTCAACACCACCGGAACCGGCTCGCCCGGCCGGCGCCCGCGCTGGATCATCTGCTCCATCGACACCTGCTCGTCGCGCAAGGCGGCGGCGATGTCGGCGATGACGCCGGGACGGTCGACCACCATCAGGCGCAGATAATAGGCGCCCACGTGGCGCGCCATGGGAGAGGGCTGTCGCGCTTCGAGGACACTTGCCGGTATGGTGAAGCTCGACGACCAGCGCCCGACCGCGATGTCGAGAAGGTCCGCCACCACCGCCGAGGCGGTCGGCTGCGCCCCGGCGCCGCGGCCCTCGAGCATGACCCGGCCGACGAAATCGCCTTCGACGACGACGGCGTTGAACACGCCGTCGACATTGGCGATGGGGGTCGAGCGGGGCACCATGCAGGCGTGGACGCGCTGTTCGAGCCCGTCGCGGGTCAGCCGCGCCAGGCCCAGGAGCTTGATGCGATAGCCGAGCTCGGCCGCGAAATCGATATCGAGCGCCGAGACGTGGCGAATGCCTTCGACGTGGACGCCGGCGAAATCGGGGGCATTGCCGAAGGTGACCGCGGCCAGCACGGCGAGCTTGTGCGCGGCGTCGACGCCGTCGATGTCGAAGCTTGGATCGGCCTCGGCATATCCCAGCTCCTGCGCCTCTTTCAGCACCTCGAGGAAATCGCGGCCGGTCTCGCGCATGGTGGTCAGGATGTAATTGCAGGTGCCGTTGAGGATGCCATAGATGCGCGTCACGTTGTTTGCAGCGAGCCCCTCGCGCAGCGTCTTCAGGATGGGGATGCCGCCGGCCACCGCCGCCTCGAACAGCAGCGCCACGCCGCGCGCCTCGGCGGCCCGCGCCAGCGCCTTGCCGTGATGGGCGATCAGCGCCTTGTTCGCGGTGACGACGTGCTTGCCCGCGGCGATCGCGCCGGCCACCACCTCGCGGGCGATGCCGTCGCTGCCGCCGATCAGCTCGACCACCACGTCGACCTCGGCATCCTGCGCCAGCGCCGCCGCATCGGCGAGCCAGCGGACATCCTGGAGATCGACGCCGCGCGCCCGCCCGCGGTCGCGCGCCGCCACGGCCGTGACGACGAGCTGCCTGCCGGCGCGCGCGGTCAGCAGCTCGGCGTTCTGCTGCAACAGCTTGACGGTTCCGACGCCGACGGTGCCGAGGCCGGCGACGGCGATCCTCAACGGCGGTTTCACGGGCGGTTCCAGGCTCCTCCGAGGATGATCAGCTTCTGGTCTTTTAGCGCTATCGCTGGAAAGTTGCGACTGTTTTATCTATTCCCCTTTCCGGGAAGGAGCCGCGAGCCGGGCGCGGCGACGGCGACAAAGGCGGCGCGCTCCGGCGCCGCCGATTGCTCAATAATCCAACAGCACCTCCGCTTCGCCGGCCGCGAGGCCGCCCGCGAGGTCCGCGGGCGCGGCCTGGACGGTGATGCGGCTTGCCGGCACCCCCAGCTTGGCGAGCGCCTGGGCCACCGCATTGGCCTGGTCCAGCGCCGTGCCGAAGCCCGCGAGATCCTCGCGCGCGGCATCGGGGCCATAGCCGCGCCGGGCATAGCCGATGACGCGGAGCGAGCCGCCGCCCTGTTTCTGGAGCTTCGCAGCTTCGGCCAGGCGTTGATTGTCCTCGGCGCTGAGCGTCTTCCCGTCGCCGGCAAAATCGATCTCGGCCGCCACGAGGGTCACCGACGGCGGCCGGCCGCGCGGCGCGCGCATCACCGCCGGCTGCTCGAAGGGATCGGCCGACAAGGCTGGAGCAGCGATCGACACCGGCAACGGCGGCGTCGGCGGCAGGGCTGCCTGTTGTTGCGGCCGCGGCTGGCCCGGCGCCGGCGGCGGCGCGTTCGGCGTTTCGCCTTGCGGCAGGCTGCGCACACTGGGCGTGGTCAAGGGCGATTCCTGCGGCGGCGCCTCCGAGCCTTTGACCGGCGGGCCGCGCCGGGGACTGCCGGCGGCCGGCGCGGCGGCCTGGGCCGGGGCAGCGGCGCCTTGCGCGTCGGCGGTTTGCGTCGGCGGCTCGCCCGGCAGCGGCGGCACGCTGCGCCCCTGGCGCAGCTCCTCGTCGCTGTAGCGGGCATTGGCGCGGTCGGCGATCAGGCCTTTTTGCAGCGCGTCGCGGTCGATGGTGCTCATCGCCTGGGCCGGCGGCGGCGGCACCGTGCCGAGATTGGGATAAGGCGCCGCCCCGCCGGCCTGGAGGTTCTGCTGGTTGCGCTGGCCGGCATCCTGGGCGTCGTTCTTGGCGACGCCCGTGAGGTCGCGATACCACTCGATGGGGTTGGCGTAATCCGGCACCCACGAGCAGCCGCAAAGCCCCCCTCCGGCCAGCAGGAGGATGGCCAAGGCTCCGGCATTGCTTGATTTTTTTGGCCGGCCCGACATCCTTGGTAACGCCATCTTGCGCTGTTCTCCTGTGGCCAAGCAGACGGGGTCTCCCCATATAGAGCGCTGCAACCACCCGCCTGCTGGTGTATTAGAACGCCTCCCGCCCGTCATCAACAACCGGGTTAGGCGCCTCGCGGGCGGCGCCGAGGAACGAAGCAATGGCCGAGCCCACCCCTCCGGAGATCAAGCTTCCCGACCCCGTGCAATGGTCGCGTGACATCGCCGAGATCGCCGAGCGCAGCCGGCGCCTGGTGCTGGAATTCCTGGCGCGCCAGTCCGGCGGCGTCGGCATGGGCGACCCGCTCAACATCGGCAGCGCCTTCCTCGACATGACCAGCCGGATGATGGCCCATCCGGAAAAGCTGATGCAGGCGCAGATGTCGCTATGGCAGGACTATCTCACGCTGTGGCAGCGCACCGCCGAGCGCTTCTGGGGCGGCAGGGCGGAAGAGCCGCTGGTCGAGCCCGCGCCGGGCGACCGGCGCTTCAAGGACGCCGCCTGGAGCGACGGCACGCTCTTCGACTTCATCAAGCAGAGCTATCTTCTCACCGCGCGCTGGCTGCAAAGCACCGTCAGGGAAGTCGACGGGCTCGACGAGAAGACCGCGCGCAAGGTCGATTTCTATACCCGGCAGTTCGTCGACGCGATGGCGCCGTCGAACTTCCTGCTCACCAACCCCGAGGTGCTGCGCACCACCATCGAGAGCGGCGGCGAGAATCTGGTCACCGGGCTCAAGCACGTGCTCGAGGATCTCGAGCGCGGCAAGGGCCGGCTGATGATCAAGATGACCGACACGGACGCCTTCAAGGTCGGCGAGAACATCGCCGTCACGCCCGGCAAGGTCGTCTACCAGAACGAGCTGATGCAGCTCCTGCAATACGCGCCGACGACGGCGAAGGTGAAGCGCCTGCCGCTGCTGATCATCCCGCCCTGGATCAACAAATTCTACATCCTCGACCTCCGGCCCGCGAACTCCTTCATCAAATGGGCGGTCGACCAGGGCCATACCGTCTTCGTCGTTTCCTGGGCCAATCCGGACGAGCATCTCGCGCAGAAGCAGTTCGAGGATTACATGCTCGAAGGTCCGCTGGCCGCTCTCGACGCCATGGCGGCGGCGACCGGCGAGCGCGCGGCCAATGTCATCGGCTATTGCCTGGGCGGCACGCTGCTCGCCGCGACGCTGGCCTATATGGCGGTGAAAGGCGACGACCGCTTCAAGAGCGCCACATATTTCGTGGCGCTCACCGATTTCGCCGAGCCGGGCGAGCTGTCCGTCTTCATCGACGAGGACCAGCTTCATTCGCTCGAAGAGCGCATGCGCGAGCAAGGCTATCTCGAAGGCTCGGACATGGCGACGACCTTCAACATGCTGCGCGCCAACGACCTCATCTGGTCCTTCGTGGTCAACAACTATCTCATGGGCAAGGAGCCGTTTCCCTTCGACCTGCTCTATTGGAACAGCGACTCCACGCGCATGCCCGCGGCCATGCACAGCTTCTATCTGCGCAACATGTATCAGGAGAACAAGCTCGTCGTTCCCGGCGGCATTTCGCTCTGCGGCGTGCCGATCGACCTCGGCAAGGTCGCGGTGCCGAGCTTCCTGCTGTCTACGCGCGAGGACCACATCGCGCCGTGGAAATCGACCTACGCCGCGACGCAGCTCTACAAGGGGCCGGTGAAGTTCGTGCTCGCCGCCTCCGGCCACATCGCCGGCGTCATCAACCCGCCGGGCCAAGGCAAATACGGCCATTGGCAGGGCGCCAAGCTGCCGAAAAGCCCGGAGGACTGGTTGAAGGGCGCCAAATTCGACCAGGACTCCTGGTGGCCGAGCTGGGAGAAATGGATCGCCAAATATGCCGGCGGCGAGGTCGCGGCGCGCCGGCCCGGCGACGGCGAGCTGCGCCCGATCGAGGACGCGCCGGGAAGCTACGTGCGGGTGAAATCATAGGCGAGCTCCTGCGGAAAGAGCTCGCTCCGGAATGGAGTCGCGGCCTATCCCAGTTGCGGCGGCTCGTCGGCGGCCGGGCCGGCGCGCAGGCGGCGGACGCGCCGCTCCTTGAGGCGGCTCGGTTGCAGCTCGCCCGCCGCTTCGAGCACGGGATAGGCGACCGAGCAGATATGCGAATGGATGCGCTTCAAGTCGCGCAGCACGTCGAGATGCAGCGAGCTCGTCTCGATGCTCTCCGGCCGGCCCTCGCGCAGCCGGGCAAGATGGCTCTCGGCCGCGGCGCGCTCGGCCTCGCGCACCGGCACCTTCTCGCGGATGAGCTGGCGCGCGATCTTGACGTCGCCCGACATGAAGACGCCGAGGGCGAGCTTCAGATTGTCGACCACGCGCTGATGGAAGGCCCGCAGCTCGGCCGCGCCCTCGAATGAGAATTTGAGCCGGCGCTTGATCTTCTTGGCGGCCAGCTCCATCAGGTTCTTGTCGATGATGTCGCCAACATGCTCGAGGTTGATGGAGAAGGAGATGATCTCCATCGCGCGGTGCGCGTCCCGTGGATCGAGGCTGTTGCGCGTGATCTCGGTGACGTAGAGCTTGATCGCCTCGTCGAGCTTGTCGACGGCGTCATCCGTCCGCTCGATCTCGCCCACCAGCTTGCGGTCGTCGGTGTCGAGCGCGGTCATCGTCTGGCGCAGCATCGTCTCGACGAGATCACCGATGTGCAGCACCTCGCGCGCGGCGCAGGTGAGCGCCACCGACGGCTCGTCGAGCGCGGCGGGGTCGAGATAGAGCGGCCGGCCGGGATCGGCCGCCTCCTGCCGCTCCGGCAGCAGCTTTTCCAGCACCCAGGCGACGCCGTTGAGCGCCGGCAGGAACGGCACGGCGAGCGCCAAGTTGAACAGGCTGTGGAAATCCGCCGCCTGTCGCGCCGGGCTCGGCTCCAGCGCCTGCAGCAGCCCGGCGATCGGCGCCAGGAAGGGCAGCGCGACCAGGCAGCCGATGAGGCGGATGGCGAGATTGCCCAGCGGCAACCGGCGCGATGCCGGGTTGGCGCTGCTGCCGCCCTCGAGCACGGGGTTGACGGCGCTGCCGAGATTGGCGCCAAGCACCAGCGCCAGCACCGCCACCGGCGTCAGGAAGTTGGAATAGGCGAGCGACATCACCATGACGACGACGGCGACGCTGGAATGCGCCGCCCAGGCGAGCAACGCGCCGATCAGGATGTTGAGCAGCGGCTGCGTCGTCGCCGCCTGCAGCAGGCTGCGGACCGCCGGCGCGTTCTCGGCCGGCGCCAGCGATCCCAGCAGGATGTGCAGCGCCAGCAGCATCAGCCCGAGGCCGATCGCCACCCGTCCGAGATCGCGCGTGCGCGTCCGCGCGCCGCGGCGGAAGGCGACGACGCCGAGGATCAGCAGCACCGGCGCCGCGGCGGAGATGTCGAAGGACAGCACCTGCACCACCAGCGTGGTGCCGAAATTGGCGCCGAGCATCACGGCGAGGGCCGGCACCAGCGCCAGCATGCCGCCGGCGGCAAACGAGGTCACCAGCAGGCCGGTGGCGGTGCTGCTCTGCAACAGGGCGGTGACGGCGACGCCGACGGCGAAGGCGCTGAAGCGGTTGCCGAGCGCCGTGCCGAGGAAGCGGCGAAGATCGGCGCCGAAGGCGCGCAGGATGCCGCTGTGCACCATGTGCATGCCCCACAGCAGCAGCGCCACGCCGCCGATGAGGTCGAGAAGCACGATATTGCCCGTGATCGGTCCTCCGCCCGGGGAAAGCAGGCTTGCGATCTCCGGACGTTACGCTGCTCGCCGGGACTTGGGAAGAGCGGACGTTCTCTCTTCAGGGATCGGCCGGCGGCATCAGCGGCGGCGGTCGCGGTCCAGCCAGTGGCGCACGCGCCCGGCGAGCTGGGCGGCGTCGAACGGCTTGACGATGAAGTCGTCGGCGCCGGCCGCCTTGGCCTGGAGCACGTCGGCCTCGGTCTTGCGCGCGGTGAGCAGCAGGATCGGCACGCCGGCCTGCGCCGGATCGAGCCGCAGCCGGCGGCAAATCTCGAAACCGTCGAGCCCGCGCATCATCACGTCGAGGATGATGAGGCGCGGCGCCACGCGCCGCGCGAGCTTCAGCGCCTCTTCGCCGCTGGTCGCGCCGAAGAAAGTAAAGCCAGCGGAGTCGAGATGCGTTTGCAGCACGATGAGAGCGTCGATGTCGTCGTCGACGCCGAGGATCGGCGCGCCCTTGAGCGGACGGGCGGACGGCATGTCCGGGCTCACGCCGAGGACGGTGCCGGCGCGCGCGCAAGGAAGCGGCCGGCGACGGCGTCGAGGGAAGGACGCAGGCTGGCGCGCAGCTCGATGGCGAGCGCCCGCGCGCCAGCGACGTCGCCCGCGCGGCAGGCGCGATCGAGCGACCGCGCCTGCGCTTCCATGCGGCTCGCGCCCATATTGCCGGAGCTGCTGGCGAGGTCATGCGCGTCCTGCTGCGCCGGGTCGAGGTCGCCGGCGCCGATGGCGCCGTCGATGCGGTCGAGCCGCTCGGCGCTGGCGTTCATCCAGGAGCGGACCAGCTCCTCGAAGGCATCGGGCGGCATGAGGCGGGCAAGCTCGGCCGGCCGGCTTTCGTTCAGGATCGGCGGCGGCTCCGTCTTCGCCGCGGCGCCGGCGCGCCGCGCCCGGATCGGGGCGACGCCGGTCCATCGCCCCACCGTCGCCAGCAGCTCGCCGGCATCGAACGGCTTGGAGACGTAGTCGTTCATGCCGCCGGCGAGATATTCCTGGCGCGCCCCGCTCATGGCATGGGCGGTGATCGCCACGATCGGCAGCTTCCCCTTGGCGCCGCCCAGCGCGCGGATGCGCCGCGTTGCCTCGACGCCGTCGACCTCCGGCATCTGCACGTCCATGAGCAGCAGGTCATAGGCGCCGCGCTCGATCGCCGCGATGGCCTCCAGCCCGTTATTGACGATCTCGACGACATAGCCGGCGCGCTCGAGGAGGGCGCGGGTGATCATCTGGTTGGTGCGGTCGTCCTCGGCCACCAGCACGCGCGCCCGGCACGCGCCGCCGGGGGCCTGCACGGCGGCGGGCGGCTCCGCCGGCGCCGGCGCGGCCGCTTCGGGCGCGGCGCGGGCGAGGCGCAGGACGACGTGGAAGCACGAGCCCCGTCCCTCCGCGCTTTCGACGCCGATCTCGCCGCCGAGCAACTCGACGAGCTGGCGCGAGATGGCGAGCCCGAGGCCGGTGCCGCCGAAGCGGCGCGCGATCGAGCCGTCGGCCTGGCTGAACTTCTCGAACAGGCGCGCGCGGACCGCGGCCGGGATGCCGATGCCGGTATCGGCGATCTCCAGCCGCAGCAGGGCGCCGGCCGCGTTCTCGTTTTCCCGGCGCAGCCGCACCCGCACCTCGCCCGCCTCGGTGAACTTGATGGCGTTGCCGATGAGGTTGAGCAGCACCTGGCGCAGCCGCGTCGGATCGCTGCGGAACCGCCCTTGCGCCGCCGGATCGATCTCCATCAGCAGCGCCAACCCTTTTTCCGCCGCGCGCGGCCGCAGCAGCGCGACCACGTCGCGGACGAGGCCGTCGAGGTCGACCTCGATGATCTCCAGCGTGAGGCGGCCGGCCTCGAGCTTGGAGATGTCGAGGATGTCGTTGATGATGGTGAGCAGCGCCTTGGCCGAGCTGTCGACCGCTTCGGCATAGACGCGCTGCGGCGCCTCGAGCGCGGTGCCGAGCAGCAGCCGGTTCATGCCGATGATGCCGTTCATCGGCGTGCGGATCTCGTGGCTCATATTCGTGAGGAAATCGGTTTTGGCGCGCGCCGCCGCCTCGGCCGCGTCGCGCGCCGTTGCCAACGCCTCGGCGAGCCGCGCCGTCTCGAAGCGCAGGCGGATGTTGTCGTCGAGTGAGCGATGGTGCTCGCGCGCGATGCCGCCGACCGCCACCAGGAAGACCGCGACCATGGCGCCGGTCGCGGCATAGGCGCCGCCGCCATGCAGCAGCAGCGCCGCGACCAGCGGCAGGCCCAGCGGCGCGAGGAAGGCATAGAGCGCCGGCAAATGGGCGGAAAGGGAGGCGACGCCGCCCGCCGCTATGCCGGCCATCACCATCACCGCGAAGCTGTGATAGAGCGGATCCTCGGTCAGCGGGATCACCGCCGCGAGCGCGCCCCACGCCGCTCCCGCCAGCGTCGCGCCGGCGGTGAACCAGGCGCCCCAGCGCCCGGCCTCCGCCGCGCCGGGCTGGCGCGCGCGATAGGCATGCCAGAGCAGCGCCCGTCCAAGCGTGCACAGCGTCAGCGCCAGCGCCCAGCTCAGCAGCAGCGGCCGCGGCAGCGCCGGCCACAGCACGCCGATGGAGCACGCGCCGACGATCAGCGACGCCAGCAGCGCCAGCGGCGTCCTGAAGGCGATCCGTATCGCTTCGGAACGGATGGCCTGTCGGTCCAGCATCGCCATGACTTGCCTTGCCGTCGCCGCCTGGTTGCGCGTGCGGCAATTTTCCATCATGGCGCTTAAGGCTTGCTTACGCCGGAGTTTCGAGCGCGCGCCAGAGCTGTCGCATACGCCGCCGCGCCGCCGGTCGAAGAGATTGACCACGAAAGCGCGGAGGACACGGAGAAGGATAGTCAGGCGCGCGCGGCGCGCCGGTCTTCGCTTCTCCGCGTCCTCCGTGCCCTCGTGGTGCAACTCACGGGCAATGGCCCGAGGACATGCGTGAGTATGCGCCGGTTCCCTTGATCGCCGGGCGCCTCGCCATCATGCCGCCGTCACGCCGTGCGGATCTTCTCCAGGAAGCGGCTGACCTCGCCGCGCAGGGTCTCGGACTGGCGGCCGAGCTGCTCGGCCGAGGCCAGCACCTGGCCCGCCGCCGCGCCGGTCTCGCTCGCCGCGCGGTTGACGCCGGCGATGTTCGCCGACACCTGCTCGGTGCCCTTGGCCGCCTGCTGCGTGTTGCGCGCGATCTCCTGCGTCGCCGCCCCTTGCTCCTCAACCGCGCTGGCGATCGCCGTCGAGATCTCGTTGATCTGGCCGATCGTGCCGCCGATCCCCTGGATCGCCGTCACCGCCTCGCCCGTCACCGACTGGATCGAACCGATCTGCGCC
>Ga0187781_10001007_pt1 | contig 21123 bp, 21 predicted proteins | sample 0715_SJ02_MP02_2_FD_132447 | JGI IMG/M metagenome (GOLD analysis project Ga0187781, IMG submission 132447) | Tropical peat soil microbial communities from peatlands in Department of Meta, Colombia - 0715_SJ02_MP02_20_MG | ecosystem: Environmental > Terrestrial > Soil > Wetlands > Peat | place... | reverse complement strand
GGCCGAGAAGGAGCCGGGTTAGCAACCTAGGCATGGAATTCTCCTGTTGTGTTCTTGAACGTCATTTGTGCTAATGACCGTCGGTATTATAAGAACCGGAGTACCCTTGGCCTAATCAATTTATTTTATCACCACGAAAACTTTATGGCGGGGGTGGGGGCCGTACTAGGCAGCAGTGTGAATGGCAAAACACCGGGGTGGCGCAGAGCGAAGCTCTGCGTTTTGGCGGTACACTGGCTCTCTCATGCCTGTCTCCCGGCGCTATTTCGCACCCGGCCAGCTTCAGTTTATCACCCCAAGTGTCTAGCGGCGCCTGAAGCTCTTCGAAAGTCATCCCTTCCGCCGCAACTTCCGCGAAGTTCTACGGCAATCTAACAGGGCGGAACAAAATCCCGTAGCTGGAGGTCGCCGCTCCGAGTACAATCTAGCCGTCTCATTCACTAGGACGTAAGCTGGGGGTCAACGGCTGCTTAGCCGAACGAAAGATCAGAATTCATGGTGCCGAACACGCATCGTGGCCCCAACTTGAGGCTATAATCCTTTCGGAAGGAGGCAAATGAGACCGACTCTCAAACTGCTCGAGGACGATCTGCGCGATAGGATCATCACGGAGGGGCGCGAGATAGTGTGCAAGCTAGGTTTCGAGATCCACAATAAGCCTGTGCTGGCCATGCTGGCCGAGCACGGCGCGCAAGTGGACGAAGGGCACTTCAACGCCCGTCTTACGGAAGACCTCATCGACCAGGCGCTTGCCACCGTTCCCCACTCTTTCAAACTCTACGATGTGTTGGGCAACCAAACTCACGACTTCCAGGGCGACCGCGTTTACTTCACCCCCGGCTCGACCGCGCTCAACATCCTCGATAACCGCAGCGGAGAGATGCGTCGACCCTCCACGGCAGACTACGTCCGCTATGCTAAGGTGACGAGCGGCCTGCGCCACCTTGCTTCTCAAAGCACTGCCCTGATCCCCGCCGATGTTCATGACAAGATTTCGGACAGTTACAGGCTCTATTTGAGCTTGCTGTATGGCGAGAAGCCGGTGGTCACCGGGGCCTTTACGGTGGAAGGGTTCGAGATCATGAAGGATCTGCAAGTCGCAGTGCGCGGAGACGACCAGGCCTTGCGCGCCAAGCCATTGACGATCTTCTCCGCCTGCCCCACCGCGCCGCTCAAGTGGAGCGACGTGACCAGCCAGAATCTGGTGGACTGCGCCCGCTGGTCGATTCCGGTGGAGCTGATTTCCATGCCGCTTGCCGGCCTTGTGGCCCCTGTCACCTTGGTGGGGAGCCTTGTCCAGCAAACCGCCGAAAACCTGTCCGGGGTGGTGATCAGCCAGCTCGTGAACCCCGGCCATCCGCTCTTGTACGGCGGCTCGCCCGCGATCTTCGAAGTTCGATTCGGAACCACCCCCATGGGCGCGATCGAAACCATGATGCTGGACTGCGCCAACAGCGAGATTGGGCAACGCCTGGGCATGCCCACCCAGAGTTACATCGCCCTCAGTGACGCGAAGCAATTGGACGCGCAGGCCGGACTCGAGGCAGGTATGGGCGCGCTGTTGGCGGCGCTGTCGGGAATCAACAGCGCCTCCGGACCAGGGATGCTGGATTTTGAAAGCTGCCTGAGCCTGGAGAAGCTGGTCGTGGATAACGAGATCTGCGGCATGGCCTACCGACTGCTGCGTGGCATCGAGCCGAGGGAGGATTTTCCGGCCCTTCCCCTTTTCCAGGAATTGCGGCGCGAAAAGACTCTGCTGATCGCGGACCACACCCGCCGCCACTTGCGCGAAGAGATTACTTTCCCTGGCCCGGTCATCGATCGCGCCAACCGGGAGCGATGGCACGAGGGGGGCCGGTTAAGCTTGCGGGAGCGGGCGGCGCAGGAGGTCTCACGGCTGCTCGAACACTACACGCCCTCGCGTCTGCCGGAGGAAACCAAATTGGAGCTGAGACGCCTGATGCAGCGCGAAGCTCGGCGCTATGGGATGGAGGCACTGCCCGCGACAGAGAAGGTTTAAATGAATCGGGCGAAAGGGCGGGCCGTCAGCCGAGGGATGAGCAGCGCCGGGCTGGTTTAGTGGCTGCGAGTTCACCTCGCCAAAGGGTGAAGTCAGGCGGAGCTCCGCACGTCGACGTAAAGCCGCTGCGACGCAACCATCCGGCCGTGGCGGCATGCCCCTACAGCGTGATGCCATGTCTGTCTGAGGGATAAAGACGATGAAAACCCACGTTATCCGCTTGATAATCCTCTCGTTACTCGTAACTAGCATGGGGACGGCGCAACACACCACGCACCCTGCCAAGGTCGAAGAGACTGGCCCCGTCACGGTGACGCGGGCCGCCACCCTGAGGGTGACGATTTCCAGCGACGCGGTGGGGATCTTCGACTACCTATCGGATTCCAAGAAGCTGGCCCTGTGGTTTCCGGACCAAGCCATCATGGAACCACAATTGGGGGGCAAGTACTACTTCCGGTGGACTGGTACGGAGGGCGTATGGAGCGGGGTGGTGACGGAATTCCTCCGCGGAAACACGTTAGGTTTTACCTGGCAGCCACCCAACGAAGCCTCGGTAACCAACGTGAGGATCAAGCTCTTTCCTCAAGGCGCTGAAACTACCGTCGAACTCAGCCACAGCGGTTTCTCTTCCTCCGACGCCCTGGAAAAGGCGGTCACGAACTGGGAATTCTACCTCAAGAATTTGAAGTCCGTCATCGAACAGGGGGCCGACATGAGGGGGCAGATGGAGCGCAAAACGACGCGCACCAACTCTGCCCGGCGCCGGCGAAACGACTAACGCCTTCTCACCCTAATTGTATACAAGTTGATTCGCAGGCTTGTAACACTGACCGAGGACTAAGCGTTCTCGACGATGCTGCTACGCGCGCTGCGCAACTCTTCTGCTGCTAGCTCAGGGCGGACGGAATTGTAGTAGACCTCTTTCACGCTGTACGACTTGGACTTGGGCTGGCTCGCCGGGAGTATCTCAAAGTGCCAGTGAGAATCGTCCGCCAGGGTCAGCCAGTGTTCTTTGCGGTCGAATTTTGCAGTCACGTTGGGGGTAGTGTAAAGGACCAGGTGGTAATCCGGGCACAGCGACTCGAGTCGCTGCAGAATAGACTTCAGGAAGTGGCCTAACTGCAATTGGCGCTGCGAGGTGATGACGTCCTCTTCGAAGGAACTATGATGGCGGAGGGGCAGAATCCAGATTTCGTAGGGTACCCGAGAAGCAAATGGACAAAGGGCCACAAATTGATCGTCCCACTCGACTGTCCGCACTTGGTGGGAGATTTCTTGCGTGGAAATGTCACAAAGAATGCACCGTTCCTTGAGTGCGTAGTACTGTTGGAACGACCGGAGCTTGTAGACCACCCTCCGGGGAATGAAAGGAGTTGCCGTAATCTGCGAGTGGGGGTGCTCCAGATCCTGCCCTGCCAGGGCGCCTTGGTTACGGAAGACGGTAACGTAGCGGAAACGGCGGTCCTTCTTTAGATCCGTGATTCTGGACACGTAGGCACGCAAGACCTGAGCAACGTCCTCGTCGCGCAGATGCGAAAGCGAGACGTCGTGATGCGGTGATTCTACGACAACCTCGTGCGCGCCCAAGCCGCGCATTTTGTCATAGAGGCCCTCCGCCCGGCGCTGCACATCCCCTTCAATTCGGTAGAGGGGGCGCAAGTGGGGGATGACTCGGACTTGCCACTCGCCGTTGCCGTTCCAATGCGAGTAAATCGTTTGGGGAGAAAGAGCTTCCTGGCCCGGGCATAGGGGGCAAGCAGCAAATCTGGGCCAAGGGCCGTCGCCATCCTCCTGAATCACCCAGTTTTGCGTAATGGGATCCCTTCGCAATTCCATGCAACCTCCAAGAACCAGCAACAACCCGCGACGAAAAGCGAGCCGATAACTTGGCCCCCCATCCTTCGAAAACAATTCGTAGCAAATCTAAGGCCTTTCCAACAATGGCTCGCCCGTAACGGTACCGAAGACAACTTCGGGCCGAGCCCCCGAAACGGACATGCGGTGAAATGGCGACTGGCTCCCTAAGGGGGTCAAAATGGCGGACGGCTGGTTTATTGAATGATATCTGAGAATCGGTAGTATGAATAGTAAACACGCAAACTACATCCGCTGAATCCATTAAACGCCGAAGGGAATCTGGCGTCAAGTGCCTAAATAGTTAATGGCCCATCCGTATGGCTGGTTGTGCCAGCGGACAGCAGCACCGCTTATCGCTTCCTGAGCACGAGCCTTAGGTTTCCTCGCTTCTTCATCAATCGGGGCCGTCGGTGGAGGTCGTGTGTACTGCCTACTCTCCCCCTGCCCATGGCCTGAACCGACCGACTGGAAATCGCCGCCGATAATCGGGCATAATAATTTCCTTGCTTTGGCGACATGGCTCTTTTTCTTGGTATCGATGGCGGTGGCAGCCGCACTCAAGCCTGCCTGGGTGACGAGCACGGGCGGATTCTTGCCACGGCTACAGCAGGGCCGTCGAACCCCGTGAAAGTGGGCATTGAAGCAGCCAAAATAGAACTCTTACGGGCCGCACGCGGAGTACTTCGCAGCGTTTCTAATCAAGCCGCGGGCGACAAGCCACCGCTTGCGGGCAGGGCTCAAGGACAGCGGCGCCAAAATCCTTTGCTCATGGCTGTTTGTGCCGGCGTGGCGGGAGTAGACCGTGCGGTTGTGGGCCGTCCGCTTCTGGCGTGGCTTCGCAAAGCTATCCCGGCGCGGCATCATCTCCTGACGACGGACATGGCGATTGCTCTCCATGCGGCCCTAGGAGCTGATGCGGGGATGATAGTAGAATCGGGGACAGGTTCCTTTGCCTATGCGCGTAACAGCCGAGGCGAAACTCTGCGCGTTGGGGGCTGGGGTGCGGCGTTTGACGATCCTGGCTCAGGCTACGACTTGGGACGCAAGGCCATCATGGCGGCGCTGCGCGACTTCGATGGGCGCGGCGAGCGCACTGTGCTTACCTCGAGGATTTGCCGGGCGCTGAAGCTTTCCGATATCACGCAAATCGTGCCGAAGAAGCTTGACCCACAGCAAGTGGCCGCGCTCTTCCCGCTGGTTTTGGAGGCGGCGCGTCAAGGCGATCGAGTGGCGCGCCGCCTTTGCTCCCAGGCCGCCTTTGACCTCGCCCAAATGGCTGTGGCGGTGGGTCGGCGCCTGGGGCGGCGAGCAATGGTCCCCGTCGTCTGTGCGGGTGGTGTCTTCCGCTCCGGCCCAACCCTATGGCGCGCTTTTGCGCGCCACGTGCGGCAGGGCATGCCGGGCGCGCGCGTGCGGCTGTTGCAGAATGAGCCTGTCGAAGGCGCCGTGGCCATGGCGCGCGAGTTGGGAGCTGAAGACTTATGTCTCAAATGATGAAGGAAATTCTGGAGCAGCCCCTGACGCTCCGACGCACCTTGGCCGCCGAGCGCGAGCACGCCCTGGCCTTTGCCGACTTTGCTCGGAAGCAGAACTTCCGGCTGATAGTTCTTGTGGCCCGCGGGACATCCGACAACGCCGCGCTTTTCGGACGCTACCTGCTCGAGTTGACAACCGGGATCCCCGTCTCCCTGAGCGCTCCATCGATTCATACCCTCTATCGCGCTCGCTTGGATTTTCGCCAAACTCTGGTGGTGGGCATCTCGCAATCGGGTGAAGGGACAGACATCAATCTGGTGCTCAAGTCGGCGAAACGGCTGGGCGCATATACGCTTGGGATCACCAACGAAGCCCATTCCACGATGGCCAGCTTGGCTGACGACGTGTTTCTCGTGCATGCGGGCAAGCAGCGCTCCGTGGCGGCTACGAAGACCTACACCGGGCAACTCCTGCTCCTCTACCTTTTGGCCTCGAGCTTAAGCTCTCAAATTGTCCTTAGCGACGTCGGCGAAATCCCGCACCGAGTCGAACAGGCGCTCAAACTGGCCCCGGAAATCGAGGAGGTGGTTGAGCGCTACCGTTTCATGCGCCGGTGCGTGGTGGTGGGGCGGGGCATCAATCTTGCTAACGCCTACGAACTGGCCTTGAAGCTGATGGAGACTTGCTATGTTGTAGCGGAAAGATTCTCCTCCGCGGACTTCCTTCACGGACCGATAGCGATGATCGAGCGGGACTTCCCTGCGCTGGTCTTCATGCCACCAGGCAAGACATTCCGCGAATTCCTAAAACTGACTGCGCGTCTGCACGCTCTGAGCGCGGATACCTTGGTCTTTTCCTCCTCGCAGGCGCGCATCCCGGGCGCCGGCCAAGTGATTCGCATTCCTGATCCTGTCCCGGAAATCTTAACGCCCATCCCTTACATCGTCCCGGGGCAGATTTTTGCTGCCCTTCTCGCTGAGATAAAAGGGCTGAATCCCGACAAGCCGCGCGAACTCCAAATTGTGACGCGGACGATCTGAGGCCCGCCCCGCAGAAGTCGCCCAGATGATGAAAAAGCCCTGCCACTCGGAAGAGTTCCTCTGCTCGGAGGATTGATATGCGCTCGCGGGCGAGTTTATCGAATTACTCGCTTTGGTTGATGCCCACCGGAGAAGTTCGGAAGCGCTTGGCGGGGACTATCCTGGATTTGAGCCGGGAATACGCCACGCCGGTCTTCGAGCCTCACGTGACCTTGGCGGGCGGCATCGTGGGACCGGCGCGAGAGGTTGCGTCGAAGATGCAGGACCTCGCAAGGCGAATCCTGCCTTTTACAGCTCGCCTTACCGTGGTGGACGGTCTTGACGACTACTTCCGCTGCCTCTTCGTAAGATTGGCGACCACTAACCCCATTATGTCGGCCAATCAGGCCGCGCGGGAGGTCTTCGCCCTCGCGAAGCAACCTGCCTTTATGCCTCACCTTAGCCTGCTCTACGGCAATTTACCTCCACGCGTGAAAAAAGGAATCATCGCTTCTCTGTCACGCCAGTTCGAGCTCGAGTTCAAGGTGAAGAGGCTTCACCTCTATCTCATCAAGAATGATCCGGCAGCCTGGCGCCACGTGGCGAGTTGCGGCCTGAAGTCGTAAAGGCCGGTTTCACGGCCTGAGCAGGCTGGGTTCGGATTCTTGCAGCCCGGTACCCGGCTCCGGCTGCGTGGAGCGGATGGTGAGCCAGTCAGCTTGGGCTCTGTCCCAGTCCTGAATGACCAGTCCTTGCGCCTCGAAGAGAGCGCGGATTTGGGGCCGTCCCCAGCCAACGATTTCCTCCAGGATGGGGACCAGCACGCTCAGCGCATCGTCGCTGAGGACCGTTCGTTTGGCGATTTGGGTAATATTACGCGCCTCGGAAACCGCTACCGTGAACCCCTCGCGTTGATTCAGATGCAACATCACGTGGACGTCAGAGCTGCCGTCACCAATGTATACGATCCGGTCCGCGCCGACCTGGAGCTTTGCCTGAAGTTCGTCCAAGACAGCCACTTTGCCGTAACCGGCATTCACTCGAATGAGCCCCGCAACCCCACCTGCATCATCATATTCGAGCAAAGTACCGTGAATATGATCCGGCCCAAGAATGTCTTCGAGCGCAGACTCCACAACCTCCTGCGGAGCGGCCGAGATCACATGAAACTCGAATTGGTAGCCTTCCACCGCGCCGGCCAGGATTTCGTGCAGCCGCTTAATATTCTTTTTCAGCCGAATCTTCTTCCCGGCCTCCCTAAAATGGTCTTTTCTCACTCGAGCCCGAAATTCGGGATCGTGAAGCAAAAGGTAAGCTAATTCTCCCCCTTGTTGCACCAGGTTTTGCGCCGACAGGATCGCCGTCTTTCGTTCGAACTCTTTAGTTGGCACTCCCACCACTTCGCTCAAAACAACGCCGGAGTCGTGGAAGCTGAGCGTCTGGTCAAAGTCGCTCGCCACCAGGTATTGCTTAGCAATCTGAGGTGTCCCTTGCATAGACATCTCCTCCTCAAGCCTTTAACCCCAAACTCGCCTGTTCGATCGAGTTCCTGAGTCAGCTTATTCTAAATGGCCATTGTTACAGTGGAGTTTCTCGACCCTTGCGTCACCCGGCCATAAATACGATGCCGGCAGAAAACAGGCAGGTGAATTTCCGAATTTGAATAGTCTGTTGCATCTCACAAATCATTGTAGCGTACCTGAGGTCCTTTGTCCAATTTATTAAGTTGATAGAACCTATAACGGCAACTTCCCCTCAAACGTGAAGGACAGAACCCTTCGCGCCTTGGGTTGCTCCACAATCTCGAACCGGGCCAGTTTCTGGCACCTGCGTGCAGGGCCCTGGCTTATCCCAACAACCGCAACCACCCCCCCATATTGCGAGGTGATTCGGAAAGCAGCTTGTCGGCGCAAGGCAACACAAAGCCGCAGGAAATGGCGGCCGCCAACAGCAGTAGCTCATCGAAACCTTTGCCGTGCGTCGTGAGCCTGCCGAGGAGAATGAAAAACTGTTTCCAGTGAAGCCAACCTGAAGGACCTCCGCCTGCCAGCTTCGAAACTAGATGATTCAGGGTCAGGTACTGCCCGCCTAAGACAGCGCCCCCTGCCAAAGCGCCCGCCGCCCATTGCAGAGAAGGCCCGCGCTTGTTGCCTGATCCAAGAACAACGGCTTTACCGACGAGCCAGCCAATGCCGACGGCTATGCCGATTGCTTCGAAAGTCGGCATGGGCCACAGCACAACCGTGACGCCATACCACGCTGTGGCCACCACGGCCGCGACGACGGCGCCGAGCAGCACGGCTCCGAGCAGATTGGGGCTGCTGGTCTGTTGCTCGATCTCCTGCTCCACCTTTGACCTGCAGGAGGGGCAGACGGGCGAGTGTCCACGCAGTCGGATTCGGTAACTCCATCCGTTAGGCGACTCGGTGAACGTGCCGCAAACGTAACAACGGAGACGCTGTGGGGTGACGGAGAGGAATTCGGGTGGCACGGTCGGAACCTCCTAACCGGGCTTGCATTTCGGCCGCCGGTCGCGAGTCCTGGCTTAAGCCAGATGCTACGACCGTTGCCAAACGGAAATGAGTAATCACTCCCCCGGAGGCGGTCGAACACTGGGCTCGAGCCGCTACTTTCCGCCATCGTGTTCCCTGGCTAGTGACCCCCGGCCAAGATCTGGCGAAGGCAAAACTCGAGGGCCACGCTGGCCCATGTACATTTCTAGTCTATCGTATCGCAAATGTAAAGAGACAGAGAGGCTAGGGGAGGCCGCTCTTCGAGGGGCGCACCCTGCACGGTTGGAAGATCGGTTCGCGAACTCGTCACTTGTCACTCGTCCTGGCGCGGCGGATCACTCGTTCACTGCTTTTGGTGGTTCCCACAGTTCGATGCGGTTGCCTTCGGGGTCCATGATCCAGGCAAAGCGTCCGTACTCGTGGTCCTCGCGACGTGGATCCACCTCCACGCCTTCCTCGCGGAGCGCGGCCAGCAACCCGTCCAAATCCTCCACGATAAAGTTCATCATGAAGCTGGAGCGGCTGGGATTGAAATATTTTGTGTCTTTCGGGAAAATCGACCAGACAGTCATGCCGGATTTTTCGGGGTCATCGGCGTGGCGCCAATTGAAAAACACTGCCTCTTGTCCCTGGCGCTGCAAGCCGAGATGCTTCTCATACCACGCGTATAGTTGCTCGGGATTGTCAGCTTTGAAGAATATTCCCCCAAGCCCGGTAGCTCTTTTCATAAAATCGCTCCTTATCTGTCTGAAATCGGCCGCTTCGTCAGCGCGCCGTAACTCGCCGTTAGAAGGACTCAACCTTTAGAATACAGGAATGAAACGAGGTTGTTGAGCCGTGAATCGGCAGTCTTGAGCGCGTCAGGCGTGCGCGCTATCATGCAGGCCTCGACGCCGTCGAGTAACTGTTGCAACTCATCCCGAGTCCGGCACACTGGAACACTCAGCTCTTCCAACAATTCGTCAGAAACCTGAAAGATGTCCCCGGGGCGCGGGCGATGGCCCGTAGTCAACAACTCCTGAGCGTAAGATGAATTCAGAAAGGCCAGCAGATACCGCAACACGGTTGGCATCTTAACCTCGCCTCCCAGCAGGTTGCTTAGCCGCCTTCGAAACTCATCATAGGCTTGGCGGGTTTTGTTGCTCACCGCCAGGCATAGGCAGGAATCCTGAATCCCAATCCCCTCTTGGTCGAGGGCGAAGCGGAGGTGAGGCGTCAGCCGGGGTGAAATGATTTTGGGCTTGCCGAAGATTACCTCGGCATCGCGCGGCCAGATGAACTCGTACCAAGCGCGGCCAAAGTCGCGCACGTTGCGCTTTTTGAACGTCCTACCCGAAAGCTGCTCGTAGGACGTCAGCAGATATTCCGCAGCTTTGGGGTACTTGACCAATCCCAGGGCGCCCCGGCGATGCGCGAAGAGCCGCTTAACACTATGCGGGTTCAGGCCGTACCGCTCAAGCCACTCTTCCTCAAACTTATCGGCAGGGTGCTCGAAATCGAGGGCATCAGGTACAGGCCAATTCTTGCAGGCGAAAGCGGGTTGCCAGCGCCCATCTTTGTCGCGGGCATAGGGATACAGGATGACGCTGTCTCCTGGCCTGGGTTGCCATGGCGTGGTTTCGTGCCCCTTGATGATCCGGTGGAGGAGGGTCTTTTCAAGTCCAAGCTCGCAGGCGCGAACTTCCGTCATGAGAAAAATCGACAGGCAGCCTTTGCCGCCCACGGTGAGCCCCTGACTTGGCTCGAGCAACTGCGCTACGCGCGGCCACTCGGGCCGCGCGCGAATTTTGAACTCCTCAGGCGCCATCAGCCATCGAGAACCGCCAAAGTCGCGCAGGCATGAGAGAGGAAACCAAAAAGCTGTGACGAAATCTTGCTCGACCGGCGCTCCCGACTTTTCAACGAGTTCAATGGAACGTCGGACCAAGGAGGCGACTTCGGCGCGCCGCTCCAATGTGCCGAGGCCCTTCGGCCATGACTTCTTGGCCGACAGCAGTACGACGGCCTGTTCACCATCGCAGGCCTGACGCTTGTCAAAGACTCCGATGCAGGGAATGTTCATCGCGCCGAAGAAGACCTTCCCAAAGGGGTTCAGATCGATAAGGTAGCGGAGGGTTGCCTGCTCGGCCAGTTTGCGGCGGAGGCCCATGATGTGAATGATCTCGCCACCCGCATGTTCCGTGTGTGGGGCGGCCCAGTCCTTGTCGATGAAGCTTCCCTGGGTGACGAGGGCGACGGTGCCACCGGGTTTCAGCCTCTGGAGCGCGAGGTCATAGAACAAGCCGTAAATATCGAGCTTGCCTGTGTAAGTATCGCCGTATTTACGGGCAAGCTCGTCTTTGTAATGCTCATCGAAAATGGGGGCAAGGCGTCCTTTGAGAATGCCGCCCCAAGGCGGATTTCCGGCTACAAAGTCGAACTCGTTCTCCCCCGGCGTCAGCAATGAGTCCCCTGATGATAGGGCGTCGTCCAGCCGAACGTCGCGCAGCAGCGGACGCACTTGCGCATAGAGGGGCAAGACGGAAAGGAGAAAGTTGATGAAGGTTAGGAAAGTTGCGAAGGGATGAATGTCAATAGCGTGGATGTTCTTCCCGATGATTTGCAACATCCCGAAAGCTCGTTCCCAGTCCGGAAGGCCACGGGCGTAGAGGCGGCGATGGCATGCCAGGGACTTATCGTTGAGATGCTGGAGAAGCCGTTGCACGGCGCTCACCACAAAGGCGCCGGAGCCAGAGGCGGGGTCGATGAGGGACTTCTCGCAGAGTTTTTCAACCTCGGGTTTGTAGTTGGCGAGGTCGAGCGTCAGGTCGACGAGTTCTTGCGGAGTGTAGAAGCCGCCCAGTTGCTGGCGCTCCTCAGCCGGCATGTAGTGCTGGTAAATGTCGCGCCAGATGTCCAGATCCACGCCGCTCAGGTCGTAAACGCTGAAGAGGCGGAGCAGCCTTTTGTTTGAAACATCGAGTTGTTCCTCGAAGGATTGCACACGCCGGAGTCCCCGTTCGGTGAGCGCCTCGCGGAGGACCACCCGCCACCAGTCGAACTCGCCCGACTCGAAGACGCTGGGGGCCAAGTCCACCATCTCCGACTCCGAGATGCCTTGATCCAGGCCCATGTGGCAAAGCAGCAGCCGGGCCGCGTGCACATGAGCGGTCTCTGTCGCGAAATTCCAAATGGCAGGGTTGTAGAGCGGCCAAAGAAGGTCCATCCGGGATGGTTTCTTTTCCCGCCCAGCGTAAAGCGATTTGGAGACCGCGGCGGCAGCTTCGCGCGGGAATCCCAAGCCGGCGCTCAAGAGCCGCTCGATCTTTTCTGCTGAGGCGTTTTCGGCAATCAAAGCCCCTTCCACCTGTCGACGGAGCGAGTCGGGTGGCACGATGCAGCTGTGTTCGCACCAGATTTGGAAGCACTCGCGCGCCACGCTGGCCACTGCCGGATCTGCTTCGCCGGCGCGGAAGCGGTTGAACGTGTTGAAAAAGAGTCGCCGAAAATCGGCGACCAGGTCTCGGAGAGCCCTACTAAAGGTTCCAATGCGATGTGGCTCGTGGCGCGTCAGTTTGTGGCGTGGACGAGACCTCATAGGAAGAATATGGTGTAACACTGATTTTCGTGTCAACTTCAGAGGGCCGAAAAACTGCAAGGCGGCAAGAACCCTCTTGTCTCGCTACCGGACCTGTTGTTGAATCTGGGCTTCCCAGGTCGAAGGGACGGGTGTCCATTGACGGGTGAACTCGTCCGCAAGCGTCAAGGTGACCAGGATGGCGAACCAGACGAAGGCGGCAAGCAGGACAATTCGCATTAGGCCGGAACTCCACTTAAGGTGCATGAAGAAAAGCGCCACCAGCGAAGCCTTGCAGACGGCGATGGCCAAGGCCGCGACTGTATTCCACTTGCCCAGGTCGATGAACGCGACCCCTGTGGTGAGGGCCGTTAAGGCGATCAGTGCAGCGAAAACCAGGATATAAAGCTTCGTGGATACAACATGGTCCATCATCAGTAGCGCCCCCCGATCAGGTAAAGTAACGGATAGAGGAAGATCCAAACAATATCCACGAAGTGCCAGTAAAGGCCGGCCACCTCGACAGTGTTGTAGCGCTGGGGAGAGAATTTCCCGCGCCCGGCCATGATGATGAGGACGGTGAGGATTCCGACTCCGATCACCATGTGCAAAGCGTGAACGCCGGTCATGGAGAAATAGAAGAAGAAGAACAACTCGACGTGCCGCCAGTCAGGCCCATGGAAAGTCCAATTCACGCCAGGGGCGAACCCCTCCAGGTAATCGTGCCTCCATTCCAGACCGAGTTTGACGGCGACGAAGGCGAGGCCCAAGAGCAGGGTGAGGAAGAGGAAAGTTGTCAGCGCTGCCTTCTTGCCGAGCTGAGCGGCGCGGACGGCGAGGGCCATGGTCAAGCTGCTGCACAACAAGAGGGCGGTGTTGAGGGCTCCAATGCGGACGTTCAACAACCGGCTGCCGGCTTCGAAACTCGGCAGGTAGAAGTTGCGGTAAAGGATATAGGCCGTGAAGAGGCCGCCAAAAAACATGACCTCCGTAGCCAGAAACACCCACATCCCAAGGCTGGACGCCTCTTGCTGCTGCTGGAGGTCGTCGAACTGTTCTGCCAGAGCGGCGGTGCTGCTATGCAACTTGGGTCTCCTCCGATCCGTAGGCGTAAGCTTCTTCCGTCACGACAGGCGTCTCCTCAAAGTTCTCGGTGGGAGGCGGGGAGGGCGTCTGCCATTCCAAGCCCTTGGAGCCCCAAGGATTGGGTCCGGCCAGCGGGCCATAGCGCATCGACCAGACCAGGTAAACCAGCGGAATCAGGTAACCCACGCCTAGGATGGAGGCGCCGGCGGACGACATTACGTTTAGCACCTGGAATTCCGATGGATACACCGCATAGCGCCGCGGCATTCCCAAGTAACCAAGCACGTACTGGGGGAAGAAGGTCAGGTTGAAACCAATAAAGAGGATTGCCGCCGATAATCTTGCCCAACCCTCCGGGTACAGGCGTCCTGAGATTTTGGGCCACCAATAATGAATGCCGCCCAAGTAACCCATCACCGCGCCGCCCACCATGATGTAGTGGAAGTGAGCCACCACGAAATATGTGCCATGAACATGCACGTCCACCGCCAGCGTAGCCAGGAAGAGGCCGGTCAGGCCACCCATCGTGAAGAGCCCAATGAACCCCAGCGCATAGAGCATGGGCGCATCATACGAGACCGACCCCTTGTAGAGAGTGGCCGTCCAATTGAAAACCTTGATGGCGGAGGGAATCGCCACCGCGAAGCTCAACAAGGAAAAAACCAGCCCGGCATAAATGGACTGTCCGGCCACGAACATATGATGTCCCCATACCAGGAACGAAATCACCGCGATGGCTACACTGGAAAAAGCCACGAAGGTGTAGCCAAAGATGCGCTTTTTTGAAAACGCCGTGACCAACTCGCTAATCACGCCCATCGAAGGCAAAATCATGATGTACACCGCGGGATGGGAGTAGAACCAAAACAAGTGCTGAAAGAGGACCGGATCTCCCCCGACCGCAGGGTCAAAGACTCCAATATGGAAGAGCCTTTCTAGGGCCACGAGCGTTAGGCTGATGGCAAGGACCGGGGTGCCAAGAATCTGAATAATGCTGGTGGCGTACATCGCCCAGAGAAAAAGCGGCATCTTGAACCACGTCATCCCCGGTGCGCGCATCTTGTGGATGGTGACTATGAAGTTCAACCCGGTCAAGATCGAGGAAAAGCCGACAATGAAGACGCCGAGGGCGGCTGAAATCACATTGGTGTTAGCATAGGTGGTGCTCAAGGGCGTGTAGAAAGTCCACCCCGTGTCGACTCCCCCGGCGATGACGGAGTAAAGGATGAGCAGCCCGCCCGCCATGAAGACGTACCAGCTCAAGAGATTGATTCTGGGGAAAGCCAAATCGCGGGCTCCAATCATCAAGGGGACCAAGAAATTTCCCAGCACCGCCGGAATCGAGGGAATCAAAAAGAGGAAGACCATTATGATACCGTGCATGCTGAACAGCTTGTTGTAGGTTGCCGGCTCGACAAGCGCGCCCCCGGGGCTGATCAGGTTCAGACGCATCAGCACTGCCGCCGCCCCCCCGACGAAGAAGAAGAAGGTGATCGAGGCCAGGTAGAGCAACGCAATGCGCTTGTGGTCGGTGGTCAGCAGCCATGACTTGATGCCATAGCTGGCATTCAAATAATGGACTCGAGATTCGATCTCAGTTTCAACGGTTACCGTTCCCATCACTTCGCCGCCTTCCTTTCCCCTGCCCTTGTCCCTCACCTATCGGGGACCGGAACTGCCTCGCCCTTTACTTGATAACTTTCCCTGTTCCCCCCGCCTCTTTCGCTCCCTCGAGACTGGGAGGGTAGGTGGCGGGTTTGCTGGGTTGCTTCCCTCCTTCGGAACTGAGCGATTTGATATATGCAATGAGCTGGAGCAGTTGCTCCTCCGTGACTTGGCCTTTAAAGGTCGGCATCAGCGCCGTATATCCCTCTACGATTTGTTCTGAGGGATAAAGGATCGACTCCCGGATGTAATCCTCGTCCGCGATGACGGTTGTGCCGTCGGTGAGTTTGACCTTGCTGCCGAAGAGATTCACGAAAGGTGGGCCCTTACCGGTGCCGTGGCAGGTGATGCAACCCAGTTGGTCGTAAAGCCGGGCGCCTGCGGATACCATGGATTCTCCCCGAATACCGCCACTGATCCACTGCTCGTAATCGTCCGGCGTCATGACGATCACATAGCCGCCCATTGCTGCGTGATTTGTGCCACAGTATTGATTGCAGAAGAAATGGTGTTGGCCCGTTTTCGTCGCCTGAAACCAAATGCTGGTGTACCTTCCCGGTATCACATCTTTCTGGATACGGAAGTCAGGGACATAGAAACCGTGAATCACATCCTCCGAGGTCATGGTCAGTTTGATGGGGCGTCCAACAGGCACGTGGAGTTCATTGATTTCCATGGGCCCTTCGGGATGTTGGAGCTTCCACATCCACTGCTTTCCGACCACAAATATCTCAGTTGCAGCCTCGGGCGGGCGGGAGTAGCGGATAAAGAGGCTCGCCCCCCACAGGAAGGTAAAGGCACATATGCCAAGCGGGATGACAGTCCAGACCACTTCGAGGGGCAAATTCGCCCCGATCTGTGTAGCCTTAGCCTCTTTCGCGCGGCGGTATTTGATAGCGAAATAGAAGATGGTTAGGAAAATCAGCGCGGTGAAAAACAAATCGACCGCAGTCAGGAAATAGTAAAGATGATCAATACCACGCGCAATAGTGGAAGCTTGCTCAGGCCGTAAGGGGAACCCTTGCCACATTTTTCTCAGTTACCTTCCGTCATGTCATCGTAGGGCCGAACGCCGTTCGGCCTCGCCTCAGGTCAAAGCGCGAACTGCTCGCCCCGGGGCCGAACGCCGTTCGGCCCTACGACCCAATTCAAGGGTCAAGGCCTCAGGAACTGGCCGGTTGCCGGCCCCTGGAGAGCGCCATTATTAGCCCCGCGATGGAAAGGACGGTCATCAATCCCGCAACTTGCAAAATGCGCGCAATAATTACGCCGTACTTGCCGGTCGCGGGATCATACCGGCAGCAAAACAACAGCACCTCATCCACGGGCGAGCCAATCTTGTTCGCCGACGCCTCGACCAAGCCCAGGCGCAGATCGCGAGAAGGATAGTAAATCCCGTAGAAGTAGCGCGCGATTTTGCCTCCCGGGGTGAGCACCATGATTCCCGTCGCGTGAACGAACTGCTTGGCCTGGGCGTCGTACCTGAATCGGAAGCCCACTGCCTGGGTAAGCTGCGCGATCGAGGCTTCATTTCCAGTGAGGAAGTGCCAACCGCGCTCGGCTCCCTTGCGCCCGTAAAGGCCGACATATACCGCTTTCTTGGCCGCAGCAATTTCCGGAGTGTCGTGCGGATCGAAGCTGACCGTCAGAACGTCAAACTCGCGTCCGGCGCTGAAACTGACCTCCTGTAGACTGTGCAGCAGCCCGTTCTCAGCCATCGTGCAGAGCATCGGGCAACCGAAATAAACCAGCGAGAGAATCACCGGTTTCTTGCCGAAGAATTGGCCCAGCCGCACGGTCCTGCCGGTTTCGTCCCGAAATTGGAGGTCAAGAGGGACCTGTTCATTCAATCTTTGGTCGATGCCAATCCCTTGCAGGAGTGGGGGAAGAGCCTTCGAATTATCCGCCGGGCGCGGCTGAGGCAGTCCTGCCTGTGCCGGAGCTGATGCCTGCCATGCGAGGGACACAGGCAGCAGTGCCTGTGCCACAGCAAGAGCACACGCCAGTTGCGCCATCCGCCGACACCAGGAGAAGCCACCTCCCGTGACCTGAGTTTTCTGCTGAAATCTATTCCTCATTTCGTCACCTGGCAGCGTATTCATTTCCCCGCTCCCTCTATTTCCCCTTGCCGGTCATTCCCGCGAAAGCGCGAATCCAGTTACTCCTGCATCGGAGTGGACTCTCGCTTTCGCGGGGGTGACGGTCACAATGGGCGGCATCAGTTCGGCGACCCTTTCCCGACATCACGGTTCTGATCTGAGGTCTTTGGTGCGCTTGGCTTCGGCCAAGTCGCCCCGCGAGCCGGGAGCCCCTTCTGAAGCAGGATGCCCATCGCGCGGTCAATTGGAATTCTCACAATCCCGGCCTTCCGATCCACCCACCCGTAAGTATTCAAAATCTCCTCTTGCGCCGCCTTATATTGCTCGAGATCTTGCGGCGCCCTAACCTGCAGGCGCGGCCCAGGCGGCAACATGCGGACGTTTTCAAAGGGCGACGCCGGAGGACCTAAACCCTGGTGGCCGGCAAAGTAATTGAATATGCCCCGACTAACAACCAGGCCCCCGAGGACAAGAAGCGTCAAGCAGACACCAAAAATCAGCAGGTCGCGGAGATTCGCGTCCGTTGTTTCGTGGCTTCGCCTGGGTTGTTCATCAGGCACGCTGTATTCCCTCCACAATGACCTGCCGCTCCCCTGCGGCGCGCGTTGGCGCAACGTTGTTGTGTCGCGGAGATTGTTTCTTCTCCGTGTCCTCTGTGGCCGGGAAAAGAATAAACACAGAGGTCGCTGGGACGCTCCGTGCTCTCCGTGTTGAGGCATTCCAGGCACAGAGTGCACAGAGATCCTCGTTCTGGCTGCGGCCACGGACCCGCGCTGAGCTATCCATGATGACCCACAACCTCCATGCGCGGATCGTGAAGCGGCACCAGAGGTCTGCTCTGCAGATTCGTTGCAAACCACCAGAACCAAACTCCCCCGATGCCGAGAATCGCCAGCCAATCCAGCAGGTGAAATTGGGGCCCCGTCCGCTCATAGGCGGGCACCGTCAGCCAGAAGATATCAATCGCGCTCATAATGAGCTGAATTGCAGCCACCGCACCCAGCCAGAGCTTCGTTCGAGTTACAAAGCGCGATAAGAGCAATAGGAAGGGTACAGCAAAGTGAAAGGCGACAAGCGCCAGTGCGACCCAGGCCCATCCGCCCGAGGCGCGGCTGACGTACCAGGGAATCTCGTCCTGCAAGTTGCCCGACCAGATGATGAGATACTGGGAGAAAGATAGATAAGCCCAGAGCATAGTAAAGGTCAGGAGCAGGTTTCCGTAGTCATTCAACACCCGTTTGGAAACTAATTCAGAGAGAGGTTTGTAAGGTGAAAGCAGAATGACGGCAATGGTCACGATGGACATCGCTGCCAACCCTTCCGTGACCATGAAGATCATTCCGTAGATGGTCGAGAACCACTGGGGTTCGAGGGACATGACCCAATCCACGGAGGCATAGGTGACCGTCAATCCGAAAATGACCAGGCCGGGTCCACTGAGGCTTTGGAGACGTGTGGTAAGGCCCGGATCCGCCGTCTGGTCTTGCTCCACGGACCACTTGTTGAGGAAATGCGCCACGGCAATCCAAACGGTGAAGTAAATGGCTGTGCGAAGAATGAAAAAGGGGACGTTTAAGTAGGGGGCCTTGTATTGCAGCAAGGCGTCAAGCTTGACCTGCTGCGGGTCCGCCCAGCGGTAAAGAAGGCGCAGCCCAAACAGGAGAGGCACGGCCAAAGCAGCCATCAAGTAGACGGTGCGAGTTCCCGATTCGAGGCAGCGACGAAGTGGGAAACCCCACCTTCCGCCCACCAGGTGATGCAGCATCAGAATGGCCGCGCAGCCGAGCGCAGCGCCTACCCAAAACACAAAAGCAAACAAATAGGAGCGGAAGAATTGCGTCGGGCTGTGGAACCCGGCTGCCACACAAAGCGCCAGGGCCGCCAAGCCGACCACCAGCGAGCTCTTCTGGAAATGATCGAGGCCGGGTTGAAGGGATTCTGTCGAATTCATTTAGCCTGTTCCGTCAAACGCTCTCTTTCTTTTGGTGGCACGTCCTCGAGCGCCGCGTGTTGGCTCAACTGAAGCGCCCTGATGTAAGCGGCAATGGCCCAGCGGTCTTCCGGGGTGACGCGGGAAGCGTAGCTGTACATCATGCCAAAGCCGTTGGTCATGACGTCAAAGAAGTGCCCGGCTGGCGCTTTCATGAGCCGCTCGATGTGGTAAGAGGGCGGAGGCGGAAAGCCCCGCTGGACCACTAACCCGTTTCCACTGCCCGTGTAGTCGTGGCAGGGCGAGCAGTAGATGTGGTAGCGCTCGCGGCCCCGCTCGAGGACCGTGCGGGTGATAGGAAAGGGAAAGACATCAGCGGGCTCTCCGTTCAGTTTCCCCGTATAAAGCAGTTCGTCGGAACGTAAATGCCCGTGCGCCACGGTGCCCGGAACTTCCGGCCGCTCCGACCTGCCGTCGTCAAAGAAGTTGCTGGCGTCGAGCGGCTCGTACTTGGGTTGAATGTGCATGTCCTGGCGGCACCCGAATAGAAACAGCCAGCAGAGGGCGACGCAAGCCCAGCGCAGCGCAGCGACGCACGGAACATAGCCCTCTCCCTTGGAGTCTGTGTGACAACTCCTTGGGGAGCAGCGCCTGCGGCGCCACGGGCTTGCTGCCCTCTCCCCCAGGGAGAGGGCTATTTTGTGACTGACGTTACGACTCAATTTCAGAAACCTCTTTGGCTTTCAGACTAGCCAGGAATTCCTTTGTCTTCTGCAAATCAAATTTCGGGTCTCGCGCCTGGATGCACAGAAAGAACCGGTTCCGCGTAGCCAGCTCGAAACGCGGAGCGTTAAAGACCGGATGATAGGGAGTGGGCAAGCCGTTGAGCGCCAGCATGCTGAAAACCGTTGCCAAGCCTGCGCAAAGGATCGTCATCTCAAAAGTAATGGGAATAAAACTCGGCCAACTGTTGTAAGGCTTGCCTCCGATGTTCAGGGGATAGCCGATAACGTTGGGCCAATACTGAAGGTAGAAGCCCCCAAAACATCCGATCAGTCCTCCAATCAAGCAGAAAAGGGGGACGCGCGTGCTGTGAAAACCCACCGCATCCGCCAACCCCTCGACGGGAAAAGGCGAATACGCGTCCATGCGGTGGTAACCAGCTTCACGCGCGCGTTGGGCAGCGCCGAGCAGGTCCTCCGAGGTTTCGAATTCGGCCATCAGGCCGTAAATTGCATGTCGTTTCATAACCAACCAGGGCCTAGGGATTAGGGACTAGGGGCTAGGGTTAAACGCCTACGTCGCGCGTGCCTCCCCCCTCATCTCCGGATCTGTCCACGTAACTACTAGTCCATTTGCCCACCTGCCCATCTGCCCACTGCCATCTGGCCACCTGCCCATCTGTCCACTGCCTAACGTTTCTCCTCCGCAACCTTGTGCACAAGTTCTCTCATCTCGAAGATCGAAATCATGGGCAGGTACCGGATGAAAAGCAGGAACAAGGTGAAGAACAGTCCGATACTGCCGATGAAGGTCGCCCAATCCCATATTGTTGGATAGTACATTCTCCAGGCCGAGGGCATGAAATCGCGGTGCAGACTGGTTATGACGATGACAAAGCGCTCCAGCCACATGCCGGCCTGCACCACGAGGGAAATCAAGAAAAGCACGAGCACGTTTCGACGGATCCGCGAGGACCAAAGGAGCGTCAGGGGAATGACAATATTGCACGCAATGAGGATCCAGTAGATAGGAGCGTAAGGCCCAGTCATGCGATTGACGATCATGTACCGGTCGTAGCGATTACCGCTGTAAAACGCCATGAAGGTTTCCATCACATACCCATACGCCACGATCAAACCGGTGGCCAGCATTATCTTTCCCATGTTGTCCAAATGGCGC
>Ga0187781_10001004_pt1 | contig 21137 bp, 17 predicted proteins | sample 0715_SJ02_MP02_2_FD_132447 | JGI IMG/M metagenome (GOLD analysis project Ga0187781, IMG submission 132447) | Tropical peat soil microbial communities from peatlands in Department of Meta, Colombia - 0715_SJ02_MP02_20_MG | ecosystem: Environmental > Terrestrial > Soil > Wetlands > Peat | place... | reverse complement strand
CGAATTAGGCGTGCTAACGGTGCTGGCGCGCGGACGGAAAGGACCGGAAGGCCCGCGCATCGCGGCGATTGCAATTGTGGCGCTCGCGGCGGCGGCGTTGATTGTGTGGATTGGAGCAGGCAAGGCGCTCGAGAGATTTTCGACCACGCGGGCTGGAGATGTTTCGATAGCGAGGCGCGCGACGATGTTCCGCGGGACGGCGAATATTTTTCTGGATCACCCGATCAAGGGCTGCGGGCTCGGCACGCACGTGGCTGTCTATCCACGCTATGAAACCAGCTACGATGGCAGACTGGTGGACCATGCGCATAACGACTACATCGAAATACTGGCGGAGATGGGAATTCTAGGCGGGCTTTGCGCCGCGGCTTTTCTAGTGATTTTTTTCCGCGACGCGCGCAGGGTGTTCGAGGCGGAGCAGGGCCATTTTTCGCGCGCGCTTCATGCCGGGGCTATTACGGCGGTGAGCGGGATCCTCCTGCACAGCTTCGTGGATTTCAATTTGCATATTCCTTCGAACGCGCTGCTCTTTCTGTTGCAGGCGTATCTGGCGACGTCGCCGCCGATTCCCACGTCGTCTCACTCGAGGCGGCACCGAGAGCACGCGCATGCGCATTCGCATGCGGAGAGCGAAGTGGCGGAGTGACCTACACGGCTAATGGCGCGACAAGGGTAGCCGCGCTGATGCTTAATGCCGGCGCTCAAGGCAGGCGACGAAATGAAGACCGCGATCAAAGAGCCAGGAGGCAGGTGGTGGATACAGTCTTGGTGACTCCGCAACTTCGCTGGGGATTAATCCGATTTCTCGAAATGCTTCGCTCCACTGCAGCTTCGACCAGTAATTATAGAGAAGCGGCACGCCGTGCGGAGCATTGCCGACCCAATCCATGAGGCGCAGCGTAGGCCCGGCCAAGAAGCCCTCACAAAAATGATCCTTGATCAGGATCATTTTGCCGACCCGCGCGGCCTCACGAAGTAACGCCAGCGGGTCGCGCGCGTGGTGCAAGACATCCACAAACATAACGACTTGGAAGTCGGAATCAGGATACGGAAGCTTCGCACCATTGAACTGGCGGACTGGGATTTGCGTTTTGGGGCGAACGAGGACGTCCGTGCCTTCGATCGAGACGTCCGGGCGCTGCGAGGCGATGAGCACATCGATCGTGCCATCGCCGCAACCAACATCGAGCACGCGGGCGGACGCGGGAATTCGAGTGGCGAGGCGGTCTGCCAGTATCCGCACGCGGCGGCCGAAGACAAGCTTTTGGTGCAAAGCGCCGACGACTGATGCCACGCTGGATTTTTTCTCCATGCAAGTAGAGCTGGAACCGGGTGGCTTACTTAGCGTCTGGCCATACCCAAAACGCTGATGAAAAAGCTCGAAAGGATCACCTCGATGCCCAAAGTCAGCGAAACAAAGCCGGGGATCACGATGCGCAGCGTTTTTTCCGGATCAAGAAAACCGAAGTGATGGCTCTGCCAGTAACTGAGGCCGAAAACCCAAAGGCCGGCGCCGGCGAGGACCAGCAGCATTCCCAAGACGAGACCCACTTCGAGAGTCAGGTAGCGGTACAGGCGATTGAGGCGCGTGTCTTCGGGCAACAAGCCTTCAGTGATGGCAAAGATTTTGCTGAAGGCGGCGAAGTTGACGGACTGGAATCCGATAAGGATGGCCATGGCGCCAAACAGGAGCGTGTGGTAGTCAAAGGTGACATTCGAGATTGTGCGCGGGCCAGGAAGAAGCCAGGCGGTGACTGCGACGCCAAGCGCAAAAAGAATCAGGCCGGGATAAAGAAAAAGCCAGCGCGGGCTATAAAGCAAAAGGAAACGAAGGTAACGCCAGCCGTCACGCCAAGTACGTAGGTGTGGGGGGCGGTCGCGCCCATCGGGAGAGAGGACGGTAGGGATTTCCGCTATGCGCAGATGGAAGAGGGTCGCCTTCACAACCATTTCTGTCGAAAACTCCATCCCCAAAGTACGGAGGTTCAGCTGGTCAATCGAATCGCGGCGAAAAGCGCGCAGACCGCATTGAAAATCACCGACGGGGCATTTGAAGAAAAGGCGGCCGAGCCAGCTAAGGCCGGGATTGCCGAGGACGCGGTGCAGCACAGGCATGGCGCCAGGAAGAATGCCGCCTTGAAAGCGATTGCCCATAACGAGATCGTAGCCTTCGTCGAGTTTGGCGAGAAAATCTCCGATCTGAGTGAAGTCGTAGCTATCGTCCGCGTCGCCCATGAGGACGTATTTCCCGCGGGCGGCCTGGATGCCCCCGCGCAGGGCGCTGCCGTAGCCGCGCTGCTTGACCGGGATTACCCGAGCGCCCATCTGAGCAGCAATGACCTGGGAGCCATCCGTGCTCCCGTTATCTGCGATGATGACTTCGCCCCGGACTCCGAGCTTGGAAAAGGCGCGCATCGCCTTCCCAATGCAGGCGGCAAGTGTAAGCTGCTCATTGAGGCAGGGCATAACGACGGAAACTTGGGGAGGTTCGGACTCAAAGTCGACGAGATTTGAAGGATCGGAGGCAATGGCTCCCAACCGGTGAGTACATTCCGGAGTTTGGACTTTGTCCTCCGTGGAATTTAATCTGCTTTCCTTATTCATCGCGCCCCCTCGGGCCGGAGTGGGGAAAGTCTATCACTAGAAATTGGAGCGAAGCCAGTACTGCGGAAGGCTCAAGCGGGAGGATTTTGCATGAAAAGCACTGAAAAGGCGAGAAGTGGGCGCTTGAGCGAAGGAACCAGCAGATTATAATGGTCCCCCTCTCATTCCGGGGGCTCGAATTCTTTGAAAGGCGGCGTTTTTTTCGAGCTTCCCGCACAAGCCATCTACCGATGCATGAGACAAGGAAAAGCGAAGCGGCGGCTCTGCAGGAGACAGCAGGCCGATCCGGCGCGTACGAAGATCCATGGGAAGCCGCGTATGCGAGGTTTGAGACGCCAGAAGAAGAGATTCGAAAGTTCTCGCGGCGATTGCGAAAACTGGGCGCAAAGAAGTGGCCACACGACTCCCAGATCGTCGAACTGTTTTGCGGGCGTGGAAACGGGCTCCACGCACTTTGGGGACTCGGATTCAAGAAAATCGAGGGGGCTGACCTATCCGCAGCACAATTGGCGAGGTACCTCGGACCGGCGGAAACGCATCAGTGCGATTGCCAACATTTGCCGTTCAGCGATCAGAGCAAAGACGTCGTGATTGTGCAGGGCGGTCTTCACCATTTACCCACTCTACCGGATAGCCTCGAACAAACGCTGCGAGAAATGCATCGCGTACTGCGAAAGACAGGCCGTGTCATGATCGTGGAACCATGGCTCACACCATTCCTCCGAATTGTGCACGCGACTTGTGAAAATCCGATCGCGCGCCGCGTTTCCAACAAGATTGATGCCATGGCGACCATGATCCATTACGAACGAGCCACATACGAGCAATGGCTCGCTCATCCGGAGTTGATTCTAATGGTCACCCGGAATTACTTTGCGCCCGCGCATGAATCCTTTGCCTGGGGAAAGTGGAGATTTACAGGATGTCCCCGCTAGCTCGCCGTCAGCTTTCGTGTTCGAGTGGGAATCAAGGGAGATTTTTAAGGATGTAGTAATCCGTGCCCGGAACATTTTCCCAGCCATCGGTGGCCAAGCCGAAGGGCAGCGCTCGAGCGAGAACGGCTTTGGCTCCGGCTTGGGCAAAAAGATGGAGAATCTGGGCCCGGCGGGAGGCATCGGCGGCCCAAAACAAAGGAACATCGTCGTGAAAAACCTCTGCGACAATCGTGGTGCCGGCCAGATGGGCCCAATAATCGTCAGCTAGGGCGAACCCGATGAAGGCGACTTTATCGCCAGGCATGATGCCTTCAACCTTTAGCTGCTGCGCGACGGCGGGGTCGGGAGGATTACGAAATGTTGCCATGCGAAGCGCACTGTGACCGACCAACCAGAATATTTGGAGACCGAGCAACAAGGTGACAGCGAGCGAGACGCGGCGACCAAGCAGTAGCCCTGAATCTGAGCGTGCGATTCGCAAGGGTGAGAATAGCGCTGCCCATAGCAGTACGGCAGAGCCGGCGATATACCTACTTTCTACGAGAACGAGGGAATACATTCCGAGCGCCGCCACTGCCGGAACCCACAGGAAGTACTCGCGAAAGACTCGTTGGATGTAGGCACCGAGTGATCCTTCGTAGAAAACGAGGACAAGTAGTCCCGCAAACAGGCTGCCGAGCTGAGAAATCATTTCCTCGTAGACATCAAGGGAATGACGGAAGGAATTTAACTGAGCGATGAGCTGGAAATGGGGGTGAATCCCTTCGTACCAAAAGGAGGGGTCCGACCAGGGAGGATAGGTGCCGCCGATAGGACCGGAATACTCGTACACCCTAGGAGACGCAAGGACTTCTCTGGTGGGATGCTTCGGCGTGCCAGTCCCGGCGGGATTGCCTTGCCAATGGACACAAAGAGGGACTTTATCAACATACTCGGCATAGGCAATCGCGCCGGTGTCCCCAATAGTGAAGCGGCCCTTGCAATGAGAGAGAGCAGCGATAAACGGCGCGGATACAAGCAAGAAGAATAGCGTGGCCACGAGCAACCGAGGCACAGACCGGCGAAAATCCCCGACGGCCAGGGCGGCGACAGCCAGAAATACAAATGCAAGCGGAAACATGGCTGATTTCCCCAGGTAGCCAAGGCCGAGCAGCAGGCCCAACGCAGCAAAATTCATCATGCTATCCGCACCGGACGCAATTCGAAGCAGAACTCCGCCCGCAAGCAAGACGATGGCAAAGACGAGCCCGTCCGGCGCAGCCAAACTAGGTGGAAGCCAAGTAAATGAAATCCAAATACAGAGTGTGTAGCCAATGATTCTCAGGTCTCGTGCCGCCAGCGGCTCGGTGGCTTCGTTTCCATCGGAGGTCCTGCACAAGCGAGCGATCAGCGAGTTCAAGAAAAACTCGAAACAGGCAAGGCAGAGCAACAAGATGAGAGAGTTCAAGACGCGGACATGGGTCAGTTCCCAATAGCGGGGAGGCTTGAAGAGCGAGAACCATGCCCCCATAAGGAACGGATAGGCGGGACTCCAATATCCGTTGATTAAGGCATGCCAATTTCCCTGGCGGCAAGCGTCAGCGATATCAAGATATGAAATCCCGTCTGGCAGAGTGCTCTGGCGGTAGGACAGGCCTTGGATGAGCCAGCCAGAGAGAAGGAAGGCCAAGAAGAAATAACGCCGGGCCCAGGGGCGATTCAAAAGCAGGTTACGGCTGTTCAGACGCGTCTCCAAGATGGCGCCGAGACATTAGCGCGTTCAATTCGAGAAAAGCAAGGAGCTGCGGTTGCCATGAAAGAGAAGGCGAAAGCTGGCGAAAACCAAGCCGTGCCTACTGCTACTAAGCGGTTGTCACCAACGCGACGACTACGCTATAGTGTCGGCGGGGTTATCTGTCGAATGGCTGTCACGGTCCGCGGGCTCTCGGACTGGCTAAAAGCGAAGCTTGTTTTCTTTCTGCTCATCTCCCTCATGAGCATCCAGTTCGCTTACGGCCAGGAAAAACTCGAAACTCCGCAACAGACAAACGATCGCATTCAGCAACTCGCGAAGCTGGCGCAGGTCCATCCGCTGGACACGCCCATAGGCACGGGCGATCTTCTGCACATTGACGTTTTTGACGTCCCGGAGCTCACGCGGGAAGTGCGCGTGAGCGACACGGGCGACATCAGCTACCCACTGATTCCCGGACGCATCCCCGCCGCGGGGCAGACTCCGTTTCAACTGGAGGCCAATCTCGAGCGCCTGCTGATGGAGAACGGACTGATCTCGCATCCGCAAGTTTCGGTTTTCGTGAAGGAACAGGTAAGCCAGCCGGTCACGCTGACCGGCGCATTGGCGCACCCGATGGTTTATCAAATTATCCGCCCGTCAACTTTGCTTGAAGTCCTGGCCGCGGCCGGAGGAATCGCTCCGGAAGCAGGGAGCGTCATCATCATCACCAGGCAGAAGCATCCTGGAAGAGTTACCGTTCAGGATGTGACAAACGGCACACCGGCCGAGCCGTCGCCGGAAACCGAAACCATCACCATCCGGCTTCAGGACCTGCTTGAGTCGGGCAATCCCGCATTCAATATTCAAATTTTCGGGGGCGACTACATCAGCGTTCCGAGCGCGGGGATTGTGTACGTCGAAGGCGCGGGCATTTCGCAGCCGGGGGGCTATGTTCTCCAAAGCCATGGGGAGCAGATTACCGTCCTCAAAGCCGTGGCGCTGGCCCACGGGCTGACGGGATTCGCGAAGGCCGATGATGCCGTGATCTTTCGCATGAACCCCGCCAGCGGCAAACGGGATATGTTGCCGGTTCATATCAAGCAGATTTCCAAGAACAAAGATGAAGATGTAGCCATGAATTCGAACGACATTCTCTACATTCCCGACAACGTGGGGAAAAAGGTGCTGGCGCGGGGCGCGGAAGCGGCGATCAGCATCGGCACTTCGGTGGCCATCTTCCGCGCGGGAACGCAGTAAACGGGGCGGCGCAAAAAGCATGGAGCGCCGTGGGGACAGGAGATAGATGGAAGAAGCGTCGAGGCTTATCGCGCGGGATCGCAAACCGGGTGAATCGCTGACGGTGATTCCAGCGCCGTCCGTCCTGCCCTGGGACCAGTTGCCGCGGGAACCGCACCTGCTCGACTACTTCATTATCTTGCGGAAGCACCAGTGGCTCATTTTGACGTTTCTGCTGACCGTCGTGACAGTGGTGACCATCGCCTCCTTCAAGATGAAGCCCGAGTACGACGCGGCGGCCCGCGTCGAAGTGGATAAAGAATCCCAGAACATGCTGCCCTTCCAGGAAGTGAATTCGTATGACGAATTCATGGACATGGAAAATTACATCGAGACGCAGACCAAGATTCTGATGAGCGAGACGTTGGCTTTCCAGACGATCAAATCACTGGACCTCGGCCACTATCCCGAATTCGGGGGAACGGCGAACGCGCTCAGCTGGTCGCGCTCGGGCTCGGCTCCGGCGCGCCCGGCGATCCTGGGCGCATTTCTCGGGCGGCTTTCGGTGAAGCGCGTGCCGAACAGCCGCTTGATCGAGGTGCAGTTCGAGGCGCAGGACCCGCAGCTTGCGGCGCTGGTGGTGAATACGCACCTGCAGAACTTCATCGAACAAAATTTCCGCAGCAAGTACGACGCGACGACGCAAGCCTCCACGTGGCTTTCCGCAGAACTCGAGGAGCTGCGGATCAAGGTGGAGAAGTCCGAGGATGCGCGCATCGCCTACGAACGCCAGAATCAGATTTGGGAAATGGACGACAAGCACGACGTCACCTCACAAAAACTCGCGGATATGAGCAAAGCCGTCACAGAAGCCCAGACTTTGCTCACAGAAAAGGAAGCGCTCTACCGGATGGCCATTTCCGGCAACGTGGACGCGCTTCCCGCCACCGTTCAGAATCCGGTGATTCAGGACCTTCTCAAACGCAAGACGGAACTCGACGAGGGTTACGCTGACGCGCTCAATCAATATGGGCCGAATTTTCCGAAGGTGCAGCGGCTGGCCGCGCAGAAAAAGGAAGTGGACGAGGATCTGGAGAAGGCGCGGAAAACGATCATTGAAGGCGTTGAGCAAGAATTCAATACCATGCGGCAGCGCGTCCAGCTTTTGCAGGAAGCTGTGGACAAGCAGAAGGCCGAAGCGAATGATCTTGCGGAAAAGTTAGTCCAGTACCACATCCTTCAGCACGACGCCGACGCTAACAAGCAGCTCTATGACGGCTTGCTGCAAAAATTGAAGGAAGCGGGAATTACGGCGGGCCTGCGTTCGAGCAATATTCGCGTTGTGGACCCGGCCCTGGCGCCGGCCAGCCCATCGCGCCCGCAGAAAGCGCGCAACATCTTGCTGGCGGTGCTCGTAGGGCTCGTGGGAGGAATTGGGCTGGCGCTCTTCCGCGAATATCTCGACAACACGGTGAAATCGCCAGACGACATCGAGAGCCTGACCGGCCTGCCGTCCCTCGCCGTCGTGCCTTCGCTGCCAGGACTGAACGGACACCGCGGGCGGCTGGCGCGGCTGGCGCGGGAGACGACGCCGAACGTCACGTCCGGTCCGCGGGTGGAATTGCTCGCCTACGTCCAGCCGAAGTCGCAAATTTCGGAAGCCTTCCGGGCCCTGCGTACGTCACTGCTGCTTTCGCAGGCGGATCATCCTCCGCAAGTGATTCTGGTAACGAGTGCTTTGCCGCGCGAAGGGAAAACGACGGCGGCCGTGAACCTGGCCGTGACTCTCGCACAGCTCGGAGACCGCACGCTGCTGCTCGATTCCGACCTTCGCAAGCCCGGGATTCGCCGCGCGCTGAATATGACGATTGGGAAAGAAGCGGGACTGAGCTCGTATTTGGCGGGCGTTTCCACGCTTGATGAAGTCGTGATTCCGCATCCCACGATCACGAATCTGGAGGCGCTTACGACCGGACCCGTGCCGCCGAGCCCGGCAGACCTGCTTTCCTCGCACCGGATGCGAGAGGCCATTGTCGAATTGAGGCGGCGTTTCAAATTCATTGTGATTGATTCGCCTCCGATCATGGCGGCGACCGACGCCGTGATTATTTCATCGCTCACGGATGGAGTGCTTCTGGTCGTGCGGAGCGGCGAGACTCCGAAGGAGGCGTTCACGCGGACGCGCGATTTGCTGGCGGGAGTGAAGAGCCGATTGCTCGGCGTCGTGCTCAACGCCGTGGATTCGAGCGCGCCCGACTATTACTACTCTTATCGCTATTATCCCTACGCGTATGGCTACGGCTACGGGGAGGACACGCGAAGGACCGCGTCATTCCCCTCCGAACCCGAGGACAAAATCGATGACGCAGGCTAGGGGGACATTTTGCGCTATCTGATCACCGGAGGGGCTGGATTCATCGGCTCGCATCTGGCCGAGGCGCTGCTCGAGCGCGGCGAGGAAGTTTTTGTTCTCGATGACCTTTCGACGGGGAGCGTCGAAAATATCCGGCATCTGAAGGGGCAGCATCGTTTCCACTATTTTTTCGACACGATCCAGAACAAGCAGATGCTGGCAGAGCTGGTGGATGAATCCGATATCGTGATTCATCTGGCGGCCGCGGTTGGGGTGAGGCTGATCGTCGAAAGCCCGGTGCGCACGCTCGAAACGAATGTTTACGGCACGCAACTTGTCCTCGACGCGGCCTCGAAGAAAAAAAAGCTGGTGTTCGCGGCATCCACGTCCGAGGTGTACGGCAAGAGCAACAAAGTGCCGTTCGAGGAGGATGCGGATTTGGTGCTCGGGCCGACGACAATCGGGCGCTGGAGCTATGCGGCATCGAAGGCACTCGACGAATTTTTGGCGCTCTCCTATTGGAAAGAGAAAAAGCAGCCGGTGATGATCGCGCGGCTCTTCAATACGGTGGGACCCCGGCAGACCGGCCGATATGGCATGGTGTTGCCGAATTTCGTGAAGCAGGCGCTCGAAGGCATGCCGATTACCGTGTTTGGGACGGGCGAGCAATCGCGCTGCTTCTGCGACGTGCGGGACACTGTCGAAGCCATTCTGCGTCTGCTGGGGAATGACCGAGCTGTAGGAGAGGTCGTGAACGTCGGGACGGACCAAGAGATTTCGATCGAAGGGCTGGCGCATTTCGTGAAGCAGCACGCCAAGAGCGAATCGCCTATCACTTTCGTTCCTTACGACCAGGCCTATGAACCGGGGTTTGAAGACATGCCGCGGCGCGTGCCCTCGCTCGAGAAGCTCGAAAAGCTAACGGGATTCCGGCCACGAACGACCTTGACGGAAATTGTGGACCGGGTGATCGAGCACTATCGAAAGAAAAAGGAAAGAGAAGCGGTGGGGGTGCGCACCGTCCGGAGGACGGAAGACGGAAGCCTGGCTACGGGGACAGCCGCTTCGGATTAGAATTCGGGAGTCGTCACTCGGGGCAACCGCAGGGATAGTACGACACGCCGCAGCATAAGGAGACAGCAGCCTTGTCATCGAAGATTCGCATCGCCCTAATCGGCTATGGGTATTGGGGGCCGAACTATGCCCGCGCCTTGTCCGAACTTCCGGACACGAAGGTGACGGCGATTTGCGATGCGCTTCCGGAGAGACGGGAGCGGGCTGCCTCACGTTTTCCGCAAATCGCGGTTTCGGGCGACCTGCGCGAGACTCTCGGGCGCACGGACATTGACGCCGTGATTGTCTCAACGCCAGCTACGACTCATTACGAAGTCGCGCGGCTCGCGCTCGAGTCCGGGCGGCATGTGCTGGTCGAAAAACCACTGGCGACTGAAGTGGAACATTGCGAGGAGCTGGCGGAGCTGGCGGAGAAAAAAGGCCGCGTGCTGATGGTAGCGCACACGTTTCTCTATAATCCGGGTATCCGGAAGCTGCGGGAGTGCGTGCGGTCGTCGTCTTTCGGGCGCGTTTATTATCTTCATTCGACCCGCACAAACCTCGGGCCGATTCGCCACGATGTGAACGCGATCTGGGACCTGGCGCCTCACGACATCTCGATTTTCAATTACATTCTCGACGAGGTTCCCCAGTGGGCCAGCGCCATCGGTTCCCGGGCGCTCGGCAATTCGCGGGAGGATGTCGGGTTTATCACCCTCGGATATGAAAACGAAGTGATCGGCAACATCCACGTCAGTTGGGCCGATCCGAATAAAGTGCGCGAGGTGGTGGTGGTGGGAAGCCGGCAGCGAGTGGTGTTTGACGACTTAAACGATCTCGAACGCGTGCGCATCTTCGAAAAGGGTATTTCGGTCGGCGAGAAGGACGCGGGATCCTTCGGAGAATTCAAGCTGCTGGTGCGCGACGGGGACATCATCAGCCCCAAAATTGAGTTCAGCGAACCGCTGAAAAACCAGGCCACCGATTTCATCGCGGCGGTCTCCCAGAACCGCAAGCCGCTTTCGGACGTCCTTACGGGCACGCACGTGGTGCAAACGTTGAAGGCCATCGAGGCCTCGATCCGGGAGCGCGGGAGAGCCGTGGAGGTGGCGAAATGCAGAGTTGTGTCGCAGTCGAACTAGGCCGCGATTGCTCGATTGATCCCGGCGTCCTGTTGGGATATCCGCCCGGGCGTCCGGTGGAGCGCCATCCCGTCCGCATCGGCGCCAGCGCGCAAATCCGGTCCGGCAGCGTCATCTACGCATCCGTCGAAATCGGCAATGGCTTCGAAACCGGACACGGTGTGATCATCCGCGAAGGCAACCGGATCGGGCATGACTGCGCAATCTGGAATCACACAACCGTGGATTACGATTGCGTATTGGGCAATCGCGTCCGGATTCACTGCAATGTGTACGTGGCTCAGTACACGATTTTGGAGGACGATGTATTCCTCGCTCCGGGCGTTGGCCTGGCGAACGATCCCCACCCGCTGTGCACGAAATGCATGCAAGGGCCGACGATCAAGTCGGGCGCGCGCATCGGTGTAGGCGCCACGATTCTTCCGCACGTTACAATCGGAGAAAACGCGCTGGTGGGAGCGGGGAGCGTGGTGACGAGGGACGTGCCGGCGCGGGCTGTCGTGGTGGGCTCGCCCGCGCGGGTGATTGGAGACGTTGACGGCCTCGAGTGCCCCTTCGATATCGTAAAACCCTATGTGGATGGGTTGGACGTAAGGCGGCGCCCGGAATGGAAGACGGTCGCGGCTCTTCCGCGGCCCGTGCAATTGCCTGAACGTAAAGGAAGATGAAAGTTCTTGTCGTCATCTTCGCCTATAACGAAGGCGAAAAGATCAAACGCACCCTTTCGAGGCACCCGTCCGCGCATGATTACGATTTGATGGTGATGGACGACGGCTCCACGGACGGCGCGCTCGAGTCGATCCCGAAGAACGGCTGGATGCACCTGCGCAACCCCGTGAATCAAGGAATCGGGGCAGCGATGAAGCAGGTCTTCGAGTACGCGCTCGAAAACAAATACGACGTGATCGTGCCGCAAGCGGGGAATGACAAGGACGACCCGACAGAGATACCGCGCCTGCTCGAACCGATCCGCTCCGGCCGCGCTGATTTTGTGCAGGGGTCGCGGTTTCTTCCGGGCGGCGGTTACGGGAAGACACCTATCTACCGCATTTTGGCGACGCGGTTTGTGCATCCAATTATGTTTTCGATGTTCGTGGGAAAGCATGTGACGGAAACCACCAACGGCTTCCGCGCGTTCCGCACCGAAATTTTGCGCGACGAGCGGATCAATTGGCGGCAGGACTGGCTGAATAAGTACGAACTGGAGCCTTACGTTCTCTTCAAGGCCATCCGGCTCGGGTACCGGCACTGCGAAGTTCCCGTGACGAAAGTGTATCCGGCGCGGAAACTCGGCTACACGAAGATGAAGCCCATCACGGGATGGTGGAGCATTCTGCGGCCCGTTGTATATCTGGGACTGGGCGTGAAAAAGTGACGGAAAAAATGAAAGTTCCCTTTGTGGATTTGCAGGCGCAGTACAGGTCCATCGCTTCCGATGTGAATGCAGCGATTCAGGGCACGATCGAGCGCGGAGATTTTATCCTCGGCGAGGAATTGAATCTCTTCGAGCAGGATTTCGCGCGCTACATCGGGACGAAGAACGCCGTTGGCGTGGGCTCAGGACTCGACGCGCTGGAGATGGCTCTTCGTGCCTACGAAATCGGCCCGGGCGATGAGGTGATCACCGCGGCCAACACGTACATCGCCACGGCGCTGGCAATCCTGGCCGTGGGAGCGCGGCCTATACTTGTGGACATGGACGCGAATTACAACATTGATCCCGCGCTGATCGAGGCGGCAATCACCCCCCGGACGCGCGCAATTATGCCTGTGCACCTGTATGGCCAGCCGGCGGACATGGAGGAGATTTCAGGGATTGCCAAACGACGCAATCTAGTCGTCATCGAGGACGCCGCTCAGGCGCACGGGGCCATGTATGGCGGCCGGCGCGCAGGTTGCATTGGGCATTGCGCCGCTTTCAGCTTCTATCCGGCAAAGAATTTGGGCGCTTACGGCGATGGCGGCATGGTGGTGACGAATGATGACGCGATTGCGGAGAAAATTCGGCGCCTCCGCAATTATGGGCAGCGCGTGAAGTACGTCCACACTTCTGTTGGAACGAATTCGCGCCTTGATACGATGCAGGCGGCGATATTGCGTGTGAAGCTGCGGCACCTCGATAAATGGAACGCCGCGCGAGCCGAACATGCGGCGGCGTACAACAAGCTGCTGAGCGGAGCGCCGTGCGTGGCGCCACAAATCGCGCCGAAGCGCACGCATATATTTCATCTGTACGTCATCCAGGTGGAAAAGCGGGACGAAGTGCAGAAAGCTCTGGGGTCGCGCGGGATCGGAACTGGTATTCACTATCCCATTCCAATTCACCTGCAGGAAGCGTGCGTCAATCTGGGCTACAAGCCCGGGAGTTTTCCGGCGACGGAGCGCGTGGCGTCGCGGATCCTTTCGCTACCTATGTACGCGGAAATGAGCGCGGAGCAGCAGGAATATGTCGCGGCGAATTTGCTGGATGTGATCGGAGCCGACGCGAAGGTTTCTCCGGTCGCGGCGCGGTAATGGCAAACAGACGAGGTTTGGAATTAGTGCCAGGCGTGGACTGAAGAGAATGTCGCGGGCCGGTGGAAGTTGCGAGCGCGCTGACGCGAGGCACAAAGGCTGGATCCTAAAGGGCCAAGTGGAGACATGCAGCGCCTCTGGGGTGTATTGAAACAGAAGACGACTGCCGAGAAATCTTGTGCGAAAGCTGTCGAAATACGAGAAGGTACTATTACTTATCTTTTTTTTGTCTTTGCCGCTCAGTAATCCCTGGGTGCGAGGGGACGGTGTCGGGTATTACGCTTACGTCCGTTCGATGCTCATTGAAGGGCATTTGAATTTTGAAAAGGATTGGCAGCACGGGAACGAGAGTTTCGTCATGGGGCGCGTGAACGAAAAAGGTCAGGTTTTGCCTTCGGAGTACACACCGACCGGGCACATTGCGAATATATGGACGGTCGGGCCCTCGCTGCTTTGGGCCCCGTTCCTGGTCGTGACGCACGCTGGAGTCTTGCTGTGCGACCGGTTCGGCGCACACATCGCTGCCGACGGTTTCTCAAGCCCCTATCTGATTACCATGGCGCTAGCCTCAACTCTGTATGGATTTCTGGGGCTATGGCTCTCCTTCCGGCTGGCGCAAAAATATTTCGAACAGAAATGGGCGTTTCTAGCGACGCTGGGGATATGGTGGGGAAGCTCCCTGCCAGTTTATATGTATTTCAATCCTTCCTGGTCGCATGCCCACTCGGCCTTCGTGGACTCGCTGTTTCTGTGGTATTGGGAGCGGACGCGGCAAGGGCGGACGGTGACGCAATGGATTTTGCTGGGATTGATTTCCGGGCTGATGGTCAACGTTTACTACCCAAACGGCGCATTGCTGCTAATTCCTCTGCTGGAGGCGATCACGGGTTACTGGCAGGCGTGGAATGCTCCGCGGGAAGCACGAAAGCCGCTGCCGGCAATGTTTCTGACCCAAGTGCTGTATTTCGGGGTGTTCGTGCTGGCATTGCTGCCGAGTTTTGTCACGCGGAGAATTATTTTCGGGAGTGCCATCCACACCGGGTACGGCACTGTTCAGGATTGGAACTGGCGTGCTCCCGCATTCTGGAACGTATTATTTTCATCGGACCACGGGATGCTGAGTTGGACTCCGATTTTGATCCTGGCGCTGATTGGGCTCGTTATGTTCCGGCGAGCGGACCGGTCGTTTGGAAACTATATGATGGTTGCCGCCGTCGCATACTATTTCGTGGTGGCGATGCACCCGGATTGGGACGGGATGTCGTCCTTCGGCAACCGGTTTTTTGTTTCGCTCACGCCACTTTTTGTTCTGGGAATGTCGGCATTCTTCGACTTTCTGGCGCACGCATGGCAGGCACAGGGCGCAGCGGTCGTATCTTCGACGGCGACAGGCTTACTGATTGTCTGGAATCTCGGATTGATTTTTCAGTGGGGCACCCACCTGATCCCGGCGCGAGGGCCGATTTCCTGGCGGGACGCGGCTTATAACCAGGTTGCAGTAGTCCCTGAGCGAGCCGCGCAGAGCCTGAAACTGTATCTAACACGCCGGAAGCAGATGATGGGCGACATCGAAGAAAAGGACGTGGAGCAGATCAAAACCCAGGAAGCGGGTGCACAGAAGTGACCGACGTGAGCGCCATTGCTGAATCGGGAGTCCTTCCAAACCGGATGGTCCTTCGGATCACCCCGCCCAGCCGCTGGTGGGAGCTGCCGCTCGGAGAGATGTGGGACTATCGCGAGCTGCTCTATTTTTTTGTGTGGCGCGACATCAAGGTTCGCTACAAGCAAACAGCCATCGGCGCGGCCTGGGCCGTGCTGCAGCCGTTCCTGACCATGCTCGTTTTCAGCCTGTTTTTCGGCAAGCTGGCGCAGATCCCTTCGCTCGGGCTGCCTTATCCGATTTTTTACTACAGCGCACTGCTGCCATGGATGTACTTCGCCGGCGCGCTGGCAAATTCGACGAACACAATTGTCGAAAACCAGCGCCTGATCACGAAAGTCTATTTTCCCCGGCTGATTCTGCCGTTTTCGTCCGTACTTTCCGGACTGGTGGATTTTGGCATATCGTTTCTGATGTTTGTCGCGATGATGATTTATTACGGGATCCGGCCAACGCCGGCGATGATCTGGTTTCCGATGTTCCTGTTGCTGGCGATCCTGACGGCGCTCGGGGCGGGCTTGTGGCTCTCTGCACTGAATGCGATTTATCGCGATGTGCGATACGTGCTGCCGTTTTTGGTGCAATTCTGGTTGTTCGCCTCGCCGGTCGTGTACCCGAGCTCATTGGTGGCGGCGAAGTGGCCCAAATGGGCTTGGCTGTACGGATTGAATCCGATGGCCGGAGTGATTGAAGGGTTTCGTTGGTCGTTGACGGGGAAGGGCGACCCGCCGGGATATCTGATGGTTGTTTCCATGGGGGTTGTGCTGACCGTGTTGCTTGGTGGAATCGCCTATTTCCAGAAGATGGAGACAACGATTGCGGATGTGGTGTGAGGAATTCGTGATTTAAGAAATGAGTGAATCCGTCATCCACGTAGAAGGATTGGGCAAACGCTATCGCGTCGGCCAGCGAGAGCGCTACGTCGCGTTGCGCGATGTGCTGACACGGGCGTTCACGGCGCCTTTCCGGGGCGGCAGCCGCAATGGAAAGCCGGATTATCTCTGGGCGCTGCGCGACGTCTCGTTCGACGTCAAGCCAGGGGAAGTGGTTGGCTTGATCGGGCGAAATGGCGCCGGGAAAAGCACGCTGCTGAAGTTGCTGGCGCGAATCACCCGGCCGACCGAAGGCTATGCGGAAATCCACGGTCGCGTCGGGAGCCTGCTCGAAGTGGGCACGGGCTTCCATTCGGAGCTGACAGGCCGCGAAAATGTGTTTCTGAACGGCGCGGTGCTTGGCATGCAGAAAGCAGAGATGCTGAGAAAATTCGACGAAATCGTGGGGTTTGCGGAAGTGGAGCGGCATCTCGACACACCCATCAAGCATTACAGCACGGGGATGCAGATGCGCCTCGCGTTTGCCGTGGCCGCGCACCTCGAACCGGAGATTCTGCTAGTGGATGAAGTACTTGCCGTAGGCGACCTCAATTTTCAGAAAAAGTGCATGGGAAAGATGCAGGAGGTCTCCAGGAGCGGCCGGACGATCGTCTTCGTTAGCCACCAGATGAACCAGATTCGCCGCCTGTGCGAGCGTGTGTTCTGGCTCGCAGATGGAGGAATCCATCGGGTAGGGCAGGCAGATCGTGTAGTTGGCGAATATGAGGCAGAAATGCTGGCTGGAATCGCGCCCGCCAACGGAGATCGAGGGCAGGCAAAGGCGCGATTTGTGAACTGGGCGATTGATGGTTCGGAGGCTGGCACGCCGAACGTTCTGGCAACAACGGGGCGAATCAAGGTGAGGTTCAATCTTGCGCTCCCCGACCCGCTTCGCATGGGGCATCATGGCATCGCACTCTACGACAGCGACCGTCATGTGGTGTGGGGCAACGCGGTGGATAATCTGGAGCTTCCCGCGGGCGCGCATGCATTTGTGCACGAACTGCCTTCTCTGCCACTGCGGCCGGGCCCCTATACGTGGAAGGTGAGCCTGTATCAGGAGGGCGATCTCCTGGACGCGTGGGAATGCGTACCTGAAATGCTGGTAACCACAAAGCCGGTGACCCATCCAAAGGACGAGTGGGCGGGTTTGCTGAACATTGAAGACCAATTTTCAGTTGTTTCGAAGGAGAAGCCGCAAATATGAGCCTCACCTTCGAAGCTCAAACCGATCACGGGCTGGCTCGCGCCTGGCGTTTTGCCCGTAAACCATGGCCGGAGAAAACGAGGTCCTTGTGCTTTCGCTGGTTCCGTATGTTTCGCGCCGGCCCCTGGCCGATGCAGTTGCCCTTTGGTGGATGGTGGCTCATCCGCAACGACGCCTGCTCGGCGGCAATCATGGCAGGAAATTTCGAGAATGAGGAGACTAAGTTCGTCGCAAGTTACTTGCGCCCTGATATGACCGTTCTGGACGTAGGCGCGCACCATGGTTACTACACGCTGCTGGCTTCTCGAAAAGTTGGCCGGCGGGGGAAAGTGATCGCATTCGAGCCTTCGCCACGCGAGCGCCGTTATTTGAAACGGCACTTGAAACTCAACCGCTGCGCAAACGTCGTGGTCGAGGAGACGGCGCTGGGCAATCACTCCGGTGAGGCGGACTTCTATCTCGTGGACGGCACTGAAAGCGGCTGCAACAGTATTCGCCTGCCGGACGTGGCACAGCCCGTCCAGAGGTTGAGAGTGCGCCTGGATCAAGTGGACGCGTACCTGGAGAGGAACAGGATCGAAACTGTGGATTTCATGAAGTTGGACGCCGAAGGCGCCGAACTGCAAATTCTTGAGGGTGCAGAACGGTTGCTGACGCATGTCCCGCGCCCAGTAATCCTCGCCGAAGTGCAAGATCTTCGCACGCGACCGTGGGGATATGAGGCGAGCGAAATCCTTCGTCACCTCGACCTGCGAGGGTTTTGCCTACACCGAATTTCCCCCAGTGGTGAATTAATTCACGTGCCCGCCGAGCGGCGAGAATATGACGGTAATTTTGTCGCCGTGCCAGATGAAAGGGCCATGAGTTAGGGCGACGATGATGCCATTTGCGAACGTCCAGATCGAACGGGTGAAGGAATACTGGGACAGGCGTCCGTGCAATATCCGGCATTCGCCACAGCCTGTTGGAACGAAGGAGTACTTCGACGAGGTCGAGGCCCGGAAATATTTTGTCGAGCCGCATATTCCGGGATTCGCGGAGTTCGACCGGTGGCGGGGAAAAAAGGTGCTCGAGATCGGCTGCGGGATCGGCACCGACACAATCAACTTTGCCCGGAACGGCGCTCAGGTGGCCGCCGTAGACTTATCAGCGAAGTCGATTGAAATCGCCCGCGATCGTGCAAGCGTTATGGGAGTGAAAGATCGGATCCAATTTTTCTGTGGCGATGCTGAACGCTTGAGCGAGTTTGTCGCGGTCGAGCCGTATGACCTGGTCTATTCCTTTGGTGTGATCCATCACACACCGCGGCCGGACCGGGTCCTCGAACAGGTTCGGCAATACGTCCGTCCGGGATCAACCGTGAAAATCATGGTTTATCACCGGCGGTCCTGGAAGGTGTTTCAGATTTTGTTGACAGAAGGAAAGGGAAAATTTTGGCGGCTGGCGGAATTGGTTGCCAGGAATTCAGAGGCGCAGACGGGCTGTCCGATCACCCATACGTATTCGCGCCGCGAAGGCCGCGAGCTGCTCGAGAAACACGGGCTGCGTGTCCGGGTTGTATCTGTCGAGCACATTTTCCCGTACCGTGTGAAGGACTACGTCCAGTACCGCTATGTGAAGGATTCTCTTTTTCGTTGGATGCCGCCGGCCCTGTTTCATAAATTGGAAAAGCGGCTCGGCTGGCACCTCTGCTTGACGGCAGAGGCGCAGGAGGAGGCGGGGGGCTAGGTAGATGGTCATCTGCACGGAGGCTGGATTCGGGCGGCATGCAGCAAATTCACGGGGGTGAATGGTGAATTCGATTTCCATCATGGGCTTGGGAAAGCTCGGGGCGCCACTGGCGGCCTGCTTTGCGGCGAGCGGCTTCCGCGTGACTGCCGTAGACACAGATCCCAAGAAAGTAGAAGCCATCAATCGGGGAGTCCCTCCCATTCAAGAGCCGGGGCTGGCGGAATTGATTCGGGAATCGCAGGGGCGTTTGCGCGCCACGCAAGATGCTGCAGAGGCGGTGACAAATTCCAGGGTGACGTTCATCGTCGTCGGGACACCCAGCGAACCCGACGGCGGGTTTTCCTTGCGCTACGTTCTCCCTGTTTGCAAAGCCATCGGCTGGGCTTTGGGCCGCAAGCAAGAATATCATCTAGTTGTACTCACCAGCACGGTGATGCCGGGATCCACCGGTGGTCCGGTGATGAGCGCTCTCGAGAAAGCGAGCGGCAAACGGTGCGGGGCGGACTTCGGGCTTTGCTACAGCCCCGAATTCATAGCTTTGGGAAGCGTGATTCGGGATTTCTACAATCCGGATTTCCTGCTCATCGGGGAATCGGACACACGGGCAGGCCAAACGCTCGCCGAAATTTACGGGCGCACGTGCAAGAATTCTCCGAGCATAGCGAGGATGAATTTCATCAACGCAGAAATCACCAAGCTGGCGGTGAACACTTACATCACGACTAAAATCAGTTTCGCCAATATGCTCGCGCGCTTGTGCGAACGTCTCCCCGAGGCGGATGTGGACGCCGTCACGGGAGCTCTCGGCCTCGACTCGCGGATTGGCCCCAAGTACTTGAAGGGTGCGATCAGCTACGGCGGCCCTTGTTTCCCACGCGATAACCGGGCGCTCGCGGCGCTCGCCGCTCAGGCGGGCACCTCTCCTGAACTGCCGGAGGCGATCGATCACTTTAACCGCGCCCAGATTCACTGGCTCGCGGAACTCGTGAAGCAGCACTACGCGGGCGGTCCGGTCGGCATACTCGGCCTCACTTACAAACCAAATACCGATGTGGTCACAGAGTCGGTGGGGATGTTGCTGGCTCAGGAACTTTCGGCGGCGAATCTTCCGGTCGTGGCATACGACCCAATGGCCGACGGACCCCGCGCGCTGGCATCGAACGAGAACACGACCTTCGCCAATTCCGCTGAGGAATGTATCAGCCAATCCGGCGTCGTGGTGGTTGCCACGCCCTGGCAAGAATTTCAGAAGGTTTCCCGGGAGGATTGGGCGCGTCACAGTTCACCGCGCGTAGTGATCGATTGTTGGGGTGGCCTGAATCAGTTAGAAGGGACGGACGGAGTCCAGTACGTCCGGTTGGGATTCGGGGGCAAAGCCGAACGGCCCATGAGCGTCACTTCCGGCGCCCGGTAGGTGTGGAAATGCTGACGATTTTCTCGATTCCGAAAGCCTTCAAAGGCCACATCGGAACGATCCAGAGAAACGCGATCCAGAGCTGGACACTACTCCGGCCAAGCCCTGAGATCATCCTCTTTGGAAATGACGACGGAACTGCACAGGCCGCAGAAGAATTTCAAGCGCGCCACATTCCTGAAATTGCCACCAATGAATTTAGCACTCCTCTGCTGAGCGATCTGTTCCGCCGGGCCGAGTCGCAGGCGCGCTTCGACTGCATGTGCTATATCAACACGGATATTTTGGTTTTAAGTGATTTCCTCCCCGCGTTGTCGCAGGTCTCCCGGGAGCTCAGCGAATTCCTGATTCTTTCGATGCGAGTCAATCTGGATATCCGGGACAGGATTATATTTGGGGCCGGATGGGAAGAGTCCGTCAAAGAACGCAGTCGCATCGCGGGCACGCCAGTTGGGCACACAGGCATGGACATATTCGCATTCCCAAAAGGGACATTCCCCCATGTGCCGGATTTCGCGATCGGCCGTCTGTGGTTCGATCAGTGGCTGATCAAAGCCGCGAGGGAGAGAAGAGTTCCGGTTGTGGACGTGACTCGCGTCGCGCCGGTGATCCACCAAAATCACGATTACAATCACGTTCCAGGCGGCGCTGAGGAGGTTTGGCGTGGCAAAGAAGCGGAGCGGAATCTTCGTCTCTATGCGT
>Ga0187781_10001003_pt1 | contig 21167 bp, 15 predicted proteins | sample 0715_SJ02_MP02_2_FD_132447 | JGI IMG/M metagenome (GOLD analysis project Ga0187781, IMG submission 132447) | Tropical peat soil microbial communities from peatlands in Department of Meta, Colombia - 0715_SJ02_MP02_20_MG | ecosystem: Environmental > Terrestrial > Soil > Wetlands > Peat | place... | reverse complement strand
TGTTCCATCGAGCCATTCCCTTCGTTCCTGAGGCGTCGCTGACTGGGTTCGAGTCGATTACTGCCACCTATCTGGTCATGTCGGCGCCGTTTTTTTTCAGCGGCATCTGTGTTTCAGCGGCCCTCACCAGGTTTCCCGGCCAGATCAATAAGCTTTATGCCGCCGACCTCACAGGCGCCGCCTGCGGTTGCCTGCTGGTGATTTGGACTCTCAAGCACACCGACGGGCCTTCCGCGGTCGTGCTGGTCACCGCTTTGGCCAGCATCGGCGCCGCGCTGTTTGCGCTTGATGGCCGTCTCAAGCCGCTTTTTCGCGCGGCTGTAATTTCCGCCGTCGTCTTTGCCGCGCTCGCCGCTCTGAATTCGGCGCTGGCGCGAAATCAGTCCTCGCCCCTGCGGTTGAAGTGGACAAAGAATGGAATCGAACCCCGAGTTTTGTACGAGAAGTGGAATCCGTTCTCCAGGATCGTGGTTGTTGAAGCCCCACCCTCCAACCGCCCCGGCAACCCCGAAGGCCTGAGTCCGACTTGGCAGGTGACCCGGATGCCGAAGGAGTTGGCTCTCTCGATCGACGCGGCCGCGGAAACTACTTTGACGGAGTTCCACGACGATTGGGGCTCCGTCGACTATCTGAAGTACGACGTCAAAAACCTGGTCCACTACGTCCGCCCCGAGTCGAGCGTGCTCATTGTGGGCGCGGGGGCTGGACGGGACGTTCTCTCGGCGCTGCTCTTCGGCCAGCACTCGGTGCTGGCGCTGGAATTCAACGAGGACACGCTGCGGACCGTGAACGGAAAATTCGGCGACTTCACAGGCCACTTGGACAAGAATTCCAAAGTGGTCTTTGTGAATGATGAAGCCAGAAGTTACATCGCGCGATTGAATCAATCCTTCGACATCATCCAAATCTCCTTTGTCGATACCTGGGCGGCGACGGCGGCCGGCGGATTTGCCCTCACGGAGAATGCGCTTTACACGCGCGAGGCTTGGCGGCTCTTCCTCGAGCGCTTGACACCGCGAGGGGTTCTCTCCGTCTCCCGTTGGTATGTCCCCGGCCTGCCGGCGGAGGCCTACCGGCTGGTATCTTTGGCCAGCGGAGCCCTGGCCGACGAGGGCGTCACGAATCCCAGGCAGCACCTCATGATGGTGCGCAATCTGCCGCGCTCCCAAGGCCAACTCGCGCCTGCCGGCGCGGTCACCCTGCTGGTTAGTCGAAGCCCTTTCTCAGCGGCTGATGTCGCGACACTCGACGGTGTTGCCCAGCGCTTGCAGTTCGACCGCGTCCTCACTCCGGAGTTCGCGCTCGACTCGACCTTTGCGGGCCTCGCTTCCGGCAGAGACCGGGAAGGGATTGCCGCGGGTTTCCCGCTGAATATCGCGCCGCCCACCGACGACCACCCGTTCTTTTTCAATATGCTCAGACTGCGCGACGTGTTTACTTCGAAGGTGTGGGACCCGGCGGCCAACACTTTCACCCTCTACTCGAGGGCCGTCTTCATTCTGGTGGTTCTCTTCGCGATCGTTTCAATTCTGACGCTGCTCTGTGTCATCGTTCCTCTGCTCAGAAAAGTGGGCACGCAGACGCTGCGGGGCACGTCGCCGCACCTGTTTTTTTTCGCCAGCATAGGCTTTGGCTTCATGTTGATCGAGGTCTCGCAGATTGAGAGGCTGACGATATTCCTCGGACATCCGACTTACGGTCTCTCCGTGGTGTTGTTCGTGCTGCTGCTTGCGAGCGGCCTGGGAAGCTATGCAACGCAGGCCGCCGGCAATGACGGATCGAAGCGTTCCGCCTTCGCAGTATTGATCTCGTTGCTTGGGGTTCTGGTCCTGGTAGGCATCGCGGCGCCTTCTGTGATCCACGCCTTTAGCTCCTCCACCACGCCCAAAAGAATTTTGGCGGCGACAGGCATTCTTCTGCCGCTGGGCTTCGCCTTGGGCTCCGCTTTTCCACTCGGGCTGAAACTGGCCTCGCGCCGAGCCGAAAGTCTGACGCCCTGGCTTTGGGGAGTGAATGGCGCAACCTCAGTCTGCGGCTCGGTGCTGGCCGTAATCGTGAGCCTGGGCGCGGGGATATCGAGCTGCTTCTGGGCGGGGTTTTCGTTCTATGCTCTCGCCTTTGTGGCATTTGCCTGGGGCGTACGGCGGCTCAACCTGACCGTGACGGACACCGCCGTGCCGGCCCTGGCCGAGAGCCGGTAGCGCTGGTTTGAAAACAGCCGGGAGCGAGGGCATCCCTTCGCTCCGCTCAGGGCAGGCTCTGCCCGCAGCAGGCAGGAAGATACGGCGCGAAGGGCGGGCAGGATGCCCGCGCTCCCGGGTAGGCGTGACTATCATGAAGGGTGCGGTCCGCTGTGGAGCCTTCACTCGAGACTATGAAATCTGCTGACCCAGGCCCCGCTCTGAGGCTGGTGCGGTTTCTCCATCAGGGCCTGGTCTTTTCTCGACGCGCGAGTGTCCTCTCGGCACTACTCGCTCAGTCTGTCCAGGCAGGGAATACGGTCCTCGACGTGGGCTGCGGTAACGGGACGATCGGTTACCTGATGAAGCAAATCAAGCCCACCATTGCCATTCAGGGGCTTGAAGTCATGCTACGGCCTTCGTGCCTGATCGAGTGCGCGCGCTTTGACGGAATGACTATCCCCCTTCCCGATTCCTCGGTGGACGTTTGCATGTTCGTCGACGTGCTTCACCACGCCCTCGACATCGACGCGTTGTTGGGGGAGGCCCGCAGGGTGACTCGCTCCCGCGTGCTGATCAAGGATCATCTTTGCGAGACTCACGCTGACCGCGCCGTGCTGACTTTCATGGACTGGGTCGGGAACCGCGCGCACGGCGTGCGTCTTCCTTATGACTACCACAGCCAGGGGGAGTGGCGGCGCCTCTTCGCGCGACATGGGCTGCAAGTTGTCGAATGGAATCAAAACCTGCCGCTCTATCCGCGCCCGTTCAGCGCCTTGTTCGGCCGGGGGCTACACTGCATCGCGTTGCTCGAGAAAGTCCCCGTCAGCGGAGCGGCGGCGTGACATAAGGTATTAGACTTGGCGGGCTCTCATCCGCATGGACCACCCAGGCATGCCGGTCGCTGAAACAGTTGAGGAGTTCCGTGTTCCGGGCGGGACCCATGTCGCGCGCCCAAATGACCTTTGCCGATTCGAGGTCGGCGTCGTTGTACACCCACTCGTGAAGGTCGAAGGGATGATGAGGACCGTAGTGGACGATCACCAGGTGGCGTCCCGGAAGCCGCTCGAGTGACGCGAGGACCTTCGCCCGCTCTTCGAGGCCCGGGCCCAGCGAACACCAGCTCGGGAATGGGGCCGGAGCCAGCCAACGGCGCGGTTCAGGAATGTGAAGAGGCTGTGCACCGGTTCGTAACACCAACATCGACAAGCAGATCAACGGGACCGCCCTCACCAGGAAGAGGCCGGCCGGTCTGCGGCGCCACTCGAGGGTTCGCAGGCGGCGCATCGCCACCAAAACCAAGGCCAATATCGCGCTGGTGATCGGCGCGACGTAATGCGGTGAAAACCAGATTGGTAACATACACCCTATTATTACCGTCGCGCAAACTAGCGCCAGGAAGCGCGTGTTGCGGCTGAGGCCTCTCCAGGAAAAGCCGTAGGGCAGCATGGCCAACACGGCCAGGAGCGGCAGAGCCAGGGCCGGCCCAAGATAAAAGCTCGCCATCGAGACCGCGAGCGCGATCCGGTGGCCGATGAAGCCTTTGAGGGTTCGAGACTCCCGGTAGGAGCGCACGACTGCGGCGTAGAAATCTTGAAACTCCGCGTGATGATACGCCGGCACGACCCGCAACGGTTGCCAGGGAAAATTCGGCGCCGGGCTGTAGGTGCGTTCGTAAGCCACGTAGGGCGCGAGCGAGGGGTGACCGGTGGTGCGCCAGAAATAGTACCCCATCGCCGCCGCTGTCAGAACCAGCATCACGAATAGGGGAGCCGCAACACGCCGGGCGATGAGGTTAAGAGGCGGTCTGTTCTTTCCTAGTATCCATGCTACCAGCGCGGCCGCCACGGGCAAGCCCAGGAACAGTCCCTCATAAGGACGGCTGTTGGCCAGAACGGCAAGGCCCAATCCCAGGATCAGCGAGTAGCGCACGCGAGGTGTCCGCCAGATGCGGGGCAGCGCGCCCAGCACCATGGCTCCGCTCGTGGCCGCGACCGTACCGCCCCAGTAGCTGTTGGCCCAATAGCTGAATGTCCCCAGCCGGATCATAGCCAGAAAACCACCCAGCAGCGCCCATTCGAGCGGCAGCCAACCTTGCAGCATCCAGCAAATGGCCGCGCACATCAGGCCGGTGCTCAGCCAAATGCCCCAGAAGGGATGGCCCATGATCGCCTGACCCGCCGCCATGGTCAGGCCCTGCGCAGGAAAAAACTTGGCGCAGTAAGCGGGCTGCCAGAGAATATGAATACTCTCGAAATGGATCCACAGAGGGTGAGTGGGGTTCGAAAGTCTGCCATGCGCGAAGGTGTCCGCAAGCAGAAGATAGCCGAACTCATCGTGCCCGGCCGGGTGCGGAATGGGGATGATAGGCAGCAAGGCCGCGCGCGCCGCGAGGGCCGCAAGCCCTACCAGTATGACGCTGGTGCGAGGTTTCTGCGCCAGCTTGCCGAAGGCGCGTTCGCACGCTTCGAAGCCGTTTGATGCGAGTGCCGGATAGGCGAGAGCGCCTACCACCGCGGCGGCAACCAAGCAGAATTCGATAAGCAGCATCATCACTCTAGTTCGAAAATCGAAACTCGAAAATCGAAAACCGAAAACCGAAACGAAAATGTAACACAGGAAGTGGCACTTGGAGTGCCATGCCCAAAAAAGGGCAGAGTATGCGACTTGACTCACCACGCAGTCAACTCGACGCATCGGCGGAACCTGGTAGCTGAGTCGCGACGAAAAGTCGCAGTGCAGGGTAGCCTCTCAAGTCGAGTTCGCTGACTTGGACATTTCGTCCCAAGCTTGCGTATGGATGTGTGACGTTTCGAGGCTCGCATCATCTGGGTCGACACTATGACCAAAAATACATTGGCCGCTTCTGAACTGCGTCACCTTTTGGTTGAAAACCTGGCTCTCGTCTGTCCACAAAAAGTTACATCATTGGACCGAGCCCTGCACGGCCTCATCCCTTCTTGACCGTTCTTGCGACCAACGCCTTTAATGCAGAAGGTAGTACTGCGTGGAGATTTATCATAGATGTTTGGCAACTCATGTGCTCTAGTGCCAGTCAGCGGCTGAAGAGTCTCGCCGCAACTACAGTTTCAATAAAACGGAGGGGAACTACCCAATGAAGAATCTACTTGTTAGACTTTGGAAAGAAGAAGAAGGCCAGGATTTGACGGAATACGGTTTGCTCCTGGTTCTGATTGCCCTCGTGGCGATCACGACGATGAAGACGTTGGGGTCGGCGGTCAGCGACGTATTCTCCAACGCAGCTGCTTCTCTGTCTACCACCTAGCGAGAGCTAAGTCGGAGCGCTCTTGCCCTGCCATTCCCGCGCCGCGCGGCGTGTACCGTTGCGTGTAATTGGCCGTGGGGAATAAGTTAAGTGTGTCTCTGAGTACGGGTGCCACGTCGGGCGTTAGTGCGACGTGCACTTGATACTGTGGTATGTTAGTATCTTGGCCGGAGGGGACGTACTCCCTCCGGTAGTTTTCATAATTTCATCAATGACCCGGATGTTGAAGGAAAACGTCAAGAGCCGTTAATCTCTTGCCGGTTGGTGGTCTCCCCGGGAAGCATCTGTGACGGCGGGGCGACACAAACGCTCTCTGGTGCCAGGAGCGTATTCCTCAGCGAGGCGCCGGCTGACGTTTCCGGAAGATACTTCATCCAAATGCCTTTATTCTCACTAAACGAAACAGAGGCCCGACGCAAGCTCCGCTTGAACAGGGGGAGGCATGAGGAATACGTTAAGGCACCTATGGAACGAGGAAGAAGGGCAGGATCTGGCGGAATATGGACTGCTCCTGGTTATGATTGCGTTAGCTGCAATAGCAACCATGAACAGCTTGGGGAGTGCAATCAGCGACGTGTTCTCCAACGCAGCCGGTTCTCTGTCCACCACTTAGCCAGCGCCTGGTTGAGCGACGAGGCCGCGGGTTAATGCGAGAAAGTATCGGGTAAGAAATTCTGCAAACAGCGGGGCTCGTTGACGAAGGGTAAGTGTGTCCTGATCTTGACAGGCCAGGGCGCGGCGGTTTAAAGCGTGTAATGTTGGCTGTATGTGCGTGTCCCGAGACATTAGGGAATGAGCAATAACGCTTCGATAATCCGACCCAGAACAGCTTCAGCCGCTTTCCGACCAGAGGAAGAGACCGTTTCCTATAACCAAGTGAAGAAAGAAAATGCATAGCGCTGCCTGGAATCTCGCCTGGACCCTTGTGCTCGCAAGTCTAGCGCTGGTATTTGCAACCTGGGCGGGATGGCTGGATTGGCGCCTGCGTCGCATTCCCAACTGGCTTACTGTGCCGGCTTTAGGGGTGGGGATTACGGCCAACTCGATTGCCAAGGGATGGCCAGGAACCAAAGCCTCGCTCGAAGGGGCCGGCTTGGGGCTTGCCCTATTATTGCCCTTTGTGCTCTTGCGGGGCCTCGGGGCAGGCGATTGGAAGCTGATGGGAGCCTTGGGGGGACTGCTAGGGCCATGGCCACTTGTTGTGGTGCTGCTCGGCACAGTTTTCATCGCCGGGCTGATGGCGGTCGTGCAAGTGATCCGCTACGGGCGTATTAAGGAAACCCTGCACCACGTTGGGATCTTGTTCGTAATCTTGATCACTTTTGGGGTGTGGGGCCAGCGTCATAACTTGACCCTGGACAACCCGGGCCTGATGAAGTTGCCGTTCGGCGTTGCCGCAGCAGTCTCAACAGTCCTGTTCTTTGGCACGATTTCTGCTGTTGCGATTCTGCACTCGCCGCGGTGAACCCACGGACCTCGAACCTGGGTTGGGTGGTAGGCGCGCATCGAGGGTCCGGCCGCGGTGCGAAGTGCGTCCTGCCCATGGTTCCAACCGAGTCTGTGGGTCTCGAAAGCGAAGGTCCGCGAGAGACGGGAAGAGGCGGTTAATAGACCACTGTTATAAGGTGACAGATGGACCAAAAAAAAATGGTTGTCGGACTGTTATTGGCCTTGGTGTTCGGCCTAGTGGCCGCTCGCTATGTCTATATCCAGCTTCGCAACGCGAGACTGGCCGCGGGCAGGGCTGAGCCAACCGGCAAAATTGTGGTTGCGTCGAAGCGCCTTGGATTGGGTGAGCGTCTGACCACATCGGATTTGCGCGAGATCTCCTGGCCCGACTCCACTAGGCCGCAAGGATCGTTTATGCGAGTCGAAGATTGCCTGGACCGCGCGCTGATTACGCCGATGGCGGAAAACGAGCTCATCCTGGAAGAGAAACTGGCGCCTAAGGAGGCTGGCGGCGGACTTTCGGTAGCCATCCCTGAGGGCACTCGGGCCATCTCGGTGCGCGTCGATGACGTGGTAGCCGTAGCAGGTTTCGTGGTACCGGGCACCATGGTTGACGTTCTGGTTACCGGTAATACCACGGCCGGCGACAGCATCACCCGTACGATACTCCAGGATCTCAGAGTGTTGGCGGTGGGGCAGAAGACGGATACCGATCGGGAAGGCAAGCCCCAAACTTACACTGTGGTGACCCTGCTGGTGACGCCGGAAGATGCGGAAAAGGTAACGATGGCGAGTACGGAGGGGAAAATCCACCTGGCCCTCCGCAACACCATCGACACCAAAGAAGTCACTCCTGCACCGGTGAGCCGTGCCAGCTTGTTTGCGGGGGCTCCTCCGCCTCGAACCGAGGCGCCGAGGGTTCACCACGCGGCAGCTCCTCCGCCGCCCCCCAAGCCGCCGGAGCCTTTCGTGATCGACGTGATCCGGGGTGATAAGCATGAAAGTCAGAGCTTTGCAGGTCAACAGGTCCATCAATAGGCGGAAGCACATGAGAAGCGCGAAGACCAGCAAGGGATACTACGCAATATTTGCATGCATCATTTTGTTCACTTTGTTATTAACAAGCCAGGTGCTGGAGGCCGCTGGGGCCCAGCAGCCCGCCCCGCCCCAAGAGTCCCAAGCGCCACAAGCGCCCGGCGAAGCCGAGACGCTGCATGTGTTGGTGGGACGTTCGCTGGTGATAAGTTCGCCGGCGCGCATCAAGCGCATCTCGGTGGCGGATCCGACCATCGTCGACGCCTTGGCGGTGAGCCCCAACCAAATCTTGATCAACGGCAAGTCGCCAGGAGCCGTCTCGCTGGTGTTGTGGGACGAGACGGGCCAAAGCCAGGAGTTCGACGTCAATGTCGACCTCGACGTCCGGGGCTTGGCCGATCAGTTCCGCGAAGCCTTCCCTGACCAGCCCGTGCGTGTCGAAGTGCAGAAGGATGTGGTGGTGCTCTCGGGCCCGGTGTCCTCGAAGGCCGTAGCCGACAAGATGCTCGAGATGGCCAAGGTGGCGGCACCCAAGGCAGTGAGCCTGCTGGCCGTGCCGCCCCCCGTCGCGCCTGGCGAGGTCCTGCTGCAGGTCAAATTCGCGGAAGTGGATCGCTCGGTGCTGAGCCAACTCGGCGCCAATCTCTTGTTGCCGACCGGCAAAACCATCGGCTCGGTCGGCACGCAGCAATATGGACCGCCGACCCTCAATGGCGGTCTGTTGCCCACGCCCGGGGCCGGCACCGCGGTTTCTACCTCTTCCGGCGCCACGACATTCACCTCGGCGGGGTTCACTTTGAGCAATCTACTCAACATATTTCTGTACAACCCGCAATTGAATCTCGCCGCCACCATCGAGGCGCTGCAACAGAAGAATCTGCTCGAGATCCTGGCCGAGCCCAATCTGCTGACGGAGAGCGGCAAGGAAGCGAGCTTTATATCGGGTGGCGAGTTTCCGTTCCCCGTCGTCCAAGGCGGCGGCGCCGGGTCGGTGCCCACGGTCACCATCCAATTCCGGGAATTCGGCGTGCGCCTCTACTTCACACCGGTCCTCACTTCCGAGGGGAATATTCACCTCAAGGTGCGGCCCGAGGTAAGCTCGCTTGACTTTTCGAACGCCCTTACTCTCTCCGGTTTCACTATTCCAGCCCTCTCTACGCGCCGCGTGGAAGCCGAGATGGAACTACGGGATGGGCAAAGCTTCGCCATCGCGGGATTGGTGGACAACCGGGTAACGCAAATCGCGGACAAGATCCCTGGCCTGAGCGATATTCCTATTCTGGGCAAATTCTTCCAAAGCCGTTCCTTGCAGAAGTCGAGGAACGAGTTGCTGGTATTGGTGACGCCGAGGATCGTGAAGCCGCTGCAAGCTACTCAGGTACCCGCTCCTCCTTATTTCCCCTCGCCCTTGATGGCGCCGCTGACCGGGGAGAAGGCAGCGCCGGCCGCGACCGCGCCGCCGCGGACGAAGTAAGGAGAAGTGAAAGTTTAGGACGCCATGTTGAGGTGTTTGGGATGTTGACAGCATCGGTGGCCAGCATCGTGCCCAAAAACGGGAGCTACTTGCGGGCCTGCCTCGAACAAACTGGTTTGGTGAAGACCATCGCCGAATGGGGAATCGAAACGAACCGGCATCCGGCCCCCGGAGAGTCGGTACCGGATGTGGTGCTCATCGATCTGACGCGCGAGTTAGAGCCCTGTTTCGAGTTCGCCGCGCACCTGCGCCGGCTCCGTCCCTCCGTCTGCTTGGTGGGTTACTCGCCGGTGCAAAACCCCAGCCCGGGATTGCTGATCCAAGCCATGCGCAGTGGTATGCAAGAGTTTCTCAGCCACCCCATTGAAACCGGTTGGCTGCGGGAGATCCTGCAACGCCATATCCAGCAGCGAGGTCCGGAAGTCAAGTCGGAGAGTGCCGAGAAGGCGATAGCGGTGCTCGGCGCGAAGGGTGGCGTGGGCACGACCACGGTGGCGGTGAACCTGGCGGTGCAACTGGCGGCGATTGGCGGGAAGCGCTCCGTATTGCTGGATCTTGCCCGGCCCCTGGGCCTGGTCTCGCTTTTGCTGGACCTGCAGCCGCGTTTTTCGGTTCGAGCCGCCATCGAAAACCTGGAGCGCCTCGACAGCTACCTCCTGGCGGGCCTTCTGACTCGCCACAAGAGCGGCCTGGAGGTGCTGGGAGGGGTCACCGACCCTGACGAATGGCAGCACGTTCCGGTGGCCACACTGCCGCGAGTGGTGAACGTGGCTCAGAACTGTTGCGACTTTCTGGTCATGGACATGGGTTCGGTCTACACCTCGGAGTGGAAGCCCGTCCTGGAATTGGCCAAGACGGTCCTGGTGGTGACGCAGGCCGATGTGCCGGGACTCTGGACGCTCGAGCGACATCTCTCGGCGCTCTCCTCATTCGGTCTCGATCCCGCGCGCATCCAGATCCTCGTCAACCGCTTTCACCGGCAGGATGAAGAAGCCTTGAAGGCCTTCGAGAAGAAGGCCAAACGCGCCATCTTCGCGCGCATTCCGAACGATTTTCGCCGCGTCAGCATGGCCGTGAATCTGGGGGCACCTTTGGCGTGGGACCACAATGATCCTCTGGTCTCGAAGTTCCGCCAGATGGCTTCGCAGTTGGTGGGCGTCACCCTCGAGGGTGAGACAAAGAAGGGTTCCCTGTTTAATTTTCTCAGTTCCATTTCGGCGAGGTGAATTGAGCTGTGGCATCAACTTTTGGAGTACGTTCCGACTTCAACTCGGTTAAGTTGGCGATCCACCGCAAGCTGATTCAGCGGATGGATCTCGACCACGTGGTGCAGTTAGGCCGCGAGGGGGTGCGGAAGGAAGTTACCGAGATCGTTGAGAAACTCGCCGCCGAAGAGAATACCCCCATGACCTTCCAGGAGAGGGAGCGGCTCTCCCAGGAAGTGCTGGACGAGGTCTTCGGACTGGGACCGCTCGAACCGCTGCTGCACGACCATACCATCTCCGACATTCTGGTCAACACGCACAACAGCGTTTACATCGAGCGCAACGGACTTCTGGAGCGGACCACCATACAGTTTCGCGACGATGCCCACCTGATGTCCATCATCGACCGGATCATTTCGGCCGTCGGACGCCGCGTGGACGAATCCTCGCCCATGGTGGATGCCCGCCTGCAGGATGGCTCGCGCGTCAACGCCATTATCCCCCCTCTGGCGATCGACGGACCGATTCTTTCCATCCGCCGGTTTGGAAGGGATCCCTTGACTGCCGACGAATTGCTGCAGAATCACACCCTGACCGCGCCCATGCTCGAGTTGCTGCGCGGCTGCGTTTATGGACGCATGAACTGCTTGATCTCGGGCGGAACGGGCGCCGGCAAGACCACTTTGCTCAACGTCCTCTCGTCGTTCATCTCGAATCGCGAGCGTATCATCACCATCGAGGACGCCGCCGAATTGCAGCTTCACCAAGAGCACGTGGTGCGGCTGGAGACGCGTCCACCCAACGTGGAAGGGAAAGGTGCGGTGCGGCAACGGCAGTTGGTGATCAACTCCTTGCGTATGCGGCCCGACCGGATCGTGGTGGGCGAGGTGCGCGGCGACGAAGCTCTGGACATGCTCCAAGCCATGAACACGGGCCACGACGGTTCGCTCACGACCATCCACGCCAACGCTCCCCGCGACGCCCTGACCCGCTTGGAGACCATGGTGGCGATGGCCAATTTGAACATTCCGGAGAGTGCCATCCGCCGGCAAGTGGCCTCGGCGCTGGACCTGATCGTCCAGGTCTCGCGCCTCAGTGACGGTACGCGCAAGATCACCAACGTTTCGGAAGTCGTGGGCATGGAAGGCGATGTCGTGACCATGCAGGATATCTTCAATTTCCACAAGTCGGGCATCGGCGAGAAGGGCGAGGTGCTCGGTGAGTTTCTCCCCACAGGCATCCGTCCCAGATTCTCCGAGCGCCTGCTGGCGGCAGGAATCCGGCTGCCGATGGGAATGTTCGATCGTCCCGGAGGCTATTGAGGGATCAGCTATGGAATTAGGCTTAGCAATCCTGACCTTTGCGCTCGTGGCGGTTATTCTCGTCCTGATCATGGTCCTGGCGGGCGGAAGGGACAAGAACGTGATCGGACGCCGGCTGGAAGCTATCGATCGCGGTGTGGGGCGCGGGGGCGGCGGGGGCTCGCCGCAACTGAAGCTGCTTCGCGACGAAGTCATGAGCAGCATGCCGCACTTCAACCGCTTCCTCCTGCGCGCCTCCTGGGCGGGACGGCTGCGCCGCTTCACCGCCCAAGCCGGAATGAACGTCCTGCCGGGCAAGTTAATTTTGTGGAGTGCGGTGCTCGGACTGGGCCTGTTCGTTATTGTGCCCTACTTCTATCCCAATCAGATTGTCGCCGGCGCGGCGGCGCTTCTCGGCGCTTTAGGTCCTACGGCTTATGTCGCTTTCAAGCGCACCGCGCGGATGCGGGCCTTCGAGAAGACTTTTCCCGAAGCGGTTGACTTGCTCGGCCGCGCTGTCCGCGCCGGCCACGCGTTTACCACCGGCCTGGAGATGGTGACGACGGAATTGCCGGACCCGGTGGCCGGCGAGTTCAAGACCGTCTTTGACGAACAGAGTTTCGGTCTGCCTTTGCGAGACGCTTTAACGAACCTGGCGGAGCGAGTGCCGATCGTCGACGTGCGGTTCTTTGTTACGGCGCTGCTCATTCACAAAGAAACCGGCGGCAACCTGGCGGCCATTCTGGATGATCTGTCGAGCGTTATCCGCGACCGCTTCAAGCTGCTGCGGGATGTGCGAGTCCGCACCGCTCAGGGGCGTTTGACGGCGGGCATCCTCATCGCGTTGCCCCCATCCATGATCTTGCTGATGCGGACGATCAACCCCGATTACGTCAACGTGCTGTTTACGGACCCGATGGGCCCTTACATGCTCGGAGCGGCCGCCCTGTTGCAGATTCTGGGTTCCATCGTGCTCTGGAAAGTGGTGAACATCCAGGTGTGAGGCTTGGGGTAGCACGCATATGCTTATGTTGACGACAGGCGTGGCTTTTGTGGCGGTAGTGCTGATTGTGTTGGCGCTCGCCTACGGTTTTTCCGGCGGAAACGTTCCCACGGCCGAGCGACTCACTCGGCTCTGGCAGCCGCCCTCCGCCGACAAGCCGGTGGGTTTCCGGGAAAAGCAAAAGCAGAAGGTCGCCCAGGTGCTCGGTGATGTGGGCAAGCTGGTTCCTTCCTCGAGCAAGCAGCTCCCCCACACTCAGCGCATGATGGCGCGGGCGGGCTATCGTCGTCCGGAAGCCGTCATGGCCATGCAAGGCGCCAAGGTGCTTGTGCCCGTGGCGCTGTTGGCGCTGGTTTATTTCACGGGCGCCTACAGCTACTCCCCCATCTTTATCTTTCTCCTCGCCGCGGTAGGGGGGTATCTGCTGCCCGAGTTCTGGTTGACGTCGCGGATTCGGCGCCGTCAACAACGACTGCGGCTATCGCTGGCGGATTGCCTGGATTTGCTGGTGGTGTGCGTCGAGGCGGGCTTGGCCCTCGACCAATCGTTCATGCGCGTAACCCAGGAACTGCGCATTGTGCATGCGGAGCTCTGCGAGGAATTGGATCTGGTGAACGCCGAGATTCGCATGGGCAGAACTCGCATCGAGGCTTTGCGCGAGTTGGCCGACCGCACAGGCGTGGAAGATATCAAGTCGCTGGTGGCGATGCTGATCCAGACGGACCGATTCGGCACGAGCATTGCCCAGTCGCTGCGGGTGCATTCCGACGAGCTGCGCACCAAGCGGCGGCAGCGGGCGGAAGAACTGGCCGCCAAGGCCACCGTCAAGATGATTCCGCCGTTGGTGTTTTTCATCTTTCCGGCGTTGTTTGTTGTGATTCTCGGCCCCGCGGTGATCAGCTTGTATCGGCATTTTACCTTTTAATTCAGGAAGGAAAGCTAGCGGAGTAGTGCTGGAAAGGAACGAAAGCTGGAAGTTAAATTCAACGAAGGAGCAGATAATGGACGTAACCACGATTAGGATACTCTCTGGAATAGGTGCTGTGATCGTGCTGTTTATCATCATCTGGCGACGCCGCAAAAAGGCATCCCAATAGAAGGCGTGAGTGATTTCCGAACGAAAGGTGGAGCTTCCGAAGGCAATTTGGCGACAGACAGCCATGGCGACTCAAAACTCCAATCGCTATTACGTTTACAACACGACGCGTGAGACTTTTGTCGCCACGGAAGCCAAGCTGGCGGATGGCTATTTCAGCCGTCTGGTCGGCTTGCTGGGAAAAACCCGCCGCTGGGCCCGTCCCGGCCAGGGTCTTTGGATTGTCCCCTCCCACGGTGTGCACACCATCGGAATGCTGTTCGCTATCGATCTGGTATTCCTCGGCCGCGATGGGCTCGTGGTCCATACTGAGGAATACGTGCGTCCCTTCCGCATCTCGAGAGTCACTCTCAAGGCCCAGAGCGTGCTCGAACTTCCCCCTTACACCGTTTTTCGCAGTGGAACCCAAGTCGGTGACCGGCTGGAGATCGGGCGCGTGGGCGAGCGGGCGGGCGTCGCGATGGACGACCGAGCGCCGGTGCGATAAGCACCACCCGGCGAAGCAGTTGAGTGATCGGTGGGGCGGTGTGTGTGACCGTTCGAAGTTGAAGTGCGGCGGCAGGGCCCCGAATGGGCCCTGCGCCGCGCCAAGTGAGCGGTGGTTCCTCTTTGGGTCCTGGACGGGCTGGCGCGCCGGTGCGGCAGCGAATTGTGCTGTCGTGGTTTTCCGACCACCGGGAGCTCGAATTGAGGATGGCGGTCTACGGAAGAGGCAATTATGGGTGCAGCGCAATTTTACCAGCGGAATCGGGAAGGTGGAGGCGATCCGGCGGGGCACGACGCGGAGCACGAAAGTCAGGATTCCGAAACGCTGCGGGCGCGGATAGCGACCGAGATGAGGTCGGTCGAGCGGTTGCAGCGCCTGGCGCGTCCCGTAGCTTTGGTGGTATTCACCTTGTTGGCGCTGCTGGTTATTTTGCAGCTCTACACTTGGGCGCGTCTCGAGCAATTAACGGCTCTCAGCCAGCAGCTCGACGAACGCGAGAGAGCCGATCGAGCCGTCTTGCAGGAGGCAATCGAGAAGCCGCGGGGGTCGCTCAGTCAAAGTGCTCCGCCGGCATCGGCCCGTTCTTCCTCCCGAGTGAATGTGCGAGAAAAAGGAAGCGGGGATCATGAAACTGTCGCCCCTGCCCCCGCGCCGGCGAAAGTCAGCAAGCCGAAGAAGGTGTCTCAACCCGAAGCGCGCAGCGAGTTGAGCCCCGCCAAGAGCCCGCCGGCACCCGAATCACCTCCGGCGCCCGTGGCCAAGCCGACGCCCGCGCGGGGCCTATCCCTGACCGGCCAGACCTCTACGACGGTCTATGAGAATACGCAGCCCAACCGCCCGGACGCGGCTGCCAATCGTCAGGAGAATTCGGCGGCGGCCGGCCCAGCACTCGCTGCCCGCACGGGAGCCGAGGCGGGCCCGAACGAGGGCGCAGACCCCGCGGGCGTGAGGCCCGGCCCCGCTGACACGGTCATCGCCCGCGACCACAACGATATCGAGAGGCTGCGCAAGCTCGGCAAACGTGACTACGTCGAGTTTACGCTGGTTCGCTCCGACCGTCGTCGGCAGGTGGCGCCGGACATCAGTTTGCAGTTGAGGAAGGTCGATTCAAAGCGCTTACGTTGCGCCTTGAATGTCTATGCTGAGGATTACGAGTTTCCCACGGATCTCGGCATCAACGAGCCCATTGTCTTCCCGATTCGAGCCATGTGGGAATCCGTGGAGTTGGTCATTAACAAGGTGGGGAAGGACAGCGTCGGCGGTTACCTCACCGCTCGTAAGGGAGTATTGGGAGCGAGGTGACGCTTGACGCCCCGGATCGATCACAGCTTGGGACCGGACCCCATCGCGGACAAAAGGCGAAGAAGTCATGAACACGCGAAGCCGGCTTTTCTTCTTCCCGATTTTATTTCTAGTTGTGGCCATGGTAGTGATTCTCCCTAACCTGAATCTGCCAGGCCTCCAGGGACTGCTTCAGCCGACTCGGAGGACCGCGACTCAGAAATCTTCGATCAAGATTTGGGCCAACAAGCGATCCGGGCTCTATTACTGTCCGGATAGTCGATTATACGGAAAGGTGGCGCCCGGGGTTTATATGTCCCAAGGCGACGCGATACAAGGTGGATATCAACCCGCAACGAATACCTGTCGATAGCGTGGCGCCGCCGTCGCTGTCGTCTGGGCCACCGAGGGGGAAGCATGGGAAGTGATGTGGTGAATCACGCGGCTGTGGAGACTCTGGAACCGGCTGCCCCCAAGCAACTGAACGAGACGCCCAGGAGCATGAGGGATTTGGGCGTGAGGAAGAGCCTTGTCCAGAACCTCGCGTTGAAGATTCTGTATTTGCAGGGCGAGTTGATGCTGGTTCATCTGGCTGAGCAGATGCGCGTCAGTTTGTCGGTGGTCACTGAGATCTTCGAGCTTCTACGCAAGGAGCAACTCTGCGAAGTCAAAGGCATGGTAGGCGGCGTCCACCGCGTCGCTTCCACCACTCTGGGCAACGCCCGCGCTCACGAATTACTGGAGCTCAGCCATTATGCGGGACCGGTTCCGGTTTCCTTGGATGACTACACGCGCCAGGTACGGGCCCAGAGTATCCGCAGTCTGGGCTTCCAGCCGGCCCGCATCGAGAAGGCTTTCAGCCACCTAGTCCTCCCGCCCGGGTCCGTCACTCAACTCGGCACGGCGATCACGTCGGGCCGATCGATGATTGTGCACGGCCCGTCGGGTGTGGGAAAGACCGCTGTGGCCGAAAGCATCGCCAGCATTTACCAGGACTATGTCTGGATTCCCTATGCCGTCGAGGCGGGCAACCAAATCATCACCGTCTTTGATTCCCAACTCCACGAGGCGAGCCCCGATCCCGCTGGCGAGCAGGCGGACCGGAGATGGATTTGCTGCCGCCGGCCGCAGATTTTTACGGGCGGAGAATTGAAGCTCGAAATGCTGGACCTGCAGTTCAACCCTGTCGGCAGATATCACTCCGCCTCTTTGCAGATGAAGGCTAACAACGGCATTCTGGTCATCGACGATCTCGGCCGGCAGCAGGCCCATTCGGAAGAGTTGCTGAGCCGCTGGCTCGCGCCGCTCGAACATGACATCGACTTCCTCACCCTGTTCGGGGGTGGGAGGATCATTGCCCCCTTCGACGTGTTCGTGGTTTTCGCGACGAGCCTCGAGCCCGCTAAGTTCGCAGACGAGGCGTTTTTACGCCGCATCCACAGCAAAACGAGGCTGAACTACGCCACCTCCAAGGAATTTCACGAGATTTTCCGGCGGGTGTGCGCCGAGTCGGAGCTGGACTACGACGCCGGCGTCGTGGACGACTTGGTCGCCCTGCTGGAAAAAGCCGGGCGTCCACTCCGGCCGTGCGACCCGGGCGAAATTGTTCAGCAGATCCGCTGGGCCGCCGTATACGAGGGCAAGCCTCCGTGCCTCGACGCCTCCTCGGTGACGCAGGCATGTCGCAACTACTTTTTCTCGGCGTAGGAGATGACTGGCTCTGCGTCGAGAGTTTTTATGGAAGCCAGGAAGGAGAGGTAGCGGCGTCTGGAGATCGCCGACGACGGGCGCGGACCTGACGGCCTGCGGCCGACGCTACCCGGTTCACCGCGGCCTTTAAAGTGTGTCGGAGCCCAAGAAGCTGGAGAGTCATATGCGAGTTCGATCATCGCCATTGAGGTCGTTCATCATAAGAAATCTTGTTGTCGTAGGTTCCTGTCTCCTCTCGGCTGCCCTGTTGCAGCCCTCGCGGCAACTGGCCGCCCCGCTCGACGGCGAGGCGCAGCGCTCACCGCAAGCAAAAGCCAGCGCGCCGAACCCAAAGCCTTCGCAGGCGGAGCAGGCGCGTGTTAACTCGGCCTACGGCAAACTGCCGCTCAGTTTCGAAGCCAACCAAGGTCAGACGGACCGCCGCGTCCGCTTCCTATCCCACGGCAGCGGCTATTCGCTCTTCCTGACCCCTCACGAAGCGGTGCTCTCCCTGCGCGCCGGAAAGACTCCGAGGACGTGGTCGAAGGCCCCCGGCACAGCTCCTTTCCCGGCAGACAGCAAACTTCCGCCTCCCGCCGTCTTGCACATGCAGCTTGTGGGCGGCAACGCGAACGCCGCGATGGCGGGCAAGGACGAACTGCCGGGCAAGACCAACTATCTCCTCGGCAATGATCCCTCCCAGTGGCGGACCGGCGTTTCCAACTACCGCAAAGTGGAAGAAGACGGCGTTTATCCCGGCATCAACCTGGTCTATTACGGAACCCAGCGCCAACTCGAGTATGATTTCGTCCTTGAGCCCGGGGCCAACCCGCTCGCCATCCGTCTGGCGCTGCAAGGGGCGGACCGCTTGAGAATCGACGCCCAGGGCAACTTGGTCGTGAGCGTCCGCGGCGGGGAAGTGTCGTTCCAAAAGCCGGTCGCTTACCAGATCGCGCTCGATGGCGCCCGGGAGCCGGTGGCCGCGCAGTTCGCGATTAAGGGCAGGCGCCATGTGGCGTTCAAGGTCGGCAAGCACGACCCAAGCCGCTCGCTCATCATTGACCCGACGCTCGCCTATTCAACTTTCATCGGGGGAAGCCTAATTGACGGTGCCAGCGCAATTGCCGTGGCGCCTGATGGCACAGCGTTTATCACCGGGGAGACATTCTCCGCCAACTATCCCACGGTCAACGCTCTCTACCCCACGAACGGGGCAGGGGGCGAGGTTGCCATGGTCTCCAAGGTGAGCGCAGACGGCTCCTCGCTTATCTATTCTACCTACCTGGGATGCAGCCCTACCATTGGTTACGGTATTGCCGTGGATTCTGTGAGCGAGGCGTACGTAACTGGAGCAACCAATTGCCCAACCTTCCCTACCACGCCTGACGCTTTCGGGAATTTGTGCGGTGCCGACGGGAAATGCGGGGCCTCCTGGAATCCGCAAGGTTATACTGTCTATAACTGCTTCGTCACCAAGTTTAACGTCGAGGGCACTGCGTTAGTCTACTCTGGACTCCTAGCTTACTACGATGAGAACCAGTGCCACGCGATTGCAGTTGACTCCGCCCAGAACGCCTACGTCACCGGTGAGGTCGGCGCGAACATCTTCCCGACCCTTCTCGTGGCCCAAGAGGTCCCTCCCCCGCCGTTTTGTACCTATAACGGATTCCAGACGTCCCTTGGGGGAAGCGGCGGGGCCGAGTATAAGGGCATCGGTACCGACGCTTTCGTCGTTAAGGTTGACGCGACCGGCTCGGAGCTCCTGTACTGCACCTACCTCGGCGGCAGCGACGAGGATGTGGGATTTGGTATTGCAGTGGACAGCAACGAGAACGCCTATGTTACCGGCGTGACGTACTCATTGGATTTTCCGCTGAGCGGCGCCCCGCTGCAGGGCGCCTACGCAGGCGGCGGTGACGCCTTCTTTACCCAAGTCAATACAAACCCCAGTGCCGCCGGAGCGGCTTCCAAGGTTTACTCGACCTACTTGGGAGGCAGCGGGCTGGACCAAGGAAACGGCGTAGCTGTGGACTCCACCGGCGCTGCCTACGTCGCCGGACTATCGACCTCCAAAGCGAGTACCTTCGGCTTTAAGGTTCCCACCACCGGTTATCAGGATGACTGCTCGCCGGCCACGACCTCCTGTCTGGGAAATGCTTTTGTTGCAAAGTTGGCAACGAACACCACGGACGCTCTCGACTACTTCACGTTCTTGGGTGGCGACTTGGCGACCTCCGCGCTTGGCATTGCCGTCGATTCAGCTTTCGACGCCTACATTACAGGCTCCACGAACGGCGATCTCCCCACCGCGAACCCATTCCAAGCTGGCTATGGCGGCGGCAATTCCGACGCCTTCATTGCAGAGTTCAATCCCGGCGGTTCGGGCCTCGTCTATTCAACTTATCTGGGGGGCAGCAACACCGACGCCGGCAACGGCATTGCTCTCAACTTGGCCAATCCTCAGGCTTGCATTGTACTGAGTGGAAACACCATCTGCCCTGCCTATGTCGGCGGCCAAACCTGCTCGTTCGACTTCCCGCTCGCGAATGCAGAGCAATCCGCATATGGCGGCAACTGCGATGCCTTCGTCTCTGAGATGAGCGTTTTGCAGGGCATTTCATTGAATCCCTCCGGCCTCCAGTTCCCAACCCAGAGTCTTGGCACCACGAGCCAGGCGCAAACCGTGACGCTGACGAACGGCGAAACCGCACAGACGATCGACAGCATCTCCCTCAACGGAGCCGATGCGGGAGACTTCGCCGAAACCAATAATTGTCCGTCGGGTTTGGCGCCCGAAGTCACGTGCACCATTACCGTGACCTTTACACCGACCGCCCTGGGAGTTCGAACCGCCGACGTCGCAGTTTACGACACCGCTCCCGGCAGCCCGCAACTGGTCACGCTCACTGGCAGCACTTCATCAGTCATTGTTTCGACTGCCACCCTGGCCTTTGGAAATCAGCAAGTCAGCGTCACCAGCGGCGCCCAGTCCGTGACGGTGACGAACAAGGGCACTACCGCGTTGACCATTTCGGGCGTTGCTACCAGCGGCGCCTTCGCTCAGACCAATGACTGCACCGCCGCACCGCTTCAGCCGACCACCAACTGTACAATCAACGTCACGTTTACTCCTACATCCGCCGGGCCCGCCATCGGTGCGCTGGCCATCACGGATAGCGCCGCGGGCAGTCCCCAGGTGGTGCTTTTGACCGGTACTGGGGTCGGCGCTCCCGTGGTCACACTCTCGACCCCCGCTCTCACCTTCGGTTCCACTTTGGTCGGGTCCACGAGCGCTCCGCAATCCGTCAACTTGCAAAACATTGGCGCCTCGCCGTTGATCGTCACCAACATCGCCACCACAGGCGTCTTCAGCCAGAGCAATTCCTGCGGCTCCAGCGTTGCAGCGGGAGGCAAGTGCACTATCACCGTCACCTTCGCCCCGACGGCCGACGGCACTGTCTACGGTTCGTTGACCATTACCGACAATGCTGCCAACAGCCCGCAGACGGTTGCTTTGAGCGGCACCGGCGGACCGGCCCCGGCGGTGTTGCTCTCGCCGACCAGCCTGACGTTCGGGTCCCAGACCGTCACTACGACGAGTGCGCCTCAGCAGGTAACGCTGACTAACACGGGCTCGGTAGGGCTGACCATCTCCTCCATCGTCGCCAGCGCCAATTTCGC
>Ga0187781_10001002_pt1 | contig 21168 bp, 18 predicted proteins | sample 0715_SJ02_MP02_2_FD_132447 | JGI IMG/M metagenome (GOLD analysis project Ga0187781, IMG submission 132447) | Tropical peat soil microbial communities from peatlands in Department of Meta, Colombia - 0715_SJ02_MP02_20_MG | ecosystem: Environmental > Terrestrial > Soil > Wetlands > Peat | place... | reverse complement strand
CGGCCAGAAGAAGGCGGCGTACTGCGAAAGGCCGATGGCGCCCGAGGCGATAGACAGCGGCGCGCTGAAGGAGAGTTGCCAGATGAATAGGAATGAGATGAGCCGGCCCAGTTTCTGCGGGCCATAGATTTCTTTGAGGTAGCGATACGAACCGCCCGAGCCGGGCATGGCCGCGCCCAATTCTGCCCAGACCAGGCCGTCGCAGATGGCGAGCAGCGCGCCGAAGACCCAACCCAGCATCGCCTGCGGGCCGCCCATCGCGGAGATGATCAGCGGGATGGTGATGAACGGGCCCACGCCGATCATGTCGATCATGTTGAGCGCTGTGGCGGAGGAGAGGCTGATGCCGCGGATAAGCTTGTTGTCCGATTCGGGGATGGAGGACGAGGTCACGGAGTTTGTTGTTCGTCGTTGGTCGTTTGTCGTTGGTCGTTCGCGCGGCCCACGAGATTTCGAGTGCTCGATCTTCTGTGAAACGGTTGGCTACACCGTGGGAGCACAATTGCTGCGGTTTACGGTGCTCCCGAACGACTAACGACTAACGATTAACAACCAACGACCAAGGACGAAGGACCAAGGACTAACGACCAAGGACTAATGACCAACGACTAACGACCACTCACTAGATTCACAAACAACCGCACCGCTCCCGGCACGCCTGCCGGCAATTGCCGGAAGAAGGCATAGCCCGTATAAATGTACGTGCCCTTGCCGTAGTGCGCCAGCAGCAAGCCGCCTTTTTGCTCGGCCTCGCCGGGATCGTGCGCTTCGAGCAGCGGGGTAAAATGCGAGTCCCACTCGGACATGAAGTAAAGGCCGCGCTCCTGTACCCAGCCGTCGAAGTCTTTCGCGGTGATTTGGTTGGGATAGTGGAAGATCTCATTCGATGGCTCAAGAATCTTCACCGGCGCTTCTTCGACGGTCACCCGGGCGTGGCTTAGCGTGGCCGGATACGGCAAGTATTTGCCGGAATTAAAATCAATCGGCACGCCAAACGATCCCATGGTGTTGTACTGCACTACCAGCCGCCCGCCGGCTTCGACGTAGTCGAGCAGCCGCTTGTTGTTCGAGATGACGTCTTTCTGCGTATCGTAGGCGCGAATGCCGAGGATGATGGTCTGATACTTAGTTAGGTCTTCCGTGGCAAGTTTGTCCGGCGGAATCATCGTGACGTTCATGCCGAGCTGCTCAAGCACGGTGGGAATGTCATCGCCCGCGCCCATGATGTAGCCAAGCTTCAAGTCTTTCGGCACTTTCACATCGACGATGCTGACGCGCTGGATGGCGGGCTGATAGTAGTAGGCAGCGCCGAGGTCTTCGCGGGTAACAAGCGTGTAACCCTCGCTGTAGGCTTGCCCGGCCGCATCGAGTGTTGCGCGGATTTCGGCCCGGTCCTCGCGCAACTCGCCCGGTGAGAGTGTGAATACAAAGTCCTGTTTAGTGGCACGCTTTGCTAGGTGCACCGGCAACTCAGGAGGACTAGATTTCCAACCGGTCGGGACCGTGAGATGGAGACTGCCTTCGGGAGCGCCATCGGAACTTGCCGTCACTGTGACCTTGACTGTCATCTCTCTGCCGTCGCTGACGGGAACGACGTGCTCGCCGGGTTCGACTGCAACGGAAAACTGTGGAACGACCGCAAGCGGACGTTCCGCCACGTTTCCGTGATCGTCCCTGTACTTCACCATACATTGCGACCGGATGCCGAGGTTCTCACCAAGGCGAGCCATAGCGCTGAAGTAGGGACCGGGAGCAAACGGAAGGGTCCAAGTTTTGGGGTCAGGATCGTCCACTGTATTAACGGCGTCGGTTTCGGGATTTGCGCGATGCCAGTAAGGTCGTGTGAAGGGGGTGTCCTTTGGTACCAAGACTTGAAATCGCACGACGAAACTGTTGCCCACGGTATTTTCCTGTAAGCCCGATACCCTCCATTTGCCAGGGGATCCGTCAGTCGTCATATCGGCTGGCCCCTTCCATTCATGTTTCGAGCTGGCGGTAGCGGTGGCGCCAAAGGTTTGTCCCGGAACGACAACAAAAGCGTGTCCCGTGTCGGCTCCGATTTCGTCCGCTGCCAAGTCGAGTGTCATGCCTCTTGCGAGCCGGCGGGCGGCCCAAATTTTGCTCACTTCGTGATCGAAGGTAAATACGAGTTGATCTTTGAGGGACTTCGACAACTGGGGGAATACGTTTCTCGCAATTCCTAGGAAGGATTCAGTGACTTTTTCCAAGGGCTCAATCGCAAGAGACGGGTCTTTTTCTGCTGCTGTCGCAGCTTCAGCAATATTCGTTTGAGCGGACTCCAGTTCCTCCCGCAGCTGCGGCACCTTCTTCTCTTCATCCCCCAACCGCGACGCCAGGCCCGGCAGGCTGGTGTCGATTCCGTCGAAGAAATCCTGCTCGTGGCCGTCTTTGTCTTTCGCTTCGGTCATCAGCGATTTAGGTTCGGCGTCGATCAGCTTGTAATAAGCAAAGCGATCGCCTTTCGCCACCGAGACGCCGCCGAGGGCTTGCGAGCGCTGATGGCGCAATCCTTCAATCGCGAAGCGTATGTACGAATCTCCGAGCAGCGGATCTTCTTTGCCCGTGTTCAGCCTCACCGTGTACTTATCGGCATCGCAGGTGCTGACGCCGAAGCCGCACACGTTGCCGATGTAGAGCTTCTTGGGCTGCCAGGGCTGCAAGCCTTCCTTGATCTGCTCGGGAAAGCGATTCGGGTCGGCGGCGGCGCGGAAGGCTTCTTTTGTAAGGATCGCCGAGGCCTGGTGATGGCCGTGGCCGTCGCGCTCGGTGCCGGAGAAGCGCGCGATGAGCACATCCGGACGGAACTCGCGGATGACGCGCACGATGTCGGCGAGAGCGATGTCGTGGCCGCCCCACTTCTCAAAAGTCTCTTGCGGAGTCTTCGAATAGCCAAAATCGGCAACCCGCGAGAAGCGCTGCTGGACGCCGTAATAGCGGTCGGCAGCGAGCACCTCTAAAGTCCGCACCACGCCGAGCACGTCGAACAGATTGCTGCCCAGTTCGTTCTGGCCGCCTTCGCCGCGGGTGAGCGTCATGAGCAGCGTTTCCACGCCCTTGCCGCGCGCTTCGAGGGTGAGCATGCCACCATCCTCGTCATCGGGATGCGCGTCGACCTGCATGAGACGGCCGGTGGTCTGAAGCTTGCGGAGGATCATCTGCAGGCCGGTTTCGCCCGTATCCTGCGGCAGGGGTTCGTAGTAGCCGTCGGCCGTGGGAGAAGCGCTGGTGTCAGCGGCGGGTTTGCTGTCGCTCGGCTGCTGTGCGGCTGCGTTCTGGGCGAACGCGGGCATGCCGGTTGCCGCGGCGAGCAGGAACGCGAGCAGCAGCGCGGTCCAGCGCCCGATCCGCGATAGCTTGGGGAACGGAACAGCGTCGTCTTCCGGAGCAGGCTGGCTAGTTGAAAACATCCTCATCAGATGGAATTTACACGAAGAAGGAAGCAAATTCCTTCGCGATTGACAATTTAGTAGTGGCTCAGTTTGAAATTGAAAAGGAAGCGAGCCAAACGCGCGATTTCTGCGTCGCAAAGGACGCGACGCTTCGCGCGGCTCGCCCAGATCCTTCGCTGCGCAAAAACCGCTTGCTCAGGATGACAGGCAAACTGCACCACTACCGAAGAAGGAAGCAAATTCCTCCGAGATTGACAATTTCAAACTAAGCCACCACCGACAATTCCGGGAGATGGACACTTTCAATGCCGACTACCATGCTCCTCCAGAGTGAAGGGTTTTCTCTGCGCGGCCGCGAGCCTTAATGCGGCTTGACCTCCGCGGCAGCCAGCTTTTGCTGGCACTCCGCCGCTTGCTGCACGATGTTTCGGAACTCGGAATCTGCACGCACGCCGGCCAGGAGAGGATCGGCTTCCAGAGCCTCACGGGCGCAGTATTTCTGTTCCACCGCCTTGCGCAAGAAGGCGAGACCAATCTGCTTCTCACCGCATGCGGCGAGCAGCGCGCCTTGATAGTACTTCAATTCGGAATCCTGCTCCGGCAACAGGTTTTCCTGCGCCTGCTGGGCGAGCCGGTGCACTTCCGGCGCTGGAGCCTTGTCCAGGCACGACAACAAAAAGCTCCGCATCCAGGTTGGATTCTCGGTCATTTGCCGGGCAGCCCGTTCCGCTTCCGCCGTTTTGTTCTCGCGCATGAGGACCGAAACCTTCACCGCGTCCGACCACTCCGAACCGGCATCCCGATCCAGGTATTGCAGGGCACGCTCGGTTTTTCCTTTTTCAAAGAAGGCGAATGCGCAGGATCGCCAGTTGTAGTTGCCGGGATCGATCGAGGCGGCGCGGTCGCACTCGTGTTGCGCCTCGTCCAGGCGGCCGGCATAGCGCAGCACGTATGCCAGGGAGTAGTGGGCGATTGCGCTATCCGGACGGCGATTTGCCAGATCCCTGGCATCGGCGTACGCCTTCTCAAGATTTCCGGTCTCTACCAGATTGGTGGCCAGAAATCCGGCCGCGCTGGCGCGTCCCGGCTCAATCGCCAAGGCTTTGCGATAGGCCTCGTTCGATCGTTCGTATCCTGCGGCGCCTCCGCCGGAATAAATCGCGTCAAAGTAGCAGCGGCGTCCCAGAGCTTCCCATGCCGGGGCGTAATTGGGATCGAGCTGGACGGCCTTTTCCAGCATGGCGATCGCACCCTTGTTCGGTTGCACATCGTGGGACATCTGCAAGCTGCGCAGATACAATTCATAGGCGTCACGATTGGCGGGAGAACTGCCGTTGGCGACCGAGCCGCTCGCGATCCCCAGCGCCGGGAGCAGTTCCTGGCGAACTTTTCTCTCCATCTGGTTGCGCAGCGCAATCAGATTGTCGGCGGGCGCGGCCAGCATGCCGCTCCACAACAGGCGGCCATCGCTCACCTCGACGGCTTCGAGGGTTACATTCACTTTGTCGCCCTGCTTCAGGAAATGGCCGGCAATCACCGTGCCGACGCCGAGCTCACGCCCGATCCTGGAAGAATCGGCCTCTGAGTTCTGGTATTTCTCGGTGCTGGTGGTGGGCCGCACCTCCAGCGAACGCGAAAAGGTGAGGGCGTTGGCAATCTCATCGGCAAGGGCGATCTTCAGGTAATCGCTGGCGGGGTCGTTCTCAATGTTCTGAAGCGGAAGCACGGCAATGGTGCGATCACTGACGGGCTGGGATGGGCTCCTCCTCTGGTGGAACCACCATGCGCCGAGAGCAACGAGCACGGTCAGCAAGACGGCCGAGAGGCCAAGCGAAATCCAAACCTGCCTCGGGTTCGACTTCTGGAAGGTTTTGGTGGCGCGATGCAGACCACTGAGCTGGCGCAAGCCGCTGCGCAGCGCGCTCGGTTCGGAGTCTTTCTTAAGACGCAGGAGGCTGGCCTTCATCTCCGCCGCATTGTTGTAACGCAGGGTGCGGTCCTTCTCCATCGCCTTGGCGATGACCGCCTCCAATTCCGCGGGCACAGCGGGATTGATGGAACGGGGCGAAACCGGTTTCTGGTTGATGACGGCGTGCAGCGTGGTCACGGCATTCGTCCCCGTGAATGGCTTCTTGCCGGTCGCCATTTCGTAGAGCACGACGCCGAAGGAGAAGATGTCGCTGCGGGCGTCGAGGTCTTCGGAGCGCGCCTGTTCGGGAGACATGTAAACCGCCGTGCCGGGGATGACGCCCACCTGGGTCAGAGACTCCTCGAGCGCCGAATCACTGGCCGCGCCTAGCACGTCGACCCCACTGCCTTTGCTCAGCTTGGCCAGGCCGAAGTCGAGGATTTTGACTTGGCCGTTCGGGGTGATAAAGATGTTTGCCGGCTTGATGTCGCGATGGACGATACCCTTGGCGTGGGAGGCAGCGAGCGCATCGGCAACCTGGACGGCGATATCGAGCAGTTCCTCGGTTTCAATCGGCTGGCCGCGAGTGGACTGAATGCGCTGCTTCAGGCTCCGGCCTTCGAGCTTCTCCATGACAATGAACGGGTGCCCCTCGTTGTCGTCGATGTCATGGATGGTGCAGATATTGGGGTGGTTGAGTTGGGAAGCGGCCCGAGCCTCGCGGGTGAAGCGGTCGAGCGCCCGCCGATCCTGCACCAGATGATCGGGAATGAACTTGAGGGCGACATGGCGGCCGAGGCGCGTGTCCTCCGCCTCATAAACCACACCCATTCCGCCGCCCCCAAGCTTGGAGAGCACACGGTAGTGCGAAACCTTTTGGCCAGCAAAGTCCATTGAGTACCTGGATGCGGACGGACCCCGGGCTTTTGCCTAAGCCAGCCTACGCCGCTGAATGCGTAATGGTAGGTCGTGACGGGTCTTGGGTCAACCCATATCGGCGTGCCAGCCCGACCGAAAGACAGGCTAACGATACTTGATGTTCTGGCGAACGACCCTGGTCATGATTCGAGGGCTTCCGTCTGCAGGCGTGAACCAGCGGCGTCGCTCTGTCCAATTGCCATGGTCGTCGTAGGTCACCTCCCACTCGACGCTCCCTGGACGCGTGGTGGATTTGTGCGACACGGGATCAAGAAACCCTTCTCCTCCGGTCTTTTCCTTACCGGAACCATCAAGCACCCGCAGCTTCGTGGGAATTCCGTCGCGGTCAAACTCAAAAGCGGTGTGAAGAACCAATTTGCCGTCGGTATCGAAAAATTCTTGTTCCCCAGAATGCTTTTCGTCGTTATATTGCACGGCTAGCTTTCCCGGTATCGGAGAGTAGTCATCGCCAGACCCAAGCTTGAACGGATCCGCATCCTGCTCAATGACGCGACCTTTTTCGTCATACTTGAATTTCACGCGATACCACTGCTTTAGCTGACCACCACTTAGATCGGAGACCTTCAGATCAACAACGCGATTTCTGTCGTCCACAACCCGAACCTGCTCGTAGAACTTGCGCTGTTTGCTGTCGAGTCGGCTCAAAGTCACCGTTTTTCCGGTATAAGAAATTTCGGTGAACACGGGTGGTTCGCCGATCTTGGTATCAAGATATTCGTATCCCAGAGGCCTCCCCTCAGCGTCGTATTTGAAGTTCAGGTAATAGTTCCATTCGACTTTGTCGCGACCAGCGTGAAATTCTGAAAGCCGGCCATCTTTGTCATAGCTCCATCGCTGCCACTCGTCCAAGTCCAAGCTTCCAAAATTGCTTCTGTGATGATGGACCGTCTGGCTTTGCAGTTTTCCGTTTAACCAAACATTGGAAGTAGTGGATATTCCGAGCGCATGCTCGCGGATGATCTCGACCAGGTGACCGTCATTATCAAACTTTAATTTTGTAGTCGCGTGATACGGGTTTGGGCTTTGCCCGGCTGGCTGAGTTTCCTCGCGCTCCACGCTCGCGACCGGACCCTTGAACTCCAAGGTGTTCTGAAACTGCAGACTGCCCTGCAAAATCACCGTCATTTGAGAAAAGACGTGCGGGTTTCTTGGCGGGCCAGGAAGGTCTGCGATGGCTTGGGCTGCGGGCAGCGTGGACATCTGGGCCGCTCCGATACCTGGTAGCAGCGCCTAACTGGTGACGAATGCCAGCGCGAGCCATTTCATGGGGAATTTATCTTACGACGCAATCCCGAGGGGCGGCCACAAAAACCGCATTCGAGGCATTCAGTCGCCGTTACGCTCTCCCCGGCGCCTCTGTTCGCTACCGCCTACGACGGGAAATGGAAGTGCACATCGTGGCGCGAGGCCACGGGCGAGCCATCAAGCGTGGCGGGCTGGTAATGCCAGAGACGGAGGGTCGCCTCGATCTTTTCGTCGATGCCATGGCCGATGGCCTGCACAATCCTGGTGTCAATCACGTTGCCTTGAGCGTCGATGGTGACCTCGATGACGACGTCGCCAACCAGGTCGCGGGGAAGCTGGGAGCGGTCGACGGGAGGGTCGGGATAGACGACGGGATAGGCGACATGAACCTCGTGGCCGGAAATTGGTCCGTCAAGAACGGTGCCGAGAGCGGATCCGGCCTTGGAGTTCTGGGCGCCTTCGTCAGCATTCGGCTCGGGCTGGCGGCGGTCCTGGAGCGGCTTCGGCTTGTGCGTTTGCGGCTGCGGAACGGGCTTGGGCCTGACCTCTGCCGCAGGGAGTGTGAGCTTGGCTTCGGTGGGCGGTTGCTCGGCGTTGCCGGGCGGGATGTATGTGATGCGGTAGCTGTGCTCCGCGTCTCCCCAGGCCAGCCAGGTAGGGGTCAGACGCAATACAGGATTGCGGAACACGATTGCAGTCAGCACCGCCATGTGCAGAGCCACAGACACGCCGACGCTCCGGTAGCGTCGAAGCCAATCGTGCGGCCCGATCGAACCCTGTGGCTGCAGTCCGGAAAACACAACCCCACCCTGTACTACCCCACGCTACTATTCTTCTTTGGACGCGACAAGAAGCCAAAGGTCACGGGTGTGCGATTTTAGTTGGGCCCGCTTCGCCCGCCTACGATCCGGCCTGCTTTTCCGCCATATCGCCAATCACCGGCAGCTTAAACATCTGTCCCTGGTAGGCCTTGAGCACCATAATCAACCAGAGGATGAAGCCAGCGAGGCTGATCAATGGCCACAGCAGTACCGTCCCCCATCCCAGGAAGGGGATGTGCCCGATGAAAGCCAGCACGATCCACAGCGCCGTCCAGGCTACCGCAAAGAAGATGCACTGGAAGGAGTGAAAGCGGATGAACCGTTTCCGGTTGTAGGGCTCCAGAATCAGAAACACAATCGCCGGAATGATGGTGACGTAGGCGAGGGCTCCGGCCACGTTGTCGGTGAGGCCGGCCGCTCCGACTGTTCCGGGCGCGCCAACCGTTCCGGACGATGGGGTTGCCGCAGAGGCTGCAGCGCACTTCGGACAGGTCGTTCCCTCTGCGATCTGAGTGCCACAGTTGGGGCAAAAAGGCATAGGCTCCTCCTATCCAATGTCGGAGAACGCTATCAGAAGCATAGAAGCTGTGGCAAGCCCCCAATGGGAGCAGTTGGCAGTGTGGTTAGCTGGGCAAATCCCGCACTCGCAAGCGTGAGCAGGGAAACAGATGGCGCAAGCTTGCCTGTTAGCAACAACCAAGGTCAGATGGGCTGTATGCAGAAATTTGTCACACGCAAGAGCGACGGGCGCTGCGGGAAGCCAAACCCTACGAAACCCCGTTGGCATTGAGGTGCGCCGAGTATCGGCGGTCAACCTGTTTGATGTGGTTGGCCAGCCAGTCTTTAAGAAACTCAGTCACCGCAATGGATTGAGCCATATTTCTGGCCTTCAGGTCTGACTGAAACTGTTCTACCTGCTTGACGAAAATCTGATGTTGCGCCTTATGGGAGTCGAGGTCTGGGTAGTTTGTTTGGCGCAGCAGCATTTCTTCTCGCGAGAAATGGCGCTCGGTGTAGTCCGCCAGTTCGGTCACGACCTGCTGGATAACCTGCGATCCGCGGCCTGTTTTCATGGCGTCGTGCAAGGTGTTAAGCAAGGAAAACAGCTTCTTGTGATCTTCGTCGCATCGCGACACTTTCACGCTATAAGATTCATCCCAAGTCACCAACGGCATTGGTTCCCCCCAAGAAAGGGGCTATTTAGCCCGTTCAGAAGTTTCATCGGCGCTTTGGCGGGAGACTTTAGTAAGGGAGTTAATTACGGCCCTCACTTAGCAAAAATTGCATTTACGGGCACGCAAGAGCGAGATTCCGCCTGCCCAAAGCTGTTATTCTCATGCGTCACCTCCAGCTTCCTGTGTGCGCCACATTCGGCTTTTGACGCGATGACGGAAAGGTCCAGATGATTGCCATTGTTTCCGGTTTGCCGCGCTCAGGCACTTCGCTGATGATGCAGATGCTGGCTGCCGGCGGCATGTCGCCACTCTCCGATGGCGAGCGCCCACCGGATGACGACAACCCCAAAGGCTACCTCGAATGGGAGCGCATCAAGCAGCTTCCCAAAGAACCCGCTCTGATTGCCGAGGCTGAAGGCAAGGTTGTGAAGGTGATCTCGCAGTTGATGTTATCGCTGCCCGACGGCCACGAGTACCGGATCGTGTTCATGCAGCGGCCGCTGGCCGAGGTCATGAAGTCGCAGGAGGAGATGCGGAAACGGCGCGGCACGTTTCAGCCCGGGGCAAACGACTCCGCCGTGGAACAGGTCTTTCGGAAGCATTTGGCGGAGGTCGAGAAGTGGACGGCGTCGAGGGCACACGTCAAAATGATGCGCGTGCCCTATCACCGCGTGCTGCGCGAGCCGCAGACGGTGGCGGAGGAAGTCGCGGAATTCCTCGGCGTAGCGCTGGATGTGAAGGCCATGGTCGAGCAGGTGGACGCCAGCTTGTACCGCAACCGGACGAAGTAGCCCCGCGGTTTCGCAGACATTTCGCAGAAATGCCAATCCCGTGCGTGGTTGGCGGCAACCAATTTCACATCATGGTTATGGACCGCCGGGTGCACGCCCCGCTTGGCAGCTTTAGACGCGAGAGATAAGATTCCTGTTTTCATTGTAGTACGCATATTCATTATCCTTTTGCTTGAGATATACAAAGCTGGGCGAGGCGCCGTTTCCCGGTAATTAAATTGCACAAGCAGAGAGGTTACCCAGCGCGGCGGGAGTGCGCCTGCATGAAACACAAGGACGTTTTCTGGATGGCGTGCGATTCGACCGAGCAACTGCGAGCCGAGTATGGGCCGTTCCATACGCGCGAGGAAGCCGAGGAAGAAGCCCGCAAACTGGGCTTTGGCTACCTGCTGCGCTACGAGCATATCGTCGACAGCAACGGCGAAATCGAAGACGTACGCTGCATATTTCTTGAATTGAGCAACGTAGTGGTTCCCGCGCGCCCAACGGTTACCTTTCATACCCGCTGCGCCACCTGCGGAGAATCCGCGTCGCATGAGGAGAAATGGCAGGCTGAGGTTTGGGCCGATATTCATGAATTCGAACATACCCGCCACATGGTGAGACTATTCGAGCACGCCCGCGGAGAAGGCTTGCGCGAGATCAGCGACAGCCGCGGCTTCGCCGCCTAGGCTTCAACGCCTAAGCTTCAACCACTCCCTAAGCTTCAACCGAAGCTCTCCACATTCACAAACTGGCCAACTGAGCGCGAACCCAGGCGGAATCGTCGGACCGCAACCTCGTTGCTTCCGCGTTTCCAAGCTATAATCCAAAGTTTGCCGTGCGCGTCCTTCTCCTAAGCGACATTCATAGCAACCTTGAGGCGCTGGAGGCCTGTCTGGCCGGCGTCCCGGCTTATGACACCGTGGTAAATCTTGGCGATACGGTGGGCTATGGCGCCAATCCCAACGAGGTGATCGCGCGCTCCCAATCCCTTGGGAATGTGTTCGTGCGCGGCAATCACGATAAAGCGGTAGCCGGCCTCATGGATCTGGAAGGTTTTAATCCCGTTGCCGGTCTGGCTACGCTCTGGACTCGCAACCAACTTACGGACACAAATCTGGAATGGCTGCGTTCGCTGCCGCAGGGCCCGCTGAGCATAGCGGAGTTGCCCGGCGTCCAGTTTGTGCACGGATCGGCGCTCGATGAAGACGAATACACGGTGAGCGTGAAGGATGCGATCGCTCCCCTGATCGCGAACTCGGTTCCGGTGACTTTCTTCGGCCACACTCACCTTCAAGGCGGCTTCAGCCTTCGAGGCGAGATTGGAGAAAGTTATCGTCCGGGCTATCGCACGGTCGGGCAGCCGGAATCCTCCGATTGGAAATTGCGCAAGGATTGCCGCTATCTGGTCAATCCCGGGTCGGTTGGGCAGCCTCGAGACGGCGACTGGCGCGCCGCCTTCGCGCTTTTCGATAGCGATACTTGGGCCGTCAGCTTCTATCGCGTGCCCTATAACATCCGGGTCGCGCAGGAAAAGATCATGGCCGCAAACCTTCCGCCCCGGCTGGCCACGCGGCTGGCGACGGGGAGATAGAACGCTGCTGCGTTGTAAACTCGATGCATGTCCTTGCGCCCGTCTGAAGAAGGTGACTTGTTCGCGACGCCGAAGGCCGTAGTTTCGGTTTTCACCGCCCACGTCGATGGCGGAGCGCGCGGCAATCCCGGTCCTGCCGGCTATGGGGCGGTGATCAAGGATCCGCAGGGAAAGAAAGTCGCCGAACTCAGCGAATATCTCGGCCATCAGACCAACAACTACGCGGAGTACCAGGGGCTGATCGGCGTGCTGCACTATGCCGTCGAGCACGGGATTGCGGCGCTCAACGTGGTCAGCGATTCCGAGCTGATGGTGCGGCAAATGAAAGGCATCTACAAGGTGAAACACCCGGAGCTGCGCAAGCTGCACGATGAGGCAAAACAGTTAGCGAGGCAGCTCGGGCACTTCGAAATCCGGCACGCGCTGCGCGAGCACAACCAGACCGCTGACCGGCTCGCCAACCTGGCTATGGACAAGGGGAAGCGCTCACCTGGATGAGTCGGTGTGGCGCGGGCGCCCTCGCCCGTGAAACCGCAAATTGCTCTGGCGATCGCTAATGCTTCGCCGTCGGCGGTGTGAGGCCATTCAGGCGCAGGTACATGGCGGTTTCGGCGTAGTGGTCGGCCCAACTGCCGGCCAGAATCACAGCGAAGCGCGCGCGTGAAAACTGCTGGCCGCCGAAGCCCTCGGTCATCTCGCCGAGCTTGGAATCGTCCATTTTGTCGAGCGCCTCGCCGCAGAAATCGAACGAGGCCTTAAGCGCGGCGACCAGCTTGTCCTTGCCGTCGGTTTCTTTTACTTCATCCACCTTGGGAGCCGGGACCGCGGCTGCCTTGCTGCAAAACGTGTTGTTCGATTCGATCATGTGCGCGACCAGGTGTCCGAACGTCATTTGGTCTGGCGTAGGCTTGAAGCTGAACTTGTCGGCAGGCATAGCCTCGACCGCGGCAATCGTGTTCTTCTGGCGTCCGGGAAACGTATCGCGCAACGCGGATGTGACGGGATTCTTCACTTGGGCCGCGGCAGTCGCAGCGATGAAGACCACAACCAGGGCTGACAACTTCGATTTCATGACCATCCTCCGAGTGCTGCCAGCATAACGCGCGCGCGTATGATTGCGCTACCTGAGCGCGCTGGTTGAGATTTGACACGAATGGCTGGAGGATCGCGGCCAGGCCACCCCATCGGCGGCGATCGCGATAGCCAGATCTCCACGCTTCGGTACCTTGCCGGGGTTGGGTATTGCCCGTATCCTTAGAATATGCACGGACTCCTGGGGCATTCGCACGATCATGCGCACGAGCACAACCACGGTCTCGGCGCGCACGGGCATTCCCATGGGACGGGCCGGGTGCTGCAGATTTCGCTGGCGGTCACGGCGCTCTATATTGCGCTGCTGGTCGTGGCGGGCATTCGGGCGCATTCGTTGGCTCTGCTGTCGGAGGCGGGGCACAATCTTTCCGACTTCCTCGCGCTGTTGCTGTCGCTGGTCGCCGTCTATCTGGAGTCGCGCCCGCCGAGCGTCACCAAAACCTATGGCTACCGGCGCGCAGGCGTGCTGGCGGCGCTGGTGAATTCAGTGTCGCTCGTGGCGGTGTCGGGTGTCATTTTCTACGAGGCCTATCGCCGTTTGCTGCATCCCGAGGCGGTTCGAGCAGGCTTGATGATCTGGGTCGCGGCGGCCGGCGTGGCCATGAACGGCGCGATTGCCTTGTTGCTTTGGCGCACAGGCCGCGGCTCCCACCCCAGCAAGCCAACACCGGGCTCGCTGGGGACCCCGGACGTAAATGTGCGCAGCGCGCTGTTGCACGAGGTCGGGGACACGGTCTCAACCGCGGCGGTGATTGTTGGCGGATGGGCAATTCTAGGGACAGGCCAATACTGGATCGACCCTGCGCTTTCGTTTGCCATTGGCGCGCTGATCCTGTGGTCGAGCGTCGGGATCGTCCGCGAGACGCTGAACATACTGCTGGAGGGTACGCCGCGGGGCATGAGCCTGGATGCGGTGGAAGAGACGGTGCGCGGAATTTCAGGCGTGGCCGACGTGCACGATCTGCACGTCTGGAGCATTGGTTCGGAGAACCATGCGCTCTCCGCGCACGTGAAGATCGCCGACATGCCCACCTCGGAGAGCGACACGATTCTGCGCCAGATCAAGGAAAAACTCGGGCGCACGTTTGGCATCCACCACACGACCATCCAGCTCGAGCACGTTGTCTGCGAAACGGCGCACGATTGCGTGATTCCGGTGGCTGACGAAGAGGATTCGGGCGAGCACGCACACTCCGAACACCGCGGACCCAGGCATTGATTGCGGATTCAATTCTGCACTGGCGCAGAATGACGCCGTCATTCCTGCTGGCGCGCGAAGATACTCTCAACCCGCGCAATCGTGTCCGCATCCTCGGCGAGCTTGTCGAGCCGCAGGCGCACAATGCGCGGGAAGCGGAGGGCATAGCCGCTCTCGTGGCGCCTGGAGCGCATCATGTTGTTGAACGCGACTTCCAGGACGATTTTCGGCTCCACTTCGAGGCGCAAGCCCTGTTCACTGGTCTTGTGAGCCAGGAACCACTCCGTCATTTGCGCGATTTCGGCATCGGTCAAGCCGGAATAGGCCTTACCGATATCGACGAGGCGGTCGCCATCCCAAACGGCAAAGGTGTAGTCGCTGAGCACGCCGATGCGCTTGCCGTGTCCATATTCGACCGCAGTGACAACCACGTCGAGCGTGGCCAGCTCGCGTTTCATCTTGAGCCACGAGCGTCCGCGGCGGCCCGGAGTGTAGGGCGAATCGAGGTTCTTGATCATCAGGCCTTCGTTGCCGCGCTGGCGAGCGGCCGTGAAGAAGCGCTCGAGGTCATCGACTGATGCAGCCATGGAAACGGGAGCGGGGAGAATCGATCCCGCGGTTTCAACCTCAGGTTCCTCAAAAGCAAAACTGGCCTGGCTGGATGCAGGAAACGCGATGAGATGGCGCGGAAGGGCAAGGAATTCGGCCAGAATTCGCTGGCGCTGGCGCAGCGGCGCGTCCAACAAAACTCGGCTGCCGCGATAAAGGATGTCGAATACGAGGAATGCCACTGGAATTTCGCGCACCAGCCGCGCGCTGACCTTCTTGCGTCCGAGGCGCTGTTGTAGCGTGCTGAAGGGCAGAGCGCGGCCGTTTGCTGAACCGACATTGTGGTCGCGAGGGAGCGCCCCGCTGCCGGGAGGTTTCTCTCCGGGCGTGTTTTCCGCGGACATCCTGGCCGAGGGCGTTTTTTCTGGGGGCGTGTTTTCCGCGTACGTCTTTTCTGCGTACGTCTTCTCTGCGTAAAGCCAGGCGACGATTTCGCCGTCGAGAATCGCTTCTTCCGGGAATGCGGCCAGCGCAGGGATCAGCTCGGGGAACGATTCGGATATTTCGTCCCGTGTGCGCGAGAACAGCCGAGCTTCTCCGGGCCGAATGTGCGCCTGAGCGCGGATGCCATCGTATTTGTCTTCGACCGCCGGCCGCGAAAATTCCGCCAAAGCTTCTTCCGCCGACTCAACCGGGCTGGCGAGCATGAAACCGATCGGATGAAAAAGGCGCAGGCGCGCTTCTGCAAGCTTTGCGTTGGCGGTAAGGCGAAGAGTCTCGCCGATGTCGCCGAGCAGCATGTTGGCGCGCTGAACCTGCTCCAACGGTTGCTCGAAGGCGCGGGCAATGGCCTCTTCCACCAGACTTTGCTTAAGACCGATGCGCAGATCCCCGGTAATGATCTTGACGATGTATTTCGCTTCCGGCCGGGTGGCCCGATCCAAGAGGCTGCGCAGGATTTGAGTTTTCATTGCCGGTCCGCGAGCGGCGGCGATCTCGGCAAAAGCCTGCTGCACGCCGGCCAGCGTGAGGGCGGAATCGGGCCGGGACGGGAGCGCGTCGGCGGCAACGGAACCGGCGTCGCCGTGACGGCGATAGAAGCTGGTGAGTTTGCTTTCGGGCGCTCCGGAAAGGTCGGAAATCACCTGCCAAAGCAGCGCGCCGCCCAGCTGCAACGTGGCTTCGCTATGTTCGGCGAAGGGCCGGCCGGTAAAGAAAATTGCGGCCGTGGCGGCCTCATCGCGAGGCAGAGACCGGAGATAGGCGGCAAGCAGCTCTACCTTTGCCAGCTTGCTGGCCGTGGCCGCGATCTGGTCGGCGGTCTGGGTGAAACGCAGCATGCTGGTTAGATTCTAGTGTGGGGGAAGCGGAGCCAGGAGCGAAGGATAGCCTTGCCAGCAGGTGGCGTTTCATCTCCGAATCGCCTAAACATACTCATGACTTACCGGTAGTGTCCTAAAGAGGACACTACCGACTTACCCGGCACAAAATCGGCAAAGCCGTGGTAGGCTATCGTGAGGAGTCTTCTTCCCCCGAAGGGTCATCCAATCAGCATGCAATCCTGGCGGCTTATTTTGCGGTTTTTGGCAGCGGTGCAACTGCTTCCTGCCCTGGAGGGCGGTGAGGAGACCCTGGTTGGCGGGCAGGCAGTTTTGGAGGGCGTGATGATGCGCTCGCCGCATGCCTGGGGCATTGCCGTGCGCAAGCCGTCGGGAAAGATGGTGACCCACAGCGAGCCGCTGGACCGTCCTTCAGACCAGCACAAATGGATGGGCTGGCCGGTGCTGCGAGGGGTGGTGACGCTGGGCCATGCCATGAAGCTCGGCTTCCGCGCGCTGAAATTCTCGGCGAACGCCGCGCTGGAAGAGATCCCCGTGGAGAAGGCAGCGGATGGACCGGGCAAGAAGATCGAGATCAGCGGCTGGGTGGCGGGCGTGAACATGGTTTTCTCCGTAGCGTTTTTCATTTTTATGTACAAGTACGTTCCGCTGCTTGCGACCACAGGACTTCAGCGTGTGAACCCCGTTTTTGGGCAGCAGTTCGTATTCAACCTGGTGGACGGACTGATTCGTATCGGCATGTTCCTGCTATTCGTGTGGGGTGTGTCGCTGTGGAAGGACATCCGCCGCGTGTACGAGTATCACGGAGCCGAGCACAAAACGGTGTTTGCCTTTGAAAACGGCGATCCGCTCACTACGGAGTCGGTACAGAAGTACTCGACATTCCATCCCCGCTGCGGCACCAGCTTTCTGATGACGGTGATGATCCTATCGATGTTTGTCTACATGACGATTCCGGTGCAAACGTTCTGGGCGCGATTTGCCATCCGGATTGCCTTGTTGCCGGTGATTGCCGGGGTTTCCTACGAGATCATCCGGTTCGCCGCGAAACGCTATTCAGCCAAGCGGGGCGCCTCGCTGTTTGCGCTGATGACGGCGCCCGGCTTATGGCTGCAGCGGATCACCACCAAGCCTCCCGACGACCTCGAAGTGGAGTGCGCCATTGTGGCTCTGGATGAAGCCATGGCGCTGGAGAAACAGCGGGGCGGGGAGCTAGTAATAGCCTAGCGGCAGCCCGCCGCGAAATTAGTTCTCAGTTCCCGGTTCTCAGTTCTCAGTAAAACCCCTAAAATTGGGACGACGAGGGTTGAGAGAGCGAATCCTTTTAAAGCGATGTCCACTGTATGCTTTTCACTGAGAACTGGGAACTGGGAACCGAGAACTGAGAACTCATGTTTGAGAGACTTGATCAAATCGAAGCGAGGTACGAAGAACTGACGCAGGCGCTGGCGTCGCCGGAGATCATGAACGATTCGGCGAAATACCAGAAGACTGCCAAGGCGCACAGCGAGATCACGCCCATCGTCGAAAAATACCGCGAGTACAAAGACCTGAAACGCGGCATCACCGAAAGCAAGGCCATGCTCGCCGATGAAAGCGACGCCGACATGCGCGCCTACGCCGAAGAAGAAGTAGCCAAGCTCCAGCCGCGACTGGCGGCGGTTGAAGACGAACTGAAGGTGCTGCTGCTGCCCAAGGATCCGAACGACGAGAAGAACGTGATTCTTGAAATCCGCGCCGGCACCGGCGGCGACGAAGCGACTTTGTTCGCCGCTGAAGTCTTCCGCATGTACAACCGCTACGCCGAAAGCCAGAAGTGGAAGGTGGAGGTCATGTCCACGTCGGAGTCGGGCATTGGCGGGCTCAAGGAAGTGATTGCGTTGATCGAAGGCGACCGCGTGTATTCGCGGCTGAAATACGAAAGCGGCGTGCACCGCGTGCAGCGCGTGCCGGAGACCGAGCAGCAGGGCCGCGTGCACACGTCGGCGATCACGGTAGCCGTGTTGCCCGAAGCTGAGGACGTCGACATCAAGATCGAGCCGAAAGACCTGCGCATCGATACGTTCTGTTCCTCCGGGCCGGGCGGGCAGTCGGTGAACACGACCTATTCGGCGGTGCGCATCACCCACATTCCGACGAACACGGTGGTAAGCTGCCAGGACGAAAAGTCGCAGATCAAGAACCGCGAGAAGGCGATGCGGGTGCTGCGCTCGCGCCTGTACGAAGTCGAAATGCAACGCCAGCAGGAAGCGCTCGCCAAGGAGCGCAAGCAGATGGTGGGCACGGGCGACCGCTCAGAAAAAATTCGCACCTACAACTTTCCCCAAAACCGCCTCACCGACCACCGCATCGGTTTCACCATTCACCAACTGGAGCAGGTGATGGACGGCAAACTCCAGCCGCTGATCGAAGCGCTGGTCACGCATTTCCAAGCGGAAAAGCTGAAGCAGGAAACGGCGAGCGTAGTGTGAGGGAAGTCAGAAGTGAGATTGCAGAAGCGAAACCCGCAGCGTGCCAATCGAGGTCGGAACGGCGGAGGAAGCTCACGGGCGCCTCGCATCGCTTCTTAGCATCCTTTCCGCGCGTATGAGAAACGCCAGATGCTCTAGCCAGTTTGACCCGTGAATCCTGTGATGCTATGATGGTGCCATCATGATGGCACGCACGCAAATCACGTTAGAACGCGAGACACACAAGCGTGCCCGCCAGCGCGCCAGCGAGCTTGGAGTGTCCCTGGCGGAATATTTTCGCCGGCTCGTTCAGAAAGATCTCGGCACTCCCCAGAAGAAAGCTGACATAAGCTGCATCTTCGATCTCGGCCGATCGGCGGGTGTTTCCAATATCGCTAGAGACAAAGACCGAATGATCGGAGAGGCGATCGAGGCGGATTTCGATAGAAGCAGGCGACGCTAGTTCCCGCATGAGCTTATTTGTCGACAGTTCCGTTTGGTATGCGGCCGTGGACTTGTCGGATGTGGACAATGCCCGCGCGAAGAAGATCCTCAACGCTCACGAAGCTCTTGTTACCACCGATCACGTGCTGGTCGAAACCTGGCTTCTGATTCGGAATCGGATGCGCCGCAAAGCAGCAGACCAGTTCTGGGAGGGTATCAGGAGCGGGGCGGTCGGACTGGAAGCAGTCGGCTTAGCCGATCTGGAGGCCGCTTGGCAGATCGCGGTTTCCTTTCGCGATCAGGATTTTTCCCTCGTTGACCGTACCAGTTTCGCGGTGATGCGCCGGTTGGGCATCGAACGGGCTGCTTCGTTCGACAGCCACTTTGCGGTCTTTCGCTACGGTCCGAAGCAGCGTTACGCCTTTGAAATCGTCCGTTGACTTGACTGTCTTCCGGGCAGAGTCTGACGTCGGTTCCGCTGAGCCGCTGTCCTTGGCGCCCGTGGTGAAATAGACCCATGCAACTCCGTCCTGCCCTCAATTCCGCCATAGACCGCCTTACCTCGCACCACGTCCCTTCTCCCCGCATGAATGCCGAACTGCTCATCATGTTCACGCTCGACTGCAACCGGGCGTATCTCTATGCGCACCCGGAGCGGGAGCTGACTGCCGATGAATTGCGGCGGTATGACGAGGCGCTTGCGCGGCGGGAAACCGGCGAGCCGGCGCAGTACATCACCGGGCACCAGGAATTCTGGGGAATGGATTTGATTGTTTCACCCGCAGTGCTGATCCCGCGTCCGGAGACTGAGCATGTGGTGGAAACGGTGCTGGAGCTGGCCGGGGTGTCGGGTTGCACGAGCAACGGAAATTACCACGGAGGACACGGAGGAAACCTGAGGCAACCTGACTTTAGGCAATCTGGCTCTGCCGAAAAGGAACGAAGCTTGATCATCGCCGATATCGGCACAGGTTCCGGAGCCATCGCACTAGCGCTGGCTCGCGAGTTGAGGGCGGCGGAGATTCATGCGACCGACAATTCGGCTGCGGCGCTTGAAGTGGCGCGCGCGAACGCTGCCAGGCATGAATTGTTATCGCGCATTCAATTTCACGAGACGGATTTGTTGGCCGGCTTGCCTGCGCAATCTCTCGACTTCGTCGTATCGAATCCGCCCTACGTCGGCTCTTCCGAAGAAGATGAGGTGCAGCTCGAAGTGCGAAAGTTCGAGCCGCGCAATGCCGTGTTCGCCGGGCCAACCGGACTCGAAGTGATCGAGCGGTTGATCCCACAGGCTCGAGAAGCGTTGCGTCCCGGCGGTTGGCTGGTATTCGAAATCAGCGGCACGGTTGCGGATGGCGTGCAAGACTTGCTCGCCGGTTGGGAAGCGGTTGCAGTGACGAACGATCTACAAGGCATTCCGCGCGTGGCGCGAGCGAAGAAACCAGGTGTCCCCGGAATTGCGAGAAGGTAGAGATCTTTCGACTCCGCAGGAACCTCACTTTGTGAGGTTCCCGCTGCGCTCAGGATGACAGCTAGTGATGTTTCCGCTCAGGATGACACCTGGTGAGATTTCCGCCCGCTCAGGATGACAGCTTTATGAAGAGGGTGGTTTTGATCGCAGGGGCAGCTATCAGGATGCAGGTTGTACGCAAGCATTCTTCAATGCGGGTCGAGGTCGATCAAAATGTCACCCGCACACCGAGCTGCGCGGCGAATGGAATGCCTACCGTTGTCCCCGGGCCAAAAAAATCTCCCAGCATGCCCCCAGCTAATCGAAGCTGGTTAATGCTGGTAATGGGCGGCCCGGAAGTGCACGGGGCAACGGTGCAGATTTCCGTGATGTTGGTGATGCCGGTCTTCGGATCTGGCTGCATCTCGGGCGTAGGCACCGGAAGCAAAGTGATGCTGGTGACGTAATTTGCCCCCGTGTTTTCGCGATTGAAGAGATTAAAGAACTCGGCGAAGGGATATATCTGCCAGCGCTCGTTGACGTTGATAGGGCGCGCGACGCGAAGATCGGTTTGGATGTAGGCGGTTCCACGTAATTCGTCGAGGGTTTCGCGCACGCCATTGACGTAGATGCGGTCGGTGTTGGCGGCATTGACGAGGTTGAAGGGACGCGCGCTCTCCATTTGGGTGAGCGAGCTCACTTCGATTCCGCCGGGAACGTGCAGTGTTCCCGCGAGCACGAAGCGATGGTGGACATCTTCGCCCGATGGGCCGTAATCG
>Ga0187781_10001000_pt1 | contig 21178 bp, 17 predicted proteins | sample 0715_SJ02_MP02_2_FD_132447 | JGI IMG/M metagenome (GOLD analysis project Ga0187781, IMG submission 132447) | Tropical peat soil microbial communities from peatlands in Department of Meta, Colombia - 0715_SJ02_MP02_20_MG | ecosystem: Environmental > Terrestrial > Soil > Wetlands > Peat | place... | reverse complement strand
CTTTCTTCTTGCGGATGATCGTTCCGACATCTTGCTGTGTGCGCTTCAAGAAGCTTTCCTCCTTAAAACGCGCACGGATGACGCCTCCGACTCTACACGACAACGCATGTGGGAAACCAGTTCGGAAATTCGAAAACGCCAGCGTTTGCGGATTCCGCTGCCTATCGGGTGTGCCGGGAGATACCCTTCCCGAGCCATCTTCTTTACCGTAACCGGGCTAATCCTGAGAAAGTTCGCTGCTTCTTCAGGTGTCACGAAAGGTTCGTTGTCTTGTGGTGTATTCACAGTACTGCTCCAGTTCAAGGTTTGTTCTCATGTTCCAACACCTTCGCCCTGGCCAATACCCTGAGCCTGAGCAGGTGAATTCGCTGTCCCCATGTGTCCTTGCGCTATGTCATTTTGGACAGAGGCGGCTCGATCATTCGTCTCAGCACTGTGTCCAAGGCGATCATGCCGATTTGAACTGATAGCCGCACTGTGAGAGTGCTCACGGCTCAGTTGGTCCGCGAGATCCCCCTTGTTGTCGGTGTAGATTTGGCCGTCATAGCGTCCGCGTGAAATCGCGACATAGGCCATTCGGCTGTTTACCAGTTGTGAGCTTGCCTCAGTATCGACGTGGATCAAGACGCGGTCGGCGGTTTGTCCCTGGCTGCTGTGGCTCGTCATCGCATACCCGTAGTCGAGATGCGGGTGCTTGCTCACATCAACATCGACCAAATGCCCAGAGTCAGTTCGTATCGTTATCTCGCGATCACCACTGAGACGCACAACGGTTCCCAGTTCGCGATTCGCAACCTGTAGGTCTTTGGAAGGAGCGGTGAACTGGATGCGGTCACCTTCGGCAAATTGGCGCTCCGCTGCGCGGTATACGGAAACTCCTTGTAGCCTACGCGGATCGTAGGTCACTTGTCCGCCATTCTGCCGTTCAACCGTGAGCAAATTCTGTTTGCCATCCATCCGCCCGACCGTTGCATATTCGCCCGCTTTAATGCCCAGCAACTTGCTGCCGTGGGAATACCGGAGCACATCATCGGGCTGATACCGCTCAGCCCACGCTCGATCTGCTCCGGTCAAATCCTGGCGTGGCTCCAACACGCTGACTGTCTTTTCGTCTGTTCGGACTTGTCCGGCTTCCTGCATAGCGCGGTGAATGCGCAGATTCAATTCACGCCGGGATTCATTGTCTGGTGAGATTACAAGTGTGCCTTCCGGCCTTCTTGCGTACTCGTCCGCTATTTCTCGAAGCCGTTCGGCATGGCTCTCAATCTGATGCACTCGGCCCTGGCGCTCCAAATTGCCGATAGCTTCACGAACTTCACCACGGGCGAGTTGCTGCACTGCTTCTTTGAGCGCCGGGTCTTCTTGCCGGATGATCTCATCGAGATGGGCGGTCCCCATTCCGGCTTCCTGCAACTGGTGGTAAGGCCGCCCTGCTTCGACTGCTTCATGCTGGCGGACGTCGCCAACCAGCAGCACCCGGTCTTCCGATTGCAAACCTCGCAAGAATTCATTCATCTGGCGTGTGCTGGCGAGACTCGATTCATCTAGCACGTACAAGTGCCTGCCTTCGCCTTCCGAGTTGGCACCTGCCGCCAGATGGTGCTGCAGGGTGCTTGCTGAAATGCCAGCTTCCTGGAGTTTGCGGGCTGCACCTGAGGTAGGTGCGAATCCCTGAACTTGATAGCCGTCGCCCTCGGCGGCTTCGCGGATCGCCGTGAGGGACGTAGTCTTTCCCGCACCGGCTGCACCTTCAAGCCCAGTGATTTGGTCCTGGCTGCTAAGGATCTCCAAGACCGCCATACGTTGGCTTTTGCTTAAGTACCGGCAATCTCGCTCAACCTGCTGACGTGTTTCCAAGCTCACTAGCGAAGGGCATTGACCCTGGCCGGCCCGCATCAAACGGATATTGTCCCGTTCCAAGCCGATCATTTCGTCGGTTGTGAAAGAACGGCTTGGCCTTACGCAGTCCTGATCTTTTGCTAGGAGACCACCGTGCTCGATCTGCCGTTCAAACTCGTGGCGGACTCGGCTAACCGGCGCTTCTCCCATCGAACGCTTCAGCGCGTCGCGCAAAAGGTCCCGTTCATCCGACACGGCTTCACGTTCGAAATTCCTCTGAATTGAATAGGTGACTGACTGCTGAGCGATTCTCTGGACTCGATTTTCGTCCCGCTGTTCCATCTGTCCGAGTCGTGTCTGCGCCTCATGCACAACACATTCCGGCTGGTTACCGTACTCTTTCGCCATTTCCCGATGCTGGCGCTGCATTTGCTCGTGACTAATATTCAGCTTTGCTTCGCGAGTGCGATGTGCTGCGATCTGTGCAGGCTCGGCTCCGTTTAGACCTTCCTGGCTTAAATGCTCTTTGATTTGCTGGCGGCGAGGACTGCTGGCATCAAGATATTCCTGGGAATAGCCTCGAATCTCAGGCGCTCCGTGTGCGCTCTGATCGATCTCGTATCCAAGTTCGCTCAGGCGTAATGCCAGCTCCGAACGGTATATGGCAGTCGCGTATTGCTGCGAGCGGTAGAGTTCTCTTGGTTGCAGGGCGCGCATCTCGCCATTCTCCCGCTCCGTCATGTTGAAGAACACAACATGCGTATGGAGTTGCGGGGCGGCGTAACCATCCACCGGGCGGCTGGAATCATGCTCAAATTTCGCAGCAATCCACTTTCCTGTTGTCTCCGCTGGATGATTTCCGCCGATGCGGGCCTGCACGTACCGTTCGAGTTCATCAAGAGCAGCGTTGACGCTCTCCCGGTGGGCAGCTCGCACCCGCTCATCCCCACCCACCAGCGCGGTTAAGCTCACGCTCTTTGGTGCGGAAAATGTCGCATCCCATCCGGCGCGGTGTTCCATCGTCTTTATTTCTTCTCCGCGTTCATTTACGTACTCCATCGCCGCACGATGCTGCACCAACTGGGCGCCCATTAGCGGATGCCGTCCGTCTGCGAGCCGCGCAAAGTGTTCCTCATTAACCTCACCTTTGAGACCCCACTGTTCGGCCAGCTTGCCGTGCCACTGCCCGTGAACACGGTCGCCTTCTGAGTAGTAGTTGTCCCGCGCATTGGCAAACTCTTCCCTGTGGTATGCCTGTGCTTGGCCCGCTGACAGCGGTTTGGAGATGGTGAGCAACATTTACTCCAAGAAGGGCAGGTCATCATTCGCTGCCCGTGGTGATGGCGGTTTCACTTGCTGCTGACGTTGTGGCGGGATCGGCGGTGGCAGGCTGCGTTCCTGATCGCGTCCATCGCCATTTCCCGGCACTGTTGATGTTTTCGCCCGTACTTCCTTTGGCTCGTGCGACGACGGTTGGCGTGCAATGAGCGCCTCATGGCGCTTCGGTAGCTCGATGTACGGAAAGCTCAGAGGAACTACTAGATTGCCGCTCTTCAAATAAGCATGCAGGTCGGGGAGGCCCTGGATTTCCGATGCCATCACCAGTGGCTCAGTGGTGCGCTCAAGCTGGTAGTTACGAGAATCCCGCCGGGTAGTAGGAAAGTGGCCTTCCATGCGGCTTTCACGCAGCCGTTCGATCTCTACCTCTCCGATAGTCTGGCTGATCCACTTGGCGGAATTCGCTTCGTCGGTGCGCAAGAAGACTTTCGTTGCCGGTTGAGAAAGCATGGCTTCTGCCTTGCGTCCGTAAAGCTCTTCAAGCTGGCTGCGCCCTTGGAAACCGAGCACGACAGGATTTCTGGCCTTCCTGCTCTCTGTGATAGCTGTGTGCAACTGCGGTAAGGCATGCAAGCTCTGCAGCTCGTCCAGAATGAACCAAACCGGACGCACACCGGGCTTACCCTGATTCATCGTGCGGAGCACCAACATGTCCAGCCACATGCTGATGAGCGGACGCTGTCTCTCCCGGAACTCCGGTGGGCTTGTGATGAAGAGCCATCCACGCCTATCCCGCGCCCACTCCAGCACCGTCCAGTTCGATTTGGCTTGGTCTTTCCGGGGCAGGAGCTTCAGCGCATTGCTCACGCTATTGAGGGTCGCGATCATGCCGCCGCGCTGGGGCCCCGCATCGGGATAGATTGCTGCCGCGTGCTCGGTGTCCTTGAGTCTCCTTGCCAACTCGCGCTCGTCTCGCAGAATGGCAAGTAGCTCTTGCGGTGTTCGCTTCGGCTGTTCGATCAGGAGGTGCGCGAAGATTTGGCGCGGCACCATCACAAAAAACGGATTCGTGCGGGGATCGTCTTTGAATAGTGCGGCAGCCAAGCCCTCGGCTTCCGCTTCATGCTGCACTTCATCGCACGGCGACCAGTACGGCATACGCGCATCTACCGGATTCAGGATCACGTCACCGCGTGCTGGCTCGTAAAATTGCGGCGTGTATTCGAGGGCCGGATCGTACACAATCGCAGTCTCTCTCCGCCCTTCGACCTGCATGAGGATCTGGCGAATCAGCGATGATTTGCCCGCTCCGGTGTCGCCTATCATCATGAAGTGCGAACTCTCCCGCTCGCACGGAACGCGCACCATCTTCCCGTCACGCTGTAGTAGGAACTCGCTCACTGTGCGCCGCTCGTTCGTAATAAAACCTATGCCATCGGACTGCTGGTTACGGTTGAACTGCGCCGCTGTTGCGAACTGCGGGCCTTTGGTCCGGCGCCCATATTTGAGAACTCGCCGCCGCTGCCAATCTTTAGGAATGGCGAAGATCAGCGCCCACACGAAAACCGCCGTAGCTGCGACAAGCGGCCAATGCAGGAAATCACCTAACACTTCGTCCTGGTAAATCCAATGGCGGACGTAGTCGCTCAGTTCTTTGTTTTTGTATTGCGCCTTCGGCTCAAGCACCAGGCGGAGGCCCTGACGCGCGGCTTCGTCCGACAGGATCAAAGGGATTGTGGCTCTCTGCGGCAGAGCACCCTCCCAGCGTGCAACGTCGGTCTCGACGGCTAGTCGGTGGTGTCTCTGGCGGTCCTCTACCTCAAGGATGCGGTAATCGCTAGCCGCAAAACCGAGACTGGACGCCGCCTGCATCTTGAGATAGTTCGGAAGCCAATACCGCTGTAGCGGCGTCCATTCCACCCTGGCCCGGTAGGTCGCCATCCCAAAGAATGCGAGCATTCCGAGAGCGAAAGCGGTGATTGTCCAGACTGGCTTGTGGCTCGGCCAGTAATTTGTTTCATCTCGTCCCCATTTACTCTTCACTGCTTTACTTCTTTCCCGCCCCAAGGAATCGATCTCTAATTCCAGTGCTCGATCTCAGCGCTTCTAAAGTTTCCGTCAAACGGGTGCGACATCCGCCGATTTGTCCGGGCCTGGGCCGTTGCCGTTTGGTTCGTTCAGTCGCTCTTTGGCCTTCCGCCGCTTCTCCCCGTCCACCCGCTCGATCAGCTTCCTCAGTTCGTCGGTGGTCAGTTCGCGTTTCTGCCCGAGGATTTGCACGCTGTTGAGGTAGAGCATCCGCAAAGCTAGGACTTCGGCCAGAATGATTTCCTGGCTGGAATTCACCTGAGCCAGCAACACGGTGCGCGCCCATACGCCCATACTCTGGCCCGCGGCTGTCGCCAACTCCTGAAGTCGCGCATACTCTTCCTCGGTCACCTTCGTCGTAAGCGATTTCGTGCGGAATGACTGCCCGGCTGTCATAGTTCACCGTATTCCATGGTCAGTTCGTCCCACGTGGTTTGAATTTCCGGCATCTCCCAAGCCCGGCGAAAGAGTTTTCGGACTGCGCTCCACTCCGCTTCCGAAAACCCGAAAGTGATGTCGTTTTCGTGTGCGCGAAACCAGAACTCAGTCTCTCCGTCCCGCACAGACGTGAAGCCAAAAAAGTATTCCCCTTTCCAAGCGCGCGACTTGGCCGTCACTGCGTTCAACATCGCGCGGAACTCCTGAATGAAGGGATACCTGCTCATGGGGTACATAGCACCACGTGGGGCAGGAAAGCTGAACAGCAGGTGTATATCGTTGCCTTCGCCGCGCACGAAGGAGAGCACGAAGTTGGATTCGAAGACGTTGGGAATCGCCGGCTGCACGACCGAATCATTGTCGCTGACCTTGCCACGAATCGGCTTGCGATACAGAAAGTAATGCCCCCGTGCGGCCAGCCGCCAGAGCGGTTCCCAGTATGGAAGGAGCGCTTTGTTTAGGGCGTCGGCATCGGTGACTTCACAGGCGTCGAGAAACACGTAAAGATTTCGTGCCGCCAGAATCGGTCTCCACTTCATGGCCGGACTAGCGAGTTGTCGTAGGGTTTCAGCGACGGTCTGCCGCACCAGCTCGGGGACAACAGGCTGCGTTCTTTCGCTCGGTCGGAATTCGCTCGGCAGGTTGCCAAGGTAATACGCATCCTTTCCTGGGTTCGGCTTCTTTCTCAAGCTGTGAATTGCTTGAAAAGCTTCGAGAATCGCGACGCAGGACTCGCGGGAAATCGGGTTTCTGTCGAATGCCTCAGAGCCTTGCTGCACGTAGTAAGCGAAGGCGATCCACTCGGCAAGAGACAGCGGTTGGTGAGCTTCGCACTTGTGGCGAATTCGCAAGAGGCATTGCGTTGGGTCGTGCAACAGGTCGGCCACTTCCAGCCGGTCAGCGTTCGAGGTTTCCAACAGTTGTTTAGCGACCTCGGAAGTAGATACGCTCTCACCCTTCCGCAACGCGGTGAGTTCTCTGATCTGCTCTAATCGCTTGCGCAGGCCCTCACTGATTCGGAGGGAGAGAGTCTGAGTTTGCGCCTGCTCTGCCATCGACTGCTCCTTGCATACATCCAACCAAGATGTATGACATACATAAGATAGTGGGACATTTATTCGCCTCTGTCAAGAGCAAGTCGCGTTTTTCGCGGCTTGGCGGGGATCCCCCGGCTGGAGTTTCAGGTTGCCGCACGGCAACCTGGAGTTGTTATCTGCTTTGTTTTGAGTGGCAACCGTGCAGCAACCCAAGTTGCTGCACAGCACCCTAGCAGGGGTGGCGTGTCAACTTCTTTCCCGCTGCCGTAGGCAGCGCCCCCACCCGCCGGAGTCCGAGGGTCAGGGAGTTCGCCGCCCCATCTTGTTCAACCCTGATCCCGAGGACCAACGAATGTGATCTTCTAAGCGCACACAAAGCCCCGATTCGCCAAAGAGCGGCGTGGGCCGGATCACAGTGATTGGACTGCCGCTAGTTGTATAATCGCGCCGCCCGATTTCCCCTAACCTGTACTGAATGGCGCGACTGCATTTGCCCTACCGGGAGGTGTCGTACCGCGTCGTGAAAAAGAAAGCAGTTATCTGTAGCCTGAATTGAGGAGGGTGCATTGCGCTTCGTCCGCTTTCATAAATTCTCTTTCTCTCTTCCAGTGTCGCTATATCTGGGTTTAGCGGGATGCGGAGGAAATAGCGGAACTGGTACGCAACCTCCACCCACAATAACTTCAGTCAGCGTGTCGTGTTCCCCTTCATCCGTTCAGGTGAATCAGACATCAAAGTGTTCCGCTGTCGTCGCTGGCACCGGCAATTTCAGTTCGTCGGTCACCTGGTCCGTGGACAACGGCTCGATTGATCAGATGGGAAACTACACCGCTCCTGCCAGTGCCACTACCGCTCATGTGAAAGCGACCTCCGTGCAAGACTCAACAAAATCGGGAATGACGTCGATTACTGTTACCCCCACTATGGTTCAATTGTCCTCTGTCACATTCGCGCCGAATTCACCGGTGAGCGGGAACAACTCGACGGGCACGGTGGTCGCAGCGACTGCCGCGCCAACCGGGGGAGTAATCGTTTCGCTTTCCAGCGGCAATTCAGCGGTCGCCTCGGTACCATCTTCTGTGACGATTTCTGCGGGCAGTACGAGCGCTACGTTCTCCGTCACCTCCGGTAGCGTGGCCACCGCAACCGAGGTCACGATCACGGCTTCATCCGCAAACATGGTCTCGTCAAACTTGACAGTCAACCCTGCGGCAACTGTCAGTTGGTCTGGGGGCCCATCTCCTACAATCCCAATCACGAATCAGTGTTTTTCCGGCGACTTCAATGGGGACGGCGAAACTGACATCGCTTGCTATACCGGCAGCGGTGGGGTGTGGGATGTCGCGTTGTCAACCGGCAGCGGATGGAACATCGAGTCGTGGAGTGGCGGACCTGGCCCGGCTATACCTGTCACGGGTCAGTGCTTCACAGGCGACTTCAACGGGGATGGGAAAACAGATTTGGCCTGTTATACCGGCAACACTGGCAGCTGGAACATCGCTCTTTCAACCGGGAGTGGCTGGCAATCGGAGTTCTGGAATGGAGGACCACTTCTGGTAGACGAGTGGAATGTGATTCCGGTTGGAGGGCAGTGCTTCGCGGCTGATTTTAATGGGGACAAGAAAACTGATTTGGCTTGTTCCGACGGCGTTGACGGCAACTGGAGCGTCGCTCTTTCGACAGGGAGCGGATGGAATACCCAAACTTGGAGCGGTGGCCAAGTTGTCCCTCTACCCATGACGCAGCAGTGCTTCAGCGGAGACTTTAACGGCGACGGCAAGGCGGACATAGCCTGTTGGTCGGGATTTGCTAATGGTCTGTGGGGCGTTTCCCTTTCAACCGGGAGCGGATGGGAATCGGAATCGTGGACTGGTGGCCCGGTGCCAGTAGATGAGTGGAATGTGATTCCGGTTGGAGGGCAGTGCTTTGCAGTGGACCTTAACGGGGACGGCAAGACTGATCTCACTTGTTCTGACGGTGTTGACGGGAACTGGACTGTGGCTCTTTCGACCGGCAGCGGGTGGAACACTCAAATTTGGAGTGGCGGTCAAGTTGTTCCTCTCCCGATGACTCAGCAGTGTTTCAGCGGGGATTTCAATGGAGCTGGCAAGTCTGACATAGCCTGTTGGTCGGGATTCGCGAATGGCCTTTGGGGCGTCTCCCTTTCGACTGGGAGCGGATGGAACTCAGAGGGATGGAACGGGGGGCCTGTTCCGGTAGACGAATGGAATGTGGTCCCCGTTTGGGGGCAATGCTTCACCGGGGATTTCAATGGCGATGGGATGACCGACCTAGCCTGCTATTCAGGCGCCGGCGGAATCTGGAACGTGGCGCTTTCTTCAGGCAATGGTTGGTAGCTATGCCTCCCGCGAGAGCATAGGCCATCCTCGGGGGCAACGCCCCCCGACGATGACCGATGCGGTTTGCTGAACGGCTTCCAGACTCTCGCGTTAGACTGGATGTAATCACCGGAACTGGTTCAGGTCACACCGTTGATGACCAATTCAACAGCCGTTCCAGTGCTGCGACGCTTGCGCGGCCATCATCAAGAAATACGTTGGGGATTCCACCGTCGTAATACCGCACATACTTCGGATCAAATATGTCACGCGCCGCTTTCGCGGGATGAGTTTCCGGGAGGTTTTTGATCTTCATCTCCAATTCGGAGGGACCATACCAGCCATGGTTGTCATCGTCTTTGTCGACTACTGTGCAACGCACGGATTGGAATTCATGACCGGACGTTCCGCCGCGTTGGCGGCTAGCGGAGAAAAAGGCGCGATAGGTTACGTCGTCGACAGGTAACGAATATCCCATGAAAATAATGTGGCTTGCCTGCATCGCAGTGGCACGCAGGTCACGTTGGATTTCCTCAATAAAGGACGGCGGTCGAGGTTTGAACGAACTCTGCATTATGGCCTGGGTGTGATGTGCGTATGTTAGCGTGCCGCAATGGAGGCACGCTCGGGCATCGACTCTGCCTAGCTCTCGCTGTTCGCGCTCTTTCCCCGTAATCCAGTCCGGGCACGAGCTCTCGTCTCCTTCAAAGGCTTGCAGTGGCGGCGGAGGGAACAAGCTGGATGAGTCGAGGCCCCACCGATCGCCGTGATAAGCAGACAGCTTCCCGCAGTCCGGGCATTCCCGCCAGCACAGACAACCATGGGGAAAGAGAAATTTGGTCAGTCTGACCCTAGAATCGCTCACAGCTTGTTCATTGAGTCGTTGCACGGCACCCTCGTTCATGGGGTACCAAGGCCAGTCGGCCTCAGGTCTCTCTATGCGGCGGGCGGGGATCAAATGCCCGAAATCATGAAACAAGTGGAGCGGGACGGCTGGCGATCCAATATGCGGGACGGTGGCGCTCTTGTTCAGTTCGCGGTTGGTGTTGAACTGCAGCCAGAGGAGGATCGGATCGTAATTCAGACTCGCGAATCCGACATCGCCTTTGTAAAACTTGGGCCGGTCGAGGTTGGATTCGCTCGCAAGATGTAATCCCTCGTTCTGCATCCTGCGACCCAGTAGGAGTACGAAATCGTAGTATTTCTGCAGAAGATCGCGCTTCGAGCTAATGCATGCCTGATAGTCTATGTAAAACGAGGCGATCAGGATCATAAGTAGCGCGTTCTTCGCGCCGACTAGCCGCCGGGCATCGAAGAACTGCTCTCCGGTGTGCTTCTTCGGGTCGAGGACGCCGTGTGGGGAAGGTGCGCGAAATCCGAACCCGGGCGGAATGTGCATATCCAGCAGGTTGAACAAATCGTTCAGCTTGAAGTCGCTTGTAGCGCTTCCGGGACAGATACGCACTACGGACTTGAGGGCGGGCCAATCGTAGATCAGGCGGAGATCGAGAATTCTTCTGCGAAGCTCTTCGTCCGTCGCGCCTTTCCTCCAGTTCCGGCGCATGGCATTGAGGTGCTCGTGGTTAATAACGTCGATGTGGTCATAGGCTTCATCGCTATCGCCAAGAATGGTAATCAGGTCCAGGAGGGCATCATGCCAACGTTCGGCATCGTTCCGACGAAGCACTTCGACGACGCGTTCTTCAAGTTGCTGGTCGGGATCCTTGGCGCCAGTGACGCAGCGGATGAATTGCGCCTGTTGGGTGGTCGTGCCTATTCCGAGCTCCGCCGTGGCTCCCGAGCCCCAGAAGATAATGGTTTGCGGTTGCGCCATGATGGCCGGGTCACGGTTTTGCTTGGATTCGGAGAGCCTCGACGTTCATTTTGTCGTCCATTGTGATCGTTATCGCAGTCTTCTGAAATGCGGCCTCAGTAAGCACTTCTATGAAGTGCTCCCCTACTACCTTGAAGCGGGTCTTTTGTTCAAACATCAAGCACTTGTTAAGGTGCTGCGGGTCGTCAAGAGACTGCGGAGAAAGGCGCGTCCGAGTCGCCTTTTTTTCGGCGTCGGAAGCGCTCTCGTCAATTTTAATCGGAGTTTCCTGATGTGGCGGCGTGTACACAAATACACCGTAATCTCTTTGATCATGTTTTATGCCGTAGTCCTTCGTCGGGCTGATAAGAAAATACGCTTCCGTGCCGTTTCTGCGTTCAAGCTGAATTATCCCTTGCGTCACATACGGCATGCGCTCCCCCATTTCCCTGTTTCTTGGCTGAATTACTCTGCACAGTGGGTTGCGGTTCGGGAAGGTCTAGTGTAACCCAAGGAGTTAATGGGTTGGAGCACCCCCAATCCACACGTCATGGGACGTAAACTGATCAACCTTGAGGATTCGAGACGAACCCTCGGGGGCAATGCCCCCGAGGATCACGGCTGCGGTTTGCTGGACGGCTTCCAAGCTTTCTCGCAGAAGATTAGCGTCTCCATGCCAAAGCTGGATGTAGTCAGCGAAAGCGGTCCCCGTTTGAAGTCCCACAGACTGGCAGACGATAAAGGCAACAGCCTCGGCTTCGGTCTCACGCACCTGCTTCGTCGTTAGAGTGCGACGGTCGCCGCGATGCAGCATTTCGTGGGCGATCTCATGCACGAGAGTCGAGAATTCCTCGGCTGGCTGCATCCCAGAATGCAGGGTGATCTTCCCGCCGTGGGACAGGCCCTTAGCGGGTGCAATTTTGTCGGAATAGCTCAGCGAGATGTTCTGAGATTCCACGAACTTTACCAGCCGTTCGCGATAGCCGCTGACATCGCCTTGTACTTCGGTGAGAGTTGGAAGTTCTTTGCCTTCGGTCTGGCTGATGTCGAATACGTATACGGCCCGGAATCCGTAGAGCTGCGCCTGGGACTCTTTCGCATCCTCGGCCAATTCTGTGGCATTTTCGGCCTTCCTGCGGCCAATCATCGGAGCAAGAATCAGAATGCCTTTTTCTCCGCGTTTCACGAAGCGGCCAAGCGAGTTCCATGTACGAATTCCAGCAACGTTGGTTGCCTGTGGTTTCTGGCGAGCTATCAGCATGATGTTGCCAAAGCTGTAGGTGTGAAAGCGCCCCATTGCTGATAAATACTGGGTCAAGACTTCACTCTGGCCTGACTCCAGTGCCTCGACGAGATGGTTGACTGCGTCCTTGGTGCGGTTGTTGATCTCTTCAAATTTCATTTCTTGTTCCCTTCCGCCGTTGCCGGCCTGTTTTTGTTCTTCACCTGCCGCGTTAGCGGACAAAAACAGGCGGAACGGTGAAAGGGACTGAGCGGAGCGGAGAAAGGGTGGCAGGGCGTGAGTGAAAGCGCGATGAGTGCCAAACGCAGTTTGGTTTTTGTTTGGCACGAAACCGGCGCAGTCCGAAACGCCCGTCCGAGCCGTGCAGTTAAGCGGCGTCCACCCGAGCGACGTGAAGCGGGAAAAAGACGCGGCGCATGCCGCCTACAAGTGAAGGTATGAGCCGCTATAGTTGCAGACTGAGGACAAACGGAGGGGTTACCATTCACTGCGGACTTGCACGCGTTGGACCTTAAATAGTTCAACGAGCAGAATTCTCATGTGGTTAGTCCGGTCGGGCGTCATCGGATGCAGTTCCTCACTGCAATTCATACCAGTCCCTATCTGGCGGGTCGCAAGTCACCAGTATGGGATTGTGCTTCTGCTTATCACCTTGCATGAACAAGAGAACGTCGAAGACCCTACCAGGCTCCTGTCTGAGCTCGGGAAAGGTGCTCTTGGCAACGCCCTCTTGAAGCTGTTGCTCGCAGGTTGTCCAGCACTGACCAAGCAGGAACGGAAGGCGGGAAATCTTCTTTGTGTCAGCATGAGCTGCGTCGTCGCGTAACAAGTATTGAGTCTTATCCATGCCTGAGAAGTTCCCACGTTGAAGTCCCCTACGGACTCGGCTATCCAAAGCAGGCATGAACCCCGTGATAAGGAGTGCCGCCTTCATAGGAAATGTGACGTTGGTGTTCCCAAGAAACAGGCGCTCGCCAAGAGTCCGCAACACGAACAAGAAGTTGGAATCAAATCGGATGAGTGCCGCACCTGCTGCGGGCTTTCCGATCATATATCGGCGCTGTTGTACTACCGTAAGTTCCGGAAGAGGTGCAGCGGCCAGTTCTGCGAGCGAGGAGCGTATACCCGGTTCGCGTAGCGCGCTTGAAACCTCTCCTTCGGATCGCAATGTCGGTGCTTTTTGTTTGCCAGCACCCCAGTCTTTGAGAGTGCATCGAAGAGAAGTTGCCAGATCGGTCAGTAGATGATCCGCTGGTGTAGCGTCAGCGAGGTATCGCCTGCCAATTGCACGACATTTGAAATAGCCCACTTGATAATCACGCGGAAATTTGTTGATTGCGTCAGTGATCAACTGGGCGTTGTCAACCACTTTGACGGACACAGATTCTCTCTATGCGCAACGAATTCGAGTCAGTCGTTAGACGAGCGAGTTTCCGAGTATATCGAAACGAGGATCCAGCTTGCCAGAAGCATTGCGTCGAGTAAATTTACGATTGCCCACTCTGACCTTTGCAGTCGGACTGGAATGACAGGATTGAAGAGGACCGCGTTTGCTCCAAGTGCCCACGCCCAAAACTCATGGCCCGTCTTGAGGGCTTGGGTGACCCAGTACAGCGAGACTACACACACGCCCAAACGCAGAAAAACATAGAAAGCATGCGGCCAGTCGCCTGTCGTCGCTAGCAAAAGGCCAGCAATGCACAGCAGTACTGATACATACTTCCACAACTTGCCCTTGGAAAATGCCACAAGAAAATTCTCGGCAATCTGTGCAGTTATTAGGGCTACACGCCCTGGTGTGTGAGGTCGCTGAACATAGTAGTGAGCGCGACACTCCGAGGTGCCGAACTCAGCGAGAACCGTGTCGTTTGTACCGGGGGCGACGAGGTTGGCGAAGGCCTTACCAACCATAATGCCGGGAGATCCGTGATCGGCGGCGTCTGTCACCGTTCGGGAGTAAATACTATATCGCTCGGATACGGTGTTTCTGTCATAGTCGTTCGGAAGGTGGCGGTATACGGCGCTCCAGAATTGCTCACTGAGATTCGCGTTACGTAAGACTGCGGTGTTAGCCGACGCAAGAGCAAAAACTCTCAGGCAGAACACTTCAAATAAGAATTTGTCGCGGGGAACTCCTCGGCGTCCAGCCTGTAAAATGGCTGCCGCTTGAGGTGCAGCATCACGACCCTGGCCGCTGGCCAGCAAGACGGTGTGCTGAGCCAGTTTTTCGACCGTTATCAACTTGCCCTCATCTTGAAATATGGCAGCTTTATCGTAAACCGTTTTGGACAGGTGGAAGAAGCATTTCGTGAAAGGGCGCGCGGTCCAGTAAACGAGTCCCGGACGAAAGGTTCCCCTGCTGGCTGGCTTGGGACAGAGGGGCGCTGTTAAGTCCTATGAATCATCCTCGTTGCAAGTGATACGCATATTGCGTAATAATGTACGCAATATGCGTAAGACCTTCCCAGGACTGGATAGCCTCTTCCCTACCGTGCGACAGGGCGTGCTCGCGGCAACTCTCTCCCGGCCAGAAAAGTGGTGGTATCTCTCCGAGTTGGCTGCATTCCTTCATACGCGGCCGTCAAGTCTTCAACGCGAACTTGGCTCCCTAGAGCAAAGTGGCATATTGCAACAACGTAAGGATGGGCGCAGAACGTACTTTAAGGCAGAGACGCGGTCCCCGATCTTCCACGAACTGCGAAGCATCTTCGAGAAAACAGTCGGACTTATCCCCACGTTGAGGACTGCGCTTCGGCCTTTCGCGGAGAAGATTGTCTGCGCCTTTGTGTATGGTTCGATCGCCCGCCGCGAAGATCACGCTACAAGCGATGTGGACCTCATGGTTATCGGAAGCGTGGGATTGGCGTCCCTGGCGCCGGTCCTTGCGAAAGTGGAAAAGCGGCTCGGGCGGGAAGTGAATGTGACAGACTATTCAGTGGATGAATTCCGCAAGAAAGTCGCTGAAGGCAACCACTTTTTGACAAGCGTGCTGAAGGGGAGTCTGCAGTTCGTCAAAGGTGAACAGCGTGACCTGGACGCAATTGCGGGCAAATAAGGGCGCTCAGCGACACAAAACGTCCAAAAGGAACTGGACAAGCTGCGAGCCGTCATCCGTCGCGATCTGGCTGATGCCCCTCGCTGCCGATGCCAAAAGCAATTTACAGCCCGCCGACGCGTCCTTGGGGTGGTAATCGAGACTGTCTGGTGACGCTAGTTCACATCGAACTTGGCTATGATTTTCGCCAGCGCCCTTGTGCTGAACAGCCCTTCAGTGGTTGTAGGTCGAAGCTTGTTGTATCTCGGTAGCTGGAAATACCGGTTTCTAAAAACGTCGAGCAGCGCAGATTCAAGCCGCTTCCAGGTCTGCATTGCTTTCCGTGGGGCGCACGTCACGATGTGGACATCAATGGTCTTGACGCCACGGAGCTTGTAGAAAGCTTCGCTTGCTTTGTTTACTGCCGATGCTGCTGGTCTATCGGCCCCCTTCTTTGTCGTGCCGATATAAAGGATGTGGGAACGCCCGTTCCTGTACTTGTGTGGCTTGTTGGCGGCCAGAATATACACCATTTTGTCGGTCCATTGGCGGCTACGGGTTATCGTCAGCAATGCCTGCTTTGGCGGTCGGACCTTCAGCTTGCTCACGGCAAAAGCATACACCTTGCTGTCAACAACATCCCCGCAAGGCTCCTAGGACCGAGTGCGTCTGTGTCGTGCTAAAGTTCTCTTATTGTCGGGCTGGGAGGGGGAATCATGCCAACAGTAAGAGCGCTGCCAATGTCTGGGTCAGTACGTGTTGTGCAATACGAAGAAGACCCTTTTATATCGCTCGAAGAAACTCCCATCGTTCTGGCAGACCTCCGTACGGCCCTTCCACGACTACGGAAGGCGTTAATGATTCGGTGGCCCGTCATCAACGCAGTCGAAATTGAGAATCGAAGGATAACGCGCCGACGAAATCCGTATGACCCTACGCAGATCTATTCAGATGCGGTCCTTGGTATTGCAATTTACATTTTCAGTAGACCGGCAAGGATATTCCTAGACGAAGTGGCGCGGGGTGCTGGCAAGAAAGTTGGACCAGCCGTGGGCGAGGAGATTGTCGCAATAATAAAATACGTTCGCCGCTGGATAGGGCGCATGACATACAGGCGGCGGTCCTCAAAACGTGGTGGGGCTGCCAAACGACGGGTCACTGATAATAGGTCATAGTGCCGTTGAATGTCACGGCCTTGGCCGTGAGCGCCGAAAAATTGTTGTTGAAAATCAGGTAATATGTGCCGGGGCCGTTTGGTACGATTGCCTGCACGTCGCCCACTGTGATTTTCCCACTGTTGTAGAAGGTCGGCGTGGCGTGCCCATTCTTCCAGTTCGTAAACTGCTCCTCGTTCAGCAGAAAGACCTCGATGTCATTACCGGTTCCGCCAGTGGCCTGAAAGTGCCCTTGCACTCTAACGTTTTGTGCACCAGTGGGGACATTTAACGCATAGAACGAATAGTGCATGGCCGCTACGCTTAAGGCGCCGTTGCCAATAGTGACCGTGCGAAGCTGAGGTTGCGGTGGCGTGTCGTTGTAGACGTCCGAAACGTTCTGTACGTCACGCTCAACGGCAGTGCGCGGGGGCGTGTGAACTGTGGCATTCCTGTGAATGCTGTGGTCAATAAGCCAACCAAGAATCACCAACGCCAGGGCAACGGTCAATAGGAACGCGGGCCGCACTGCTGGTTGCTTGCTGGGCATGGGCGACGCAGGCGCAGCAGTGAGACTTGCAGCACTCGTCACGGTACCGCACTTGCGACAGAATTGAGAATCGTCCGGGGATTCCGTACCACACTTGGGACAGAACATAGCGGCCCGCCTCCTACAGCGAACGCCATTTTACTCTTCTACTCCGCCATCGGCCTTTTCATTGGCCGCTTCGAACATTTGATCAACCGAATTTGCGGCAAATAGACTCGGAGCAATCCCCGCCACAGTGTGTTATCGCGTGTACTCCATGAAAAAAGGTCTATGCTCCTGCATGAGCGCGCTTCCGTCCCACGGGCCTCTCCGGGTTCTCTTCAGCGATGCCGGAGAGAATGACAGGTTCACTGTCTGGGAATTGCGCTACAAGTGCTAGGCTACCGCCCAAGGCCTCCACAGTCTTCCGAAGCGTAGAGATCATAAGGTCGGCGCGTTTTTCGATCTTGGAAACACCTTCTTGGCCGATGCCTAGTTCTTTGGCAACGCGTTCTTGCGACAGCTTGCGGGCACGGCGGAGTTCCCGCAGCGTCATTTCTTCTGCAATAAGTTGCGCCGCTCGTGCCTCGACCTTCCTCCGCTGAGTCGGGCGGAGCTGCTTGATGATGTCGTTCACGTTCCGGGGCATATCTACTTCCTTTCCTTCTGTTTCAAACGCACCAAATGCGCGTCGAATCTATCGTCCGCCTTGGCGATAAGCCGTTTGTAGAACTTGCTTTCGCTTACTCCTGACTTGTCTCCCGCCACGAGCAGAATGGCCTTGCGCTTGGGATCAAAGGCAAAAGCCACGCGCCAAACGCCATCGGCGGCGTCGAACCTTAGTTCCTTCATGTTCGCGTGACGGGAATCCTTAAGCGTGTCAACGCGAGGCCGCCCTAATTGCGGCCCGAACTGCTGAAGCAGGCGCGAGTGAGCGAGAATTTCTGTCCGAACCCGCTCGTCAAGTTCGTTGAATTCCGGCACGAACTCGTCACCGATTTCAACAATCCACATGGTTCATTATGCAACATAAGGCATAATGCCGTCAAGGGCATGATTTAGGGACTAATTGGGGACTGGGGACTAAATTGGGGACTGCGATGGGTTCCCTGCAGTAACTTACAGTCGCTTAGGTGTCATCCGTGCGCGTGTAAGTTGTTTGGTATCAATTTCCCGTTGAACTCATAACCCAAAGGTCGGTGGTTCAAATCCACCCCCCGCAACCACTTAGCCAATCGGCCAACCCAAATTAACCCAGAATAACAGCGGAGCTCTGCCCACACTGTCGATCTTGGGGCGGTTGCGGTGTTCCCTCATGGCTATGCGGCTCCCAGTGCCTTCCTGACGACTCTGCTGTTCGCCTCACGCTTGGCGTCCATCAGAGCATTCCCGTAGACGTTCATGGTGGTCGAGACTTGAGCGTGCCGCATTAACTTCTGCTGCACACCCACCGGCGCGCCGGTGTCATCCAGCCACGAACGGTAGGTATGGCGGAAGGTGTGCCACCCCAAGGTGTGGGTAACTGGGAAAACTTGCAGACTGATCGCCGCTACTTGCCGGCCCGGAGTGCACCGCTTGCGTTCGTCCGCTTGTGCCTCGAATGTATTAGAACCACTTTCGACCGAAAAAGTTTCCTGAAACTCGCGCCCAGAGCCGATTTTCGCTCGCCTTCCCAAAGTTTGTTTCAACCGATAGAGCGCACAGTGGCAACCACGAGGGCGGAGTGCTGGCAGATTTGCAGTTTGCTGCGACCTCGGATAATGCTGCTTCGATGTTCACGCTGTGATTGCAATCACGCTGGTCGTAATGGTTTCTCCCCGCCAAAGTTGAAGTGACCATCGTCTGGATTCCGACGGAAGACAAAAAACTGCGTGATTTCTGTCACAACATGGTGTGATTCTGATTCTTGACGAGGGCACGACGCAGAGACTAGATTCCGCCCGTCATCACCGGTGAAGCGATTCTCTGTAGAGGGGGCTCTGTAAGGGAATCGTTTCCGAGCGATGTTTCTCCCTTAAAAGCCGCGCGCCAGATCGTCAGGCGCACACACAACAACCGTGAACTGCGCGCACACTCGACTACGGACGTAGTGTATTCGAGGCCTGTTCCTAATTATTAGCAGACGGTGGTGAAAGTCGGGATGCTCGCGGCAAAGAAAATTGAGTTGAGCGATCCATAGCTGTCGTTTGCACATTGCGGACATGGTGGCGGGACGACGAGCGCAGCAGCGGCGGCAACAGGTGAACTTTTGGACTGCCCACACCGAACTGCAGCGCGGATCGTAATTTTCATGCTGCCCGTGGCCAGGTGAACAAAATCACTTCTGCCACGGCTTGTTAGACGTTGTGGCGTGGCTTCGCAGTCGCGAAGTCGTGCTACGGACAACTGTCTTATGCGCGAGTGGCGAGTCGCCACTCGCGGCAGTTTACTGGAGGAAGCGTATGCGTTCCGTCGAGAGTTCTCTGATTGCCTCGTTTAAGTGTTTGCGTCAACCTTGTACCCTCTGTTGCTTATTCGTCCTATTGCTGCTCGTCGCTGCTCTGGCGGTCGCTCAGGACCCATCGGCCGGAATTCAACCGTTTTCTACGCAGGTTGGCGGTCAATATGACTCCATAGACTTGGCGTCATCGAACATCTATTTGTCAATTCCTATCCTCCAGAAAACGGGCAAGATACCTTTTTCTTTTCAACTCACTGGAAACTTCCATGTGTACGAGTACTACGGTGGCGGCTACACTGAGATTCTCGTGTCGTCAGGTCGAGTTACCGGGTCGAACGCCGGCACTCCATACCCCGGCGGTGCACTGTCGCTCAGCACTCATGCTGCCGCTTTGGGAGTTTCGCTGACGTACACATTGACCTACACCGAATGCACGCTGGAAGGCCAAACGGCCTATGGCGAGGTGTACAACAACTTTGCGGTCGTGGATGAGACGGGCGCATCACATAGTGTTGACCTGTTAGTAAATCTCAACGAAATAGTTTCCGGTGGCCCAAGTTTCGGCTGTGGGGCGAATATTTACGGCAACGGACACTACTTCAGCACGAGCGGCACAGGAAGCGCTTCCGACACCTCGGGATACCAGGTCGTCGCCACGTTGAATAGCTCCGGGACATCGTTTTCTGCTGTTATCTATGATCGATCTGGAAACGCGTGCGAAGCGGGCCCTAGTTTTTGTTTGCCACTCCCAAGCACCTACAACGCTCCATTTACTAATGTGACGGCAGATCCTGACGGCATTCAGGCGTCTGTCACGGAATCGCTTACAGGCGCCACCTACACGGACAGCCTCGGAGCAACTGTGTTGAGTGTTTTCCCGGGGGCCGGATGGCCAGGGTCAGGCACCGTGCCGGACGTCTACAAGTACACCGACGTGAAGGGTAACTCGCAGAGCATTCAAGTCAACTACACACAATACACCCAGCGAACCAACTTTGCTTGCGGCTCCGGCATCTACGACTTCGGTCCCTATACAGCTTATTTTCCTGCGAGCGTTGTTCTGGCGGACGGAGAAACCTATAGCCTGTCGTATGAGCCAACCCCAGGCTACCCAAACGATATAACAGGCCGATTGGCGCAAATCACCCTCCCTAATAAGGGCTACATCGCGTACGGCTACTCCGGAGGCAACAATGGTTACATTTGTGGAAGCAACGGTGTTGTCCCAACGCTCACTCGAACGATCAATGACAACAACGGACACTCAGGCACTTGGACGTACTCCACCGTCTTGCAGTACAAGAATGGAAATATCACGGGGAGTACAGTTACCGAGACAGACCCCGCGGGCAATGTGACCACGTACACGTTTGTCGGGGAATTTCAAGTTGAGAAAGTCGTCACCGACAAGAATCTTGGCACTTTGGTTACGACGATCACCTGTTACAACGGGAGCAACTCCAGCCAATCAAACTGCCTTAACATGACGAATCAGACATATAGCAGTGGGTACGTGTTCCAGACCGATGTCTACACGACTCTTGGCTCGTCGACAACGGCATCGCTCGCGGAGACTTTTTTTGACAACACGCAAGGTATGTTCGGGCACGGAGATCAACTTTATGTTAAGAACTATGCCGTCGGAACATATCCTGCTTCCGGCACACCCGATTCCGAAACTGATACCACATATGCGAACATCAACGGCGTTACGTGCGGGGCGTTCATGTCAGCGTACATCTTCGATCATCCTTGCTCAGTGACGACCTACGAGAATGGCAGCATGGTCACTCAGACAACCTACACCTACAATGCCGCAGGGCACTGGTCTGCCCCCTGAATTGGTTCACGTCAGAATACGACAACTTTCGTCTGCCCGCTTTCCGGCCTGAGCCGGGATAGAGGAGCGCGAGGGGAAAGGGACGGCGTTTGAGTCTCTTTCCTCT
>Ga0187781_10000999_pt1 | contig 21190 bp, 21 predicted proteins | sample 0715_SJ02_MP02_2_FD_132447 | JGI IMG/M metagenome (GOLD analysis project Ga0187781, IMG submission 132447) | Tropical peat soil microbial communities from peatlands in Department of Meta, Colombia - 0715_SJ02_MP02_20_MG | ecosystem: Environmental > Terrestrial > Soil > Wetlands > Peat | place... | reverse complement strand
CCGCGTGATATGCTGGAAACGCGAGGGCGAAACGGTCGCCCTTGGCGACCGCGTGGGCATGATTCGTTTCGGCTCACGCGTGGATATCTGGCTGCCGGCGGAAACGCAAGTCGTCGTCAGCCGCGGCCAGATGGTAAAAGGCGGGGAGAGCATTCTCGCAAAATGGAATTCGACAGCTTAGATCCGATCGGACACGAAGACGAGCCGCGGCGCCGCATTCGCAATCACCGCCTCCGCCGGGGCATCTATATCCTTCCCAGCGCCTTCACCGTCGCCAATATGCTTTGCGGTTACTACGCCGTGCTCGCGACAATCGAAGGGGGCGTCTCGGATTTCGACTACGCCGCCTGCGCCATCGGCTTCGCCTACGTCTTCGATTCCCTCGACGGCCGCATCGCCCGCATTATGCACACGGAGAGCGCTTTCGGCAGGGAATTCGATTCGCTCGCGGACGTCATCAGTTTCGGCATTGCTCCCGCCTTTCTCGCTTACGCCTGGGGAGTCCGCGCGGTGGCGGCTGGAAATGCGCCCGATTCCTTGCACCTGATGCAACTCGGCTGGCTTGTCGGGTTCTTCTTCCTGGGCTGCTGTGCCTGGCGTCTGGCTCGCTTCAACATTCAAGGCATGGCCCCCGGCGGGAACCGCTTCTTTGTGGGGATGCCGACCCCTGCGGCGGCGGGGATGATTGCCGCGGTGATCCATGCCTTCCCGAAGCCCATCGAGGACGCCCGCGTTTCCGTCTTGGTCCTTGCACTGATGATTGCGCTAGGCGTGCTGATGTCGAGCACGGTGCGGCACTACAGCTTCAAGGATATTCCCTGGACAAAGCGGTGGCCTTCTCTGGCGGTGCTCCTGTTGGTCCTGCTCGCCGGTGCCATCGTCCGCTTCTCGCGCCCTACGCTACTGCTCATCGCCAGCGCCTATGCTGTCCACGGAATCATCCTGCATCTCGTGCGCTTCGTGCGCCATCGCCTCGCTTCGCGTCCAGCTTAGACCATGCCCTCCGGGCCTGAAAGTTCCTCCTCTCACCGCGTCGCGATTGTGGGCGCGTCCTCCCTCCCGGGCAAAGAGCTGAAACTTGTGCTCGAAGACCGCAATTTCCCCGCGAGCGACATCGTCTTGCTCGACGAAAGCTTGATGGCCGGGACTCTCACCGAGGCCGGAGGCGAGCTTACCTTCATCCGCGCGCTCGAAGAGGACAGCTTTGAAGGAGTGCGTTTCGCCTTCTTCGCGGGATGCACCGCTAATGCCGAGCGCAACTCGCCCATTGCCCAGCGCGCGGGCGCCACCGTCATTGACATGACGGGGGCGCTCGCAGCGTCCGGCCGCGCGACGGGCTGGATCCCCGCGCTTGCTCCGCTCCTTCAGGCCAAGCTCGGCAGCGGCGGAAATGGCGCGGGTCCAACGGTGTATTCCTCTCCGAGCGCTCCGGTGATCATTGCCTGCACGCTTGCGGCGGGCCTCGCGCAATTATCGCCGGCGCGCGTCGCGATCCTATTTTTCCCTCCGGTTTCCGAGCGCGACCAGGCCGGCGTTGACGAACTCGAAAGCCAGACTGCCAGTCTCCTTTCCTTTCGCGAAATCGCAAAGCCTGTCTTTGACGTGCAAGTCGCTTTCAATCTCGTCTCCGATTATGGAGAAGATTGCAAGCCGCGCATGCAAGACAGGCGCACGGCCATCGCGCGTGAAGTGGCGGAGCTTCTCAGCGGCTCTGCCGCCGGCAGGTCCGGCAAGATCGCCTTCCCCGCCATTCAATTGGTGCAAGCGCCGGTCTTTTACGGGTATGCTTTCGCGGCCTACGCGGAATTTCCGTCGCAGCATGCAGACGGACAACTCGAAGCCGCGCTCTCGAATCTGGGAGTGAAGTTCGCCGCCGCGGAGGAGCCGGCACCGACAAACGTCACCGCCGCGGGCGAAAGTAATATTCTGATGGCGCGCGTCCAGGCGGACCCAAATGTTGCCAGCGGGGCCTGGCTATGGGGCGTGGCGGATAATCTGCGCCTCGCGGCCACGAACGCTGTACGCATCGCGGAGGCAATTCTTGCGGGTTCTGAATCCTAAAATGGCCGGGAGGAGAGCCTTGGCCGTCCTCGCTCTGTTCCTGGCTCTCGTGTGTGCGGGCTGCGGCTACCATGTCGCCGGCACTTCCTCGCATCTTCCATCCGACTGGAAAACAATCGCCGTCCCTGCCTTCAAGAACGACACGTCGCAATACCGCATCGAGCAGCGCTTCACCGAAGCCGTGATCCGCGAGTTCATCTCGCGCACGAAATATCGCGTCATTCAGGACGAGGGCGCGGCCGATGCCGTCCTCCGCGGCGAGATCTTGACGGTCGAGACGAGCCCGATGCTTTTCAATTCGACCACCGGGCAGGTGAGCACCATGCTTGTGACCGTCCGCGCGAAAGTCCAGCTCGTGGACAATCACAGCAAGCATCCCGTGTATCACAACGATGAGATGGTATTCCGCGACGAATACCAGATTTCGAGCGACGTGCAGACATTCTTCGAGGAACAATCACCGGCCGTCGAGCGCATGGCGCACGATTTTGCGGCCAAACTTGTCTCGAACGTAATGGACAATTTCTGATGCCCGGACTCTCGCCCGAAAAGTTGATCGAACGCCTCGCGAAGGGAAAGCCTCCCGGCGCGGTCGTTTTGCTGGGCACGGACGTGTATTTGCGTGATCTGTGCCGCGAGAAAATCATCGCTGCCTGTGTCCCCGAAGGCGCTCGCGACTGGGCTCTCGCCCGCATTCCCGGCAACGCCGAAGGCTGGCAGGAGATCCTCCAACGCGCGCAAACCATGCCGATGCTCGCGCCTCGCCAGGTGATCATCGTCGAGGATGCGGAAGCCATCGAGAAACTCGGCGACAAATCCCGCGACGCCATCGTCGAAGCCCTCGAGGAGTATCTGGAGTCTCCCGCGCCCTTCACGGTCCTGTTGATCGAGGCCGCCGCCCTCGATGGCCGGCTACGTTTCTCGAAATTGCTCGGTGAGAAAGCGTTGGTCGTCGAGCTGACCATCGGCGATGAATCCGCCGCCGCGCTCGCCTCGCAGATGGCCCGCGACCTCGGCGTGACGATTGATCGCGAAGCCGCCGCCCTCCTCGCCGACAGCATGAACCGCGAGCCGGCCCGCATCCGCATCGAACTCGAAAAGCTCTCCGTCTTTGTAGGCGCTCGCGGCGCTATAAAGTCCGAGGACGTGAAACTTCTCGTCACCGCCGCGCGCAAAAACACCATCTGGGATCTCGCCGATATGCTCGCCGCCGGCCAGCGCGATCAGGCGCTGCATTTCTTCGATAATCTCCTCCGTGAAGGCGAGCAACCCGCCTCGCTCATCGGCGGACTCGCATGGCGCTACCGCAAATTGATCGAAGCGCGCGAGCTTCCTCCCGGTACCAATGGCTTCCAAGCCTCGCGCCAACTGGGCATGGGCCCGAAAGACGCCGAGGCCGTGCTCCGCAATGCCCACCGCTCGAAAAAATCCGACCTCGTCGCCGGCCTTGTCGCTCTCGTAGAAGCCGACAGCCAGTTGAAGTCCGCGAACCCGAATCCGCGCGCCGTCATGGAATTCCTCTTCACCCGCCTCACCTCCTCCTCCCCCGCATAATCCCCCTGCAAATCAGCTCCTCCTCGAAACCTGTGCCCTCGCCTCGGGAATCTCCAAGCCAAAAGTCACAGACAGAGGCGTTCGGCCGTCACTACGAATTGTGACCAATGTCACCGTACCACGCCGTCCCCAGTTGTATAGAGGAGGTGGCTCTAATTACAGGTGTGCCGGAGCTTCCTCTGGCTAATGTGCAAAAAGGAATCTTCGAGTGCAGAGCAAATAGCGATTTGATTGGAGGATAAGCCCATGAGTTCCACAGTCATGACGTCGCCCAAGGTAAAGGTTCAGGGCGACTACATTGAAGAAGTGATGGCGAGGATAAAGGCTAAGAACCCCGCTGAAATCGAGTTTCACCAGGCCGTGCAGGAGGTCCTGGAGTCGTTGCGCCTCGCGCTGGCGAAGCATCCAGAGTTTCGCGAGACGAAAATCTTGGAGCGCATCACGGAGCCGGAGCGCGTGATCATTTTCCGTGTGCCGTGGTTCGACGACAGGGGGGAGATGCAGGTCAACCGTGGATTCCGCATTGAAATGAACAGCGCGATCGGGCCCTACAAAGGAGGGCTGCGGTTCCACCCGACGGTCAACCTCGGAATTTTGAAGTTTTTGGCTTTCGAGCAAGTGCTGAAGAATTCGCTCACCACGCTGCCGATGGGCGGCGGAAAAGGCGGGTCCGATTTCGATCCCAAGGGAAAGACCGACAAGGAAGTGATGAGGTTCTGTCAGAGCTTCATGACCGAGCTGTGGCGCCACATCGGCCCGAATACCGACGTTCCGGCTGGCGACATCGGAGTGGGCGGCAGGGAAATCGGCTATCTCTTTGGGCAGTACAAGCGGCTGGCAAACGAGTTCACCGGCGTTCTGACGGGCAAGGGCCTCACCTGGGGCGGCTCGTTGATTCGGCCGGAAGCAACCGGATATGGCGCGGTCTATTTCGCACTCGAGATGTTGAAGACGCGGAAGGAGTCACTCGAGGGCAAGCTGTGCCTGATTTCCGGGAGCGGAAACGTTTCACAGTACACCGCCGAGAAGCTCCTGCAACTCGGAGCTAAGCCAATCACCATGTCCGATTCGAATGGCGTGATCTATGATCCGGACGGAATCAATCGCGAAAAGCTCGCCTGGATCATGGAACTGAAGAACATCCGCCGCGGCCGCATTCTCGAGTACGCCTCGCAGTACCCCAAGTCGGTTTACATCACCACGGACGCGACGCAGAAGTACAACCCGCTCTGGAATATCAAGGCGGATTGCGCGTTCCCGAGCGCCACGCAGAACGAAATCAACGCCAAGGACGCCACCAACCTCATCAACAATGGCATCAAGCTGGTTGCCGAAGGCGCGAACATGCCGAGCACGCTCGAAGCCTCGAAGATGTTCCTCAAGCCCGGGATCCTCTATGGCCCGGCCAAGGCAGCGAACGCGGGCGGCGTGGCGACGTCCGGGCTCGAGATGGTGCAGAACAGCATGCGGCTCGCCTGGAGCAGGGAAGAAGTGGATGATCGGCTGCACAAGATCATGATCGCCATCCACAAGGCCTGCTTTGAGACGGCCGATGCCTATGGAACGCCGGGGAATCTGGTGAATGGCGCGAACATCGCGGGCTTCCTGAAGGTTGCCAACGCGATGATCGAGCAGGGACTCGTCTGAACGGGTACCCGCCAGGGAAGGAAAACGAGGAGTGAAGTGCAACTCCTCGCGAATGGATGGGCCGCTCACTGCCAGGTCGGCGGCCCATCCGCACGTGCAGCGCGGAATAACGAACGATTTAAAAAGTTCTGAAACGAACTTCGGCTCTGTTAAAGGCAAGACAAGTTTGAATTCAAGGGAGAAGAGACCATGACAACGAAAGTAGCAGACCTGGCGGGGCCGGGGATAGGCGATTACGCCGAATTGCAAAATATTCTGCCGCAGGATTATGAGTCGGTGCTGACACCGAAGGAAACGCAGAAAGCCATCTTCGCGGTGAAGAATTACATTGAGGAGAATCTATGCAAGGAATTGGGACTCATGATGGTGACCGTCCCCTTGATCGTGGACACGGAATCGGGCGTCAACGACCTGCTCGACCGCGACGGCTCCCGCACTCCGATTCAATTTCATATCGCAAACGACCGCGAAAAGCATCCGCTCGACGCGCAAATCGTGCAGGCAGCGACGAAATGGAAGAGAGTGGCGCTCAAGGAATTCGGCATGAAGCCGGGCGAAGGCCTGTGCACCGATATGCGCGCGGTGCGCAAGGACTATTTCCTCGACCACGACCATAGCGTCTATGTGGATCAGTGGGATTGGGAGAGAGCGATTCGGGCCGAGGACCGCAACCTCGATTTTCTGAAACAAATCGTCGGGAAGATCTGGAAGGTGATTGTCAACGCGGAGCATCACGTCCAGAAACTCTTCCCGCAGTTGAAATCGAAGCATTATCCGAATCTTCCCGAAAGGCTGACCTTCCTGCATGCCGAGGATATTCTCGCGCGGTACCCGGATCTTCCTCGCAAGGAGCGCGAAACAGCCATCCTGCAAGACTATCCTGCGGTTTTCATCATCGGCATCGGCTGGCCGCTTGAAGACGGCTACCCGCATGAATTGCGGGCGGCCGACTATGACGATTGGGCCACCGAAACAACTGCTTCGAACGGTAAGCTGCGCCATGGGCTTAACGGTGACATTCTCGTCTGGAACCCGGTAACGAAGCGGCGGCACGAGCTCAGCTCCATGGGCATTCGCGTGAACGCCGAGAGCCTGAAGAAGCAGCTCGGGATGTCCGGGCAATTGAGCTTCCTGAAATTCCCGTATCACCAGGCCATCCTGAACAATCAGATTCCGCTGAGCATCGGCGGCGGCATTGGGCAGTCGCGCACCCAGATGCTGCTGCTGAGAAAGGCGCATCTCGGCGAAGTTACTGTGAGCGTCTGGCCGAAGATTCTGAAGGACATGTGCGCGCAGAAGAATATCCACGTGCTCGAATAATCGTGGATCAACGAATTCGGGCCGGGCAGGCTGCAGTCTCTGGCGAAAGCGTAGCGTGTCGTACTCCGCGGAGGGTCATTTGCGCCCAGAAGTGCGCGTACCCGACGCGCCAACATCCCGCCTCAGCCGGATTTCGAAGGTCTTCAACACACCGCTGAGCACGCCCGCCGTCACAGGCGATTGTGACCATTGTCACGGCGGCAGCAGCTTCTCTCAGGCGAGGATAAATTGAAATATCGAGGGATACCTCTCCATGAAAAACATACTCATTCTCGGCGCAGCAGGCAGGGATTTCCATAACTTCAACGTCGTCTTCCGGGACAAACCCGAATTTCGAGTCGTCGGTTTTACAGCTACCCAAATCCCCGGCATCGCTAATCGATGTTATCCGGCAGTGCTCGCCGGACCGTCTTATCCCGAAGGCATCCCGATTTTTCCCGAACACAACCTGGAGGGCCTGATCGCGGATTTGCACGTGGACGCGGTGGTCTTCTCCTACAGCGATATTTCACACGTCAATCTTATGCACCTGGCGTCGCGGGTGGTGGCCGCGGGCGCGGATTTCTGGCTGCTCGGCAATCAGCATACGCAGCTTAAATCGGATGTTCCCGTCGTGTCGGTCTGCGCGGTGCGTACGGGATGCGGGAAGAGCCCGGTCTCGCGCTTCGTCGCATCCGAATTGCGCGGCAATGGACTGGCTCCGGTCGTGATCCGGCACCCGATGCCTTACGGAGATCTGGCGTCAGAGAGCGTCCAGCGCTTTGCCAAATTGGAAGATCTCGACACGCAAAAGTGCACCATCGAAGAGCGCGAGGAATATGAGCCGCATCTTCGCGAAGGCACCGTCGTTTACGCCGGCGTGGACTACGAAAAAATCCTGCGCCGCGCGGAAAAAGAAGCGGACGTCATTCTATGGGACGGCGGGAACAACGACACGCCCTTCTACGTTTCGGATCTGGAGATCGTCGTCGCCGATCCGCACCGGGCGGGACACGAACTCACTTATTTCCCCGGGGAAGTGAATCTGCGGCGCGCGGACGTCGTGGTGATCAACAAAGTGAACACCGCCTCGCCTCTGGACGTGCAGACGGTGAAAGAGAACATTCGCACTCACAATCCCAAGGCCAAGATTGTCGAAACCGCGAGCCGCGTTTCCGTCAGCAAACCCGAACTGATCGCCGGCAAGCACGTGCTCGTCGTCGAAGACGGCCCAACTCTCACCCACGGCGAAATGGCCTTCGGGGCCGGCGTGGTTGCAGCCAGAGAATTCGGCGCCGCAGAGCTCGTGGACCCGCGTTCGTACGCCGTCGGCTCGATCCGCGGCACATTTGAAAAGTTTCCGCAATTGACGAATCTGCTGCCCGCCATGGGCTACAGCGCCATGCAAAGACACGAACTCGAGGAGACCATCGCCCGGGTTCCCTGCGACCTGGTCCTCGTCGCCACGCCGATTGATCTCGCGCGCGTCGTCAACCTCTCGAAGCCCTATGCGCGCGTCAGCTACGAAGTGGAAGAACTCAGAAAGCCCGGGCTCGGCAAATTGATCGCGGAATTCGTAAAGGAATTCGAGCCTGTGAAGGTGTAGCCATGAACATGACAGACTTTATTTCGCTGCGGGACCTGTCTCCTTCCGAAGTCGAGTTTCTGCTGCTGCTAGGGCGCCGGATCAAAGCGCGCCCCTCAACCTATTCCACCACCCTCCAGGGCAAGACCCTGGCGATGATCTTCGAAAAGCCGTCGCTGCGCACCCGCGTCAGCTTTGAAGTGGGCATAAAGCAGCTCGGCGGAAACTCGATCTATCTCTCACCGGTTGATATCAATCTCGGCAAGCGCGAATCCATTCACGACGTGGCTAAAACGCTCGAGCGCATGGTGCAGGGAATCATGATCCGCACCTTCGCTCACGAACGGGCCGAAGAGCTAGCCTTTTACGCCGCTGTTCCCGTTATCAACGGCCTCTCCGATTTCAGCCACCCGTGCCAGGCCATGGGCGATTTCCTGACCATGTGGGAAGTGAAGGGCAGGCTCGAGAACTTGAAGCTCGCCTATCTCGGCGACGGCAACAACGTCGCGCACTCGCTCATGTTTGGCGCGGCGCAGCTCGGGCTGGCCTTGCAGGTCGCCACGCCGCAAGGCTTCGAACCCAAGCCGGAAGCGTTCGTCTGGGCGCAACGCCGCGCTTCGCAGACCGGCGGCGCAATCCTCCTCACGCACGACCCGAAATCAGCGGTCGCCGACGCCGACATCGTTTACACCGACGTGTGGACCAGCATGGGCCAGGAATCCGAAGCCGTCAATCGCGCTCCGTTGTTCCGCCCGTTCCAGGTGAACAAGGAGCTCTTTGCGCTGGCAAAACGGGACGCTTTGTTCATGCACTGTTTGCCGGCCCATCGCGGCGAAGAGGAGACCGCCGAAGTAATTGATTCGGGCCATTCGGTGGTTTTCCAGCAGGCTGAAAACCGTCTGCACGTGCAGAAAGCCATTATGATTGAACTGATGAAGTCCGTTCCGGTCGAAGCCATCCGCCCGGCACAGGAGGCTGAACTGGTAGGCGTTTAGTCTCAAATCGAGGTGGCACCATGAGTTTAATGGTTCTCGCAATCGGCGGAAATTCGCTGATCCGTTCCGGTGAAAAGGGAACGGATCTCGGCCAATTGGATCACGCTCGCGGAATTGCCGCGCAAATCGTCGGCTTGATTCGCAAGGGCTACCGCATTGTGCTCACGCACGGCAACGGCCCGCAGGTAGGAGGCGAATTGCTGCGCTCCGAATGTGCCGCGGGGCAGATTCCCGGCCACGCACTCGACATTTGCGATGCCGCCACGCAAGGCCAAATGGGATACCTGCTCGAGCAGGCTCTCGAAAACGAAATGAAGGAGCGCGGCGTGCGCATGCCTGTGGTCACGCTCGTCACGCAATGCGTCGTATCCCTCGACGATCCCGCGATGAGCCGCCCCTCAAAGCCCGTCGGCCCGTTTTACACCCAGGCGGAGGCGGAAGAACGCAGGCGTTCCCTCGGCTGGACGATAGTCGAAGACGCGAAACGTGGCTACCGTCGCGTCGTGCCTTCCCCCAAGCCTCTCCAAATTGTCGAATGGGAGGAAGTGGCCCGCTTGGCGGACTCCGGCGTCTTGGTCATCGCCTGCGGCGGCGGGGGAATCCCGGTCGCTTGGATCAATGGCAAACTCACAGGGGTCGAGGCTGTGATTGACAAGGACCACACCTCGGCGCTGCTCGCTTCGAAACTCCGCGCCGGCATTTTCGTGATTGGCACGGATACGGATTACGTGTACCTCAACTACAAGCAGCCCGCGCAGCAGCCGCTCCACGTTGTGGATCTCCCGCAGCTCGAAGCTCACGCCCTCGCCGGACACTTTGCCACCGGCAGCATGGGGCCGAAAGTAAATGCGGCCCTTCAATTTCTGCGCGAGGGCGGCCGCGAAGCCATCATCTGTTCCTGCGACTCCCTCTGCACCGCCGTCGAAGGATTAACCGGCACGCACATCCTTCCAAGCCAGGAAAGGAAAGAGCCCGTCCTTACACCCGAACACGTCCTCGCCGCCTGATGAGGCTTCTTCCTGGGAACGCCAATGTCCTCATTGGCGGGCTTTCTGTCTGGATTGCAATTTCCCCTGAGGCGCAAAGCGTGGCTTCTTTTCTGGTCTGCCCGCGGGAGGTGGGACCGCAGTCGATGGCTGGGATGGAGCCAGGGAAGAGGAAAAACTCCCCTTCCTTGGCCCCCAATTTTTGAAGTTACTTTGCTGGTGGAGTCGGTGGAGGGAACTGGACTGACAAAAACAATCCAGTGAATTGGTTGTTAGGTCCTGCGGTAACGAACAGCTCGTTTGCTGCTCCATTGTTTGTCGTTCCGCCGCCGAACGCGATTCCCCACAGGTTATTCAAAGCGAGCGCCTTCCCTGTCTCGTCCCTCACCGTACCCACAAAGGTCCCGTGAACAGGGTCGAACGCATTGATGGTGCCCGCTGACGTGTTGTTGGAAATCAGCAGCGTATTGCTGAGCGGCCCAAAATTGCTGGGAGCTGCGGCGATACCCCAGGCCTGATTGAGTGGAAATCCCTGGATCACCGTCCCTACCAGAGTGCCATCCTCCTTGAATTGGTCAACGTAACCGCCGGCGCCGACGTTCGGTATCGCATAGGTCACGTACACCTTCCCCGCGATGTCCTGAATCCCGAAGACGGAGAAGTTCGATGGGATCGAGGGATCTCCAAACGACTTCACGAACGTGAAGGTTTCGTCGTACATATCAATCACATTGTTGTTGTTGTCCGCCGCATAGAGAAAATTCCCCGAGGCGTTGCTGCTGACCGCCAGGCCCGTATAGCTGGCCTTGTTCGCCGAGTTGTCTATCACGATCGTTGATTCGTTCGCGTTCAGCCCGGGCGCCCATGCGCTGATCGTCCCGTCCACTGTCGCAAAGATGAAATCCGACGACCACCCCTGCACCAGGAATTCCGTCTTCGACGGGGTGGCAACGATTCCCGTCGGCATGCCCGGGCCGTTTCCGCCGCTCGCCGAGGTCGGTCCGTTTCCGGCGGTGGGAATCAAAACCCTGAGCCCCAGTTGCGTCCCATCCCCGGTATAGAGCGTGGACCATCCACTGAAGTTATCGCTAATCCACCACGGCCCTTTGGCGCTGCGGGCTAATCCCCAGGCATTGACGATCAGCGGATCGAGCGTCCGCGCTTGCCCGGCTTGGTTCGATACCAAATTGGTGATTTTGTATTGAGCCCGCGCTGGCGCTGAAACGGCAAGAAAGAGGGCTACGCCCAGGCAGACGACAACTGCGGCCTTGCAAATCTGCATATGATTCTCTCCTTTGTGAAGTCAGCAGCACAGGAAGGTTGAATCTTCGGTGGGAGGGACCCGCTACAGAACCTTCTCCGGCCTGCTCGCCTGGGAGCCTAGGCCTGCTCGCCGCCCGCAATTGTCACGGGCTTGTCACCAGTTTGTACTTCTTTTCCCTGCGACCGCAGCACGGTTTGCGGCGGGCGACTTAGCCTTTGACTTCGCTTTTTGCAGAATTTGATTTTGCGGGGTCGCCTGCCGGCCGTTCTCTGCTTGCGTCGCGCGTTCGCTAAGGCTCAAGCGGATGCTTCGGGGGCTTTGTGAGGGATTCCAAAGTAAGATTTTACGTTCGCGCGCAGAAAGAAAGTAAACCACCAGATACCAATGCCCGCCAGCGGGAGAAATACCAGCGCACTGACCACCCTCCCTAGCCATGCATCCCATCCTCCTCCGGGCATGAGCAGGAACGGCACGAGCAGCAGGGCACAAATCGCCGTAAGAAAGCCTCCAAAAACGAGCATGGAAATCCATGCCCAGCGGTAAGCTCGCCTTAGTCCAATGCCTGCCGCCACGCCCCACAGAGACATTACCGCTAGAACGGGTGCAAACGCGTGGGTGAAGTGGCCCAATTCTCCCATCGGCGGGCTCGTGTTCACATACGTCATTACGCCTCCGAACAGCGTAATCGCGCTCAAGACGCTCACCTGCGCGCCAGTATTCCGTATTTCCTTAACACACTTCACTTGAGCGCTCTGTATCGAGTCCGGCTCCGGACTTTCCGCCTTCTTCGCCGCTTCGGTATTGGTTCGCTTGCAACTGCGATAGGCCATCCATGCCAGAGCTGCTTGGATCGAGAACAAGAACATGACCGCAAATTCAAATTGGAGGCTCCCCTCCTGGCCTCGAACCAACTCAGTCACCAGCCCCACAACTGGCAGCGGTATGGCAAACATCCACGCGAGCGTGCCCACCACGCCGCGTCGCCAGCCGAGGTAGAAGCATCCCGGGCCGCCCAGCACTAGGGCCAGCAGTGCCGCAATCCAGGGTCTCTTGGGCGCCTTCGCTAGTGCCATAATCATCATTCGACCACATCGCTTGGCTCCTGGACCCCGCTTCGACGTACAGGTGTTGTCGCGAAGTCAACACATCTACGAATTGCCGGCTGGCTCAGCCCTTGGCTTCGGTTTTCCTGAGGTTGAACTTGAGGGCCCCCACCGTAGCCCAGGCGTAGTGTCTTTCCTGGGAACGCCAATGTGCGCATTGGCGCAGGTCAAATTCGGAATCTCCTTGTCCCCGCTGGGGGTCGAAAAATCCACCCGAAGTATTTATGAGATGGGTTCATCTTATCCAGGCGGCGGGACCGTGTTTTCGCGCAGGATTGATGAGGAAGTGGTGTAGTCTATGTTGAACATGAATGCTGCAAGCGGTCGCGCACTCCAGGCGAGGCATCGAGCGTACCATGATCAGATTCGTGGAGTCCCTTACTCACTTTTCGAGGCAGATTGCCTCGAGTGGATGGATCTTAAGCCGGAAAATTGTATTCACGCAATTGTCACTGATCCCCCCTATGGCCTGAAGGAGTACACACCCGAGGAAAAAAGAAAATTGCGAGGGAAAAGAGGCGGAGTGTGGCGGATCCCTCCTGCATTCGACGGCTGCAAGCGTAGCCCCGTTCCTCGATTCACGGTCTTAACGCAGGAAGACCTCGCGCAACTGAGATCATTTTTCGCTTCTTTTGCCGCGAGGGCCCTCCGAATCCTGGTGCCTGGAGGCCACCTTTTTATTGCGACCAATCCATTGCTCTCTCACTTGGTTTATGTCCCCCTCATCGAGGCGGGATTCGAGAAGCGCGGTGAAATTATTCGCTTGGTTCAAACGTTAAGAGGGGGCGACAGGCCCAAGAACGCCCATGACGAGTTTTCGGGTGTGACCGTAATGCCTCGGTCTTGCTGGGAACCGTGGGGAATATTCCGCAAGCCATGCGAAGGTCGCGTTCAGGACAACCTGAGAAAATGGAAGACGGGAGGCCTTCGTAGGATTTCCATCGACGCGCCGTTCGCCGATGTCATCGCGTCGGCTCCCACCAGGACTGAGGAGCGTCGCATTGCTCCCCACCCGTCACTAAAGCCACAGGCCTTTATTCGACAAATCGTGCGAGCCGCCCTCCCGCTCGGCAGCGGGTTCATACTAGACCCATTTATGGGCTCCGGTTCGACGATTGCGGCGGCCATCGCCGTTGGGTACCGAAGTATCGGGGTCGAATTGGACCCGGAGTATTTCGAAATTGCAAAGAAGGGAATACCGATTCTGTCCGCCCTCTCCGTGAATGGGCTGAGCAAGCCTCGCTATTCGAACTCATTCCGTCCTCTAAACCGAAAAGGCAGACCCCAACTTGGCCCTTTCTCATGAGGGATTTGACAAGGCAGTAGCTCTGCCACCAGCTCTCACCGTTGCACATATTCGGGGTGCTATCAATTTCATTGAGGAAAGAGCCGAGGAGTTGGTGGAGCTATATTTTGAGCAGGCCAATGTTTTCAGCGGGGTCATAGGAATTCTTGGCGTTCGTGCCCTGGATTCATTGAGCCCCTACAAACGACATAAGCACCCCGATGTTGCCCAACAACGATTCCCGGATCTCTCGCTGCGCGGTAGGATCGATCCGCCCCCAAACGAAGCCTTGGAATCCAAGGGAAGCTCACGGCCTTGGGCGATTCAATCGCACTTCGATCACTCTGGTTGGTACATTGTGTGGCGCTATGCAATTGATCCAACGAAACTCATGAAACGAGGGAGGCTTGTTCTGGTCTGGCGTGTTGATCTTCCCTTCTTGCGCAAGCAGGATTGGAAGTATGAGGGTAGCGGCGCCAAGGAGGGAGCGGGAGGGCGGACACATACTTTCGGCATTCGAAATCCAGCGGCCGTCATACGGAAGGCGATCGTCTATCAATGTCCACGAATCCAATTGTCCCGGAGCAGGCCAATACTGGTCGACGATGATTGACGGTCTAGTGATGGCGGGTGGCCAAGTCCATGACTTCAGTTTTTCTGAAATTTGATCCTGAGAGTGCCACATCCTTTCCGATTTTCGGAAGGGTTGGAGCGTTCCAGGGGCCTCGCCGTCGCGCCTTTCTTGGGAACGCCAATGTCCTCATTGGCGCAGGGCGGTCCCGCTCTTCAGCCTCCTCCATCTTTAAAATTTGAGATCCTCCTGCCCGTACTCGGCTGGTCCCCTAAAACCACAAATATCTGAACTAATAATCAACTCCGTCGTTATCTCCCGCGGTGGTATCATTTTCGCCGGGGAGCCCTCAATTGTCGGAACTATTCATTCCGAAGCCCTGGCCCAGCCGCCCTCTACTCGGAGGACTAATCGCAACTATCGCCGTGCTCGCGTACTGGACCGGCCCTGGACTTCGGTCGACCGAGGCGCAAAGTCATCCACAGGAGGCGGAGCTTTTCCAAAGACTTCATTCGCAGAAAACCACCGACGGGGCCAGAATACAACTGCTGCAGCTAGCAAAATCCGAACCGAGTATCAAACGCGGTCTGGCTGTTCAGCTGCCACTGCTCATTGAGGCCGGGCCGAACTCGTGTCCTCAGAATGAAATAATCGACCTCGAGAAGAGATGGCATTCTTGCCCGTGGTTCAACGCAGTGGAGTTGGCTGGGAATTTGAAAATTGCTGAAGCTGCACCAGCCCTGACGCGATGGATCAGTTGGAGAAGTAGTTCCATCATCGTCGGCCTTTCGTCAGAAGCGAGGCTGGACTTTCTCCCTGCGGCCAAAGCCCTCGCCCAAATTGGAGACGCCGCGATCGCTGCTGTCCAAGATGTGCTCAATCATGGCAACTCTGACGAGCGCGCCAAGGCGGTGCGCGTATTGTGCATCGTTCATTCGCCAGAGGCAAAAGCTGCGCTTCGCGACGATCTGGAGCATGAGCGCGACCCAGACCTACAGGCCATGATCAAAAGAGAGCTCGCCCAAAAGTGACGGTTTGACCCCCGACAAAAACCTGGCCGAGCGGCGGCTGGCCAAGCCTCTAAGCACCCGCCACTCCTCTCCACTCCTCCATCCACTCATCCCTCATCCTTATCTCCCGCAAAAACTTCAGCGCATTCCCGCGCTCCAATTTCCGGCACAGCCGGCTGAGCGTCGCCTGCTCTCTCCCTTCGAGCGCATGCATCTCCGCCTTCACGATCTTCGCGTACCTCACCACCGCTTTCCGAATCACCTTTTCCCCAACCGGCGTCAGGTGAACCACCAAAATCCTCCGGTCCCCCGCATCTTCCGAATCCAGCGCCGGGTTTGCCTCGGCCTGCACTTTGTTCGTCCCGGTCTGCGTTGTGCTCGACGCGGGCCCGACCCACACCCAGCCCTCCTCCTTCAACCTCTTCACCAGCCGCGTCATGTTCTCCTTGTGCCGCTCGAACCCCCGGCTGATCGCTCCCAGGTGCATCGGCCCGTTCCGGTAGAGCAACTGGAGCACCTCAAATTGCGTCTCCGTCAGCTCCCACCCCGCAAGGTATCGCCTCATCTTCTCCCTCAACCGGTCCGCCGCCCCAATCAAGTCCGAGTATGCCCGGATCGCCCGGCTCGTTCTCTCCGGCTCGTGCATCCGTTCTTTTCCCATGTCATTCCCCGTCATTTCGCGCACTTTTTGGGCTTTTTGAGGGCCGTCAGGCCCTCTCAAGACCGCAATCTCGTGCGATTCTGGGCTGTCTAAGCGCTCTTACGCCTCATTAGGCCCGTTATTCGTCGCTTTTTGCTGCCTTTTGAGGCCTTTGAGCCCTGCTAAGCCCAATGTTCTCGTGTGATTCTTTGGCTCTCAAGCCCTGTTTAGCCCCCTCAAAACGCCACCTCGATAGCGTTCTTAGTTGCCCCTCACTGATAGCGATCTTAGGCCCTTGTTTGTCGGGCCACAATCGCGCGCTGCTGTAAAGGTCCTCTCCATCGCCTTTTCGCGTCAGCCGATCTCTCATGTGGTCTCTAGGGGGTCGGAGCTTCCAGCTCCGACATAAAGCTGAATAAAAAATATCGGGCTTTAGCCCCTGAGGTACTCGGCAGGACGGCGCATCCTTTGCGACTTCTGCAACGCGCGGGGAAGCCTTGTTGACGGGTCGTGCGATTCCTTTTACATTCGTATTGTGCCGCTCAGCAAAATACAGGTCGGGCAAGTGTGGAAGAAGGACGATAGCGGCGACAACTACCTGATTACAAAGGTTTACACCGAAGCGCTCACCACCTTCGCCGTCCTGCGCAAGGCCGGTGCCGAAAACGAACGCGCCCTGAAAGTGAAAGTGGACCGCCACGGGCCTACGGTCACCCTTCCCGGTTTCAGCTACACGCAACAGTCCGACGACTTCTAGCCTCCTTCGAGGTTCACAAATGGCCGCACCCTTCACAATCCGCCGCGCCGAACTGCACGATATCGAAGCAATGGTCCGCTTGCGCCTCGAGCTTCTTCATTCAGCGGGCGCGCTGCATGTCCCAGTCAAACTGAACGAGGAGCAATGGAGAGAAGTCGCCGATGCGCTCACCGACTATTTCTCGAGCGCGCTGCCCTCGGGCAGGCACTACGGAATCGTCGCGGAGGTAGACGGAAAAGTGGTGGCCTGCGGCGGCATGGTCTATCTCGAGCGCCCGCCGTATCAGGGAAATCTGCTCGGGCGAGAAGCTTACCTGATGAACATGTACACGCTGCCCGCGTGGAGGCGGCAGGGCGCAGGCACCGCGATTGTCGGGGAGCTGTTGAAGCACGCGCGCAGGGAAGGTGTGAGGCGCGTCGTGCTCGATGCAGAAGTTCATGCCAGGCCGATTTACAAGAAAGCCGGCTTCCGTCCCAATACCGAGGGAATGCATATTTGGCTGGAACGCACGGCCCGGAAAAAATCTCGCCCTAAGTCCCGCAAGCGGCGCCGCTAGTCACGCACGCTGGACTCGATTACCGGAAGGTAGGAATCTGAGGATTCCTGAAGCCGTTGAATGCCTCTACTTGCTGCTCTTGATTCGATCCGTCCACCGGCTCCAGCCGGGGTACCTCCACTGCTGGCAGTTTCCTGTCTTCCTCCTGCTTGTTTTTTCCTGCCCCCCCGGATGTCAGGCGGTGCAGCTCGGAAATCGCGCTCGATGCCGCATGCTTCATCGCCAGCGAGCTTTCCACTCCGCAGACACAGCCGGGACACTGCCGCCGTACCATCGCGAGGGCCTGTTCGTAATAGGCATCCGAGGCTAGGATGCTCTCGAGCGTCTGCTGCAGAATATTGCCCACAGGAGGCAATGAGTAGCAACCGGTCAGCACGTCTCCATTCGACATCACATACAACTGTAGAAATCCAAGCACGCACGCCGGCTCTTGGAGTGTCTCCCGTTTATAATATTTCTCCATGTATTCCACTTCGTAGGCGGGCCGCTTCAGCTCCTCGCGCACAAACCTCACAATCTCTTCGGTCTCCGCCGCCTCCGGCCACAAGGGCGCGATATCCGCATAGAAGAACAAGCTTTGACTCAAAATATTTAACTCAATTTCCGCTCCTGCCCTGAGAGCCACTTCGCGCAACCGGCTCAATTCCATGGCCGAAAATTTGTTCGGAGTAACTGACAAGGCCAGCTTCTTGCCGCGCAGCAGTCCGATTCCCTCGAAGGCCCGCTTGAAGTACCCTTCGATTCCCCGAATCAAATCGTTCGTCTTTTCCAGACCGTCCACGGATACAGCCACCTTCGTGATTGGTGAATCGTTGATCTCCTTATGGCGTTTCTTCAGCAGCAATCCGTTGGTTTGCAACACAATGTTCTTGAACGACCCGCTTTCCGCTCTATTCAACACCTCGAATAGATCTTTCCGCAACAGCGGCTCGCCGCCCGTCAAGCGCACAGAGCGGATGCCTGCCCTCGCCAGCTGATTGACCAAACCGATTGCCTGCTCCGTGTTGATCGCATCTTGCCAGCGGCCCTTCCAATAATCGCAAGTGATGCATTTGGCTTGGCAGTTTTCGGTAAGCTTGATGTGTGCGGAGAGCGGCCGGATAGGCCGGGGCAAAACAGTTTCGGCGAATTGACTGCCCATCCAGAGTCGTGAAAGGTATAGGCCCCGGCTTGCCATCGAATATACCTTGGTTACGGAGTGGTAAATGCGCAGGTAACTTACCTTATTCCGCGCAGTTCTTCAATGCAAAGCCAACTCTGGAAAGGTCATGCACAGGGTCAAACGCGGCGAGGATCGAGATACTTCGATATTCCGCTTCCAGCAAAAGGCCAGATGGTAACGCTCCCTAGATAAGGTGGCGCTGATCACGCAGCGGAATCAGCGCCCGCACTCGGTCGTCGCGCTGCCTTTGAAATCGTCGCTCTAGGAGCGGGCTCGACGGTCGTCGTTTGCATCAGCTTTTCCGACTCGCCCCCTGCTTTTCCGCGAGGAGCGCCTCGAGATTGTCGAGCGTTTGCGTCCAGCCGATCTGCGCGTCCTTGGTGGACGGGATTTCGACCGTGTGGATCTGGTGCACGGTGAGCAGCGTCTTTCCGTCTTGCTCGCTGAAGGTGAGCGTGGTGTGCACCTCGCCGGGAAACGGGGTGACCGTCCCGACGAAGACGATGCGCTCAGGGACGATAATTTCGCGGTAGACGCTGTCGCAGCGGTGCTCCATGCCATACCCGCGGAATATAAAATTCCACTTCCCGCCGGGGCGGAAGTCCATGTCGCAGAAGGGAAGAGTGAAGCCGGTGGGCTTCCACCAGCGCTCGAGATGTTCGCGCTTGCTCCACATTTCGAAGACCAGCGCGCGCGGGGCGTCAAAAACGCGCTCGATGTGAAGTTCCCAGCCGGCGGGCGTGCTAGCTCCGGTGATCTTTGTGGTGGCGTCGGACATTTCTTTTCTCCTTGGATTGCAATTCGTGCAGATAGTCGTCGAGGCGATCGAAGCTTTCCTCCCAAAAGCGGCGGTAGTGCGACAGCCAATCGGAAACATCCTTCAACGGCCGGGCCGAGAGGCGGCAGGGGCGCCACTGCGCTTCGTGGGTGCGAGCGATCAGCCCGGCGCGCTCAAGGACTTTCAGGTGCTTCGACACGGCGGGGAGGCTTATCTGGAAGGGCTCGGCAAGTTGTGTCACGGAGGCTTCACCGGAGACGAGGCGCGCGAGAATCGCGCGGCGGGTGGGGTCGGCAAGAGCAGCGAATGTGGTCGAGAGCGGATCGTTCACTGTATTTAACCTATAGGTTAAATACACCGGAACTCGTTTCGCTGTCAAGGGATTTCCTGCGACCTCGGCTTTAGATGGACCTGACAGGGAGCTTGACGGGGTCGTCCACCCGCATCACTTCCTTGACCACAAACCCCTCGGCGTATTCGACCCCGATCATCCTCCCGTAGTGCCGCGCCTGGTGGCTCATGCGCTCCTCGAGCTGGTCGAGCGGGATAAATACCTTCGAGCGGCGGTCCTTGACGGAGGGCTTGAACTGCGAGGCGTAAGCGAGTATGGCGCGCCGGCGCCGCTTGAACTGGGCTGTAATGTCCACGGCGAAGGTCGGCGTGACGTCGGCATACGCCGCGGCGTAGATGATTTTGAATGGCCGAAACGGCTCTCCCGCGAGCGGGTAATTTTTCAGCCCGGCAATGAAGCACGCCTCGTACCCGAGCCGCGAAGCGGTGTAGTGGTCCGGGTGCCGCCCCTCCCAGTACGGCAGGATGACCGTATGCGGGTGCAGCTCGCGGATCACCTCGGCGATAGCGTTCTTAAAGTCCTCCGCGATCGCCAGCCGCGCGTCCGGCAGCCCCAAATTCCGCCGCACGCGCACCCCCAAAATTTTCGCCGCTCTTTCGCCTTCCCGCAGCCGTGTTTCAGGTGTGCCGCGCGAACCTGTTTCCCCCCGCGTCAAATCCAGGATGCCTGTGCGGTAGCCTGCTTCGGCCATCTTAAGTAATGTGCCGCCGGAGGTAAGTTCGACATCATCAGGGTGCGGCGCAATGGCGAGCAGATCGAGTCTCATGTAGCCTCCGGCAGCGAGGCGATTCTACACCAGGGCACGGGTGGGAATTTTCAAGTTCTGGCGATTTGCAGAGGAGACCGACTGGGGCTGTTGGACCGCGTTGAAAGGCCTCTTGTTAAGTCTGGGAATTACAGCGGAGCGGAGGTACGCGCCCCAGCTCCGGCCGTTGGATGAACTGAGCCAATCTTGGCTGGACGGCCCAATACAGTTGACCAATAAGAAAAGCTCCGCAGCGCAAGCAGCAAACTTCTCGTGCGCCAGGCGGCGGCCGCAGATCGGCTCCGCATCCAACGGCGATTCACCGCGGCGCCACCTGGCTCGGTACTCGGATGAATCGCCAAGTAGTGAGCCGAGGACGCAAAGCGTTACAGAAGCCAGGTTATTTTTCGAAAGGCCTCACCGGTGCTAATGTGATGGAGATTTGCAAAGGAGGGCTCCCATGGTGGGAAATGACGGGAAGGGAAGGGCACTGGCAGGTCAGGTAGCGCTCGTGACGGGAGCGGCGAAGCGCATTGGCCGGAGCATCGCGCTACGTCTTGCTTCGGAAGGCGCGGACGTGGTGGTGAATTATGAGTCCTCGAAGGCCGAAGCCGAAGGCGTAGTGCGCGAAATCGTCGCCGGTGGACGGCGCGCCATTGCCGTGCAGGCCAATGTTGCGCACCGCGGAGAAGTGCAGAACCTGTTCGCGAAAGCCGAAAGGGAATTCGGGCGCCTCGACATATTGGTGAATAACGCGGGCATGTTCTTCGCCGCCAAATTCGAGGAGTTGACGGAAGAGCAGTGGGACCGAATCATGAACACGAATCTGAAGTCGCAATT
>Ga0187781_10000998_pt1 | contig 21223 bp, 22 predicted proteins | sample 0715_SJ02_MP02_2_FD_132447 | JGI IMG/M metagenome (GOLD analysis project Ga0187781, IMG submission 132447) | Tropical peat soil microbial communities from peatlands in Department of Meta, Colombia - 0715_SJ02_MP02_20_MG | ecosystem: Environmental > Terrestrial > Soil > Wetlands > Peat | place... | reverse complement strand
CCCACTGATCGTTTCGCAGAGCGTGACGTCGCATCATTGGTCGGCCCCTCCGATTCGGCCGACTGCCTATGAATCACGCAAAACCAATCTTGGGAATCTGGAGGCCCTTCCGATCTTCGCTCTCCTAATTGATGACAGCTCCTAGCCCCCTTGTGATCTGCGCCATGCCGCGCGCCTTCGCCACATCGCCGAGCGCCGCGAGAAAAACTTCTGGATTGAGGTCTTCGGCGGCGGCAGCAAGATATTCGGCAATGACCTCGTCACTGTCGAGATAGGCCGAAGCGTCGAACGGCGCGTAGGTCGTGGTCACGGTTAGAGCCTCTTCAAACCAGCTCGATCAGCCTCTCTCCCCGCTCCAGCGCGCGTAGTATCTTAGGAAGCGCCTTATCGAACCATGCGAGCAAATCCCGCTTCCGCGCATTGGGCAGCCTGATCCAAACGATCGCTGGTCCCGAACCTTCGAGCGCCCTGCGCTGTGCGAAATCTTCATCCTTGGAGATGACGACGGCTTCCGTCCGCAGGGCGTGGTCCCAGATCGCCTTGTCCGAAGCGTGATCCGCTTCGTGTCCCGCAGCGGCGAGCCAACGCGCCAGGGCGGCCGGCAACTGGGCGTCCACGAGAAATCGCATCAGGCGACGCGCAGGACTGGATGATCGCTCTGACGCGCGGCATATTCGAGCGCGGCCGTGATGTCTGCGGCCTCTAGCTGCGGATAGTCTTCGAGAATTTCCTCGCGCGACGCCCCGGCGGCCAGCAGGTCCAGCACGTCCTTGACGCGAATACGCAGGGACCGCAGGCAGGGGCGTCCGCCGCATTGCTCCGGATCGATAGTGATGCGATGCAGCTCGCTCACGGGCGTCGCCTTTCAGGCCAGCGTTTGCTTCAATGCGATGGTATGCTTCAACTCCGGCGCGCGCAACAGCGCGTTGCGGTGCGCGGTGCGCCGCTGCGCATATTGCGCAGCCCGGCAACCTTGCTTATAATCTAGGCGAAATGACCAGTGCTCATAATTTAGGCGACAGCCTCCGCGTCGGCGGGCTGCAGCTGCCCGGTTGCGCCCTCCTCGCCCCTATGGCCGGCTCGACCGATCCCGCCATGCGGCGGATCGCCGAGCGCCATGGCGCCTCGGCGACCGTCAGCGAGATGGTGACCGCCGCCGGCCTCGCCCGCGACGACCGCGAGACGCGGCTGCGGCTCTCGGGCGAGAGCCTTGGGCCGCGCGCGATCCAGATCGCAGCGTGCAGCGAGACGGACATCGCCCACGCCGCGCGGCGGGCCGCCGGCGCCGGCGCGGATTGGATCGACATCAACATGGGCTGCCCATGCAAGCGCGTGACCGGCGGGCTCGCGGGCGCAGCGCTCATGCGCGATCTCGACCATGCCAGCCGGCTCGTCGCGGCGGTGGTTGGCGCCGTCGCAGTTCCGGTCAGCGTCAAGATGCGGCTCGGCTGGGACGAGGCCTCGCGCAACGCGCCCGAGCTCGCCCGCCGGGTCGAGGCCGAGGGCGCGGCGCTCGTCGCCGTGCACGGCCGCACGCGCCAGCAGTTCTATGACGGCAGCGCCGACTGGGCGGCGATCGCCGCGGTCAGGGCCGCTGTGCGCATTCCCGTCGTCGCCAATGGCGATTGCGACGGTCCCGAGGCCGCGCGCGCCATGCTGCGGCTCTCCAGCGCGGACGCCGTGATGGTCGGGCGGGCGGCGATCGGTCAGCCCTGGCTCGTCGGCGACATCGCTCATTATCTCGCGACGGGCCGCCGCCGGGCGCCGCCGGATTTACGCGCGCGCGCCGAGATCGCCATCGAGCATATGGAGAGCCTCTGCCTCGCCATGGGCGCCGTGGCGGGCTTGCGCCATGCGCGAAAGCATCTCGCGGCCTATGTCGATCGCGCGGGGCTCGGCCGCTCCGAAGAAGGCGCCCGCCTGCGCCGGACGCTGCTCGCCTGTGAGGAGCCTCTGGCGGCGAAGCGGCTCGTCGCCGCCCTCTTCGTGCGGGAACCCTGCGAGGCCGCGGCATGAGCGCCAAGCCCGCCAAGCTCGGCTTGGGCCTCAGGGTCATGAGCGACGACAGCCGCGCCTGCGTCATGGAGATGCTGCCGCAGGCGATTCTCACCATCGCCGCCGATGACGCGATCGAGGACGCCAACGCCGCTGCGGAATCTTTCTTCGACATCAGCAAGGCGCTGCTCGTGGGGCAGAAGATCTCACGGCTGCTGCCCTTCGGCTCTTCGGTGCTGACGCTCATCGAGCAGGTGCGCTAGCGCGGCGCGGCTATCAACGAGTACAAGCTCGATCTCGGCTTTTGGGGCCCGATGGGCGACCGCAAGGTCGACGCCCATTGCGCCCCGCTGCCGCAACAGAACGGCGGCGTGCTGCTCGTGCTGCAAGAACGAACAATTGCCGATAAAATAGACAGGCAGCTCACCCATGTCGGGGCGGCGCGTTCGGTTTCGGGGCTCGCCAGCATGTTGGCGCATGAGATCAAGAACCCGCTCTCCGGCATCCGCGGCGCGGCGCAGCTGCTGGAAGCCGGGCTTGGGGACGAGGACCGGGCGCTGACGCGCCTCATTTGCGAGGAGACCGACCGCATCGTGCGCCTCGTCGACCGCATGGAGGTTTTCTCCAACTCGGCGCCGCTGCAGCGCGAGAAGCTCAACATCCACGTCGTGCTCGACCACGTGCGCCGGATCGCCATCAGCGGCTTCGCCCGTCACGTCCGCTTCTCAGAAAACTACGATCCTTCCCTGCCGCCGGTCTACGGCAGTCGCGACCAGCTGGTTCAGGTGCTTCTAAACCTTGTCAAGAACGCCGCCGAGGCGATCGGCGACGCGGTGGACGGCGAGATTGAGCTTTCGACGGCCTTTCGGCCTGGCGTCAGCCTGCGCATGCAGGGCTCGAAGGCGCCGGTCGGGCTGCCGCTCGAAATCTGCGTGCGCGACAACGGGCCCGGCGTGCCCGAGGACATAAGGGCCCATCTCTTCGATCCCTTTGTCACCACAAAGACCTCAGGTTCTGGCCTAGGTCTTGCTTTGGTGGCCAAGATCATCCACGACCACGGCGGCATAGTCGAATGCGACTCGCACGAAAGACGAACGACCTTCCGAATACTCATGCCCATGTATCGCTGACCGAAAACGCGTTGAGGACGAGCGGGAGACGCAGCTGATGGCCCATGGCGAGATTCTGGTCGCGGACGACGACGCGGCGATACGCACCGTCGTGGCGCAGGCGTTGTCGCGCGCCGGTTACGAGGTGCGAACGACGGGGACGGCGGCGACGCTGTGGCGGTGGGTGCAGTCGGGGGAGGGCGATCTCGTCGTGACCGACGTGGTCATGCCCGACGAGAACGCGTTCGAGCTGCTGCCGCGCATCAAGAAGCTTCGGCCCGAGCTGCCGATCATCGTCATGAGCGCGCAGAACACCTTCATGACGGCGATCAAGGCCTCCGAGCGCGGGGCTTATGAATATCTGCCGAAACCCTTCGACTTGAAGGAGCTCGTTGGCATCGTCGGGCGGGCCATGGCCGAGCCCGGCAAGAAGAGCGAGCCCGTCTCCGAAGAGATCGAGGGCATGCCGCTCGTTGGCCGCTCGCCGGCGATGCAGGAGATCTATCGCGCGTTAGCGCGGCTCATGCAGACGGACCTCACCGTGCTGATCAACGGCGAGTCCGGCACCGGCAAGGAGCTCGTGGCGCGGGCGCTGCACGACTACGGCAAACGCAAGAAGGGGCCCTTCGTCGCCGTCAACATGGCGGCGATCCCGCGCGAGCTGATCGAGAGCGAGCTGTTCGGCCACGAGAAAGGGGCCTTCACCGGCGCGACGCAGCGCTCGGCGGGCCGCTTCGAGCAGGCGGAAGGCGGCACGCTGTTTTTGGACGAGATCGGCGACATGCCCATGGAGGCGCAGACGAGGCTGCTGCGCGTGCTCCAGCAGGGCGAATATACGACGGTCGGCGGACGCACGCCGATCAAGACCAACGTGCGGATCGTCGCCGCGACCAACAAGGACCTGCGGATCCTGATCCAGCAGGGCCTGTTCCGCGAGGATCTCTATTTCCGCTTGAACGTCGTGCCGCTGCGGCTGCCGCCGCTGCGCGAGCGCACCGAGGACATCCCCGACCTCGTCCATCACTTCTTCAAACAGGCTGCCGCAGAGGGGCTGCCGCAGAAATACATCGACCAGGCGGCGTTGGAGCGCATGAAGCGTTACCGCTGGCCCGGCAACATCCGCGAGCTCGAGAATCTGATCCGCCGGCTGACGGCCCTGCATCCGCAGGAGGTCGTGACCGAGCAGCTCGTTCGCGCCGAGCTCGACGAGGAGAGCCGTCCGCTCGCGGACGCGCGCGCGCCCTCGGGCGCTGCGCCTTCGCCGGAGCCGGGAGCGCTTGCGGGCGAGACGCTGTCGAGCTCGGTCGAGACGCATCTGGCGAAGCTCTTCCGCGACGCCGGCGACGCCTTGCCGCCGCCGGGCCTCTATCATCGGATCCTGCGCGAGATCGAGGTCCCGCTGATCACCGCGGCGCTCGCGGCCACGCGCGGCAACCAGATCCGGGCGGCCGAGCTCTTGGGGCTCAACCGCAACACCTTGCGCAAGAAGGTCAACGATCTCGACATCCGGCTGATGCGGCTGCCGAGGTAGGGGAGAGGCTCGCTTCGAGAGCCTTCGATGATCGACCGAATTTGGGAAACCCGCGTTTTGATGGCGGCGAAATACGGCCGCGGGGAACGTTCGCTTACCTTAACTGCTTTGGATCACGAAAAAGGGCCCATGCGAACCAGAAATAAAGGGCGCCGAACGTCAGGCAGGCCAGGGATCCGCCTGGCGACTCGTGACGGGACAGCCACAGGGCGGCGCCGACGAGCGCAAGGCCCCAAAACACTGGCACCAGCAAAAGAATGAGTCTCGTCAAAGCGGCGAGCTTCCGAGCGGAAGTCCTGGTCATCGGCGTCAGGCTCGGAACGCGCCTCCTCGCTCAAGCGGCCTTGGGCAGCGCCTGCTGTCGCTCCAGCTCGCGAATGCCCTCGCAGATTGCGTCGATCGACGACATGGTCTGGCGCTTGAGCATATGCTCGGGGAATTCGACGTCGAATTCTCGCTCCAGCGCCAGCATGAGCCGAATAGCCATGAACGGCGTCAAACCGGCCTGGTAGAGGTCGGAATTCGAAGCAAGATCTCGGGCGGGAATCACCAGATTTGCGGTCTCGTCGATCACTCGCCGGACGGTTTGCAGCGTTGATTTCTCGATCATGATGGGTCTTCTGCCCGCGATGACGAAGCTGACGCAGCATGTAGGCACGCGATGTAAGGAATCCATTCCGAAAAGCGCCGTTACGAATAAGGGCCGCTTAAACGCGACTTGGATTGGCTTTTGTAGCGACCGCAGATTTGAGCTATCAAGCCCCGGCGCCGCCCTGCGCGCGCGAATGCGGCCGTGCTTCGGCTGAAGGGTCAAGGGGAGATCACGTCATGCGCGCTGCGATGGCCACGGCCGCCACTTTGCTGCTTCTCTCTTCCGCGGCCCCGGCGCAACAACCGATCTCCTGCTCCGACTTCCGTCACAACGAAGACGGAAGCTGGACGCCGCTGAAAAGCGTCACCATCGGCGGCCCGCAGCGGACGGCGCAGTTTGGTCCCGACATGACACTGCGCGCGGGGGTCGTCGTGAACGGCGTCGATCTCGGCGGCCTCCTCGATGTGATGTGCGGGGTGAAGGAGCTTGGACCGCGCCCTTAGGGTTTCATGGCCGAGCTCTTGGAGCTCCTGCCCCCCCTAGACGCCACGCCTCCCCTGGCCTAAGCAGCGGCGCGATCTTCAGCAGGACCCCCGCCGCCCATGACCACCCGCATCGACGAGCGTTTTCTTAAGCTCAAGAAAGAAGGGCGCGCCGCGCTCGTCACCTTTGTCATGGCCGGCGATCCAGACCTTTCCACCTCGCTCGAGATCGTCAAGGCGCTCCCAGAAGCCGGCGCCGACGTGATCGAGGTCGGCATGCCCTTCACCGACCCCATGGCCGACGGCCCCGCGATCCAGGCCGCGGGCCTTCGCGCCCTCAAAGCCGGGACCACGCTCAAAAAGACCCTCGCCCTCGTCAAGAGCTTCCGCGAGGGCGACCAAAAGACGCCCATCGTGCTCATGGGCTACTACAATCCGATCTACGTCTTCGGCCCCGAAGCCTTCCTCGCCGCCGCGAAAGAAGCGGGCGTCGACGGGGTCATCGTCGTCGATCTGCCGCCCGAGGAAGACGAGGAGCTCTGCATCCCGGCGCGCAAGGCCGGGCTCAACTTCATCCGCCTCGCGACCCCCACGACGGACGACAGGCGTCTGCCGAAGGTGCTCGAAAACACCAGCGGCTTCGTCTATTATGTTTCGCTCACCGGGATAACCGGCGCTTCGCTCGTCGATTATTCGGGCGTGGCTTCGGCGGTGACGCGGATCAAGCGCCATACCGCGCTGCCTGTGGCGGTCGGCTTCGGCGTCAAGGACCGCGCGAGCGCCGCCGCTATCGCCGAGACCGCCGACGGCGTCGTCGTCGGCACGGCGCTCGTCAACGCGCTCAGGGCCTCGCTTGAGGCGGGCGACCGCGCCGGGCCTGGGACGGTCGAGGCCGTCACGAAGCTCGCCGCTGAGATCGCCATCGGCGTGCGCGAAGGGCGTAGGGGCAAAGCGCGAGACAGCGCGAAGCCGTCTATCCTTCGTTCTCTGCTCTCAGTCTTCCGGTAACCGTCATGAACTGGTATTCCGACGTCGTCCCGCCCAAGATCAAGGCCATCCTCAAACGCGAAGCGCCCGAGAATCTGTGGGTCAAGTGCCCCGAAAGCGGGCAGCTCGTGTTCCACAAGGACATCGAGGCCAATCTCTATGTCGTGCCGGGCTCTGGCTACCACATGCGCTTCCCCGTCGAGGCGCGGCTGCAGAGCCTTTTCGACGACGGCGCCTATGAACTCGTGACGACGCCCGAGGCGCCGGCGGACCCGCTCAAGTTCCGGGACATCAAGCGTTACAGCGACAAGATCAAGGAATATCGCACGAAGACCGGGCGGCCGGACGCTATCACCGTCGCCGTCGGCGCGCTGAAGGAGATCAAGGTCACGGTCGCGGTGCAGGATTTCGAGTTCATGGGCGGATCGCTCGGCATGGCGGCGGGCGAGGCGATCATCGCCGCCGCGACCCATGCGCTCGAAAAACGCACGCCCTTCATCATCTTCACGGCCTCGGGCGGCGCGCGCATGCAGGAGGGCATGTTCTCGCTGATGCAGATGCCGCGCACGACCATCGCCATCCGCCGCTTGCGCAAGGAGCGGCTGCCCTACATCGTCGTGCTGACGAACCCGACGACCGGCGGCGTCACCGCCTCTTACGCCATGCTCGGCGACGTTCAGATCGCCGAGCCCGGCGCGATCATCGGTTTCGCCGGCGCGCGCGTCATCGAGCAGACCATCCGCGAGAAGCTCCCCGAGGGCTTCCAGCGCGCCGAATATCTGAAAGACCACGGCATGATCGACATGGTCGTGCCGCGAAGCGAAATGCGCGAGACGCTGTCGCGCCTGTGCGGTCTTTTGACCAAGGCGCCGGCGCCGCGTTCCGCCGCGGCTTGAGCTTGAGCGGAGCCGCCGGCCGATGGATCAGCACGACGCGATTTTGGCGCGGCTGCTCGACCTTCACCCCAAGAAGATCGACCTCTCTCTCGGGCGCATCGAGCGGCTGCTCGAGGCCCTCGGGCGCCCGGATCTCAGGCTCCCGCCAGCGATTCACGTCGCCGGCACCAACGGCAAGGGCTCGACGATCGCCTTCCTGCGCGCCATGCTCGAGGCCGCGGGCGCGCGCGTGCATGTCTACACCTCGCCGCATCTTCTGCGCTTCAACGAGCGCATCCGTCTTGCCGCGGCGGGCGGCGGGCGGCTCGTCGAGGATGACGCGCTTTCCGACGCGCTGGAGCTGTGCGAGCGCGCCAACGGGGCGCAGCCGATCACCTTCTTCGAGATCACCACTGCGGCGGCGTTTCATCTGTTCGCGCGTGAGCCCGCCGACTGGCTGTTGCTCGAGACCGGGCTTGGCGGGCGCTACGACGCGACGAATGTGCTCAAGGCGCCCAAGGCGACGATCGTGACTTCGGTCTCGCGCGACCACCCCGAATTCTTGGGCGACACGGTCGAGAAGATCGCGTTGGAGAAGGCTGGAATCTTCAAGCGCGGGACGCCGGCGATCATCGGCTTCCAGAGCGATGCGGCGCGCGAGGTGCTGGTGCGGGCGGCGCGGCGCGTCGGCGCCTCGCCGATCGTTGCAGGCGAGGACTTCCATCTTCACGCCGAGCACGGGCGGCTCGCCTTCGAGGACGCGCGCGGGCTGATCGATCTGCCCGCTCCGCGGCTGCTCGGGCGGCACCAGCACCAGAACGCGGCGGCGGCCATTGCCGCGCTCCGCGCCGTCGCGCCGGATTTTCCGCCGCGCGCGATGGAGGAGGGGCTTCTTGCCGCCAAATGGCCGGCGCGGCTGCAGCGGCTCGCGAGCGGCCGCGTCGTCGACCTCTGCGCTGTGGGCGCCGAGGTGTGGATCGACGGCGGCCACAACGAGGACGGCGGCCGCGTGCTCTCGGAAGCCATGGCCGAGTTCGAGGAGAAGAACCCGCGCCCGCTGGCGTTGATCTGCGGCGCGCAGACGACGAAGGACGTGGCGGCGCTGCTGCGGCACTTCGTCGGACTGGCCCGCGTCGTCGTCGCGGTTCCGGTCGAAGGCGAGCACAAGAGTTGGCCCCCGCAAGAGGTGGCGGCGACGGCGCGCGCGCTCGGCATGACGGCCGAGCCGGCGGACTCGCTGGAGGAAGCGCTGGCGAAAATCCGCGCGATCGCGTTTGCGCAGCCGCCGCGCGTGCTGATCGCCGGATCGCTCTATCTCGCGGCGAGCGCCCTGGCGCTCAATGGCGCGCGCATAGATTGAGGCCTCAACAACCGGCCCGGATCGCCAGGGCGGCTTTGGCGCGCGGGACGCGCGCCCTCCGCGGAGGGCGGGCGTCTCGCCCGCCAATTTGGATAAAGCAAGCCACTAGAACATCTAAGACGCCTGCTGCCGTTGTCGCCTTACGCCGGTCAGTCCCGCGAGCAGCACGGCCATGATCCCGGTGACGAAAATGCCGTCGAAGGTGCCCGCGCCGCCGATCGAGAGCACCGGCGCGCCGATGCCCTGCAGCCGGTCGAGGTTCATGAGATCGGCGCCGATCAGAACGCCGAGGCTGCCGCCGGCGTAGGCGAGAGGCGCCGCGTTCCGCCACGAGACGATCATGCCGATGATCGCCGCCGCGATCGGCGCGACGAAGATCGGCAGACCGATGCCGACGCCGCGCACCGGCTGCGCCAGCGCATGGGCGATCGCCGCGACGAGGAAGGTGGCGACGAGGCCTCGTCCCCAAATCCGATTCTTGGAGAGAAGGTAGATCGACAGCAGCGTCGGGATGATCGCGCCGCCGACATTGACCGCGAGCACGACCTCGGGGCGCTCGACGACGCGCGGCACGATGTAATGCATGCCGAAATAGACGACCTCCTGGTCGGCGACGACGTTTTCGTCGCCGAGCGTCGCGATCGGAATGTTGACGTAGCTGCCGAGAAGCGAGCCGAGCAGGAGGAGAAATGCGGTCGAGGAGCTCACGCCGAGCTGCATGTAGGCGTAGCGCAGCACTCGGATTTGAATGAGAATGAGCAGCACGACGAGCGCGCCGGCGAGAAGCGCGAAGAAGGGCGGCGAGACGGGCAGATATTGCACGTGAGCGAAATGCATGGCGGCGTCCTTTGGAAGTAATCGGTAGCCGGTGATCGGCGATCGGACCACCGGTCACCGGCTGCTGATTACAGTATCGTGGAAGCGGCGATAGTCGATGACGGGCCTGCCGCTGTCGTCGGTGGAGAGCACGTCGACGAACTCGCGGTCCCACAGCACCTCCCCCGGTCCGTAGGCGGCGCGCGCGTGGATCGGCTGCGAGACGCTCGAATCGACGCCCGTCAGCGAGAGAATGATCTCGTAGCCCGCCTCCTCGAACGTCTCCTGCGTGACGCCACGGAGCGGACTGTCCTCGTCGATGCGATGCATGATCGTCCAGGAGAGCGAAAACACGGGAGTAGCGGCGCGCTCGAGCTTCAAATCATAGAACCGGCGCATCTCGCCGCCTTCGATCGTCTCCAGGCGCAAGAGCGAGCAGCGCACATTGGCCTCGAAGATGAAGTTCTGCCGCTGGTTGGCGGCGCGCAGCAGCAGGGTCGGCGCGCCCGCCCACTGGCGCACGACCGCCACGTCGGAGAACAGCACGCGCGCGGTCGGCCGCGAGAAGCGCGCGAACATCAGGCCCGAGCTCAGCGCGAAGAACAACAGACCGAATGTAATCTCGATGACGACGACGACATTGGTGAAGAGGTCCAAGGGATAGATATTGCCATAGCCGACCGTGGCCACCGTATGCACGCTGAAGAAGAAGGCGATGGCGAATCGCGGCAGGTCTTCGGCCGGGGCCACGTTGAGGCCGCCGTCGTCGAGGGCGTAGCAGGCGGCGAAAGCCAAATTGAAGACGAAGAAGGTCAACAAAAACAGGCCGATGAAAGCAGGCCAGCTCATGCGGATCAGCGCGTGATAAAGGTCGCCGACCGGCGGGCGCGCGTCGCCGACGCGCACGACGTCGGGGCGATCGCCGGCGCGCAGCGACGCGCCGAGCGTATGCGCGTCGCGCGACCGCCTGCCGGCAGGAGTCTCGCGCGGGTTCGCCTTCATGACCGAGTGCATGTAGGCGATTGTACTTCAGTTGGCGAATCCGCCTGGCGTTCCGGCTCAGCCCGGGGAGCAATGTCGGCGCGAGAACGGCGATCCTTGCGGGAGACGTCGATGAGGCAAGGATAATCGTGCGGCGCGCCCGCCGCCCCACCTGTGGCAAATATGTGACAGGCTTTGCGAAATCGACGGCGCCGACGCGCCGCGTCAAGGAGTTGAAGTCGATTTCTGCTAAAAGGGGAAAGAATCGCGCAGTCGCCATTCCTCAGCAGGGCGCGCATGTTGCACGAGACATGCAGCGGCGGCGCGGCGCATGCCGCTCTAAGACAATAGGTCGATCCCGATGCAGCAGAAATTTCGCCGGGCGCTCCTCGCTTCCCTGTCTCTTGCGGCTGTGGCCGCCGGAACCTGCGCAAACGCCAATGAAGGCTTGGAGCTTATCGGCTATGGCGTGCGCCAGAAGGCGCTGGCCGGCGCCGATCTCGCCGCGCCCGACGACGCGATGGCGGCGTCGTCCAATCCTGCGGGCATCATCGGCCTGCCGAGGGAATATCAATTCGGGATGGGCTTCCTCGTCGCCGACCGCGGCTATGAGGCCTATGGCCCCGTGAGCGTCGTCGCGCCCGGCTATGTCGAGAGCGGACGCCCCCTGTTTCCGATCCCCAACGGCGGCTCGGTGCATCCGATCGACGCCGATTCGGCCTGGGCCGAGATTTCCTACACGAACGGCGGCGTGAACACGGCTTACAGCATGTGGAATTTCCGCCCGAACGTTTTTGCGCCGGCGGTCGCCGGGGGCGGGCTGATCTCGCTCTCGGCCGGCGGGCCCTTCGGCGGCGGCTTCACGGGCGTCGATCTCGAGCAGGAGTTCTTCAGCCTCGTCTATGCGCGCAAGTTCGGGCCGGTGTCGATCGGCTTCGCGCCGATCTTCGCCGCTCAGGCGTTCAATGCGCAAGGCCTGAAGGTTTTCGCGCCCTATTCGTCGAACCCGTTTCATATCTCCGACAACGGCTATGACTACTCCTTCGGCGGCGGCTTCAAGATCGGCGCGCTCTGGGAGCCGATCAAGGGCTTTCGCGTCGCGCTCGCCGGCACGACCCCGATGTTCATGACGCCCTTCAGCAAATATTCCGGGCTCATCGCCGATGGCGGCAGATTCGACGTGCCGGCGGATGCGAGCGCGGGTCTCGCCTATGACCTCACGCCCGACCTGACGGCGATGGTCTCATGGAAGCACATCTTTTATTCGGCCGTCCCCTCGATGAGCAACAGCTCCTTCCCGATCTATCCGGGCTCGCTCGGGGCGTGGAACGGGACCGGCTTCGGCTGGCGCGACGTGGACGGCGAGAGCTTCGGTCTCGAATGGCGCGCGAATAAGCAGTGGACGCTGCGCGCCGGCTATCAGCACAGCAGCAGCCTTTATGGCTCGCAGTCGGTGACGACCAACATCCTGGCCCCTGCGGTGACCAACCACCATGCGACGGCCGGCTTCAGCTACCAGATCACCAAGAACTCCTCGATCGACTTCTCGACCGTTTACGCGTTCAAGAATTCGGTCAGCGGCCCTGAGGCGGACCCCTACGTGCAGTTCCTCGCCTTCGGCTTCTTTCCGGTGACGGTTCCGCCGCAATATCGCCCGGGCACGACGATCACGAACTTCGCCTATGGCGCCGAATTTTCGATCGGCTACAACTACAAGTTCGACGTCGGCGACAACTCCTTCATCCCGACGCATTTCTGACAGCGCCGCAGGAAGGGAAGCGAAAGAGATTGACCCGGCGCGAGGTTTGCAGGATAGAACGCCGTGCGAGAACCTCGAGCCGGTTTAGCTCAGTCGGTAGAGCAACTGATTTGTAATCAGTAGGTCGCGGGTTCGATTCCTGCAACCGGCACCAAAATCAAGCACTTATCGTCAGTTGGAAAGTCTAGTTGTGGAGTTGGGTAAGAGTTGGGTAAAAAATTGCGAGTTCATTTCCCAACCTTCAACTCGCTCAGTCGGGAGCATGCCGGTCCGATCGGGATCGTGCGACTCCGGGATCGACGCAACGTCTGAAATCAAACCAGCAAGTGACGAATTATCGAGGAGTAAAACCGGTCTATTCCACGTCCACGCGTTTAAGAGTCGGTTTCGCAATTCGGTTGCTCGAGCGATGCGCCGCGCGGGCGTCCTTCAGGTGTGAATGGCTCGTCTCCTAACGCGTCGATCGCCGCCCACCATCCGGCGCTTCTCCGGCAGCACGACCGTTTGGCCGCCTCCATGCTCAAAAAGTTCGGGGTTAAGCTTCATCTGCGCGATCCTCACACAAAGCCCGGATCGATCCTCGCCCTCGGCTCCAGCCACGCCGGGGTCGGCAGCTTCTGCTCCCGCAAAAATTGCAGGTTGAATAGCTTCGAGGCGTAGCGCGCGCCGCCGTCGGCGAGGATTGTCACGATCGTGCGACCCGGTCCGAGCTCGCGCGCGAGCCTGATCGCCCCCGCGACATTGATCCCCGACGAGCCGCCGAGCAGCAGCCCCTCGTCCTGCGCCAGGTCAAAAAGCACGGGCAGCGCCTCCTCGTCCGCGATCTGGCAGGCGAAATCGATCGGCGCGCCGACGAGATTTTCCGTCACGCGGCCCTGGCCGATGCCCTCGGTGATCGAGGTTCCCGAGGCCTTCAGCTCGCCGGTCGTGTAGAAAGAATAGAGCGCCGCGCCCTTGGGGTCGGCGAGGCCTATTCTGACCTTCTCTCTCTTGGCCTTGAGCGCGAGCCCGACGCCCGCGAGCGTGCCGCCGGTGCCGCAGGCGCAGATGAAGCCGTCGACCTCGCCCGAAAGCTCTTCCCAAATCTCGGGCCCCGTGGTCTCGACATGCGCCTGCCGATTCGCCGTGTTGTCGAACTGATTGGCCCAGACCGCGCCTTCCGCATGCTCGCCAGCCAGCCGCTCGGCAAGGCGGCCGGAAAGCTTAACGTAATTGTTGGGATTGGCGTAGGGGACGGCCGGGACCTCGACGAGTTCGGCCCCTTGCAGCCGCAGCATGTCCTTCTTTTCCTGCGACTGCGTGTCGGGGATGACGATCACCGTCTTGAACCCAAGCGCGTTCGCGACCAGCGCGAGGCCGATGCCGGTGTTGCCGGCGGTGCCCTCGACGATTGTTCCGCCGGGTTTGAGCGCCCCGCGGGCGATCGCGTCCTTGACGATGTAAAGCGCCGCGCGGTCCTTCACCGAGCCGCCGGGATTCATGAACTCCGCCTTGCCCAGGATGCGGCAGCCCGTGGCCTTGGAGGCGGCGCGCAATTCGATCAGCGGGGTGTTGCCGATGGCGTCGATGACAGTGGCGGCGATGGTCATTGGCGTTTCAGGCTCCGTGAGAACGAGGCGGGCAAGCGGGATTCCGGCGCGCGGGACGCGCGCCCTCCGCGGAGGGCGGGCGTCCCGCCCGCCAACCACTGACAAGCGGCGGGCCGTCACGCGGCAGGCTCGAAGCGGAAGACGGTCGCGTGCCGCGCGCGCTCTCCGGGCTTTAGCAGACGCATGGAGGGCTTTTCAAAGAGGTCGCCGAAAAAATCGTCGGGATCGCCATGGCCGGTCCAGGGCTCGATGCAGAGATAGGGCGCGGGCGGCAGCGTCCAAAAGCCGATATGCGGGAAATCTTCCATCTCCACGGTGAGCCGGGCGCCCGCGCCATTGTCGAAGGCGAGGCGCCGGCTTTTGCGGTTCAAGAAGACGAGCGCGTCGCGGGCGAACATTTCCGGCTTCAGCGGCAGGATGTTTTCCTGCATGTCGAGCCGGCGCGTCGGCTTCGACAGCAGCCCGCCGGGGCCGATGATCGGGACGTCGCGGCGTTCCGGCGCCTCGAACACAATGCTGTGGGGCGCCATCGAGCCGGCAAGCGGCCAGCGGAAGGCCGGATGCAGGCCGCAGGCGTAGGGCAGGGGCTCGTCGCCGCTGTTCTCGACGACGAGGGCGTTCTCGAGCGCGCCGGGCGAGAGGCGGAATTCGACCGCGAACCGAAATTCGAAAGGGTAGAGGGCCCGGGTATCCTGGTCGGCGATGAGCTCGAGCCGCGCATGATCCGCGCCCTGCACCGCGACCGCAAAGGCTTTGCGCCAGGCGAAGCCGTGCAGCGCTAGCGGGTAGCTCTCGCCCTTGACGCGGACTTTGCCGTCCCGCGTCCAGCCGACGACCGGGAACAGGATCGGCGCGGTTTGGTCCCAAATCTTGGGGTCTTTCGCCCAGATCAGGTCGACGCCCTGGGCGCGCCAGGCGCAAAGCTCGGCGCCGAAGGGGTTTATGGCGGCGCTGTCGCCGGCGTCATTGTGGAGAAGAACCGATTCGCCCATCGCTCACCCCTCGCTGTTGCCGGTTCGCCGCAATAGGCCTCAACCCCGCGGGGAAGCAAGCCGTCGCCGAGAACGGCAGGTCGAAAGCCTCGCAACGCCGGCAAAAACGGTTCGCTTCCCGTTATTGACGTTGCGCGCCGCGGCCTTGAGAGTGGCTTTAACTGATTCTTCAAACCTCCCGCGAGGCCTCTTGCCGATAGCGTCGTCACCCTTCCTCGGCGTCGAGCGCTCCGTCGCCGGCCGGCGCTGGTTCGCGCGGCTCGACGCCGCGGGGGAGGCGCAGGCGCTCGCCATCGCGCAGGCGCACGGGATCGCCGATGTCGTCGCCCGCGTGCTCGCCGGCCGCGGCGTCTCCGCCCCGCAGGCGCTCAGCTTTCTCAACCCGTCGCTGCGCGAGCTTTTGCCGGACCCGTTCGCCCTGCGCGACATGGAGCCTGCCGCCGCGCGCCTCGCTGAGGCGATCCGGCGCGGCGAGACATTCGCGATCTTCGGCGATTACGACGTGGACGGCGCCTGCTCGGCGGCGCTGCTCGCAACCTTCGTCACGCAGGTGGGCGCCCCCGCGCCGCTGATCCACATCCCCGACCGCATCCGCGAGGGCTACGGCCCCAATGTCGAGGCGATCCGCGATCTTTTCGGCCGCGGCGCGCGGCTCATGGTCGCGGTCGACTGCGGCTCCTCGAGCTTTGCGGCGCTCGCCGAGGCGCAGGCGCTTGGCATGGAGACCATCGTCCTGGACCACCACCAGATCGGCGACGAGCTGCCCCCCGGGCTCATCGTCAACCCCAATCGCCAGGACGACCTCTCGGGCGCGGGCGCGCTCTGCGCTGCGGGGGTGACCTTCCTCGCGCTCGTCGCGGTCAATCGCGAGCTGCGCCGGCGTGGGCATTTCACTTTTCAGCTCCCCGAGCCGGATCTGTTGGAGGCGCTCGATCTCGTCTCGCTTGCGACGGTCGCTGACGTCGCGCCGCTCGTCGGGCTCAACCGCGCCTTGGTGACGAAGGGGCTTCAGGTCATGCGCGAGCGGCGGCGGGCGGGCCTCGCGGCCCTCATGGACACCGCCCGTCTGGAGGGTCCGCCACGCCCCTACGACCTCGGCTTTCTGCTCGGCCCGCGCATCAATGCGGGCGGACGCATCGGCGACGCCGGCCTCGGCGCGCGGCTGCTGACGCTCGCGGACCCGATCCAAGCGCGCGAGATCGCGCTGGAGCTCGACCGCCTCAACGGCGAGCGCCGCCGCATGGAGGAGGTCGCATTGGAGGAGGCGGTCGCGGCCGCCCATCGCGAGCTCGACCGCAAGGGCTCGCTGTCCTGCCTGGTGCTGGCTTCCGCCGACTGGCATGCCGGCCTCGTCGGCATCCTCGCCTCCAGGTTAAAGGATAAGTTTAACATTCCATCGTTTGCTATTGCTTTGAAAGATGAAACTGACTCATCTTCAAGTTCATGTTTAAGTGGCGCAACAGCGATAGGCTCGGGGCGCAGCATCGCAGGCGTCGATCTCGGCCGCGTGGTGCGCCGGGCCGTCGCGGAGGGAGCTGCAGTCAAGGGCGGCGGCCATATGATGGCGGCAGGCGTCACCCTGGCGCAAGCGCGCGTGCAGGAATTTGCCGATTTCATGAACGCAGAATTAAAGGAGGCCGTGGCGCTGCGGCGCGACGCCAACGAGCTCGCGATCGACGCGGCGGTGTCCGCGCGGGGCGCGGTCCCGGCTCTCGTCGACGCGATCGAAAAAGCCGGCCCGTACGGGCAGGCCGCCCCGGAGCCGACCTTCGTCTTTCCCAGCCACATCGTCGATTACGCCGGTCCCGTCGGGACGAACCATCTGCGCCTGAGGCTGCGCTCCGACGACGGCGCTGCGCTCGACGCGGTCTGCTTTCGCGCCATGGGGGCCCCCCTCGGCGAGGCGCTCGGGGGCGGACGCGGCGAAAGATTCCACTTTGCGGCGCGGCTGGGCAAAAGCGTCTATCGCGGACAGACAAAGGTTCAGGCGCAGATCGTCGACGTCGCGCCCTCCCGCAGCCCGACATGAGCCTGGCCGCACTTTCGTCGCATTTGCGGAGTGAGCTTTGGTCCCGGCCACGCTCGTGCGCCAGCGACGCTGGGGCGTGGGCGGCTCCGGTCGCGGCAGGGTAACCGGCGTTTAATGAAATTCCTGGAAGCTTCTCGAGTGCGGCGGGGTGTGAAGCCTCTCCAGCCCGAATTCGAGCGGCGCCGGTCGTCAAGAAAACTTGGGACGAAGCGATGCGGTCTGCCGAAAGCATGCGTGTATCGAGATCCATGCGTTCTGAAGGTCCTTGGCTTGGCGTTCCGCTCTCGCGGCTCGCGCTTCTCGCCGCCCTTGGCGCGCTTGCGGGATGCGCCACGCAGCCGGCGCAGCGATCCGCGCGGCATGACGGCGGCGCCTACGACCCCCGGCTGGGCGTCAAATCCAGCCCGCGCCTTTACGCCGAGGGCGAGGAGATTCCGCAGGGCGGCGGCCGCTACCAGGTCGGCAAGCCCTACACGGTCGCCGGCAAGACCTATTATCCGAGCGAGAAGCCTTATGCCGCCACCGGCTCCGCCTCCTGGTACGGCTCCGACTTCCACGGCCGGCTGACGGCCAATGGCGAGGTGTTCGACCGCAACTCGCTGAGCGCGGCGCATCCGACCATGCCGCTGCCGAGCTATGCGCGCGTCACCAATCTCCGCAACGCCCGTTCGATCATCGTGCGCGTCAACGACCGCGGACCCTATCACGGCGGGCGCGTGATGGACGTGTCGCAGCGCGTCGCCGAGGCGCTGGATTTCCACCGCGAGGGCACAACGAAGGTCAAGGTCGAATGGATTGGCCGCGCCGAGCTTGCGGGCTCCGACAGCGCCAAGCTGTTGGCGAGCCTGCGCACCGACGGCTCGCTGGCGCAGCTCGAAGGCTTCGCCGACAAGACGCTGACGGCGCAGTTGGCGTCGCCCGTGGTCACGGCCTACGCCGCGCCCGCCCGGCGCGAAGTTGAGGACGACGCGGTCGCAACGTTGGAGAACGCGCCGCGTCCTGCGGAGACGAAGCGGATGAGCGACGACATGACCGCGCTTGTCTCGGAGGTCGAGGCGGAGGCCAAGGAGGCCCCGCCGGCCAAAGCGGCTCCAGCCGTCGCCACGCCGTTGCCGCCCAGCCGCCCGCTCGATCTCGGCGCGAGGAGCAGCGGCAAGGAGCGCCGCCTCGCGGCCGGCGACAACCGCGGCTGAAAATCCCTCTCACGGGCGACTTGGGGGCCGATCATCGGCCCAAAAACTCCTTGATCCGGGCGGTGAGCCGCTCGCGCACGTCGCGATAGGCGTCGAGAATTTGATCGCGCGAGCCTTGCACGGCGGTGGCGTCGGGCGTCGGCCAATAGATCACCTCGACCGCCATCGTCCGCGTGAACTCCAGCGCCCGGTGATGCGCTTCGGGCGAGAGTGTCACGATCACGTCGAAGTTCGAGTCTTCCAGGTCTTCGAAAGTGTGCGGCTTGTGGCGCGCGAGGTCGACGCCGATCTCTTCCATCGCGGCGATGGCGAAGCCGTCCGGCTCGCCGCGCTTGAGGCCGGCCGAGGCGAAATAGATCTCGCGGCCGAAGTAGTGGCGCGCCAGCGCCTCGGCCATGGGCGAGCGCACCGTGTTCAAAGTGCAGGCGAACAGCACGGATCGCGGACGCTTGTGCGCCGCCATCGTCAGCCCTTCCAATGCAGCGCGGTGACGAGCGTGAACAGGCGGCGCGCCGTGTCGATGTCGGTGTCGATCTTGCCGCAGACGCGCTCAAGCAGAAGCTGCGCGCCCTCATTGTGCAGGCCGCGCCGACCCATGTCGATCGCCTCGATGCGGCTCGGCGCCGCGGTGCGGATCGCGGTGTAGTAGGTCTCGCAGATCATGAAGTAATCTTTCAGAATGCGTCTGAAAGGCGTCAGCGACAATATATGGGTCACGACTTTCTCGCCGCGCTCGTCGCAAATCTTGAAGGCGAGCTTGGCGTCATAGAGCGCGATCTCGAGCTTGTAGGGGCCTCCGTCGTGGCCGATCACGCCGAAATTATTCTCCTCGATAAGATCGTAGATGGCGGTTTCACGCTCATGCTCCTGATCCGGCGAGCCAAGTCCGATCGAATTCTTGTCGAGCGTGACCTCGATCAGGCGGTTTCGCGCAACCTGCCCCAATCCCTTAACCTCCCAACGAATTCAAGCGAATCGACACCGAGCGGGCGTGAGCGTGCAATCCTTCGGCTTCGCCAAGCGTCACCGCCGCCTGCCCGATCGCGCGCAGGGAGGAGGCGTCGCATTTGAGAATCGAGCTGCGCTTCATGAAGTCGAGCACCGAAAGGCCCGAGGAAAAGCGGGCCGAGCGCGCGGTGGGCAGCACGTGGTTGGAGCCGCCGACGTAATCGCCGATCGCCTCCGGCGTGTAGCCGCCGATGAAGATGGCGCCGGCGTTGCTCACCCCGTCCGCGAGCGCCTCGGCGTCCGCGGCGATAATCTCCAGATGCTCGGCGGCGATGCGGTCGGCCAGCGGCAGGGCCTCGCGCAGTGTCTTCGTGACGATGACGGCGCCGTAGTCGCGCCAGGACGCGCCGGCGATCTCCTTGCGCGGCAGGGTCGAAAGCCGCGCTTCGACCGCCTTCTCGACGGCGCTCGCGAGCGAAGCGTCGTCGGTGATGAGGATCGACTGCGCCGAGGCGTCGTGCTCGGCTTGGGCCAAGAGGTCGACGGCGATCCAGTCGGGATTGGCGGTCTTGTCGGCGATGATGAGCACCTCGGACGGCCCCGCGATCATGTCGATGCCGACCTGGCCGAACACGCGGCGCTTGGCCGCGGCGACATAGGCGTTGCCGGGGCCGACGATCTTGGCGACCGGCGCAATCGTCTTCGTGCCATAGGCCAGCGCCGCGACCGCCTGCGCGCCGCCGACGCGATAGACCTCGGCGATGCCGGCGCGCCTCGCGGCGGCGAGCACGAGCGGTTCGACATGGCCGTGAGGCGTCGGCACGACCATGACAATGCGCTTGACGCCGGCGACCTTGGCCGGCGCGACGTTCATGAGCACGGAAGACGGATAGGCCGCCGTGCCGCCAGGGACGTAAAGGCCGACGGAGTCGAGCGGCGTCCAGCGCCAGCCGAGCTCGACGCCCGCTTGGTCGCGAAAGCGCAAATCTTGCGGCAGCTGGCGCTCATGGAAGGCTGTGATGCGCTTAAGCGCGAGATCGAGCGCTTCGAGCTGCTCGGGCGGGCATTTGGCCTCGGCTCTAGCGATTTCCTCGGCGCCGACGGCGATCCCGGTCTTTTCAAGATCGATGCGGTCGAACTTCCTCGACAGCTCGATCAAGGCTTCGTCGCCGCGTGCGACGACATCGGCGATGATCTGACGCACGGCTTCATCGACGTCGGGCGCGGACTCGCGCTTCATGGCGAGCAGGGCGGTGAAGCCCTGCTCGAAATCTCGGGCCGACGCGTCGAGGCGCAGGGTCATGTCCGTCTCCAGTTTCTTTACGCTGGAGCTGTCATGAACTTGAGCCTGGGCCCTCGTCAAGCGCATGCGCGGGGCAAGATGAAACCTTCCAGCGCGGGCCCATGTCGCAAAGCTGCGCCTCGATGCAGTCGATCTCGAGCGAGATCGCGGCCCCGCCCGCAAAATTAAGAAGGAGCCGGCCTCCGGGCGGCTGGCCCGGCTCGAAAGAGATGGTCAGGAGCTCCAGCGCCCCGTCGGGATGGTCGCGCCGCACCCCCTTGAAGCGGACGTTGCGCACGGTCTCGAAATGCACGCCCGCGCGCGCCCGCTCGCAGGCGCCAAGCGTCGCCTCGGCGGCCCAGTCGAAGCGGTCGGCGATCAGCGCGAAGCGCTGCTTGGCCGGCACATAGGCCATGTCGCCGACGCGCAGCAGCGCGTCCTGCAGACAGGCGGAAAGCAGGCGCAAGTCCTCCTCATCGAGCGCATGGAGGCGCAATGATGGCGCAGGTTGCCGCGACGCCATGGTCAAAACTCCTCTTTTATTGGTATTTGGCCGCTGCCTGCCGGCTGCGCAAGACGCCGCCCTTGCACGAAAGGGTTAAGACGAGGCAGGATGAGCCCGCGGCCCGGCGGGAGAGAGGACAATGCATAAGGACGCGAGGTTTTGGGCGCTTTGGGTCGCGATCTGGCTGGGTCTGTATCT
>Ga0187781_10000994_pt1 | contig 21274 bp, 21 predicted proteins | sample 0715_SJ02_MP02_2_FD_132447 | JGI IMG/M metagenome (GOLD analysis project Ga0187781, IMG submission 132447) | Tropical peat soil microbial communities from peatlands in Department of Meta, Colombia - 0715_SJ02_MP02_20_MG | ecosystem: Environmental > Terrestrial > Soil > Wetlands > Peat | place... | reverse complement strand
TGCGATGGAACTATTTCTATGATAACGACGGCAGGCCGATTATCCGCCTTCTTCGGAAACTGACGAAGATTCGCCGCGGCGGAGCGCAGTTCACCGATGGAGAGCATTACTTCTACGATGACTACAACAACTTCAATTCCAAAGGCTTGCTGGCGTTTTCACGGCAGGTTGGCAGCACCTTTAGCCTGATTGTCGTCAACTTTACAGATCAAGATCAGACGACCACGTTTGCCTTCCCGAATGGTGGTAACTACGTCGAGCAAATCGAGGGCACACAAAATCTGGTGAGCGTTGTTGCTGGCGCACAGCAGACGATTTCGGTCCCAAGTAACTACGGATGCATTTGGACCGTGGGCTCCTCCTGATCGCACTGGCTGCTGCGTGTGGCAGCTAGCTGAGAAAAAGAGCCTCGGGGCTTGTTGCCGGTCACTAGGAAAAAATCGCGAGCGGGAGGCCCGCGAAGACGAGGAAGCTCAGGCGGGGTTGGTCCGGTAGAGCCATTCAATCTTCGACGAGGCTGGGGCCAGAGGCGCGGCGTTTACCTCGGTAAGAATTGCGTCCACACGGGGGCGCTGGGGCGAGAGCGAGCAAACGGGGTCCGTAGCTGCCGCATCTCCTGCGAGCAAAAGCGCCTGGCAGCGGCAGCCGCCGAAATCCTGCGCGCGGCGGTCGCAGGTGCGGCAAGGCTCTTGCATCCACTCCTCGCCGCGAAATTTGCGAAATGCACCGGAATCCTCCCAAATCTCGCGCAGCGGCCGCGCTTCCACATTTTCGAATGTCAGGCCCGGGATCACTTTCGCGGCGTGGCAGGGAAGCGCTTCGCCCGCGGGCGTGATGAGCATAATCTTCCGTCCCCAGCCGCCCATGCATGCCTTGGGATATTTCGCGTAATAATCTGGCACAACATATTCGACTCGAATCCGACCGCGCAGTTCTTCCTCTGCCCGTTTCAAAATTTCGAGCGAGCGGTCGAGCTGCCCTCGTGTCGGCAGCAGGGCCTCGCGGTTCGCGAAGGCCCAGCCGTAATACTGCACGTGCGCGAATTCGACGCGCGACGGGGCGATGGCTTTCGTCAGCTCCACCATTTCCTCGAGCCGCTCCAGATTCCGCCGGTGAATTACGAAATTCAGAGTCAGCGCGATGCGCCGCCGCTTCACCCATTCCGCCACACGCAATTTCTGAGCATGCGCTTTCGTCCCCGCAATTTCGTCGGCAATTTCTTCGCGCGCGCCCTGAAAACTCAGTTGCAGATGGTCGAGGCCCGCTTTTACGAGTTCATCGAGACGCTTCTCATCGAGCGGGGTTCCCGACGTGATGAGGCTCGCATAAAGCCCGGCGGAGCGCGCCGCTCGCACCAATCCCACGAGGTCAGGACGCGCCAACGGCTCGCCGCCCGTGAAGTCCACTTGCAAGACGCCAAGCTTGCCCGCCTCACCGAGCACACGCGACCATGCGGACGTCGAAAGCTCGCGTACGCGGCCAGAAAGCTTCAGAGGATTCGAGCAGTACACGCAATGAAGCGGGCATCGGTGGGTAATCTCGGCGACCAGCGCAAGTGGATGTGAAACGGTGCCGTTCATCGAAATTAAATTGAGTCCGTAAGGGCACGGCGTGCCGTGCCCCTACGGCGTAAATTAAAACCGCGATTGAGGGGCGGCGTCATTCAAACTCCAACGCGCGTTCATTTTTCAGCAGGTCGAGATAGCCGAGGATGTCCTTTTCGACGCGTTCCGGCTCGGCCCTCGAATAAATTCGCTGCAAATCGGAAATGATCTGCTGGACGGTGTGCTTGCCATCGCAGCGCTCGACGATCTCGAGGCTCGGCCCATTTAATCGCAGAGCGCGCTCGGGCATGAGCAGCACGCGGGGCTGCTGCGTTTTTTCATTGAGCCGGCAACCGGGAGCGAGACGCGGGCGGCTATTCGGGTCTTGGGTCATTGCGCGCTCTTCGCGGGTCGAAACGCGCCCGGAGGCGGCCAGCCGGGGGCGACGTAAGCAAAGTGGACCGCATCCAGCATGGCCCACAAAATATCGCACTTCGCGCGCAGCGCGCCGAGCGCCAGCTCTTGATCCTCGCGTGCCCGCGCGTGCTTCACGACCCAGGCAAGCGCGAATTCAGCGTCTTCGGGCGCCTGGGTCAGGCGCCCTTGAAAATAATCGAGCCCGCTCGAAAGCCAGGGATAATGTTGCCGCAGCCGGTCCATCCGCAGCGTGATCAGCTTGCGCGAAAAAAGTTCGGTGAGCGATGAGGCCACGGCTTCGAGAAACGTGCGCGAGCGGACCAGCTCCACGTAGGCATCCACGGCATAGCGCGTCGCGGGCAAAATTCCTTCGCCGCCCAACGCCTGCTCGCGCGAAAGTCCGGTTGCCTCGACGAGTCGCAGCCATTTCTCGATCCCGCCGGGGCGCGTGCCGTCTCCGTCATGGTCGAGGATTCGCTTGCGCCAAGCGCGCCGAAAATCCGGGTCATCGCTGCGCGATAAAATGACTGCGTCCTTGATCGGGATGCGGCTTTGATACGCGTAGCGGTTGAGCGCCCAGGCCTGTAGCTGGCCGCGAGTGAGCTTCCCTTCGTGCATCAATTCGTGGAAGGGATGCTTGTGGTGATAGCGCTCCTCGCCGATGGCATGGAGGCGCGCGATGAATTCGGCTTCCGGCAGCAGCACTTTGGATTCGTAATCGCTCACAATTCGAACTCCATTCCATCATAAGCGACTTCCCAGCCCGCGTCGCGCACCGCGCGATTTTCCGCGCTCTCTTCGTCAAGGACCGGATTCGTGTTGTTCAAGTGAATGAGAACGCGCCGGGTTTTTGTGAGGGCCTCCATTTTCTCGAGGAGGCCGTCGGGACCCGAGATTGGCAGATGCCCCATTTGGCGCGCGGTCTTGCCGCCGCCCTGAACCTTGACCAGCTCACCGTCCGACCAGAATGTCCCGTCCAGAAGCGCGAGGTTGCTCTCTTTTACGTGGCGCTTCCATTTTTCTCCACGACTCGAAAGGGACGGCGCCATGAAAAATTGCCTCTCGCCCTGCCGCAGGACCAGCCCAACAACCGCTTCTTCTCGCCGCAACTTCCTTTTGAGGGCGCTGCTCACGTAGTCCGGGAAAGTCCCGCCCAACGGCACCGCCTCACAGAAAAGCTCCATCTTTCCACTTCGTTCGATGGAAAACTGCCGGCCGAGGGGCAGCTCCTCCCACACCACCGGAGGCTTCGACCGCTCGAGCACCCGAAAGAGACTGTTTTCCTTGGTTAGGGCGCGCCGGACAGACGGCGTCGCGAAGATGCGCAACGGGTGGAATTCGCGCAAGTGCAGCAATCCCAGGACGCTGTCCGCATCCGCGCTGGTGAGGATGATGCCGACGATCGGTGTGTTTCGCCCGCCTTGAGCGGGAGCAAGTTCGGCGTCAGCCAGGATCTGCTGCCTTAGATCGGGCGAGGCATTGAGGAGGAGCCACTTACCCGCGGTCGCAGACACCGCAACCTGTGTCTGGCTGCGGGCCCGACCCCTAAAAACACCCCTCCGCAAGCGGCTACAATTGGCGCAGCCGCAGTTCCACTGAGGGAATCCGCCCCCGGCGGCCGAGCCGAGGACCTTGATTCGCATTTACAGGCTAGAGTTCAGCGTTGGCGTAGGAGCTGATTTCGCAGTTGAGGTCGATTTCTTCGTGGCTAGGAGTTGTCCATTCCATGGCTCGTGCACCCCGTTTTTTGCGGATTTAGCGCGCCCGAAAAGAACCCACAAAACACACGGCGTATTCTAGCGCGCAGTTATAGTACCTGCAAGGTATTTTTAAGTCTTTTGTTTTTAATATCCTAGAGACACGCCTGCCTCTCGGAGTTGGGCTTTCTGGAACTCTCCACCCTGGGCACCGCGCACCGGAGGGCCCAATATGCTATCTTTTAAACCGGTTCCCAGAGCATATCCAGGAGGATTTGGATGGCATCCCCGGCCTTGCGCCGCTCCGACCGCGTCTCGCTTACGCTCCTGCTCGAAGCCTCCGGCAGAGACATTCACGGCAAGGAATTCAAGGAGCAGGCCCGCACCATGCTAATCAACCGGTCGGGCGCAGTAATCGTCCTCGACCGCGAGCTCAATTCCGAGCAGCAGATTCATCTGCAGCGGAAGGCTGTGAGCGAAGCGCACCGGCAAAGCAACGTCCGCGTGGTCGGGCAATTCGGGCGTGAAAAGGAAGGCTACCTCTACGGGATCGAGATACAGGATCTCTCAAACGACCTTTGGGGCATTGAATTTCCGCCCATCGCGGACTCGGCCGAAGCCGTGGCGCGGATGCTGCTCGAATGCAGCTACTGCCGGGCCCGCGAGGTCGTTTATCTGAATGAACTTGATTTGCGCGGCTTTGAAACGAATCGCGGCATCGCGCGCCATTGCAAGACATGCGGGGTTCCCAGCATTTGGACGCAGGCGCCGCATGAGGACGAGAAAAAGTTAGCTTCGCGCTCCCGCAGCCGCCGCGGCCACGATGGCAAGGTGGAAGTCCCAGAGGGTGGTGACAAGCGGGAACGCGAGCGCGTGCGGCTGAAGACGCGGCTTACGGCTTGCGTGCGGCAGGCAGGCGCGGACGACGAGCTGGCTGTCTGCGAAGATATTTCTCCGGTCGGAATGTGTTTTCGCAGCAAGCGCCGCTACGATTCGGACAGCGCGATTCACGTGGCCGTCCCTTATGCCCCTGACTCCGCCAATATTTTTCTTCCCGCTCGAGTGATTTATTCGGAGGAAATGCCTAAGGCTGGACTGTTTCGCCACGGCACGGAATACAGCAGGGTAGGTCCCCGGGCGAGGTAGTGCCCAGCCCGATTCTGCTTCCTGAAGAAAATTTAGCTGACGCTGACGGGAGAACGCTCTCGGCTGCGGCGGGCGTGATAGTGCATGGAAATATTCAGGTACACATTTCCACTTGGCGTTTCAAAACACAAAATCGTGGCTTCGGAATCCTGACCGGCGGCTTCGCACTGTGCCTGCGTGAGCACTTCCGGCGGGAAAACCTTGAATTCAAATCCGCGGTCATTGAGCTGCGTCACCGCATTTCCAATCACCATATTCGCAAGCTCGCACACTGTTTCCGTGACGATGGATTCCGTGGCCTCGACTTCGCCGCCCGTCAGGTAGCTCGCAACCTTCACCGCCGCTCCTGGGTCCATATCGAGCACCACCCGGCCTTCCACCTGTCCGCGAAATACCACCGTGGCGGCCTGCCCCTTCTTGCGGTAGCCTTCCTCCTCCATCGTGAGGTCCACGATTTTGGCGGGCGTCTTCATCATCTCCGCCAGCACCGCGTCGAGCGAGCCGATGAATGGTTGGATCAGATCCATCCTCATCGCTATTTCTCCCCTCCGGCGCCCACCGGCGACGTGACGCCGTCGTCATTGAGCACGTAGCGGATGATTTCGTAAAGCGCGTCCGGCTTCACCGGCTTCTGGACAAAGTGGCGCGCGCCCTTCTGCAGGGCGGCAAGAATATTGTCCTGATAGCCGACGGAAGACACCATCACGATGCGCGCTTCGGGATGTTCCTGCACGATGCGCTCGACCGCTTCGATGCCCTCCATTTGCGGCATGGTGATATCCATCAGGACAATATCGGGCTTCGTGCGGGCGTACTCCGTGATGGCCGTGCACCCATCGCCCGCTTCCCCCACCACCTGCCCGCCGAACGATTCGATCATCTTCGCCAGACTCTTTCGCGCGAAGACGGAATCGTCCACGATCAGGTAGCGGACCGCCTGATTGTCATTTTTGCGCGTCAATGCCTCGAACTGTTTCATAACTATCTCCTTCGTGAAGCCCCTTCTTCGGAACCGGCGCCTCCCGTGGGCGCCGCTGTGACCGGCTCGGCCGAGGGCCGCTCCGGCATGCATTTGGATTGCAGAACGCTGGCCATATTAGAAAGCGAAACGACGCGCGAGGCGAATCCCCTTGAGATCGCCGCTTTCGGCATGCTGTCCACCACGCAAGAATCCGGGCTCTGCGCGATGGTCATGCCTCCCGCCGCGTGGATTGCGCCCAGCCCTACTGCTCCGTCTTCGCCCATCCCAGTCATCAAGACAGCCACTGCGCTATTGCCGAACTCCTGAGCAACCGATTGAAACAGCACGTCTACCGAGGGCCTGTGCCCGTTGACGCGCGGCTGGTCCACGAGGACGGCAATATCCCCGTGGGCCATCCTCCGTACCTTCATGTGCCGGTTGCCCGGACAAATCAGCGCGCGGCCGGCAAGCAGCAAATCGCCGGACTGCGCTTCCTTCACTTCAATGGCCGAGGACTCATCGAGCCGCCGTGCGAACATATCGGTGAAGCCCTCCGGCATGTGCTGAACGACCAGCAGGCAGCCGGAAAAGTCCTCGGGAAGCTGGGAGAAGAGATACTGCAAGGCGTTCGGGCCGCCCGTCGAAATACCGATGGCCACCACGCGCGTCGGCCACTGCGGCATGCTCGTGCGCCGGGGGGGCTTGCGCTTCGAAGAGGGCACCGTGATGATCATCTTCGGCGCGCCCGATGCGGCTGCGACCTTTATTTTGATCGCCAGTTCCGCGGCGATTTGTTCTATGTGCCCCGAGGCGGCTTCGCTCGGCTTCGTAACGAAATCGAATGCGCCGAGCGATAGCGCCCGGAGCGTAAGGGAAGCGCTGTGCGTTGTCTGCGTGCTGAACACGATGACCGGCACACGATGCTTGCGAGTGATCTGGCGGAGCATTTCGATGCCGTCCATTCGCGGCATGTCCATATCGAGCGTGACGACGTGTGGACGAAGCTCCTCGATCTTTTTCAGCCCGATCGCGCCGTCCATCGCCGTTCCCACCACTTCAATCGTCGAATCGTGCGCCAGCGTCTGCGGGATGAGCTTTCGCATCAGCGCGGAATCGTCCACCACGAGTACTCGGATTTTTTCGCTCATGCTATGGCCCCCACCGCCGGGATTCTAGATAAATGCGCGACAACCGCCGGAACATTTAGAATCAGCACAACCGTGCCATCCCCAAGAATGGATGCGCCGCTGACGAGTGGTGAATTCACCAGACGGTCTTCCAATGCCTTGATGACCAATTCCTCCTCACCCATCAGGCTTTCTACCGCCAGCCCGAACCTTCGCGTGCCTGCGCCGATCACAATCACGAAAGTGCGCCGCGTGTGTTGGCGCGAGCCTTCTCGCTCGAGACGATTGAGGCGCACCAGCGTCAGCACTTGTTCGCGCAACTGAAAGACTTCGCGGTCATCCACGTGATGAATTTCGTCTTCGTTGATGCGCGTGATTTCCACGACCGATGCGAGCGGCACGGCGTAGAGCTTGCTAGAAACGCGGAAGAGGAGCGCCTGGATGCTGGCGAGCGTGAGAGGCACGAGCAAGCGGAATTTGGTTCCTTTGCCGGGGAAAGTCTCGAGGTCAATTGTCCCCTTCAGTTCCTCGAGCGCCGTTTTGACGACATCGAGCCCGACGCCCCGCCCGGAAATTTCCGTCACCTCATCCGCCGTGCTGAGTCCCGGTTTGAAAATCAGTTGCAGAGCTTCGCCTTCATTCAGCCGCGCGGCCTCTTCCGTTGAGACAAGCCCGTGTTCGATTGCGCGACGCACAATCTTTTCGCGGTCGAGTCCCCGCCCGTCATCGGATACTTCGATGACCACTTGGTCGCCCTCGTGGTACGCGTTCAACCGGATCGTGCCGTGCGCGAGCTTGCCAGCGTCCTGGCGTTCAGCAGCCGATTCGATTCCATGGTCAGCGGCGTTGCGGACCAGGTGAGCCAGCGGTTCGGCGAGCGCATCGAGGATGCTCTTATCGAGGTCCGTGTTCTGCCCGCTGATTTCGAGACGTACATCCTTGTTGCGCTGCCGCGCCACGTCGCGCACGATGCGCGGAAAGCGCCGGAAAAGCTGCTCGACCGGCACCATGCGGATTTTCATCACGGACTTCTGGAGTTCGCCGAGCACGCGCGATTGAAACGCGAGCGCATCGGAGAATTTTCCGCGCAGCGGGTCCTTCGCGAAGCGCTGTTCGAATTCGATTATGGTCCGGTACAGCATGGATTTTCCGATGATGAGCTCGCCCACCAGATTCATCACCGTGTCAATGCGATCGGCGTCCACGCGGAGCGTGTTTTCAGCCGCATGCGAGAGACCCGCCGGCACCGCACCCCCGGTCGAATCTTCCGTCTGGCTTGCCGGCGCAGGGGTTGGTCCGGGCGAACTAACCGCGGAAACCGCGGCGGCTTCGGATTCGAGAAGAATATCGAGCAAGTCGCGCGCCGCAGCTTTCTTTTCCTCCGGCACTTTCTCGACGAAAATTTTCGTGACCACCGACGGGATTTGGCACCGCTTGCGAATCCAATCTGCCGTTTTTTCGCTCGAAATAGCCGCCTCGATCAATCCGGCCTGTTCCAAGGGACCGCCGCTTTCCGGCCGCAGCGCCAGAACTTTGCCGGCGCCATCGAGAGCCTTGCGAACCAATTCGAACGCGGCCGCGGGCAGCAGTGCCTCCGGATCAAGATGCAAGGCAATCTGATAGACTGTCTCGCCGCGGCGGAGAGCCTCGCTGATCATGAGCCGCTCGTATTCCGTCCACTCGTACTTCGCGTCGCGCGCCGTACGTTGCGGTTGCACGGCCGGCTTGTGCAACAAGTGTTGAATGTGCTCGCGCAGGGCAGCGCCGTCGGGCGGCTGCAAGTTGCTTCGGTAAGCGGCCAGCATCTCGTGGAATGTATCGGCTGCTGTAAGAACCACCTCAGGGATCAGCCCGGCGTTTTCCTTGGCCAGTTCTGGCGTCAGAACGTCCTCGAGTTCGTGCGCCAGCTCGCTCAGCCCGCGGTAGCCGCAAGCAGCGGAATCTCCTTTGAGCGTGTGGACAGCCCGGCGCACGCGGCGCAGGCTCTCCTTGTCGCCCGGATGCGCTTCGAGCGCCAGCCCCGCCTCATTCATCGCCTGGAGGAGCTCCTGCGCGCTCTCGAAAAAGAGATCGCGGAGTTCAGCGGCGCGCTCGTCCGGGAAAAAGGTCACTGCGCCCCCTCGATTCGCTGATATACGGTCGCGTTGTTTTGATGAATCATGTGAAATTTCGTCGTCAGGCCGAACAAACTCTCCGCGTGTCCCACGAATAGGTACCCATCAGGATTCAAGCAGCGATTGAACTTCTCGATCAGCCGCTTCTGTTCGGCTTCGTCGAAATAGATCATGACGTTGCGGCATAAAATCACGTCGTTCCTGTGCGGCAAGTATTCCGTCTTCAAATTGTGGAAGTCGAATTGTACGAGCGCCTTCAGCGCCGACTTTACGGCGTACTTATCGCCCACTTTGTCGAAGTACCGCAGCCGGCAGGTGTAATCCACCGTTTCCATTTGCGCTTCGGTGTAGATTCCCTGTTGCGCGGTGAGAAGCGCGGAATAATTGATGTCCGATGCCAGGATTTCCACCTTCCATGGCGGCGGAATCAGCGGCTTTGGCGTGGGCATGTCAAATGGCAGCGGATTACGCAAGTAGTAGTAAGCCAGCGCGTCGCAAACCAAAATCGCCAGCGTGTACGGCTCCTGCCCTGTCGAGCACCCCGCGCTCCAGATGCGGATTGACCAGTCGCGCCGTTCCTGCTTCCGCTTCAGAATCTCTTCGAGCACGACTTTCTGAAAGAGATCGAGCTGTGGCCGGATGCGGAAAAAGCTCGTCTCATTGACAGTCAGATTTTCGAGAAGCGCGCTGAGCTCCTGCTTGCCCTCGCGGGACGTCAGCAACCGGTAGTAACTGTAGAAGGATTCCATCTGGCAGGCCTTCAACCGGCGCTGCAAGCGGTCGCGGAGGAAATGCGTGCGGCGTTCGTCGAAGAACATGCCGCATTCCTGGTAGACCAGGGTCTGCAAGAGCTTCAATTCGGCATCTGTGAGCTGGATCTGCGCTGTCAGTGTGGACATTCGTCCCTCGGCGTCGTCGCTCCCGGGTTCAGCCTAGTAATTCCGTACGGCACTTCCGGCAGGCACGACGGATTCAGCAATTTCGTCCAGGCGGCCCAATTCTCCGCGCTGAAGGACACGGCTCAAGTCGAGCAGGATCACGAGCCGACCGTTCAATTTCCCTACGCCGGTGATGTAATCCAACTCGCCTTCCTGGAAAACGTTGTTCGGCTGCTCGATTTCCGAAGGCGGGATTTTCAGCACTTCCGAGGCGGAATTCACGATTAAGCCGATCCGCCGGTTTTCCATTTCCACCACGACGATACGGTTCCTCTTGTCCGGTTCCGTCGCCTTTTCGCCGAACCGCTTGCGCAAATCCACGACGGGAATAATGCGTCCGCGAAGATTGATGACGCCCTCGATGTAATCGGGTGCGTTGGGCACGGAGGTGATTTCAGGTACCCGAACGATTTCGCGCACCATCGAAATCGGCAGTCCGAAAGTCTCCCGTCCGATCCGCAACCCAACCACCTGAAGTTCTTTGTCCATGGCTGTCTTTTGCGCTCTTACGACCGGACCACTTCGGCGTACTCTTCCGCGTCACGGTGCTCCGGTGCCGGCGCGGGACGCTTTGCTGCATGGCGTCTGCTGTCCGCGCGTGCTTCGTCGAGAACAAAGCGGTCCATCGAATCGAGCAGCAAGCGCGACAGTTTCGACATCTGCTCGGCGGTGGCGGCGAGCTGCGTCGAGCTGGATGTGGACTGTTGGACCAGTTCCCTCATCTTCTCCATCGCGCGCACAACGGCCTGTGCCCCTGACGCTTGCTCCTCGACGGAGGAATTGATTTCCTGCGTGATTTCCGTCAGCCGGTTGGTCGCTTTCGCGATTTGCGATGAGCCGTTCGATTGCTCCATCGTCGCGCCGCCGATTTCCTGGGAGAATTTGTAAACCTCCGATACGACGTCGGAAATCTTGACCAGCGCGACGCTCAGGTCCTTATTCAGCTTCAGCCCTTCCTGGACCATCGTCGTGCTGTTTTCCATGTTCTCGACGGCCTCGCGCGCTTCCTTCTGGATTCCCTGGATCAGCTCGGAAATTTCCTTCGTGGATTGCGTGGATTTTTCCGCCAGCTTGCGGACTTCCTCGGCGACGACCGCGAAGCCCAGTCCGTGTTCGCCTGCGCGCGCGGCTTCAATCGCTGCGTTCAGGGCGAGCAGGTTGGTCTGCTCGGCAAGGTCGTCAATCACCTCGATGATCTTGCCGATGTCGTCGGCACGGCGCCCGAGCACGTCGATAATTTCCGCGGAAGATTGAATCGCGTGGCTCGTGCGGTTCAGGCCTTCCGTGGCCTTCTCCATCGTGATCATGCCCGTTTGCACTTCCTCGCGTGAGCGGTGAGAGATATCCACAAGCAGCTTGGCGGTATCAGCCACGCGCTGGATGGAGGTGACCATCTGATCGATCGAAGCGGAGGTTTCCGAAACGCTCGACGCCTGTACCTGCGTGTTCTTCACCACGTTCTGCACGTTGATGCTCATCTCGTGCATCGTACTGGTCACCTCGTCAATCGCCGACGCGGCCTGCACGCTCACCTTCGCCGATTCATCCGAAGCGCTGGCCATCTGTCCCGCGCCGCTCGCCACCTGCGAAGCGCTGTCGCGCACCTGGCGGACCAGGTCACGCAGTCCCTGCGTCATGCGGCTGAATGCACGCGCCATGGTGTCCTGATGCGACCGAGGCTGGACGCTCACAGACAATTGCCCTTCCGCAATCGAAGCGGAGACAGCGGCCATATCCTTCAAGTGCGTAATCATCTTGTTGAAATTGTCGGCCAGGACTCCCACTTCATCCTGGCGATGGATATCAATGGACTGGTCCAGATCGCCGGAGTCGCCGATGCGGTGTGCCACTTCAATGAGGTGATACAGCGGTTCCTTGATGGTCTTCGCTGTGCGAAATGCGATGAAGACTCCGAGCAGCACGGCTACCAGCGTCCCGATTGTGGTGATTCCGGTGCTCCAAGAAGTCGCGGAAGCTGCCCTGGCGTTCGATTCATCGAGGGCCTTGCGAACGGAATGGTTGGCTTCATCGAGCACGCCGGTGGATTTGTTGGTCCACGATGCCGGATCGTGCTGGAGGTAATAAATCTGCATGTCGGAGACGGTCGCGTCGCCCGCGTCCACTTGATGGCGCTTGGCAATCATTTGTTTGGCAAAATTCTCTGACCAGCTCCTTTCGTTTTCTTCGACCTGCGTCAGTGCGTTCTTGAGAAATCCGTCATTGGCTTTTGCCGCGCCGTCTTTCGCGAGCTGGAGGAGATCGGCGACGCCTTTGTTGGTCTTGTCCTCATCCCGAAGATCGCCGCTCAAGAGATAATTTCCGAGGTAGAGGCGGTTTTCCATCATCTGATAACGGATGGACTCGATCGTTTGCACGTCGGAGAGCGTGGCCGCGGAGGCCGAGCGGGCGCCATATTCGCGCGCCACGGTGAAGAGATTGATGGCGAACAAAATGAGCATGATCGCCAGGATGGCGCCAAAACCCAGATAAAGCTTCTTGCTGATCGTCATGTGCAACGCCTCCACACCCTGCGCGGACGCTGCCCTCAGCCCACCTGAAGGAGCGCTATTGTTTGTCCGTAAATTCGAACTCGATAATTTCCGTCGTTTCTTTAGGCCCCGGTTCGAAACGCCACTTCTTGAGCGCGTCCGCGGCCGCGTTCACCAGCAACGGGCTGCCTCCAACCACTTTCGTCTCGACCACGTGGCCGTCGGCCGCGATCGTCGTCTCGATCTTCACTCGGCCCGTCACGTTCATTTTCCGGGCAAGTGGCGGGTATTCCGGCGTGACATGAGTTCTTACCTTCCGCTTGCTCGTGTCTTGCGAAGCGTCTTGCGCGTTCGACTTCGGGCTTGAAGCCAGCGAACCCCCGGTGAGCAAGACAAGTCCAAGCGTGGCAATTGTCAGATTGCGATTCATCTTGGCCCCCTCCCGGAAAGGAGAAAATTCCGTCTGACGAAATTGCAATGGCAATGCCATGGAGGAAGGCTATTTGGAACTGGCAAGGGATTCGCCAAAAATGCCGACTAAGTCTTTCTTTCAGAATGAGTTCTTACGGCCGCTCGGGTAGAAATTCTTGGCCGACGTACTTTTCAGGCGTCTCAATTGGCGGCCTCGCGTAGCTTTGCCGTCTCACCTTGCGACGTGTGTCAGATTGCCGTTTCAGCAACAGCTCCCGCCGGTTCGCTTGACTCAATTTGAGATGAGACCGTAACGTCTCAATTGGATAGGCGCCACGCGCGCAGGTCCCCTAACCTCCATGCGTGCTGTGAAGAAAACTCGGGGGGTCCCCTCTCGTCTCGACGGCTCCTTCGAGAGCCTACTGGCCCAATTCTCCGCCACCACGCTGGAACTGCATCCCTCTCTTGGAACCTTTGAATTCGCCCAACGATTAACCGCCCGCGCTTCGGAAATGCTCGACGCACGTGCTGGCGTTTTGATCCTTCCACGTGGATCGGAGTGGTCTATCGCAAGTCTGGCTGGTCCGGCCCACCGCTGGGATGCATTCGTTCAACATCGGTTGGCAAGCGCCTTGGCCGAACAAGCGACGGTCCCTACTGTAGATTTCCGCGCGGGCGCCGCCGCCACGCTTCTCGGCCTCGATCTCAGCGAGTCGCTTGGTTGGCGGGAATTGCTTCTCACCCGGCTCATCGGCAGCGAGGGTGAATTGTTGGGCGTGCTATGCCTTGCGGACCTGGGGCACGAGCTTTCAGAAATAGAAAGGCAGCTCCTCGAAGCTCTCGTGGGCCATGCTTCTGTCGCGCTCGAAAATCTGCGCTTGTTCTCTCGTATCGAGCAATCGCGCAAACAATGGGTGGAAGATATTGACGCGATCTCGGACTTCATCGTCGTGCATGACGTGGCGAATCGAGTCTTGCGCGTGAACCGCACCCTGGCCGATTTGTTGAAGCTCCGTCCGATGGAAGCCGTCGGCCGCGACATCGGCAAACTCGAACTCTTTGATTCTCCTTCGCAGCCCGGCCGGTGTCCCTTTTGCAATGACTTGAAAGCGCCGCACGAAGAGTTTGTACATCAGGCGGGCGAGCGCTCTTATCTCGTTTCCGCATCCCGCATCACCAGCGGACACGAAGACGATCTGCGCACAATTCACGTGGTGAAGGATATCACTGACCGCCGCGAAGCCGAGCGCCGCTACCGCCGCGAGCGCGATTTCAACAAGAACATCCTCAATAACACACAGAGCATGATTCTCGTCCTCGATACCGCCGGCCTGGTCAGCTATGCAAATCGCCGTTGCTTCGAAGCCGGCTATCGTGAGGAGGACTTGCTCGGCCATCCCCTCGGCGAAATCATTCCGCCGCCGCGCCGGCCTTTGCTCGCAGAGGCGCTCGAGCGCACACTTCACGGTGTCGCGCTCGACAACCTTGAAATTCCCGTCGTGCGCGGCAATGGCTCCGCCGGGCAATTCTCGGTCAGCTTGAGCCCCATGCGCGACGAGCAGGGCAACATCAACAGCATCGTCGTGGTGATGACGGATGTCACCGACGCCGCGGACCTGCAAGCGAAGTTGATGCACACGGAGAAAATGGCTGCGCTCGGCCAGCTCGTTTCCGGCGTAGCTCATGAAGTAAATAATCCTCTCGCCGCCATTGTCGGATTCGCGGACCTCTTGCTCGAAAGCCCACAGATTCCGGCGCCGGCCAAAGAAGAAGTGCAAGTGATTCTTCAGGAAGCACAGCGGACTCGTGTGATTGTTCAGAATTTGCTGAGCTTTGCCCGTCAGATGCCGGCGCAAAAAGAGCCGGTTCAGGTGAATGCAGTCTTGCGGCAGACGCTCAAGCTGCGCGCTTACGATTTTTCAAATCACGGGGTCGAAGTCGCCGAGCGCTGCGAGGAGGATCTCCCCGTCGTCGTCGGCGACCCGCACCAGCTCCAGCAAGTCTTCCTGAACATTCTTAACAACGCCTACGATGCCGTGAAGGGCACGCGCCGCCGCGCGAAAATCGAAATCGAAACGTCGCAGCGCGATGGCTATCTCGAAATTCTCTTCCGCGATAACGGCCCGGGCATTTCGCACCCCGACCGCATCTTCGATCCTTTCTTCACCACCAAGGAAGTCGGGAAGGGAACCGGCCTCGGTTTGAGCATCTGTTACGGCATCGTGCGCGCGCACCGCGGGGAGATTACCGCACGAAATAACCCTGATGGCATAGGTTGTACGTTCCTCGTTCGGCTGCCAGTGGCCGCGACAGCCGCCGAACTCCTTGCCGCCGAGGCTGCGCAATGAATTTCACGAGCGGCACCGCCACGGCCACGCGCGTTCGCATTCTGCTCATCGAGGATGAGCCTTCCGTCGCCGCTTTCCTGCGCATTGCGCTCGAGCGCCGCGGTTACGAAGTCGTGTCGTCCTCGTCAGCCGCCGAAGGCTTGCAAATGCTCGCTACAGGAGATTTCAGGGGCGTGATCTCCGACTTTCGCACGCCAGGTGGCATCTCCGGCGCTGACGTGCAGGACTGGCTTCGCCGCCACCGTCCCGAGCTCGCATCCCGGATTATTTTCATCACCGGCGATACCGCCAGCCCGGAAACGGCGGTGCTACTCGCGCAAGCCGGTACGCCTTGCGTCGAAAAACCCTTCCGCGTCCACCAGCTGATGGCCGCGGTCGAAAAAACGATAGGGAGACCATGAAGGACGAATCGCGGCTTCGCTTCCTGATTGTAGACGATGAGCAGTCCATCCGCCGGCTTTGCATGACCGTCGGACAGGGGCTGGGATTTATTTGCGCTGAGGCGGAATCGGCGGAAGGCGCCCTTGAATCTGTTGAAACCGCACCTCCCGATATCGTCGTCACCGATTTGAAGCTTCCGAATCTTTCCGGGGCCGACCTCTTGCAAAAAATCAAGGAGCAGTTGCCGCGCGCGGAGGTTGCCATTATGACCGGCCACGGCTCCATCGAATCCGCCGTGGACGCCATGCGCCAGGGCGCCTACGACTACATCGAGAAGCCGTTCCGCGTCGAACGCTTGCGTCAGCTCCTGCAACGCATGGCCGATAAAGTCCGCCTCGTCGCCGAAAATCAATTCCTGCGCGAGCGCGTCAATACCGATGTCCAGCTCGACGGCATCACCGGCACTTCCGCGAAAATTCAGGATGTGATGCGCATGGTCTCGCGGTTGAAAGATACACGCACGCCCGTGCTGATCTCCGGCGAAAGCGGCACAGGCAAGGAACTCGTCGCGCGGGCAATTCATTTTCGCGGCCCGCTCGCGCACATGCCTTTCATTGCCGTGGACTGCGGCGCGCTCGTTCCCACGCTGATGGAAAGCGAGCTATTCGGCCACGAGAAAGGCGCTTTCACCGGCGCGCTTAAGGCCAAGCGAGGTCTCTTCCACGCCGCCAACAACGGAACAATTTTTCTTGATGAAATCGGCGAGCTGCCCCTCGAGATGCAGGCGAAATTGCTCCGTGTTCTTCAGGAAAAAGAAGTGCGTCCGGTCGGTAGTAACGATAAAGATCCCGTGGACGTACGCGTGATCGCCGCGACGAATCGCGACCTCGAAGCTTCCTATCGCGCCGGGACCTTCCGTAAGGATCTTTATTTCCGGCTGAATGTCGTCACGCTCCATCTCCCGAGCTTGCGCGAGCGCCGCTCCGATATTCCCCTGTTGACCCACTCCTTCCTCGACCGCTATGCCCCAGGCGAAAATATTCAGGTTACCCCGGCCGCGATGAAAAGCTTCTTGCAGTATGATTGGCCTGGCAACGTACGCGAGCTCGAAAACTGCATTGCCCGCGCCATCGCGCTCGGCGACCACCGCACAATAGATCAGCGCGATTTGCCGGCGAGCATCAGCGGCGTGGATGCCGCGGACCCGCCAACCGCCGATACCACCTCTCTTTCCACCACTGCGCTTGCCGACCTCGAGCGTATGACCATTCTTCGCGTCTTCGAGCAGGCTGGGGGCGACAAAGCTCTTGCCGGAAAAATGCTGGGCATTAGTCGCGCCACTCTCTATCGCAAGTTAAAGCGCTATCAAATTACGAAAGGTCCCGCCGAAAAGCATCTCGTCGAAACTGCCTGAAATTCAAATTGAGATTTGCAAGCCCCATCTCGCGGTCCTCTATGGTTCACCCGAGGCCTACCCTCGACTGAGACGATTCTGTGTCACTCTGAGACGCCCACGAGATTCCGTGCCTCTTCCCACCTGCTTATCCTTTTGCTCCTGAAGACCTTAGGAACTCCGGACGGAGCTTAGCTTTGGCTGCGCTCGTGCAATCCCATACGCGTCGGATCTTGTGTATTCGTCTATCCGCTTTCTGCGCTGCTCGCTTTTCCACGGCATGATACAGCGGCAGCCATGCGAGACGGCGATAGGATCGGGGGCCTTCGTGACGCGTGAAGCAGGAGTTGCATCGCTTTCAGTGGAAGAGACGTGCGTCGTAAAGTTAGCTCATCTTTTTCCGAGCGCCTCGCCCGTTCGTATTCCCGTGCGTGTAATTTCGCACGGCGACGGGGAGCGCCTGCTGCAAGAGCAGACTGTCATCGAGTTCGGTACTGCTCACGAAATTCTCTTTTCCTCCACGCTCCCGCTCGAATTTGAAGATTGCGTTCGCGTAGTCAATTCCGATGGCTCGCTTGACGCCCGCGCGACCGTTGTCGCCGTCCGGTATCACGACGGCCGCAAGGCGGTCGCCGCGCGCTTTCTCGCCGAAGTCGGCAACTGGATCATAAAGCCATGACACCAAAAACACCCGTTACGACGATGAAGCCTCCAGCCGGGGCCAAGAAATCCGGCGCGCCCGCCGGCTCCGATTTTTCTGAGCAGTGGGCCGAAGCGCGGCTCGCCTATCCGCTCTATGGGGCGCTCGCGATCCAGTTCAACATCGCTCCGCTTCCGCATCCGGCTGGCGAATTGCCGCCCGCGCGGCCGACGCGAGAGGTTTTCGATAGCGATCTGCAATTTCTCGCCGAGATTGATGACAAAGTCCGCGCCTACCAGGTCCGCCAACTGCCTTCGGAAGTTCTGAACGCCAGCGAGCCATCGCTCCGAGCCTTCATTCAGCGGCAATTGCGCAAGCCGGACAAGACTACCGTTGACCGCGACAAGATTGACTTGCTCCTCGTCCAGTACTTTGCTCTTTGCGCGCCTGTCGAGTTATATCGCGAGGAAATCAAGCTCGAAGACGTCGCACGCGTCCTCCAGCCCGTCCTCACCGAAGCTGATGCCACCCCTCTCGAATGGTGCCAGCCGCTCGATGAAATTCTCGAGAAACTCGACCATTGCCACAGCTTGCGCGACATGATGGAGCACGGACTCCTCGAGCAAGGCCGCCTGGTGAAGGAATCCGCCGGCTGCATGTTCTATGACCCGGCTGCGCTCGTGGCCTTCTGTCGCTTCAATTTCTCCCTGCGCCGCGCATTCATTCGCATGCTCCACGCCGATTGGACCGCGGTGCAGCAGGCCGCCGAAGCGCTCGATACTCGCGGCGTGAAATCCGTGGACTGCCGGCGCGCTGGATTTTCTGCAGCGGAAACGACTGCCTCGCTTCGCACCTGGTGCGAAAACTGGCGGCAGCCATTCCATAAGGACTACACGGAAAGCTCCGTCACGCACGCATTCGAGCAGCTAGTGGCCCTGCGCGCTGATCTCGAAGAAGCCCTTAACGGAGGCCATCCGCGCGCCGCAGCCCCCGCCGCTGCTTCGCCTGCGCCGAAATCGAAAGCTCCCTCTGCTGAATCGGCCAAGACTCCCGCTCCTATCGCTCCACCGCCCGCCGCTGTTCAGGTGAAACCTCCGGCTCCGCCTTCGCCGAAAAATGGAGAAACCCGCAAGCCCACCGGCTCAGTGACTCCACCGGCGGCTCCCGAACAGCCTCCGGTCATCAAGGCTGCGAAGCCGGAGGCAAGCGGTCCCGCATCTCCTACAGCCGCAGCAGAAGCCGAAAAGGTTCTCGAAGCCATCTGGGAACAATTGATCGCTGCGCCTCCCTCGCGCGGCCGATCCATGTCCACCGTCGTCTTGCAGGACACGAAGGTCCTCTTGTCTTCGTGGGAAGTGGCCGCGTTCGTCGCAGAGGGCGACCAGGAAGCCGAAGATTTGCGCCGAGCCGTTGTGGCTCGTGCTTTGCTGGCAGTCGCCGGTGACCAACGCAAACGTTCCGGCGATGATGCCGCGCTTGCCGCGGCCATCGCCCACGCTCGCACCGAAGTTTCCTATTTCCAGGGCCGCGTCGAGGCAGCTAAGCGCGCCAAGAATACCGAAGCCGCCGTGAATCTCGGAATCAGCACGAAGCGGCTACTCTCAAATATCGAAGAAGCCGAAAAACTCCAGCCCTAAGGCGGGGAGATGAGCAGTCATCCCTGGAAACAGCTCAGTGTCCTGATTATTTCCGACGACACGGAATTCGCCCGCACCGTCGCGGCGCGCTGGCAGGCTGAACGCCACGTCCCGGAGATTACGCTCGTCACGAGCGACGTCTGGCATCCCGCGAGCGCCGCGAAATATGAGCTCGTGATTCTCGGGCCTGTCCGCGCGGGTATGTCTTCAGCAATTCTTACTTCTCTCGACGCGTTTCCGGCGACAGCGGTCGTATACATCAACGACGATGCGAAGCAGACCTCCGCATTACTCGCAGAGCATCCTCATCTCCTTATTGTGTCGCGTCACGATGGCTGGACTGGCACGCTGATTCTCATCTCGAATGAAGCTCTTCGTCGTGTCGAAGCCGTCAGCCGCGCGCAGCGTGCCGAACGCCTGGCCTTTGACTCGCAAAATTACGGGACTCTCGGCCGCTACATGCTCGAGATGCGCCCGGGCGTCTATAACGCGCTCACTTCCATTCTCGGCAATGCCGACCTCCTCCTACTCGAGCCCGGCCAAATGTCCGCCGAGTGTCGCGAGCAAGTCCGGACGATTCACACTATGGCGCTCCGGCTCAACGAAATCATGCAGCGATTCTCATCGCTCGCCGCAGAGATGCGCGCCGGTGAGAAAGATTCTCAAGGTGAGACGGAACCGCTGTCTCAGGGGTTGGTGACACGCTGAGGCTGGACGTCGCAACCAGCCGTAAGCGACGCATGACAAAGAGGTTTGCATTGTAGTCGCAGGTCGCGAATCCGCAGCCAGAGGTGGCTGCGCAGTTGCATTTATTTCTGCGGATTTTTCCGGGGAGGTGGGTGGTGATCAAGAAAGTGCTGATTGTGGATGATTCGCAAGCGGAAGTTCGTCTGATCCAGTCGTTCCTCCAGCAGGGCGGCTTTCACTCCGTGGGCATTTCCGACCCCACGAAAATCGAGGAGACCATCGAGGAGGAGCGGCCCAACGTCATTCTGCTCGATGTAGTGATGCCGCAACGCAACGGTTTTCAGGCCTGTCGCGAGCTGAAGAGCCAGGACTCGTACTCAAAGATTCCGGTAATCCTGGTTACCTCCCGCGCTACGCCGAGCGACCGTTACTGGGGCGAGCAGCAGGGCGCGAATGGCTATGTCGCCAAGCCGTTCACTCCCGAAGAGCTGCTCGACGCGGTGAAGAGGTTTGCTTGATGCCGAATGAGGCGGAAAACGCGGGGTATGCCGCCGAGCTTGAGGGCGGCGCGTTTCTCGAAAGCGAATCGCCCGCCGAGGAGCGCCTGCCCGAGCGGCAGTACTGCGTTTTTCGCGCCGGCCGCGAGCGCTTTTGCCTCTCGGTGCTCGAAGTCGAGGAAGTTGTGGACTGGCCGATCGTGACGCGCGTCCCTCTGGCGCCCGCATTCCTGATGGGTGTCTTCAATCTCCGCGGCACGATCGTCCCACTGGTGGACATCGCTTTCACGGAGGGCCGCCGACCCGGGCTGCTGCCAAAGCACGTGGTCGTCGCCGCCATCGCAGGCGATGCGCACCACGAAGTGTTGCGCCTTGGAATTGCCGCCGATGAGGTCATCGGCACGTACTCCGCGACGGAGGAGGCGCTACTCGATCAGGCGCCAAATGATGTGCCTCACTGCCGCGGCATGCTGCGGCACGACGACCGCCTCGCGCTCGTCGTGGACCTGCGGCGACTGACCGATGTGTTTCCGGTGCCGGTGATTTAAGGCAGCGCCGGCGAATTTTCGTCCTCGGGCGTTTGGGAGGAAAAGACCTCTAGGCCTCCGCCTTTGCGCGGAAAAGTTCTTGGGAGGAAGTCATGAAAGCTCGTTTGAGTTCCACCATCTGGTTGTTGGTTTTCTGGGTGGGCGCGACGGTCGGCGGAGGCATTGCTCTCGCGTACTACGCCGGCGCCCATTCCTCGGGCCCGGCTGCCGAAGCCTCATCCATTCCCGGAGGCGCCACTGGCGCGCTTTTCGGCGCGGGCGTGCTGGCGCTTGTCGGCGCACTCTCCATCGTCTTCGTG
>Ga0187781_10000993_pt1 | contig 21292 bp, 20 predicted proteins | sample 0715_SJ02_MP02_2_FD_132447 | JGI IMG/M metagenome (GOLD analysis project Ga0187781, IMG submission 132447) | Tropical peat soil microbial communities from peatlands in Department of Meta, Colombia - 0715_SJ02_MP02_20_MG | ecosystem: Environmental > Terrestrial > Soil > Wetlands > Peat | place... | reverse complement strand
TGCCACGTGCCGCGGGTGCTTGCCGAGGAACTTGAGGCGAAACGCCACCGGATCCTCGCCCGCCGCCTGCGCGAGCTCATCGATGATCACTTCCTTTGAATACGCGGTGTGCGTGTTCTCGACCGAGCGCCACCAGAGCACCGGCACCCCGACCTTCGGCTGCGTCCAGCTGACGTGCACGTGGTCGAGGTCGTACTCCTCGCCGGCGTGGCCGCCGACCGCGGTGGGATCGAGGCCATTCTTCATCATCATCGCCTCGAACGGCGTTCCGGCCATGATCGACTGGCCGACGATGCGCTGGCGCCAGGCGACCCTGCCGTCCTTGTCGATGCCGGCCTCGACGCGGTGATAGTTGAGCGGCCGGTAGCGGCCGCCGGTGATGTCGTCCTCACGCGTCCAGATGAGCCGCACCGGGTACTTGCCCCCAGTCGCCTTGGCGATCGATACCACCTCGGACGTGAAATCCGAATCGGGCGTCGCCCGGCGGCCGAACGTGCCGCCGGCGGCGAGCGTGTAGATGACCACCTGCTCGGGCTTCAGGCCCGTGATCGCAGCCGCGGTCCCCTGATCGAGCGTCTGGAACTGACAGCCCGACCAGATCTCGCACTTGTCAGCACCCAGGGAGCAAACCGCGGTGAGCGGCTCCATGGTCGCGTGCGCGAGATACGGGAACTCGAACTCGCCGTCGATACGGTGCACGGCGTGCTTCAGCGCCTTCTCGGCATCGCCCGCCTCGGCGGCGATGACCGCCTCCTTGCCGCGCGCCAGAGCCCGGAATTCCTTCATGAGCTGCGCGGTGCCGCGCTTCTCCGCGGCGGACTCGTCCCAGGTGACACTCAGTGCCTCGCGCCCTTTCTTTGCCGACCACAGGTCGCGCGCGACCACGGCGACGCCGCGGGGAATCTCGACCACGTCGACCACGCCGGCGACCGCTTTGGCCCTGGCGGCGTCGAAGGATTTCACCTTGGCGCCGAAGCGCGGCGGCCGCGCGACCACCGCCGTCATCATCCCGGGCAGCCGCACATCGATCGCGTACTGCTGCGTGCCGGTGGACTTGGCGCGCGCATCCAGCCGCGGCAACTTCTCGCGGCCGATGAGCTTGAAGCTGGCGGGATCCTTGAGAGTGACCTTCGCAGGCACCGGCTGCTTCGCCGCGCTGCCGGCCAGCTCGCCGAAACTCGCCTTGTGGCCCGAGGCTCCGTGCGCGACGACTCCTTCGCTCACCGTCACCTCCGCCGCCGGCACTCCCCATTGTTGCGCGGCCGCGGCCACCAGCATCGCGCGCGCAGTGGCGCCCGCCTGGCGCAGCTGCTCCCAGGAGTTGGCGATGGCGGTCGAGCCGCCGGTGAGCTGGATCTTCCCGCCCATCGCCAGGTTCCCGTACTCGGGAACTCTGGCAGGCGCACTCTCGACGCGCATCTGCTCCCAGGAGGCGTCGAGCTCCTCCGCCACGATGGCCGGGAGCCCGGTCCACACACCCTGGCCGGCTTCGAGGTGCTTCGAGATCACGGTGACCGTGTTATCGGGCGCGATGCGCACGAACGGCATCTCGAGCGGCGCCGCGGGAGCGGCCGTGCCGGCGCCCGGTCCGGCGGAGCTGCAGCCCGGCAGCAGGACGCCGAGTGTCAGACCGGAGCCGGCGAGCGTCGTGAGCTCGAGGAACTGGCGGCGGGTCAGGGACGATGCCGCGACACGGCGGGCTTCTTTGAGATAGCGCGCGTACATGGCTCAACTCCCCGCAGGCTTCGGCGCGCCGAGCCTTGCCGCTGCCTCGTGAATGGCGGCGCGAATGCGTACATAGGTCGCGCAGCGGCAGATGTTGCCCGACATGGCGGCGTCGATGTCGGCATCGCTCGGCTGCGGATTTGAGCCGAGCAGCGCCGCGGCCGACATGATCTGCCCGCTCTGGCAGTAGCCGCATTGCGGCACGTCGAGCGCGATCCAGGCCTGCTGCACGGCCTTGCCGGCGGGCGTCGTCAGGCCCTCGATGGTCGTGATGCTTTTGCCGGCCACCGCCCCCACCGGCGTGACGCACGAGCGCGTCGGCTGGCCGTCGATGTGCACGGTGCAGGCGCCGCACAGCGCCATGCCGCAGGCGAACTTGGTGCCGGCGAGCTGCAGGTGATCGCGGATCGCCCAGAGGAGCGGCATGTCGGGATCGACATCGAGCTCGCGGCTCTCGCCGTTCACGGTCAACTTCATCGACATGGCAACCCCTCCCCGGCAGCAACCCTGATCTAATGCGCGGCGGGCCATGGCCCACCATCCCCCGTTCGAGAGATTAACCGACTTTAATCATTCGCCCACCGATGGAGAACCACCCCGGGACTAAGGTGGCTGTATGTGCGCCCGGCTGCCTCTTCTGGGACGGATGGCCGTGGGTCGACGGCTTGGCTGGCGTCCGCTCGCCGCTCTGCTCGGCTGCAGCGCGCTCCTCGCGACGGCCTGCAGCTTAGGGCCGCGCTACCACAGGCCCGACACCGCGCCTCCCGATCACTGGGTCACGGCGAGCGATCCGGCGACGCCCGAGTGGCCCTCCGCCGACTGGTGGCGCGGCTTCAACTCGGCCGAGCTCGATGCCTTCATCACCCAGGCTGAGAGCGCCAACGACGATCTGAAAGCGGCGATCGCTCGCGTCGAGCAGGCCGATGCCCAGCGGCGCGTCGCGCTCGCGCCGCTCCTGCCCAGCCTCAATGCGAGCGCCACCGCGACCCGCGCGCGCGCTCCCATACCGGGCAGCACGTCCTACCTGACAGGTAACGACTTCAACCCGCTGCTCACGGCGAGCTACCAGCTCGACTTCTGGGGCAGGAGCCGCGCCGGCTACGTGGCCGCGGCCGCCACCGAACGCGCCAGCCGCTTCGATCGGACCACGATAGAGCTCACCGTGCTCGCCGGCGTCGCCAGCACCTACTTCCAGGCGCTCGAGCTGCGCGATCGCCTGGGGGTGGCGGAGAAGAACCTCGCCAACGCGCAGGAGGCGCTGCGCGGACTCACGCTCGAGCAGCGTGCCGGCATCTCCACCGCCCTCGATGTGGCGCAGCAGCAAACGGTCGTCGACACCGTGAACGCCTCGATCCCGCCGCTGAAGCAGCAGCTCCGGCAGAGCGAGGACGCGCTCGCCATCCTGGTCGGCAGCACGCCCGAGGCGGTCAACCTGACGCGCGGCACGCTCGATGAGCTCGGCCAGCCCGCGGTGCGGCCCGGGTTGCCGTCGGAGCTGCTCACGCGCCGGCCCGACGTCGCCTCGGCGGAGGCACAGCTGATCGCTGCCAATGCCAACATCGCCGCCGCGCGCGCCGCGTTCCTTCCCAGCATCTCGCTCACCGCTGGCGGCGGCTACGAGAGCCCGGCGCTCGCCAGTCTCCTCACTCCCGCGAATCGCGTCTGGTCGCTCGCCGGCAGCCTCGCGCAGCCGATCTTCCAGGGCGGGGCGCTGGTCGGTCAGTACCGCTTGAGCGAGGCCCGCTACCGCGAGCTGCTCGCCGACTACCACAAGGCGGTGATCGCGGCGCTCGCCAACGTCGAGGACGCGCTGATTGCCGTGCAGCAGACCTCCGACCAGGTCGCACGCCAGCAGGAAGCGACCGAGCAGGCGCGGCGCGCGTACCGCTTTGCCCAGATGCAGATGCACGCCGGCACCATCAACGTGCTCACGCTGCTCAACACGGAGACCACCTTGTTTACTGCCGAAGATCAATTGGCGCAGGCCAAGTACGCCCATCTCAGCGCCCTGGTGTCGCTCTACCAGGCACTCGGTGGCGGCTGGCAGGAGCGTGCGCCGGTATGAACCGCCGCCTGAACAGCCGCCTGCTGCGCGAGCCACGCTGGCTCGCCGCCGCGGCGGCGCTCATCGTGATCGCACTTCTTGCCTGGCACTGGATCGGCGCGTGGCTCAGGCCCGCGCGGGTGGCGAAGCCCACCCCGGTCGCGGTGGATGTGGCGACGGTCGAGCGCGCCGACGTGCCGGTGTACCAGGAGGGGCTCGGCACGGTGCAGGCCTTCTACACCGTCACCATCACCGCGCGCGTCGACGGTCAGATAGAGAAGGTGGCGTTCAAGGAAGGGCAGCACGTAAAGCAGGGCGACCTGCTGGTGCAGATCGACCCACGCCCCTACCAGGCCGCGCTCGGCGTTGCCCTCGCGACCCGCGCCAAGGATGAGGCATCGCTCGCCAATGCGCGCCTCGACATGGAACGCTACGAGCAGCTCGCACCCGAGGATCTCGCGAGCAAGCAGACCGTCGACACGCAGCGCGCGCTCATCACGCAGCTGACCGCGCAGGTCAAGGGCGATGCGGCGGCGGCCGACAACGCCCGTACGCAGCTCGAGTACACCACCATCAGGTCGCCGATCGACGGCCGCACCGGCGTCCGTCTGGTGGATCCCGGCAACATCGTCCACGCCACCGACACCGGCGGCATGGTGGTCGTGACGCAGCTCGAGCCGATCGCCGTGATGACGAGCCTGCCGGAAGAGAGCTTCGAGGAGCTGAGCGCGGCGCTCAAGCGCGGCCCGGTGAGCGCCACCGCGCTCTCGCGCGATGACAAAGACGTGCTCGATACCGGCACGGTCGAGCTCATCGACAACCAGATCGATCAGTCGACGGGCACGATCCGCGTCAAGTCGATCATGCCGAACCCGCAGCAGCGGCTCTGGCCAGGGCAGTTCGTCAACGTGCGGCTGCTGACTAAGACCCGTCAACAGGCGCTGACCATCCCCGCGGCGGCGCTCGAGCGCGGGCCCGAAGGCACCTTCACCTATGTCCTGCAGTCCGACTCCACGGTCGCCGCGACGCCGATCGCGGTGGGCGAGCAGACCGGCGATATCGTGGTGGTCGAGAGCGGCGTCAGCGCCGGGCAGCAGGTGGTGACCAGCAATCAGTACCGGCTGCAGCCCGGCACCCTGGTGCGGGCGAACGGGCCGGAGGCCGCACGGGCCCAGCCCGCGCGCGTTGCGAGGCCCGCGTCGTGAACATTTCCCGGCCCTTCATCGAGCGCCCGGTCGCCACGACGCTGTTGATGGCGGGCCTCGCGCTCATAGGCCTCGCCGCCTTTCCCTTCCTGCCGGTGGCGCCGCTGCCGCAGGTCGACTTCCCGACCATCCTGGTGAGCGCGCAGTTGCCGGGAGCGAGCCCGGAGATCGTGGCCTCCTCGGTCGCGCAGCCGCTCGAGACGCAGTTCGCGCAGATTCCCGGTGTGGCGCAGATGACCTCGAGCAGCGTGCTGGGAGGCACGCAGATCACGCTGCAGTTCGAGCTCGACCGCAACATCGATGCGGCGGCGGGCGACGTCCAGGCGGCGATCAACGCCGCGGGTGGCCAGCTGCCGAAGAACCTGCCCTCGCCCCCCTCCTACCGCAAGTACAACCCGGCCGACTACTCGATCATCATCTTCGCGGTGCACTCGGACGTCCTGCCGATAACCGAGGTCGACAATTACGCCGAGACGGTGATCGCCCAGCAGCTCTCGCAGCTGCCGGGGATCGGCAACGTAGGCGTCGGCGGCCAGCAGAAGCCCGCGGTGCGCATCCAGGTCGACCCGGTGAAGCTCGCCGCAGTGGGCCTGCAGCTGGAGGACGTCGCCAATCTCATCACCACGGCGACCGTCGATTCCCCCCAGGGCGCGATCACCGGCGCCAGGCACAACTTCACCATCTACGACAACGACCAGCTGCTCACCGCCGCGCCCTGGAACGACGTCATCGTCGCCTACAAGAACGGCGCGCCGATCCGCGTCCGCGACATAGGGCGAGCCATCGACGGCCCGGAGAACAGCCAGTCGGTTGCCTTCCAGAACGGCCGGATGGGGGTGCTGCTGTTCATCCGCAAGCTGCCTGGCAGCAACGTGATCGACGACGTGCAGGAAGTGAAGGCCGCTCTGCCGCACATCATGACCTCGCTCCCCCCGTCGCTGAAGCTCGACCAGGTGATCGACCGCACCGTGACCATCCAGGCGTCGGTGCGCGACGTGGAGCTGACCCTGCTGCTGGCGATCTGCCTGGTGGTGATGGTGATCTTCCTGTTCCTGAGGAACTTCTGGGCCACGGCGATTCCGGGCCTGACGGTGCCGCTGGCGCTGTTCGGCACCGCGGCGCTCATGTACGTCGTCGGCTACAGCCTCGACAACCTGTCGCTGATGGCCCTCACCATCGCGGTGGGCTTCGTGGTCGACGACGCCATCGTCATGCTCGAGAACATCTACCGGCACATCGAGGCGGGGATGGCGCCCCTCGATGCGGCCATCAAGGGCGCGGGCGAGATCGGCTTCACGATCCTCTCCATCAGCATCTCGCTGGTGGCGGTGTTCATCCCGCTGCTGCTGATGAGCGGGCTCGTCGGCCGGCTGTTCCACGAGTTCGCAGTCACCGTGACCATGACGATCGCGGTCTCGGCGATCGTCGCGCTCACCCTCTCGCCCATGATGGGGGCCCTGTTCCTGCGCGATGAGCGGCAGGTCAGCCACGGGCGCGCGTACCTGGCGCTCGAGCGCGGCTTCCAGTGGCTGATCGATCACTACGCGCGCGGGCTCGACTTCGTGCTGCGCCACCAGCGCAAAACGCTGATCACCTTCCTCGCCACGGTGGCCACCGCCGTGCTGCTCTACGTCGTGGTCCCCAAGGGCTTCTTCCCGCAGCAGGACACCGGGGTCCTGCAGGGAGTCACCGATGCACCGCAGGACGTGTCCTTCGATGAGATGGTGACCACGGAGCGTCAGCTCATGAAGGTCATCGGCGACGATCCTGCGGTCGCGGGTTGGGCCTCCTTCGTCGGTGGCCAGGGCCCGCTCAATAACGGCTACGTGTTCCTGGGCTTGAAGCCCCGCGATGAGCGCGATGCGAGCGCGGACCAGCTGGTCACGCGGCTGCGCCGCAAGATCGCCGCGGTGCCCGGCGGCACGGTGTTCCTGCAGGCCGCGCAGGACCTGAACGTCGGCGGGCGCCCTTCACGCACCCAGTACCAGTACACGCTGCAGGACGCCAATATCGAGGAGCTGAACCGGTGGGCGCCGCGCCTGCTCGCAGAGCTGAAGAAGCTGCCGCAGCTCACCGACGTCGCCTCCGATCAGCAATCGTCCAGCACCAAGCTGTCGCTGGTCATCGATCGCGATCAGGCGGCGCGCTTCGGCATCCAGCCGGCGCTCATCGACAACACGCTCGATGACGCCTTCGGCCAGCGCCAGGTGACCCAGTACTTCACCCAGCTCGCGAGCTACCACGTGGTGCTCGAGGTGTTGCCGTCGCTCCTCGGCCAGCCCGGCACACTCAATAAAATCTATATCAAGTCACCCACCACCGGGCAGCAGGTGCCGTTGTCCGCGTTCACCAGATTCGACACCGGTCATACCAGCTACCTGTCGATCAATCACCAGGCGCAGTTCCCGGCAGTGACGCTGTCCTTCAACCTCGCCCCCGGGGCCGCGCTCGGCGATGCGGTCAAGGCGATCCAGAAGACCACCGCCTCGATTCACATGCCGGCGGCGATCTCCGGCACCTTCCAGGGCACGGCCCAGGCGTTCCAGACGTCGTTGAAGACCATGCCGCTGCTGATCCTGGCGGCGCTGCTGGTCGTCTACATCATCCTGGGGGTGCTCTACGAGAGCTACATCCACCCGCTCACCATTCTCTCGACGCTCCCCTCGGCGGGCGTCGGGGCGCTGCTGATGCTGATGCTGTTCCACTTCGACCTGTCGGTCGTGGGCATCATCGGCATCCTGCTCCTGATCGGCATCGTCAAGAAGAACGGCATCATGATGGTCGACTTCGCGTTGCACGCCGAGCGCAACGAGGGCCTCGAGCCGCAGGCGGCGATCCGCAAGGCCTGTCTGCTGCGCTTCCGCCCGATCATGATGACGACCATGGCCGCCATCCTCGGCGCGCTGCCCTTGATGCTCGGACGCGGCACGGGCTCGGAGCTGCGCCAGCCGCTCGGCTATACAATGGTCGGCGGCCTGGTGTTGAGTCAGATGCTGACGCTGTTCACGACGCCCGTGGTGTATCTCTACCTCGACCGCCTCTCGGTGCGCTGGGCGCGCAAGCATCCGCACCGCGGCAGCGCCGGCGAGCCGGTGCCGGCTGCAGACGGCGCGGCAGGCTGAGTCGTGAAGATCCTGCTGGTCGAGGACAACGAGCGGGTGGCGCAATTCGTCACCAAGGGCCTGCGCGAGGCGGGCCACACGGTCGAGCACGCCGCCAACGGCCGCGACGGCCTGTTTCTCGCCGCCAGCGAGCCGCACGACGTCATCGTCATGGACCGGATGCTCCCCGGCAACATCGACGGCCTCGGCATCATCGAGGCGCTGCGCACGGCGGGCAATCGCACGCCGATCCTGATCCTCTCGGCGCTCGATGCGGTCGATGAGCGCATCAAGGGCCTGCGCTCGGGCGGCGATGACTACCTCACCAAGCCGTTCGCCTTCGGCGAGCTGCTGGCGCGGGTCGATGCGCTCGGGCGGCGCAGCTCCGGGGCCGATCCCGGGCACACGCTGCAGGTCGGCGATCTGCGCATGGACCTCTTGTCGCGGCGGGTGACGCGTGGCCACCGCGCCATCACGCTGCAGCCGCGCGAATTCAAGCTGCTCGAGTACCTGATGCGGCACGCCAACCAGGTCGTGACGCGCACCATGCTGCTGGAGGCGGTGTGGGAATATAACTTCGACCCGCAGACCAACGTGGTCGACGTGCACATCTCCAAGCTGCGGCAGAAGATCGAGCATGACTCCGAGCCGCCGCTGGTGCGCACGGTGCGCAACGCCGGCTACATGATGACCGACCAATGAACAGACTGCTGCGCTCCTCCCCGGTCACCTGGGCGCTCGGCTACCTGCTGCTCGGGCTGGCGGCGCTCGGCGCCTTCGCGGTGCTGCTGTGGTACGCGTGGAACGTGAGCATCTTCTCCGGGCGCGAGGAGATCCTGCAGGCCGATGCGCAACACCTCGCGGACGTGTTCGCGCGCGAGGGGCCGCAGGGACTCACGGCCCACATCGACGCGCGGCTGCGGCTGCAGATCGTCGGCGAGCGCACGCTGCTGCTGACCGACGCCGACTACCGGCCGCTCGCCGGCAACCTCGCCGCCTGGCCACGCGAGCTACCCGACGGCTCGGGCTCGCACGCGGTGATGGTGGGCCAGCTGGCCGGGCAGCCGGTGCACACGCTGCTCCTACGCAGGACGCTCCCCGGCGGCTACCACCTGCTGGTCGGCCGCGACCTCGGCTTTTACCTGCCGCTCGAGCGGCAGTTCGCCTGGGGACTCACCGCCGCGGTCACGTTCCTGTTCGTGCTGGGCGCCGCGGGCGCCGTCCTCATCCGCCGCCAGGTGCTGGCGCGGGTGCAGGGCATGCGCACGACGGTGTCGGCCATCATGGCGGGCGACCTGCGCCGGCGTTTACCGGCCTCGGGCACCGGAGATGAGCTCGACACTCTCTCGCAGACCATCAACGGGATGCTCGATCACATCGAGCGCCTGATCCACGGCATCAGCGACGTCTCCAACTCCATCGCGCACGACCTGCGCACCCCGCTCGCCGAGCTGCGCTCGCGCCTCGAGGAGCTGACGCTCACGCGCCCCGAGCCGGCCGCGACCTTCGCCGAGATCGAGGCGGCGGTGGCCGACGTCGACCGGGTGATGCGCATCTTCGCAGCTCTCCTGCGCCTCGCGGAGCTCGATACCGGGGCGCGCCGCTCGGGCTTCGTCGAGGTGGACGCGGCGCGCGTGGCTGCCGAGGTGGTCGAGTTTTACGAGCCGGCCGCCGAGCAGAAGGGTGTTGCCTTCTCGTTCCAGGCCGGCAGCGTTGCGCCGGTGGCCGGCGACCCGGTGCTGCTGGCGCAGGCCCTGAGCAACCTCATCGACAACTCCTTGAAGTGTGTGCCCGAGCGCGGCGCCATCGAGGTGCGGGTCGACAGGCGCGACGACGGCTCGGTGGCGATCGAGGTGGCCGACAACGGCCCCGGCATCGCCGCGGCCGACAGGCCCAAGGCCACCGAGCGCTTCTTCCGCGGCGACGCGAGCCGCGGCACCCCGGGCGTCGGCCTCGGGCTGTCAATCGTGGATGCCGTCGCGAAGCTGCACGGCGGCGTGCTGGAGCTGCTCGACAACCATCCGGGCCTCCGTGCCCAGATGGTGCTGCCGGTCACAGATGGTCGGTCGAGTCGATGAACTCGTCGAGGTCCTTCTTCATCTTCGCGATCGAGGCCGGGTTCACGTACATCATGTGCCCGGCCTCGTAATACTTCATCGAGATACGTGCGCTCGCCGACGGCGGCACGCCGAGGTGGGACATCATGTACTCGGTGGCCGAGAAAGGCGTGGCAAGATCGTAGAGGCCGTTGAGCACCAGCACCTTAAGGTTCTGGTCCTGAGTGAGCGCCTGCGCGAGATCCACGCCCGAGTTCACGATCGGCTGCTCGCCGTTATCGGTCTTGTGCGTGAATTTCCACTTCTCGCCGATGCCGAAGTTGGTGGTGTAGTAGGTCTTGCCCTGCCCGAACCTGAGCTCGCCGTGGTAGTAATCGAGAAACGCGCCGCTGAAGGCCGCGCCGATCGCGGCTGACTGCGGATCGTAGTCCACCTCCTTCGCGAGCGGGTCCTGCGTCGGTCCGACGAAGCGGCCGTCGAGCCGGCCGATGCTCTTGCGCTCGTTCTTGAGGAGCTCGTGGGTGAACATGACCTCCGAGACCCGCAGGTTGGCGAACTTCAGGTACTCGCTCGAGAGGCCGGTGTACTCGTGCAGCTGCGCCGCCACCGCGTCGCGCTCGGCATCGCTTAAGGTGTCGCCCTTCAGCAGCGCCGCCGTGTACGGGCCCATGGCATAGGCGCGCACCTCGGCGAGCAAGGGCTCGAGAGCCGCCGGCTGGTGCGGCAGCGCCTTGTGATACCAGGCGACGGCCGCATAGCCCGGCAGATACACCGAGTAGGGCCGATCGTTCCCCGGGAGCTCGGCGAAGATCGCCTCGATGTCGGTCGCGACCGAGACCAGGATCAGCCCGTTGAACTCGAGCGAGCGATGCACGCGCAGGTAGTTGACGATCGCGGCCCCGCGCGTGGTGCCGTAGCTCTCCCCGAGCAGGTACTTCGGCGAGGTCCAGCGGTTGTTGTCGCTCACGTACTGGGCGATGAAGCGGCTGATGGAGTCGATGTCGGGATCCACGCCCCAGAACTCATCGTCCTTGTGGTTGCAGACCGCGTGGCTGAGCCCCGTGCCCACCGGGTCGATCATCACCAGATCGCTCTTGTCGATGAGGCCGTACTGGTTCTCGACCGTGCGATACGGCGCGCTCGGCGTCGGCGTCGGATCGGAGACCAGCACGCGCCTCGGTCCCAGCACCCCCATGTGGAGCCATAGCGAGGAGGAACCCGGTCCGCCGTTGAACGCGAAGGTGACGGGCCGCAGCTCGCCCTCCTTGCCGCCCTTACGGGTGTAGGCCACGTAGCCCATGCTCGCGATCGGCTTGTCCTCGTCGTCGCGCACGATGAGGGTGCCCGCGGTCGCGGTGTAGTCGAAGGATCTGCCCGCCGCGCCGAAGTGATGCTCGGTGACCGAGCTCGCCGCCACCGGCAGCCTCTTCCACTCGTCCTTGAGATCCCCCTTGACATCGATGTGACAGAGCCGCATCAGGGAAGCGGCATCGCCCGCCGGCTCCGCCTGCGACTCGGGGGCCTTGGCTCCAGCCTTGTCGGCCCCGGCTTTGGCGTCCTGTGCCTGCACCGCACCCCACGTTCCGACCAGGGCCAGCAGGCCCAGCACTGCGCTCTTCAAGATCTCATCCTCCACATTGTTCTGATTGGCGAAAAATCGTCGAGACGATTTTCGCGGACATTACTCCGTAGACCGCCGGCAAAAAGCGGGGCTCGACACCCCACAGTTTCGATCACCTCAGCAGCCGAGCACTTCGTAGTGCTGCTGCTGCAGGGGTTTTTGCCGGCTGCGCATCAGGGAGCAATTTTCGCGCACCGGCTTATACCATGGCCGCCACCGCGCCGCCCCCCCGCCCCGCCGCACACCCGCCTCGCTTCACCCCGGTAAGATCGCCGCCATGCCCGACACCGCGCACCCGCGCTCGATCCGCTCGTTCGTCACGCGCGCCGGCCGCATCACGCCAGCGCAGGAGCGCGCGCTCGGGGAGCTGTGGCCGAAGTACGGGGTCGAGTACCGGGACGAGCCGCTCGCACTCGCCGCGCTCTTCGGCCGCCCAGCTCCCTGCACGCTCGAGATCGGTTTCGGCAACGGCGAGAACCTCGCCGCGCTCGCGCGCGCCCACCCCGAGCGCGCCTATCTCGGCGTGGAGGTGCATCGTCCCGGCGTCGGCCGCCTGTTACTGGCGCTCGAGCGCGAGCAGCTCGCCAACGTCCGCGTCATCTGCCACGACGCGGTCGAAGTGCTCGCGCGGCAGATCGCGCCCGCGAGCCTCGCGGAGATCCTGATCCTCTTTCCGGACCCCTGGCCCAAGAAGCGCCATCACAAGCGCCGGCTCCTGCAGGGCCCCTTCGTGGCGCTCATCGAGCGCGCGCTCATGCCGGGCGGCGTACTGAAGCTCGCGACCGACTGGCGGCCGTACGCGCTCGAGATGCTGGCGGCTTTGAGCGCAATGCCGCGCTTAGCCAACCTCGCCCCGGACGGCGGCTTCGTCATCCGCCCCGCGGAGCGGGCGCCGACCCGATTCGAGCTGCGAGGCAAGCGGCTCGGACACGAGGTGTGGGATCTCGCCTTCGCCCGCAGGCCCTGAGCGGCGGGTCAGCCGCCGGCGAATGCCTGCCGCAGGCCGTCGAGCACGAACTGCACCGCCAGCGCGCCGAGGATTACCCCGAGGATGCGGCTCGCGACGTTGGCGCCCGTGACGCCGATCACCCGCATGAGGGGCTCCGCGACCCACAGCAGCGCCAGCACGATGGCCAGCACGAACGCGGCGGCGGTCATGAGTCCCGCGAACAGCGCCGCCTGCCCCGGAAGCTGGATGCGCCCGAACCACAGCAGGATGGTGGCGAGCGCCCCGGGGCCGGCAATGAAAGGAAACGCCAGCGGGAACACGGAGATATCCGCGCGGCGGCGGCTCTCGGCCGCCTCATCGCTCGAGGTGCGGGTGCCCGATTCGCGTGCGAACACCATCTCCAGTGCCAGCAGAAACAATAGCAAGCCGCCGAAAATGCGAAACGCCTCGAGGCTGATGCCCATGAGTTGCAGAAACGCCGCACCGCCGAGCGCAAAAACCAGCAGGATCGCCGCCGAGATCGTCACGGCTTTCAGCGCCATGCGGCGCTTGTAGGGGGTGCTGGCCCCGGCCGTGAGCCCGGTGAACAGCGGAATCAGCGAGACCGGGTCCACCACCACGAAAAAGACCACGAAGAATTTCAGCGACTGCTCGAACATTGATGCTCTGCGGCTTGAAAGCGTCGAGCACGAGGCGCAACATGAATTTCGTCGGGCAGCATAGCAGCTGCGCTGCGTGGGTCCCGGGAGGTTGCGACGATGACGGCCCCTCACCCTGGCATCGGCGACTGGTATCGCCTGAACGGCGGCCAGCTGTTCGAGGTCGTTGCCGTCGATGACGACGACGGCACCATCGAGATCCAGTACTTCGACGGCACCGTTGAGGAGATGGATGTCGAGGACTGGGAAGCCCAGTGGGATGAAGGGGGCCTCGAGGCGGCCGAGGCGCCCGAGGACTGGAGCGGCTCGGTCGACGTCGAAGGGGGCGATGAGGACGCGCGCAGCGCCGACGGCCTGGGCGAGGATCGCGACCTGCGGATGAGCCCACTCGACGGCATCGATCTGTTCGAGTAACGCGGGTGCGCCGCTAGGCGATTTTTTCCGCTTCAGCGAGCGCCGCGATATCCACCCCGTCCGCCACCATCACCAAGCCGCTGCGCACGGCGAGCGGCACGGGCGTGAGCGAGCGGCCCGCGCACGGTCCCGCCACGCAGTAACCCGTGAGCTTCTCGAACAGCGCGCCGTGCGAGGAGCACAGCAGCAACGTCCCATCGGGCGTCAGGAAGCGGTCGGGCAGCAGGTTGAGCGGATGCCCGGCGTGCGGGCAGCGGTTGACGAAGCCGCGCAGATGCGCGCCGGCGCGTACCACGAAGCCCCGCAGCGGCCAGTCGCCGGCGCCGATGGTGAAGGCGCGCACCCCTTCGTTCCCGAGCTCGCTCTCGCGGCAGACCACGCGCTCGACGTCGAGCACGGTCACGGCTGCTCCCGCGCCCGCAACTGTTCGAGCGCGTGGATGCGCGAGCGCGTCAGCCACACCATGGCGAGCCCCGGCAGCGCGACAAGGAAGCTGATGACGTAATAGAGATACCAGCCGCCGTGGTCGGCGATCCAGCCGGCGGGGTACCCCAGGCTGTAGCGCGGCAGGAGCGCGATCGCCGAGAGCAGCGCGTACTGGAAGGCGCTGTAACGCACGTCGCACAGCGCCATGATGAGCGCCACCAGCGCGATGTTGCCCATCGCGCCGGCCACGTGCTCGATGACGACCGCCAGCATCATGATCGGATAGCTCTTGCCGGCCGCGGCGAGCAGGCAATAAAGGAGGTTGCTGGCCGCAGCCAGCACGCCGAAGCCGAGCATCGAGCGCACGAGTCCCAGGCGCACCATCAGCACGCCGCCGAGCACCGAGCCGCCGATCGCGCTCACGGTGAACAGCGCCTTGACGATGAGGCCGATCTCGGTCTTGGAGAAGCCCACGTCCATCATGAAAGGCGTGAAGAGCTTGTTGGCGAAGGCATCGCCGATCTTGAAGAACATCACCACGGCGATGAGGATGGCGGCGCTCGGACTGTCGAGCAGCTCCCTGAGCGGCGCCAGCAGCGACTCGCGTAAGGTGCGCGGCGGCGCGTGCCGGTAGTCGGGCTCCGGCGCGCGGGCGCTCGCCACGCAGAAGCCGAGCATCGCCGTGGCGAGCAGCAGGTACGCGGCCTGCCAGCTGAAGTGATCGGCCACCACCAGCGCGACTGCGGCCGCGATCCACGCGGCGGCGCGGTAGCCGAGGTTGTTGGCCGCCGCGGCGGGGCCACGCTCGCTCGGCAGCGAGACGTCGGTGCGCCAGGCATCGATGGCGATGTCCTGGGTGGCCGAGAAGAACACGATCAGGAACGCGCACACGGTCACCGGCGCGAGCGCCGCCGCGGGATTCTGCATGGCGAGCAGCGCCAGCGCCGCGGCGAGCGCCAGCTGCATCGCCAGCATCCAGCCGCGGCGCCGGCCGAGGAACGGCAGCGGGTAACGATCGATCAGCGGCGCCCATAGCGGCTTGAGGAGGTAAGGCAACGCCACGTAGGTCATCACGCCGATCGCGGTGTTGCTGAGGCCTGAGTCCTTGAGCCAGGCCTGCAGCGCATTCTCGGTGAGCTGATTGGGAAATCCCGAAGCCGCGCCGAGCGCGAGGATCGCGAGCATCTTCGGGCTCGCGAGCAGCCTCCAGAGGGGCGCTCCCGGAACCGCGGCCGGCGCGCTCAAAGGTCGTAGTCCATGGTGAGCGGCGCGTGATCCGAGAAACGCCTCTCCTTGTATATGGAGGCGAAGCGCGCCCGGCCGGCGAGCGAGCCGCTCACCACCTGGTAGTCGATGCGCCAGCCGACGTTGTTGGCGCGCGCCTGCCCGCGGTTCGACCACCAGGTGTAGAGTCCCGGCCCCGGGCGTACCTCGCGGAATGCGTCCACGTAGCCGGCCGGCCCGAAGAGGCGATCCATCCAGGCGCGCTCCTCGGGGAGAAAACCGGAATTCCTCTGGTTCGAGCGCCAGTTCTTCAGGTCGATGGCGCGGTGAGCGATGTTCCAGTCGCCGGAGAGGATGCAGCGCCGCCGCCCGCGCCTGAGGCGCGCGAGCTGCGGCGTGAAGGCTTCCAGGAAGCGGAACTTGGACGCCTGGCGCTCGGGCCCGGCGGAGCCCGACGGCAGATAGAGCGATATCACCGACAGGTCGCCGACGCGCGCCTCGAGGTAGCGCCCCTCCCGGTCGAACTCCGGTACGCCGAAGCCGCGGATGACCCGGTCGGGCGCGTGGCGGGTGTAGAGCGCGACCCCCGCGTAGCCCTTGCGCTCGGCCTCGCAGAAGAAGGCCTGGTAACCCGGCAGCCGCACGTCGTGCCCGTCGAGCTGATCCTCCTGGCAGCGCGTCTCCTGCAGGCAGATGAAATCCGCGCGCTGGCGCCGCAGCCAGCGGAACAGGCCCTTGGCGGCCGCCGAGCGGATGCCGCACACATTGACGGTGATCACTCGCAAGCCGAACAATGATAAGTCATGCAGGAATACCAGCTCACGTTCATCGAGCTCGCGCTCGCGCGCGAGGCGCTGCGCTTCGGGCAGTTCCGCCTCAAGTCCGGCCGCGACAGCCCCTACTTCTTCAACGCCGGGCTCTTCAGCGACGGCGAGGCGGCATCGGTGCTGGGCCGGTGTTATGCGGCCGCGGTCATCCGCTCCGGCCTCGAGTTCGACATGGTGTTCGGCCCGGCCTACAAGGGCATTCCGCTCGCCACCGCTGCTGCGATCGCCCTCGCCACGCACCACGGCCGCAGCATCCCCTACGCCTACAACCGCAAGGAAGCCAAGGAGCACGGCGAGGGCGGGGTCGTGGTCGGCGCGCCGCTCCACGGGCGCGTGCTGATCATCGACGACGTGATCACCGCCGGCACCGCGGTGCGCGAGTCGCTCGAGCTGATCCGGCGCGCCGGTGCCGAACCGGTCGGCGTGGCGCTCGCGCTCGATCGCGAGGAGCGTGGCCAGGGCGAGTTGAGCGCCGTGCAGGAGCTCGAGCGCGGCGAAGGCCTCAAATGTGTGAGCGTCGTCACACTATCGGACCTGATCGAGGCGCTGTCGCGTCCCGCGGACGGCAAACCACGCATCTCCGCGGAGCAACTCGCGCAGTTGCGCGCCTATCGGGCCCGCTACGGCGCGCGCTGAGACTTGCCAGCGCCCGAGGCGCGGCCGAAGATAGCTGCATGTCGGTCCGGGCGGCGCCGCTGCGCGCATTTTCGCTGGCTCTGGCTGCGGCGCTGGCCGCGGCTGCGGTTTCGGCCGCTGCCAGTCCGCAGTCCAGTAATTCCAAGACGACGACCTATCGCTGGGTCGACGACCAGGGCGTGGTCCACTACGGCGATCAGATTCCGGCGCAGTACGCCGGCAAAGAGCGCGAGGTCATGAACCCGCAGGGGGTGCCGGTCGGCCACGTCGAGGGCCAAAAGAGCCCGGACCAGCTCGCGCAGGAGGCGCGCGAGCGAGCCGCCATGATCAAGCAGAAACAGCACGATAACTTCCTGGTGACCACCTACACCTCGGTGAAGGACATCGAGGCGCTGCGCGATGCGCGGCTCGACCAGCTGAAGACGCAGCGAGCCGCCGGGCAGCAGTACATCGAGAGCCTGAAGGCCCGCCTCGGGACGCTGCAGACGCGGGCCATGAACTTCCGCCCCTACAGCGCCAACACCGGAGCTCGCCCGATGCCCGATGACCTGGCGGAGGACCTGGTCCGCACCCTGAACGAGATGAGCACGCAGACCGGCGCGCTCGCCAAAGAGAGTGAGGACGAGACGAATCTGCGCGCGCAGTTCCAGGCCGACATCGAGCGCTATAAAGAGCTGCACACGCTGCACTCGACCGACTAGCGGCCGGAGTGTCCGAAGCCGCCCGCGCCCCGCGCGGAGCTCACGAAGTCCGGCACCACTTCGAGCTCCACCTGCACTACCGGCACGACCACCAGCTGTGCGATGCGCTCGCCGGGAGTCATCGTGTAGGCTTCAGCGCCGCGATTCCAGCACGACACCATCAGCTGACCCTGGTAGTCGGAGTCGATGAGTCCCACCAGATTGCCGAGCACGATGCCGTGGCGGTGCCCGAGACCCGAGCGCGGCAGGATGACGGCCGCGAGCGAGGGGTCGTCGAGATGGATCGCAAGCCCGGTCGGGATGAGCTCGGCCCGCCCCGGCGCGAGAGTGAGCGGCGCGATGGTGCAGGCGCGCAGGTCGAGGCCGGCCGAGCCTTCGGTCGCATAGGCGGGCAGCGGAAACTCGCCGCCGATGCGCGCGTCCAGTATGCGCACCTTGAGCGCGCGGCGGGCCGCGGTGCTCATGCCTTAAGTCAGGCGAGCGCCGTGCCGCGCTGCGAGCGGTCGGCGCGAGCGGCGAGCTCGCGCGCGATGAGCGTGACCAGGCCGCGCGCCAGCGCGAGCTTGCCGGCCCGGCCGAGCTCGTAGCGCGCGCCGCGCGCCAGCACGATCAGCTGGTTCTCATCGCTGTCGAAGGCCTTGTCGTCGCCGACCTCGTTGGCGGCGATCATGTCGAGGTTCTTCTTCATCAGCTTGGCGCGCGCGTTCTGCTCGACCGACTCGGTCTCGGCGGCAAAACCCACCACCAGCGGCCGATCGGGGCGCGCCGCCACCGTGGCGAGCACGTCCGGCGTGCGCTCCATCGCGACCTCGAGCGTGTCGCTCACTTTCTTGATCTTCTGCTGCGCCGCGCGTGCCGGGCGGTAATCGGCGACCGCAGCCGTCGAGATGAACACGTGCGTGCCGGCGAGCTCCCTGAGCACCGCCGCCAGCATGTCGGCGGCGCTCTCGACGTCGATGCGCCGCACCCCGGGCGGGGTCGGCAGGCTCACCGGGCCCGCCACCAGAATGACCTCCGCGCCGGCCGCCCGGGCCGCCTGCGCCACCGCGAAGCCCATCTTGCCGGAGCTGCGGTTGCTGATGAAACGCACCGGATCGAGACGCTCGCGGGTGGGCCCGGCCGTGACGAGGACGCGCCGGCCTGCGAGCTCGCCGCCGGCCGCGAGCAGCGCGCCCAGCTGTTCGGCGAGCTCGAGTGGCTCGAGCATGCGGCCCTCGCCGACCTCGCCGCAGGCCTGGTCGCCGGCGGCGGGACCTAGGATGAGCACGCCGCGCGCGGCGAGCTGGGCAACGTTGGCGCGCGTGGCGTGATTCGCCCACATCACGTGATTCATGGCCGGCGCCACCGCGATCGGCGCCTCGGTCGCGAGGCAGAGCGTCGCGAGCAGGTCGTCGGCGCGGCCGGTCGCGAGGCGCGCGAGGAAGTCGGCGCTCGCCGGCGCGATCAGCACCGCGTCGGCCCAGCGCGCCAGCTCGATGTGCCCCATGGCCGCTTCCGCGGCCGCATCCCACAGGTCGGTGCGCACCGTGCGGCCCGAGACGGCCTGGAAGGTCGTCGGCGTCACGAACTCGCGCGCGGCGGCCGTCATCACTACCTGCACCTCGGCGCCGCGCTCGCGCAGGCGCCGCACGAGGTCGGGGCTCTTATAGGCGGCGATGCCGCCGGTGATGCCGAGAAGGATGTGCTTGCCGTGCATGGAAATAAGCCCCCGAGGGGGATTATCGCACCGCGGGCCGCGTGCGGAGTAAACGGCGGCGAAGAATGGGAAATCGCGCGATTCGGAGCATTTCTGCCCCTGCCGGTGCTCGGATTCCGCTCCTTAGTCTCGCTCTCTCCATCCTCAGAACCGAAAGTAATGAACATCCGCAACTGGCCGGACGGCGAGCGCCCCCGCGAGAGACTCATCGAGCGCGGCGCACACACGCTTTCCGACGCGGAGCTGCTCGCGGTGCTGCTCGGCTCGGGCGTGCGGGGCCAGTCCGCGGTGGAGCTGGCGCGCACGCTGATCGGTGAGTTCGGCTCGCTGCGCGAGCTGCTGAACGCCGAGCGCGCGCTGCTCACGCGCCGGCGCGGCATAGGCCCGGCGCGCTATGCGGTGCTCAAGGCCGCTCTCGAGCTCGCGCGGCGCCACTTTCGCGAAGCGCTGCGCGTCGGGCCGGCCCTCGCGGCACCGGAGGCGACCCGCACCTTCCTGCTGGCGCAGCTGCGCGACCGGCCTTACGAAGTGTTCTGCTGCCTGTATCTCGACAACCGCCACCGGCTGATCGTCTTCGAGGAGCTGTTCCGCGGCACCATCGATCGCGCCGGCGTGCATCCCCGCGAGGTGCTGCGCCAGACGCTCGTGCACAACGCGGCCGCGGTGATCTTTGCCCACAACCACCCCTCGGGAGTGCTCGAGCCGAGCCAGGCGGACGAGCTCATCACCCGGCGGTTGAAGGAGGCGCTCGCTCTGGTGGACGTGCGCGTGCTCGATCACTTCATCATCGGCGAGGGGACATGCTTCTCGTTTTCCGAGCACGGGCTGCTGTGAGCCGAAGCAGGCCCGCGCGCGCGGGCCTGCCCGTCCTCCCCGCGCTGATCCTTACTTGAGAATCGCTTCCTGTTCAGTCCGCGAGCCGAGCCAGGTGCGGATCTTGGCGCGGTCCGCCTCGGACTTGGCCGCCGCCTCCACCGAGCCTTCGACCTCGGCGCTGATCTTATCGAGCTTGCCGCCGAGACCATCGAGCGCCGCCCAGTTCTTGTACTCGATTACCAGGTAGATGTCAGGATCGTCCGGACCACGCGGCTCGACCACGATCACGCGGTAGCCCGTGATCAGGCCGGCCTTCTTGGCGGCCTCCTGCTCGTGCTTGAAGGTCGTCGCTAGAAAATGCATGTAGTCGTCAAAATGCCCGTCGACGGTGCGGATTGCGGCAACATTGATGACGGGTCCGTCGCTATAGTCCTTTCCGTCGGCGAGCGCCACGGTGCTCGAGAGAGAGCTGAGGCCAAGCAGGGCCGCTGCCGCGCACGCGATACTGATCGCACGTTTCATCATGGTTCTCCTCAGGGATTGTTCGGAGGTTTGTTCTTGTTCGGCGCGCGCAGGGTGGCCCCACGCTCGCCGGAGCGCCGTACCCTACGCCCCGACCCCGGGCGGCTGCCACCCGTGGAGGCAAGCTGGATGGTCTCGCCCAGCAATGGTTAGGCGTTTGCCTAAGTATTGCTGGACCGACCTTCGCACACGCATCTCCTTGTGATCCCGCCCCCGGGCTGGTATAAAGCCCGGCCCAGAGTCGAGCCGGCCTGTCTGTCGAGACTCCTAAGTACTTGATTTCTCTCAAGGTTGTATGTATGTCCCGCGTCTGCGAGATCACCGGCAAGAAGCCGGCTGCCGGTAACCGCGTCTCTCACGCCAACAACAAGAAGCGCCGCCGCTTCCTGCCGAACCTGCATACGCAGCGCTTCTGGCTCGAGACCGAGAAGCGCTGGGTGACGCTGCGTCTCACGACCAACGGCATGCGCACCATCGAGAAGAAGGGCGTCGACAAGGTCGTCGCCGAGCTGCGCGCCCAGGGCATGAAGCTCTAGGAGACACTCATGCGCGAGAAGATCAAGCTCTTGTCCACCGCCGGGACCGGCCACTTCTACGTGACGACCAAGAACAAGCGGCTGCACCCCGACAAGCTCGAAGTCCGCAAGTTCGACCCGGTGGCGCGCAAGC
>Ga0187781_10000992_pt1 | contig 21295 bp, 18 predicted proteins | sample 0715_SJ02_MP02_2_FD_132447 | JGI IMG/M metagenome (GOLD analysis project Ga0187781, IMG submission 132447) | Tropical peat soil microbial communities from peatlands in Department of Meta, Colombia - 0715_SJ02_MP02_20_MG | ecosystem: Environmental > Terrestrial > Soil > Wetlands > Peat | place... | reverse complement strand
GCTGGCACTGGCCGGTTTCTCCTTTGGCGGCTTTGTTGCGGCACGGACCCGTGCGGTGATTGAGGCGGACAAGCTGTTGCTGATGGGCGTTGCCGTCGGCAAGTATGACATTCCCACTCCCCCGGTACCGGCCGACACCTTGGTCATTCATGGAGAAGAGGATGAGGTGATTCCCTTGTCTGCCGTCTTGGATTGGGCGCGGCCGCAGGATTTGCCGGTGCTGGTCTTTCCGGGAGCTGGGCACTTCTTCCATGGCAAACTGGTCAAGCTGGGGCAGATGATCCAGCGTTGCTGGTAAATTCCGGCCCCTGGTTTGCACAGTGGCCGGTCTCTTGAGCCGGCTATTTGCCTGCTTCAGCGGTGCAAGTCGCCGGCGGCTTCCGGTTGGTAGGTCACCTCCAGCACGGTTAGTCTGGTCTGGCCGGCAAGGGTGGGCCAGTCTATGCTCTGGCCTTCTGCCAGCCCCAGCAGGGCTGCACCTATCGGTGCCAGGATGGAAACATGGCCTGCTGTGCCATCTGCCTGGTTGGGGTAAACCAGCGTCAGCAGTTTTTCTTCTCCACTATTATCCAGGCGTACGCGTGCTGTGCTGTTCATGGTGATGATGCCAGCCGGAATATGCTCTGGCTCCATCACCTCGGCTCTTTCCAGTTCGGCTTCCAGTGCCGCCAGTGTCGGATTGTCCTGCGCAGGGATCCGTTCCATCCAGGCAACCAGTCTTTCATAATCAAGGCTGGAAACGATAAGAGCCGGTTGGGTCTGCATGATTGATTCCTCCATCTCAATAAAAAACAGGGTAGCCTTGGCTACCCCGGCATGGCAGTGTTTTAACTGCCCCTTGTATCATCAATTTGGAGTGATTAATCGCTGGAAAGTTGCTGGCCGCTCAACTGAGCAGGCTCAAGGCGGTGGCGGGGCTGATATTGGCCTGTGCCTGCACGGCAAGTGCCGACTGGCTGATGATCTGCTGCTGGGCCAATTGTGCGCTGGCGGCAGCATAGTCGGTATCGCTGATGCTGCTATTGGCCTGCTGCTCTGCTAGCGTGGTGCTTTGCAGATTGCCGATGGCGGCTTCGAACTGATTGCTGCTGGCACCGACCTGGGCCTGGTTGCCGGAGAGGGTGTCCAGATCGCTTTGCAGGCCGGACTGCGCAGCCAGAGCGGCAGACTGTGTGCTGATATTGATGGTGCCGGTGGCGTCAAGATTGGCGTTATAGCTACTCAAGCCGCCATTGGCAGCCGAGGTGGCAAGATTGCTGGTGCTGACGGAAATCTGGTCGCTGCTGTTGGCATTGGCACCGACCTGGAATTGAACAGACTGGCCATTGTTCAGTAGCTGGGTGCCATTGTACTGGGTGTTCTGGATGATGGATGAGTTGGCCTGGGTGAGTTGGTCGACCTGTGCCTGCATGGCCTGGCGGTCGCTGCTGTTCAGTGCACCATCGCCGGCCTGTACGGCCAGTGTCTGGATCTGCTGGGTATTGCTTTGTAATTGGCTGAGTGCTCCGCTGGCTGTCTGCAGCATGGAAATGCCATCATAGGCATTGCTTTCGGCCTGATTATTGCCATTGATCTGGGTTTGCAGCGACTGCGACATGGCTGCATTGGCAGCATTCACGCTGGCCGAATCCAGTTGGGAGCCGGATCCCAACTCCGCCAGTGTCTGTGCTGTTTTCTTGCGGGACTGCTCCAGTTGATATTGCGTGCTGAGGGCGGCAGTACTCGAGTTAATGCTGAGCATGATGGATACCCCCGTATTTGCTGATAGATACGGCTATCACTATAGTGCTTGTCCTGTCAGATCTCCAGCCTAATGATAGAAACAACAACACCCGCCTTGGCGGGTGTTGCGTTTCCAATCAATGCATTAGCGTGCAGCAGGCTTGGGCGGTGTCCCGGCAGACTGCGTCAATACTTCATAGCCGCTATCGGTGACCAGAATGGTGTGTTCCCATTGTGCGGACAGGCTGCGGTCCTTGGTGGCAACGGTCCAGCCATCGCCCATCATGCGCAGATGGCGTTTGCCTTGGTTGATCATCGGCTCGATGGTAAAGATCATGCCGGCCTGCAGTTCCAGCCCGGTACCGGGACGGCCGTAATGCAATACTTGCGGCTCTTCGTGGAAGCGCTTGCCAATGCCATGGCCGCAGAACTCCTGGACCACGCTGTAGCCACTGGCTTCTGCCAGTTGCTGAATGGCGTAGCCGATATCGCCCAGCGTGGCACCCGGTTTCACTTTCTCAATGCCGCGCCACATGCATTCGTAGGTGATCTTGCACAGGCGGCGTGCGTGCTCGCTCACCTCGCCGACATAGAACATGCGGCTGGTGTCGCCGTGGTAGCCATCCTTGATCACAGTAATGTCGATATTCATGATGTCGCCGTTTTTCAACGGTTTGTCATTGGGGATGCCATGGCAGATCACGCTGTTGATCGAGGTGCAGATGGACTTGGGGTAGGGGTTGTGGCCATCCGGTGCATAGTTTAGCGGCGCAGGAATGCAGCCTTGCTCATTCACCATATAGTCATGGCACAGCTTGTCGATGGCTTCGGTCGTAACGCCCGGCTTGATGAACGGGGTGATGTAATCGAGGACTTCGGAAGCCAGTTTGCCGGCGATACGCATTTTCTCGATATCGGCGGCGGTTTTCAGTTCAACGCTCATTGTGGTGGTCTTGATGTGTGCGGCAATCACTCATTCTAGCAAATGATGAAAAAACGGGCATCCATCTGGATGCCCGTTTTATGCGAAAGCTTCTGATTCGTTGAAGAATTAGAAGTTTACGGTCAGACCAACACCAAAGGCTTGCGGGTCGTTGCCCGGGGACAGGTAGGCAGAGGACTGGCCCAGGTTGTTGCTGTATACCGGGTTGTTGGCAAAGTTTACAGCCTGATCAGCATTGTTGGTGATCTTGGTGTAGTAAGCAAACAGCTGGGTAGCCTTGGACAGGTTGTAGGTACCTGCCAGCATCCATTGCTTGGCCTTGTAAGCATCCGGGTTGGCAGAACCATTCAGGCTGCCCAGTTCGCTGTAGGACAGCTTCAGGGAAGCAGCACCAAAGTCCTGACCGAAAGCGACGGTCCAGTCATTCTGGGTCAGTGCTCCGCTGGCATTGTTCTGGTCCAGGGAGGCGTGTTCGTAACCAGCACCGATGAAGGTGCCAGTGGTGAACTTGTAGGTGGCAGCCAGCTTGCTGTAGTCCTGATTCTTGCCGGAGTAAGCTACGGTCTTGTAGCCAGTGTTGGCGGTGGCGGTGTTTACCAGGCCGCTGCTAACCGAAACGGCGCTGTCTTCGGTGCGGTCCCAGCCAGCGGCTACGATCAGGCCGTTGGCGTTGTACTGACCAGCCAGCGAGATGTGAGCACGGTCGGTGTAGAGGCCATTGGTATCTTGAGCTTCGGCTTCGTCAAAACCATAGGAAGCTGCAAACTTGAAACCGGACCATACCGGGGAGTTGTACTGTACGGCATTCTTCAGACGGGCTTCGCCACGGCTGAATACTTGACCAGCGCCGTTAACGTCGGCAGTGGTGTTGATCATCTGGTTCAGACCAGGCTCTACACCGGTCAGGGTCTTGTAGGCACTGTCGTTGTAGCCGGCGATGATCTGACCAAAAGAAGTATTATTCAGGCCAACAAAGCTGTTGCGGGTTCCCAGAGTGGCAGTAGCGCCGGAATCGCTGGTGCCGCCTTGTTCGAAGTTCTTCAGGCTGCTTTCCAATTGCCAGATGGCCTTGGTGCCGTCGCCCAGATCTTCAAAACCCTTGAAGCCGATGCGGGAGTTGTTGTCGGTAACGCGAGTACGGGAGTCGTAGTTGTTGGCTGCAGTCGGGTTGCCAACAGCTTTGGTGGACTCCAGGCCGCTGCTGAGGAAACCATAAATGGTGACGTCAGCGTGGGCGGCGAACGGAACGGCGAACAGGGTTGCAACCAGTGCGGCTAGGCTTTTCTTTTGCATCATCAGTGCTCCATCAGGGGTTTTATGGTCTTTGTTGCGTACAGACTGTGGCTTGGCTCTTATCGAGAGCAGTCCTTGGCGTCAGTACTGTCGAAGTTTAACCACAAAATGTGACGTTGATGTTGCAGAAAAGATGCAAAGCAATGCTGGAATTAGGATAAGTGTCGTTTTTAAGCCAAAAACTTGTTGGGATAGACTTCGTCGATCAATGTTCGACAATCGACAATACGCAAATCATTGTCTTTGGCGAAATCCATCAGGAATTGAAACACCTGCGGGTCTATCTTCTGCAATTTCTTGTCTACGGCTACGCAACGCACGCCTTCCAGCAGCATGGGGCGCACATAGGCGTGGTAGGAAAGTTTCTGGTCGCCACCAAAGGAGGCCAGGATGCCAGCCAGGCGTTCCGCCCAGTCGCTGGGTCGGAAAGTGCGGCCTTCGGAAGTCAGGCCTTGAATGACTACTTCATATGGATTGCAGATCATGGTGATGAACCGGAGTGTGCTTTTTAAGGTGTGGTCTCTGTACTTATCTATAGCAAAGACAGAATTATTGTTGTGAACTGTCTTTGTTGTATGGCAATAGCGGGTTTACCCGCAATTTTACCTGAAAATCAGATGCGCTTGAATGGTGGAAGCGAAGCTAACAGTTTTTTTCCGTAACTTTGTTTCAGCAGCCGGTTATCCAGAATGGTGACGCGGCCATAATCGCGCTCGGTACGGATCAGCCGGCCCACTGCCTGGATCAGCTTGATCGAGGCTTCCGGTACGGTCAGTTCCACAAAGGGATTGCCGCCACGTTTTTCAATCCAGCGTGACAGTGTCTTGCCTACCGGATCGTCCGGCATGGCAAAAGGCAGCTTGGCAATGATCACGTGAACGCAGCTTTCCCCGGGCAGGTCCAGCCCTTCCGAGAAGGAGTCCAGCCCGAAAATCACGCTGGCTTGGCCTTGTTGCAGCCGCTGGTGATGGGTTTCCAGCAGCACGCTCTTGGGGATTTCACCCTGAACCAACAGTTGTGTACGCAGGTTTTCCGGCAGTTGGGTGGCTACTTCTTGCATTTGCTTGCGTGAGGAGAACAGCACCAGAGTGCCGACCGCTTCAGTAGTGTCGATCAGCTTGGGGAGCCATTCGACAATTTCCCGGGTGTGGCCCAGTGGGTCTTTCGGGCTGGCCAGCATGGGTGGCAGGTATAATTCGCCCTGTTCGGTAAAGTTGAACGGGGAGTCGAGCGCCACGCAGCTGACTTGTGGCAACCATGTCAGCCCGGTTTGCGATAGCAACAGGTCGAAAGCACCCAGTGAACGTAAGGTGGCCGAGGTCAGCACGGCGCCAGCCGCGCGGCGCCACAGGGTGGCAGCCAGGCTAGCCGCAGCACTGACTGGGGAGGCCGAAAAAATATAGTCGCCCTTGCCTTCGGTACGGCGGGTAATCCATTTGGCGATTGGCGGGGCGGATTCTTCAGTCTGTTTTTCAAACAGATCCCATACCGCCATTAATTGCTCGGCGCGACCATTGAGGAAGCCGATGTCGGCTGCGGCCTTGTCGATCTGGGTGGTATCGCTGCCTTTTTCCTTGCGCGCTTCGCTTAGCGCGTCATTCAGTGCCGACAGATGTTTGAAGATAGCTCTGGCGGCAATGGCCATATTGGCGGCGGGAGTCTGCAAGCGCTCGGGCAATTGGCCGTCTTCCAGCAGCCAGGTGGGCTCCATGTTTTCGCTATTGGCGGTCAGGGCCGCTTCACCGCTGAGCAGCCACAACCATTCATTCAGTGTTTCCATGCAGGCGCTGGCGGCATCCATGGCCTGGGTCACGATCTCTACTTTGCCGGTCAAGGTTTCCACCCGGGCTGCTGTCGGGGCGACCTTGTCCAGCCACGCCATGGCCTGAGCCAGCGAGTGTTCGGCGGAGAATTGATTGATCGCCTTCTTGGCCAGGTGGTGTGCCTCGTCAATGCAGTAATAGCTGTCTTCCGGAGCCGGCAGGATGACGCCGCCGCCCATGGAGACATCGGCCAGCATCAAGTCATGGTTGGCCACAACCACATCCACCGTTTCCAGTGTGTCACGTGCCAGATAGAAGGGACACTCCGGGCGATTGGGGCAGGCGGCCTTCAGGCAGCCGTGGCGGTCGTTAGTGACGCGGCTCCACAGGCCGTCGTCAATGATTTCTTTCCAGCTGTCACGATCCCCATTCCAGCGCCGGTAGTAGAACTCGTCCGCCATGCTGCGCAAGGCTTCTATTTCTCCTGCCTGGGGTTTGCGGTCCCACAAGGTCAGCATGGGGTCGGGTGCCAATAGCTGGCCTTGGGCGTTTTCCGCGGTCAGGGCATAGATACGTTGCGGGCACAGATAGCGGCCACGCCCCTTGGCCAAGGCAAAAGTCAGTGGCAAACCGCTGTTCTCCACCACGAAGGGTAGATCGCGGTTGACCAGTTGCTCTTGCAGGGCCACCGTGGCGCTGGTTACCAGCAGTTTTTTACCCCGCGAACGCGCCATCACCCCGCCAGCCAGCAGATAGGCCAGGCTTTTACCCACGCCTGTTGGCCCCTCAATCACGGCAATGCTTTCGCCTTCGCGATTGGGATAGGCATCCCCCTGTTTTTCCAGACTGCGCGACAGGGCGTTGGCAATTTCAGCCAGCATGCGGCGCTGTGCGGCACGGGGGCGGAAGCCTGGCAGTTTGTCGCCAATGGCACGGTAATGATCGCGGATGGCGTCTTTTTCAGCATCGTTCAGCATGGCGCGATTGTACCGCAAGCCGGGCCGGGGTTTCGTGCAAAAGCGTCATGGTTTTTCGTCTGCGCGCAAATGCTGCTTTGCAAAATGACGGCGTTGCCGGCTTGTGGATACGATAGCCAAAAAACAATATTGATTGAGTGATCAGTCATTTCGGTTCAGATCCGGGAAAACGGATGAGCTTGAAGAAAAAATACTGGCACTCAAAGCGTACGCATGGACAGACAGACAACAAAGTACGCAACGTTCTACACACAGGAGAAATCAGTTCATGACCCCCGTTAGCCGTGTTCTGGTGGTAAGCGATGATGCAAAGTGGCAGGCCGATGTCCTGGCCGGGCTGGGAGCAGTGGCCGTGCGGCTGGAGAATCCCTACGGTCTGACCTTTGTTGGTGCGGCGCGCCTTAAGGAAGCCATGGATATCATCCGCCGTGATGGTGATATACAGGCCGTACTGGTCGACAAGCAGTTGCAGGAAAAAGGCATCAATCAGGCAGCTGTGCAGCTGGCCAACCAGATCAGCGATTTCCGTCCGGAATTGTCGCTGTATGTCTTGCTGGTGGACGACGATGAAAGGGCTTTGGTCGAGAGTCTGGCCAGTCATGCGGTGGATGGTTATTTCTACCGTGACGAAACCGATTACAACGGCTGGTTCCGCATCCTGACGGCCGAGCTGGCGGAAAAGTCGGCCACGCCGTTCTACGACAAGCTCAAGCAATACGTGCGCATGGCGAAGGATTCCTGGCATACGCCGGGCCATGCGGGGGGTGATTCGCTCAAGGGTAGCCCGTGGGTTGGCGATTTTTATGATTTCGTCGGCGAAAACATGTTGCGGGCGGATCTTTCGGTCTCGGTGCCGATGCTGGATTCGCTGCTGCACCCGACCGGGGTGATTGCCGAATCGCAAAAGCTGGCCGCCAAGGCCTTTGGCGCGCGCAAGACCTATTTCGCCACCAATGGTACTTCCACTTCCAACAAGGTGATTTTCCAGACCTTGCTGGCACCGGGCGACAAGCTGTTGCTGGACCGCAATTGCCACAAGTCGGTACACCATGGCGTGATTCTGTCCGGTGCGCTGCCGGTGTATCTGGACTCCTCCATCAACAAGCAGTACGGCATTTTCGGACCGGTGCCCAAGGCCACCATTTTTGCGGCCATCGAGGAAAACCCCGATGCGCGGGTACTGATTCTGACCTCCTGCACCTATGATGGCCTGCGCTACGATCTGGTGCCCATCATTGAAGCGGCACACGAGAAAGGCATCAAGGTGATCGTGGATGAAGCCTGGTATGGTTTTGCCCGTTTTCATCCGGCATTCCGCCCGACAGCGCTGGAGTCGGGGGCTGACTATGTCACGCAAAGTACGCACAAGATTCTGTCAGCGTTTTCGCAGGCCAGCATGATTCATGTGAACGACCCCGGTTTCGATGAGCATCTGTTCCGGGAAAACTTCAATATGCACACCTCCACCAGCCCGCAGTACAACCTGATTGCCAGCCTGGATGTAGCACGCAAACAGGCGGTGACCGAGGGCTATCGCCTGCTGGATCGCACGCTCAAGCTGGCAGAAGAACTGCGCGACAAGATCAATTCCACTGGCGCGTTCCGGGTACTGGAGCTGGAAGATCTGCTCCCTGAGGAGATGCGGGAAGATGGCATCCGGCTGGACCCGACCAAGCTGACCGTGGATATCACCCAGTCCGGCTATACCACGGATGAACTGCAGCATGAGTTGTTTGAGCGTTACAACATCCAGGTGGAGAAATCGACCTTCAGCACCATTACCTTGTTGCTGACCATGGGCACCACCCGCAGCAAGGTGTCCCGTCTGTACGACGCACTGCTGCGTCTGGCCAAGGAAAAGCGCCCACCACGCGCCTTGGGGCGCATGCCGGAGATTCCACGCTTTTCGCGACTGGCCTGTCTGCCGCGCGATGCCTTCTATGAGGCCGGCGAGCGTCTGCCCTTGCTGGATGATGATGGTCGCCCGAATACCGCGCTGAATGGTCGGGTGTGTTGCGATCAGATCGTCCCGTATCCACCAGGCATTCCCGTTCTGGTACCGGGGCAGGTGATTGACGACAGTATCCTGTCTTATCTTGCGCGTCTGCAAAAGACACAAAAATCCATAGAAATGCACGGACTCGCAGAAGATGGTGGGGAAATGTATTTGAGAGTGCTAAAAGATAGGGAGTTATCGCATTTGCCTGACAGATTATTGTTTGGCTGAGGCCTTGTCAGAACGGTTGATTTCCGATAAATATAACAATTGTCGCAAATATATAAATTCCGTATCCGACTGATACGGGATTGCGACACCAGTTAACTGACTTGAGACCAGCGTGTAGTAATGTGCCATAGCGCATGAAGACACACACCGTGTTCTATGCGCGATGGCCTTTTTTTTTGGAAATCTTACCCATGAAGCTAGTAGGACATTACCTGCAATTCAGCGACCTGAACCACGAGGAGTATCGCCATATCTTCGAGCGTGCCAAGGTACTGAAGCGACGACACAGCGAAAAACAGCTGTATCAGCCGCTGGTTGGCCGCGTAATGTCCATGATCTTCGAAAAGAACTCGACCCGTACCCGGGTTTCCTTCGAAGCCGGCATGGCGCAACTGGGTGGTCATGCCATGTTCCTGGATACCAAGACCTCGCAACTGGGGCGTGGCGAACCGATCGAAGATACGGCACGCGTGCTGTCGCGCATGAGCGATATCATCATGATCCGTACCTTTGAGCAGACACTGGTGGAGCGTCTGGCGACACATTCGCGTGTTCCGGTTATCAACGGCCTGACCAACGAGTATCATCCCTGTCAGATTCTGGCTGACATCTTTACCTATATCGAGCATCGAGGCTCAATCAAGGGCAAGACAGTGGCCTGGATTGGTGATGGCAACAATGTCAGCCGCACCTGGCTGCAGGCCGCCAAAGTGCTGGGCTTCAAGCTGAAAGTAGCCACCCCGGTGGGGTATGAACTGACAGTGCTGGACGGCATGCATTACGGTCCTGAGCATTTCGAACCGACCCACAGTGCAGTCAAGGCGGTGGAAGGGGCGGATCTGGTGACAACCGACGTGTTTACCAGCATGGGCTACGAAGCCGAAAGCGCAGCGCGTCTGGAGGCCTTTGCCAGTTATCAGGTCAATGCCGAACTGATGAAGCACGCCAAGCCGGATGCCCTGTTCATGCACTGTCTGCCTGCGCACCGCGGGGAAGAAGTGACGGCTGAAGTGATAGATGGACCGCAAAGCGTGGTGTGGGATGAGGCAGAAAACCGCATGCACGCGCAGAAAGCCCTGATCGAATATCTGCTGCTTGGTCATCAGTACGACTGAGCCGGCAGTAAAACCAACTGATACGCTGGAAAGAAAAGCATCATGTCCGATATCAAAAAAGTAGTACTGGCCTACTCCGGTGGCCTGGATACCTCCGTTATCCTGAAATGGCTGCAAGATACCTACCACTGTGAAGTGGTCACCTTCACTGCCGACATCGGCCAGGGTGAAGAAGTGGAACCGGCGCGTAAAAAAGCCGTTGCTCTGGGCATCAAGCCGGAAAACATCTTCATTGAAGACCTGCGCGAAGAATTCGTACGCGACTATGTGTTCCCGATGTTCCGCGCCAACGCCATCTACGAAGGCGAGTACCTGCTGGGCACCTCCATCGCCCGTCCGCTGATCTCCAAGCGCCAGATCGAAATCGCCAACGCCGTGGGCGGCGATGCGGTATCGCACGGTGCTACCGGCAAGGGTAACGACCAGGTGCGTTTCGAGCTGGGTTATTACGCCCTGAAGCCGGACGTCAAGGTGATTGCTCCGTGGCGTGAATGGGACCTGCTGTCCCGTGAAAAGCTGCTGGCCTATGCCGAAAAGCACGGTATTGACATCAGCAAGAAGAAAAACGGCGGCAGCCCGTATTCCATGGATGCCAACCTGCTGCACATTTCTTACGAAGGCACCGTGCTGGAAAATCCGGCAGCGGAGCCGGAAGAAGATATGTGGCTGTGGACGGTCAGCCCGGAAAATGCCCCGGACCAGGCCGAATACATCGAACTGAGCTACGAAAAGGGTGACATCACCGCCATTAACGGCGTGGCCATGAGCCCGGCTCAAGTGCTGACCGAACTGAACCGCTTGGGCGGCAAGCATGGCATCGGTCGTCTGGACATCGTGGAAAACCGTTACGTGGGCATGAAGTCCCGTGGCTGCTACGAAACCCCGGGCGGCACCATCATGCTGAAGGGCCATCGCGCCATCGAATCCATCACGCTGGACCGCGAAGTGGCCCACCTGAAGGACGAGCTGATGCCCAAGTACGCCAAGCTGATCTACACCGGCTACTGGTGGAGCCCGGAGCGTCAGATGCTGCAAGGCCTGATCGACGCTTCGCAAGCTACCGTCAACGGTTGGGTACGTCTGAAGCTGTACAAGGGCAATGTTATCGTGGTGGGCCGTGAATCCAAGACCGATTCGCTGTTCGACCCGACCATCGCGACCTTTGATGAAGATGGCGGCGCATACAACCACGCCGATGCGGCTGGCTTCATTCGCCTGAACGCACTGCGCATGCGGATTGCTGCCAACGCCAAGCTCAAGCGCGGCTGATTTGTGCTGTAGCCAGAGGCCGCCCCACGGGGCGGCTTTTTTGTGTCTGCAATCCCATTGGAGCCAGAAATGAATTCTGTTGCAAGCCGCTGGATTCCCTGGGCTTTTGTCCTGCTGTGGAGCACTGGGTTCATTGGCGCCAAGCTGGGGCTGCCATTCATTGCCCCCTTTCGCTTTCTGGCCATCCGCATGGCTCTGACCCTGCTGTGCTTTGCCTTGCTGATTGCCTTATATCGCCCAGCCTGGCCGAACTGGCGTCAGGCAAGGCAGCAATGGCTAAGCGGCATCCTGCTGCATGGACTGTATCTGGGCGGGGTGTTTGCCGCCATCAAGCTGGCTGTGCCGGCAGGGCTGACGGCCTTGATTGTCGGTCTGCAACCCTTGCTGACGGCCATCCTTTCTTGGCAATTGGGGGAACAGCACCTGCAGCGGCGGCAGTGGCTGGGCATGTTGGTGGGGTTTGTCGGTACTGCCCTGGTTGTGGCTGGCAGCAAGGGGCTGGTGTTTGCCGGCAATACCGGCCTGTGGTTTGCCGTGATGGCCTTGCTGGTCATTACTGCGGGAACCTTGTATCAGAAGCGCCATGGTCAGGGTGTGCACCCGTTGACCGGTACCTTCCACCAATATCTGTCGGCTTTTTTACTGACCTCGCTGCTTAGTCTGTGGTTCGAGCCACAGAGCCAGACACACTGGAATGGCCAGTTGCTGTTTGCCATTGGCTGGAGCGTATTGATGCTGTCGGTACTGGCCATTTTGCTGTTGATGCGCATGATACGGGAGGGGGATGTCAGCCGGGTTGTCAGTTATTTTTATCTGGTGCCCGGCCTGACTGCACTACAGGCATGGTGCTTGTTTGCGGAAAAGTTGAGTGCAATGACAATGGCGGGTATCGTAGTGGCTGCGCTGGGGGTGGCCCTGGTGCTCAAGGGCGGAAGCCGGACGTAGTCTGCCTGGCCGTCATACGGAGTGAAGGAAAAACAGGGTGTCTGAAGAGCAATTTACCAATATTTCGATGGCAGTCTGCCTGACTGGGCTGATCATTTTCATGGGTTTCATCATCTGGGATCTGGGCAAGAAATCACAGGCGGGCAAGCTGGGTACGGCTATTCTGTTTCTGGTGCTGGGTTTCGGGGTGTTTGGTTTCATTTTCAAGAATGTGCTGGTGGAATTCCTGGTGCTTGGGCACAAGTAATCCATGCTCGGCAGGAAAAACGGATTGGCAGTTGCCAATCCGTTTTTCATTGTAGCGGCCGGGGGGCAATGGCTTAAGAGCGGCTAACAAAATAGCGTAGCGTCGCTGGTTCAAGGCGTGCCGACGCCGACAGTACAAGGGTAGCGCAAGGAGGCGCAACGCCGCAGCAGGGTTTTTGTTAGCGGCGCTTAGTGCTGCGGAGCCAGAATCAGCCGCAAACCCAGTGCAATAAAGATGCTGCCGGCAATGCGGTCCAGCCATAGTCCGGCGCGCGGGCGGCGTTTCAACCAGCTACCAATGGCACCGGCAAAATAGCCCAGGCTGCCAAACAGCAAGGCGGCTTGAGTGGTAAAGATCAGACCCAGAATGGCGGTCTGCCAGCCGCTATGGCCCTGTGCCGGATTGACGAACTGCGGCAGAAAGGCCAAAAAGAACAGCACCACCTTGGGGTTGATGGCATTAGCGATCAAGCCCTTGCGGAAATGGACCGCCAGCGGGGTGTCGGGCTGCTTGCCGTTATCGCTATTCAGGCTACTGCCCTGACTGCGTATCGCCTGCCAGCCCAGGTAAACCAGATAAGCGCCGCCAGCCATTTTCAGCAGGCCAAAGGCGGTGGGCGAGGCGGCAATCAGCGCGCTGACGCCCAAGGCTGCCAGCAGCGTATGGGTGATACAGCCCAATGCACACCCCAGCCCAAACACCATGCCTTGCCTGCGCCCTTTGGCTACCCCGAGGCTCAGGACCATCAGATTATCCGGTCCGGGCGAGAGCGTGATCAGGATGGCGGCCGCAGTGAAGGCGGCCAGTTGCGTTGCAGTCACGATCATGACCATGTCCTTGTGGGAGAGCAAAGTCACATCATTGGGGATTTGTTGCCAGATGGCAAGTCAAAGCCATGGGCGGCCTGAAACCATGTCCATGTATGGCTTCAGGCCTGTTTGCCGCAAGGTTCAGACGGTTTTGTCCAGCGCATTTTCGATCTCGCGGATATGCGACTGGTGTTTCTGGATACGCTCGCCAATCGGCGGCCCCTTGAACTGATTGCGTACCCCCAGTACAAACCAGAAGAACATCAAGACGGCCAGCAGCGCAATGGTGAGATAGAGCACTTTTTCATTCGGTGGCTGTACGCCGACAAAGGCCAGGATTGCACCGCCCAGCGTGGCGAGAAGGGCAATGGGTTTGGATGCCGCCCCCAGGCTGAACGGTCCTTTGTGGGTCCAGCTTTTCCCTTCGGCAAACAGCCCGGCAGTGGTTGGCAAGATGTAGGAAATATACAGAAATACCGCAGAACCGGCAGACAGCACGGTAAACGCATCGCCATACAGGGTGACCAGGATGGACAGCACGGCACATACCCAGATGGCCAGTCCAGGCGTTCGGTGCAGGGCATGAACCTGCTTGAGCTGGTGTGAGAAGGGCAGGCCGCCATCACGGGCAAAGGCATACATCATGCGTGAAGTAGAAGTCAGGCAGGCCAGACCGCACAGATAGTTCACCAGGAAAATCCCCAGTCCCAGCGCGACCTTGAGAGCCGGGGGCAGGCTGCCAAGCAGCAAATCAAAAAAGCCCATGCCTGCTTTGACCCCGGCCTGCATATTGGGCAGTACCAACACAAAGGTACAGATCAGGATGTAACCAAATACCGCCGACCATAGCACGGAGCGCAAAATCCCTTTGGGGACATTGTGGGAGGCCTGGTGGGTTTCTTCCGAGGTATGGGCTGAGGCATCGTAACCGGTCAGGGTGTAGACCGTCAGCAGCAGACCGGACAGAAACACCATCAGGCTGCTGTCCATCTTGGGCCAGCTACCGCCATCGGCACCACTGTAGTTGGTAAAGGTGAACAGGCGCGAGAAATCCAGCGGGCCAGGGGCATAGGCAAGCAAGGACACGGTAAGCAGGACCGATACGGCAAAAATCAGGTAGCCGGACAAGTCGGTCAGTTTGGTGGTCAGCTTGATGCCCAAATGGTTGAGCCAGGCCTGGCTGAGTGTGATGGCCGACAGAAACAGCGTTTGCTCCGTCCAGGTCAACTGCTCAGGGTTGATGCCGATGAGCGGAGCGATCAGGGTTTTGAAGAAGGGGTCATAGACACCGAAATTTACCGAGGCCACGACAAAAATCAGCCCCAGCAGATTGATCCAGGCGGTAACCCAGCCCAGGCCCTTACCCCCTAGAATGGACGCCCAATGATACAGCCCGCCGGCCGTCGGATAGGCCGAGGCAATCTGGGCCATCGCCGCGGCGACAATACTGGCGAACAGCGCGCCAACCGGCCAGCCTATGCCAATGGAGGCCCCCCCTCCCGCGCTGATGCCGGCAGGAAAAGCAGTAATGCCCCCGGCCAGAATACAGATGATGGAAAATGAAATGGCAAAATTGGAAAAGCCGCTCATTCGTCGCGACAGCTCCTGAGCGTAACCCATGCTGTGAAGCAGTTTCTCATCCTCACCTTGCGGTGTGGCAGTGTGTTTAACCGGTTCCATGATGATCCTCTTGCCTGAGTTGACCTGCACGATAGGGAAGAACACTGTCCCGCTATTTCACCTGGCCCGGGCGTGGCTGTTTCTGCAGGCAAGCCTCTGGCCTGGGGCCAGCCAGCCATTGTCATGGCTGAACCTTTCCCATTCCTCGGCTTCCCTGGCGATGACCGCGCTATCGCCTGCGGGCGTATTACCGCTTTATTTTGCTGTTACTTGTCGGACCGGCACATCCGGATCAGTGCGTCGAACAGGCCTTGTTGGCTGCTGTCCTCCTGGGCTGAGAGCTCCGGATGCCATTGCACCGCGATCAGTTGTGGGAAATCCTCCACTTCGATGGCTTCGATCACGCCGTCCGGTGCCCAGGCAACGGCGCTTACTCCCTGGCCCGGCTGGTCGATAGCCTGGTGATGCCAGGACTTGGTAGCCACTTCGGTACTACCCAGCAGGCCAGCCAGGCAGGAGTCGGCGGCGACCCGCACGTGGTGCAAGACGGGGTCGCGTGGTGCTTGTCTGTGCGCTATCTCGTCGCCCACGACATCGGGTAAGTGCAAGTGCAGCGTGCCACCCAGCACGGTGTTGAGAACCTGTAGGCCGCGGCAGATTGCAAGGGTGGGCAGCTTGCGTTGCAGTACGGCTCGGGCCAGTGCGGTTTCGGTGTGGTCACGTTCCGGGCTGAGGTTGTAGATGGTGGGGTGGCTGCCGCCATCAAACAGTTCCGGCGCAATGTCTCCACCGCCAATCAGCACCACACCGTCCAGTGCATCCAGCCAGCTGGCGATGGCCTCCTCGCCAACCGGAGGCAACAGGATGGGGGCACCGCCAGCACGCAATACGGCCTGTACGTACTCCACCGGGGTGTGATAGCCGTGGCCCTGGCCGGCGGGGTAGGTCGTCAGGCCAATCAGGGGGGGCTTCATGACAGCCTGCCTTCAATGGCTGCCAAATAAATGGCGCTGTAATCAGCCGCACTCAGGCTGAGCGGATTGCCGCCATCACTGGGGTCTGCCTTGGCCATGCGGCCGATTTCTGCTGCCTGCTCGGCCGGCAAGCCGATCTGCCCCAGGCTATGGGGAATGCCCAGATCGCTGCGCAGCTTGAGTATCCAGGCCAGGAAGCCGTCAAAACTGCTATCAGCCAGGCCGATATACCGTGCAGCCGCACTCAGTCCTTCGGCAATGGCCGGTTTGTTACGGACCAGCACATAAGGAAGCAGGATGGCATTGGCCAGACCGTGGTGGGTATCGAATACCGCGCCGATGGGATGAGCCAGCGCATGCACCCCGCCCAGCCCTTTCTGGAAGGCGGTTGCCCCCATGATGGACGCCGCCAGCATGTGCGAGCGGGCTTCGATATGGCCGCCGTCGGCATAGGCGGTCGGCAGCCAGTCGTGGACCAGCTTCATGCCTTCCAGTGCCACCCCTTGTGCCATGGGATGGTAGTAGGGCGAGCAATAGGCTTCCAGATTATGCACAAAGGCATCGATGCCGGTGGCGGCAGTCAGGTGCGGGGGTAGGCCGGTAGTCAGCTCCGGGTCGGCCAGTACCAGCCGCGGTAGCATGGACGGATGGAAGATGATGACCTTGCGGTGGTCTTCTTCATCGATGATCAGCGAAGCACGGCCCACTTCCGAACCGGTGCCGGCGGTGGTGGGAATGGCGATGGTGGGGGCGACCCCGGCCACATTGACTCGTAGCCAGTTATCGCCCACGTCTTCGAAATCCCATAGTGGTCGCTCCTGGCCGACCATCAGGGCGATGGCCTTGCCCACATCCAGCGCACTGCCGCCGCCCACGGCGATCACGCCATCATGTTTGCCTTCACGGTAGGCATTGACACCGGCATAGACATCGCGGCCCACCGGATTGGGGCGCATGTCGCAAAAGACCTTGCTTTCCAGGCCTGCACTGGCCAGATAGTCCTGCAGGCGGCCTGTCAGTGGCAGCCGCGCCAGGCCAGGGTCAGTCACCAGCAAGGGACGTTGCATGTCCAGTTGCTGGCATAGGGCCGGTAGCTCGCTGGCACGGCCTGCGCCAAAGCGGATGCTGGTCGGATAGTTCCAGTTGGCTTGCAATTGCATGTTCTACCCCTTGAGATGAAAAGACTTGATACGGGTGAGTTGCTGATAACCCAGTACGGACAGCGAGATGCCACGGCCAGTATCCTTGACCCCGGTCCAGGCCAGTGCCGGGTCCAGATAGTCGCAGCGGTTCATGAACACGGTACCGGTGGCGATCTCACTGCCCAGCCGGATGGCGGCGGCACGGTCCCGTGTCCACAGCGAGGCGGTCAGGCCGTAGGCGCTATCGTTCATCAGGGCGATAGCCTCGGCATCCGAGTCCACCGGCATGATGCCGATGACCGGGCCAAAGCTCTCGTCACGCATTACGCTCATGCCGTGATGCACATCCACCAGTACCTGCGGAGCCAGGTAGGCACTGCCCGGTTGGTCTGCGGCAAAGTGGCCTGGCGGAATCAACGCCCGGGCCCCGACCGCGATGGCTTCTGCGATCTGGTCTCGCACGAAGCCGGCGGCACTGGCGCGTACCATGGGCCCCAGATTAGTGTGGGCATCCAGTGGATTGCCAAAGCGGTAGGCCTTGGTGAGTTCGACAAAACCATCGACAAAGTCCTGATAGTGGCGGTGGTGCACATAGATGCGTTCGATGCCGCAGCAGGATTGCCCGGAATTGAAGAAGGCACCATCCACCAGGTTTTCGACGGCGTTGGCCAGGTCGGCATCTTCCCGCACATAAGCCGGGTCCTTGCCACCCAGTTCCAGGCCGACTCCGATAAAGCGGCTGCTGGCGGCCTGCTGCACGGCATGGCCACCGGCTACCGAGCCGGTAAAGGCGACGAAGTCGATCTGTGGCGCTGCGACCAGTTGCAAGGTGGCGGCATGATCCAGATGCAGGCTCTGGAACACGCCAGCGGGCAGGCCGGCCGCATCAAAGGCCTGCTGGAACAGCTCGGCCACCAGCGGTGTCTGCGAAGAATGCTTGAGGATGACGGTATTTCCCGCGGCCAGTGCCGGCACGATGGTATTGATGGCAGTCAGGAAGGGGTAATTCCACGGTGCCAGTACCAGCACCGTGCCCAGCGGTTCGTGGCGTAGAAAGCGCTGGAAACCTTCCTTGGGCGCGGGCTGGATATCCGCCAGGCCTTGTTCGGCAATGTCCAGCATGTAGCGGGCCCGCTCTTCCAGCCCGCGTAGCTCCCCGGGCGATTGGCTGATCGGGCGGCCGATCTGGCGGGTAATGGCCTCGGCACAGGTATCTCTGTGGGCGAGCAGCCAGTCTACCGCCCTGCTGATCAGGGCCTTGCGTTCGGTCAGTGGGGTATTACGCCAGCCGCGCTGTGCTGCCGTGGCGGCATCCAGCACTGCCCGTGTCTGGCTTGGGGTGGCATAAGGGCGCTCCAGCAGGATGGCACCATCTACAGGGGAGGTGACGGAATAGGATGTGCTCATTTAGATGATCTCGAAGTAGCGTTTCAATTCCCAGTCGGTCACATGGCGCTGGAACTCGCGTTCTTCCCACTCGCGGGTGGCGGCAAAATGCTCGACAAAGTCATCGCCGAACCAGTCGCGGGCGGCGGCCGAGGCGCGCAGAGCCTGAGCGGCATCCCACAAGGTGCGGTGCAACTGCAAATGGGCCGGTGCCTGCATCAGATAGCCGTTGGCGGTGACGGCCTCTTCCGGCTCTATCTTGTTTTCGATGCCGTACAGTCCGGCAGCCAGACCGCTGGCCAGCGCCAGATAGGGATTGGTATCGGCTCCCGGCAGGCGGTATTCCACCCGTTGCGATTTGCTGCTGCCGGGTATGGCGCGGATGGCCACGGTGCGATTGTCCACCCCCCACAAGGCGCTGGTCGGTGCCCAGTAACCGGGAACCAGGCGGCGGAAGCTATTGACGGTGGGAGCGGCCAGGCTCATGAATTGCGGCATCAGCTTCTGGATGCCGCCGATAAAGTGGCGCATGGTGTTGCTGATATTGTGTTCGTGGCCGGCCTGATGGAAGGCACTGTGGCCGTCGCGGTTTTTCAGCGAGATATGGATGTGTCCACCCTGACCGGAGTGTTCTTCGTTCCACTTGGCCATATAACAGATCATGCGGCCTTGTTTCTCAGCCAGCACCTTGGAGAAGGTCTTGAAACAGACGGCGTTGTCGGAGGCAGTCATGGCCTTGTCGACAGTGAGGGCGGCTTCCAGTGCGCCGGGGCCGGTTTCTTCATGGAACCCTTCAATCGGCATGTTCATCTGATCGCACAGATCAAGCAGGCCGCGATAGAACTCGGTATTCACCGAGTTGCGCAGTACCGAATAGCCAAATGCGCCGCTGCCCAATGGTTTGGGTTGCTGATAGAGCTTGCTCTGCAGCGCTTCATGGCTTTCGTCGGTGACCAGGAATTCATACTCGAACCCGGCCATCGGTTCGAAGCCCATGGCACGGGCGCGTTCCACCACCCGGCGCAGCACGCCGCGCGGGCACAAGCCTTCCAGTCTGCCCACCACCTCGCCCTGCACGAAAATCATATTGTCTTCCAGCGGCAGTTCGCGGCAGGATTCTGGAATCAGCCGGATCTGGGCATCGCCATAGCCGCGTCCCCAGCCGGTGAGCGTAGTATTGTCGTACAGCTTGTCACCCACATCCCAGCCGAATACCACATCACAGAAACCGAATCCGCCCTCCAGCGAGGACAGGAATTTGTCGCGTGACATGTATTTGCCACACATCACGCCGTCGATATCAACCAGGCCAACCTTGATTTGCCGCAGTTTGCGTTCCTCGATCAGGGTCTTTAAATCTGCCATTGTCTTTACATGCCGAGCATCCATGATGGCTCCTTGTGCTGCTATTCAGGTGGGTGGGCAGGCCGTGTTTCTCTCCTGTTGTGTTAGTATTGTTCGTTAGAAAATTATCAGTAAAGATAAAAATGTAATAAAAATTAGTTTGTGCTGTGCAATGTGGAAGCAATGACACAGTGACGTTTTGCCATGCCGGGCTGCTATCATGCGAAGGTAAATCCCCTATGCGGTGTAGTGCCGAATATTGATAACAGACGCTTTCCAGCCCGTGGCTGATTGTGGAGAAAGTCTTGAGTAATAGCCGTTCCATTGCGGAAGAGATCCGCCTGCAGTTTGAAACCCTGACGCCGACCGAGCGCAAGGTCGGCCGGGTGCTGCTGGCGAATTATCCGGTTGCCGGACTGGAAACCATTGCCCAGTTGGCGCTGAGGGCGGATGTCAGCGGACCTACGGTGCTACGCCTGATCAGCAAGCTGGGCTATGACAGCTATACCGCTTTTCAGACCGCCTTGCGTGATGAGCTGGAAGTTCGCCTGCAATCTCCCCTGCTGCGTCACGACCCCGGTCAATTGCAGGACGACAATGATTTCCTGGTGGCCTATGCCGGGCAGATTGCGCGTCTGATGCAGGAAACGGTGACGCACCTGCCACGAGGTGAACTGGATGCCGTGGTAGAGCTGCTGGGTGACCGCAAAAACCGCATCTGGCTATTGGGTGGACGCTTGACCGATCCGCTGGCCGCCTATCTGTGCCACCACCTGAAAGTCGTGCGGGCCGATGTGGTGCAATTACGTGGTTTGCCCTCCAGTTGGGCCGATTCGCTGGTGGATATGGGCAAACATGATGTATTGGTCATCTTTGATATTCGCCGCTACTGGGACGATGCCTTGCAGATTGCCGAAATGGCCGCGCAGCGCAAGGTCAGCGTATTGCTGTTTACCGATCAGTGGCTGTCGCCGGTGTCGCGGGTGGCACGGCATACGCTGGCTGCACATACCGCAGGCCCGTCCGGCTGGGACAGCAACACGCCCTTGATGTTGTTGGTGGACGCCGTGATTGCTGCGCTTAACACCCGGCAATGGGGAGAGATTCGTGATCGTCTGCAGGAAATAGAGGCCATGCGCGACAAATTGGGAGAGGGCGTCAGCCGGTCTGACGAGTGACAAGGGCGTGCGCAATCACTAGAATTGCGCCATTCAGATATACATGCCTTACAGGATCAGCCCATGCCGTCTTTTGATATCGTTTCCGAAGTCAATCAAGTAGAAGTACGCAATGCCGTCGAGCAGGCCAACAAGGAAGTTTCCACCCGCTACGACTTCAAGGGCAGCGATTCCCGCATCGAACAGACCGACAAGGAAATCACCCTGTATGCCGATGCCGAATTCCAGCTGGATCAGGTTAACGACATCCTGGTGAACAAGCTGTCCAAGCGCAATGTCGATGTGCGCAGCCTGGAATACGGCAAGCTGGAAAAAGTCAGCGGCAACAAGGTGAAGAAGGT
>Ga0187781_10000991_pt1 | contig 21301 bp, 15 predicted proteins | sample 0715_SJ02_MP02_2_FD_132447 | JGI IMG/M metagenome (GOLD analysis project Ga0187781, IMG submission 132447) | Tropical peat soil microbial communities from peatlands in Department of Meta, Colombia - 0715_SJ02_MP02_20_MG | ecosystem: Environmental > Terrestrial > Soil > Wetlands > Peat | place... | reverse complement strand
TTTCGCCGCGCGCACGATCGACTCCTCGGGGCCTGCGCCCTCTTCGCGCTCGATGTCGAGGGCGAAGTCGATCATCATGATGGCGTTTTTCTTGACGATGCCCATGAGCAGCACGACGCCGATCAGAGCGACGATCGACATGTCGAGCCTGAAAATTATCAGCGCGAGCAGCGCGCCGACGCCCGCGGAGGGCAAGGTGGTCAGCACCGTGAACGGATGCACGAAGCTTTCGTAGAGCACGCCAAGGACGATATAGATCGCGATGATCGCGGCGACGAGCAGATAAGGCTCGCTCGCCAGCGACTTGTTGAATTCTGCGGCGTCGCCGCTGAAGATGCCGACAATCGTGCGCGGCATCCCCATCTCGCGCTCGACGCGCGAGATCGTCTCCACCGCGTCGCCGAGCGAGGCGCCCCGGCCAAGATCGTAACTGATCGTCGCCGCCGGAAACTGCTCCTGATGCGCGACGACGAGCGGCGCCGTCACCTGTTCGATGCGCACGAGACTGCCGAGCGGGGCCTGCGGCCCGCCGCCGGGCGCCGCCACATATAGCCTGTTCAGCGCGTTTGGATCGCGCTGATACTGCGGCGCGGCTTCGAGAATGACGCGATACTGGTTCGACTGCGTATAGATCGTCGAAATCTGGCGCTGGCCGAAAGCGTCGTTTAAGATGTCGTCGACGTTCTGCATCGAGACTCCGAGCCGCCCCATCGTCTCGCGATCGATGTGCACGAGGCTGCGCAGGCCGCCGTCCTGCGTTTCGGAGGCGACGTTGCGCAGAGTCGGCTCGCCGCGCAGCGCCGCGAGCAGCTTCGCCGACCATTCGCGCAACTCCTGGGCGTTCGCCGTCGTCATCGTATATTGGAATTGCGAGCGGCTCGCTCGGGTCGTGATCTGGATGTCCTGCACCGGCTCGATATAAAGGGTCGCCCCGGCCTCCCGGTTGGCCACCTCCTTGAGGCGATCCGCGATCTGTTCGGCGTTCTCCCGGCGCTCCTCGCGGTTCTTGAGCACGATCTGATAGTGGCCAACGTTGGTGGTCGCGTTGAGCGGCCCGACGCCGAGCACGGACGTCACGGCGGCGACCGCGCCATCGCGCGCGAAAATGTTTTCCACGTCGCCCTGGAGTTTTTTCATGGCGTCGAAGGAAATGTCGGGAGAGGTCTCCAGAACCGCAGTCAGCAGGCCGGTGTCCTGCCGCGGCAGGAAGCCTTTGGGGATGAAGACGTAAAGCGCCACGGTGACGGCGAGCGTGACCAGGGTGAGCGTCATCATGAGCGGGCGATGGCGCATGGACCAGTCGAGCGTCGCGGCATAGAGCCGGTCGAGCCAGGAGGTTCTCTCCTCGTGCCGGGCGTTGGACCGCAGAATTTGTCCGCAGAGCATCGGCGTGAGCGTCAGGGAGACGATCGCCGAGACCACGACGGCCATCGTCAGCGTCAACGCGAATTCGCGGAACATGCGACCGACGAGCCCCGTCATGAACAGCAGGGGGATGAACACCGCGATGAGCGAGACCGTCAGAGACACAACGGTGAAGCCGATCTCGCGCGCGCCGTCGAGCGCGGCCTGGAACGGCGTCTTGCCGCGCTCGATGTTGCGGACGATGTTCTCGATCATGACGATGGCGTCGTCGACCACAAAGCCCGTGCCAATAGTCAGCGCCATCAGGGAGAGGTTGTCGAGCGAGAATTTCGCCGCCCACATCGTCGCGAATGTGGCGACGATCGAGAGCGGGAGGCTGATCGCCGCGATGATTGTCGCCCGCAGGCTGCGCAGGAACAGCAGCACCACCATCACGACCAGCGCGACGGCGACGACGAGCGTGAACTCGACATCCTGGATCGAGGCGCTGATCGTGTCTGTGCGGTCGCTGACGATATCGAGCGTCATGCCCCTCGCGAGCAGGCGGCGCAGATTGGGGAGCTCTTTTTTCAGCCCATCGACGGTGTTGATGATGTTGGCGTTCGGCTGGCGCAAGACATCGACGACGATGGCCGGTTTGCCGCGATACCAGCCGCCGACGCGGGCGTTTTCAAGCCCGTCGATGACCGTTGCGACATCCGAGAGCATGATCTGGCGCCCGTTGACCCAGTTGACCACGACCGATTTGTAATCCGCGGCTTTGAATATCTGGTCGTTGGCGTCAAGCGTGTAGGACTGCTTCGTGCCGTCGATCGACCCCTTGGCCCCGGCGGTGTTGGCCGCGGCGATGGCGAGCCGGAGATCGTCCATGCTCATATTGTTGGCGGCAAGCCGCTGGAGATCGGCCTGTATGCGGATCGCAGGGCGCACGCCGCCCTCGACGAGCACGCGCCCGACGCCTGCGACCTCGGACAGGCGCGGTGCGAGCTGCGTGTCGGCGAGATCGGAGAGCACGCGCAGCGGCGCCGTCTCCGAACGCAGAACCAGCGTCACAATCGGCGTGTCGGCTGGATTCACCTTGGCATAGACCGGCGGATAGGGCAGGTTTCGGGGCAGGGTGGAGGCCGCCGCGTTAATCGCCGACTGCACGTCCTGTGCCGCCGCGTCGATGTCGCGGTCGAGATCGAACTGCAACGTGATCTGCGAGAAGCCGAAGGTGCTCTGCGACGACATCGTCGACAGGGACGGGATCTGGCCGAACTGCCGCTCGAGCGAGGCCGTGACCAGCGACGCCATCGTGTCGGGATTGGCGCCGGGAAGCTGCGTCGTGACCTGAATGGTTGGGAAATCCACCTGCGGCAGCGGCGACACTGAAAGATTGGCGAAGCCCATGACGCCCGCGAGCAGCACGGCGAAACCGAGCAGCGTGGTCGCGACCGGACGATGGACGAAGGGGGCGGAAATGTTCATGCTGCTATGGAGGCCCTGGACGTAGGTCAGTCCGAAACGCTGTCCGGTCTCGGAGGCGCAAGCTGCTCCGTCTCGCACATTAACCCGACCAAATCTATCAGATTTAGCGCCGGCGACCGACCCTGCTCTGTTTCCGCTTTGTGTCTCATCCGCTTCGGGTCCTTGCGCTCTCGTGCCAGCGGCGGAGGGCGACGTGCGTCAAGAGCGACAGCGCGCCATAGATGGCGACGCCCATGAACGAGAGCAATGTGAGCGCCGCGAACATGCGCGGCACGTCGAGCCGAAAGCCTGCCTCCACGATGCGAAAGGCGAGGCCCGCGCCTTGTCCGGCCGAGCCCGCGGCAAGCTCCGCGGCCACGGCGCCGATCAGTGCAAGGCCACCGGCGATGCGCAGGCCCGCGAGGAACTGCGGCAGCGCCGCCGGCGCGCGCAGGTAGATCAGCCGTTTCCAGGGCGAGGCGCGGTAGAGGTCAAAAAGGTCGAGCAGCGCATGGTCGACCGAGGCGAGCCCTAGCGCCGTGTTCGACAGGATCGGAAAGAACGCCACGAGAAAGGCGCAGACCAGCACCGCCTGCGCCGGCGAGAGATAGACGAGAAGCAGTGGCGCTATGGCGATGATCGGCGTCACCTGCAGCATGACCGCGTAGGGAGTCAGCGTCCGCTCCAGCCATTTCGACTGCGACATCACCAGCGCGAGGCCTGCGCCGCAGAGCGTCGCCAGCGCCAGCGCCTCGAGCGCGACAAGGAGCGTCGTCGCGGCGGAGGAGAAGAGCAGCGCGCGCTCCTCGACGAGCGTGGCGAAGATCGCGCTCGGCGCCGGCAGGACATAGGGCGCGATCCCATAGAAGCGCACGATGCCTTCCCAAAGCGCCAATAATGCGGCGAAGGCGAGAGTGGGCGGGGCGGCGGCGATGAGAAGGCGGCGTGCTGCGATCATGGCCGCGCTTCGCTCATCGCGCGCTGCAGAGCCTGCGAGGCGCGCCGGCAGACGCTCATGAATTCCGAGCTCAAGCGAAAGTCGGCGTCGCGCTTGAGCTTGGGGTCGACGGCGATCTCGTCGACGATCCCGCCGCCCTTCGCTGCGAGCACGACGACGCGCGTCGACAAAAACGCGCTCTCGAGCACCGAATGGGTGACGAACACGATCGTGGCGCCGAGCCTGGCCTTGAGCGTCAGCAGCTCGTCGTTGAGCTTCCAGCGTGTCACCTCATCGAGCGCGGCGAAGGGCTCATCCATCAGCAGCAGGGCGGGGCGCATGACGAGCGCCCGAGCGATCGCGCAGCGCATTTTCATGCCCCCCGACAGCTCGCGCGGCAGCGCGCGCGGGAATTGCGCGAGACCCACGAGCTCCAGAGCCTCGCTCACGCGCGGCGCGGCGTCGCGCCGCGCGACCCCCGCGAGACGCAACGGCAGATAGACATTGGCGAAGACGTCGGCCCAGGGCAGCAACGTCGCCTCCTGGAAAACGAATCCGATCTTCTCGCGCGCAGCGGCACAGTTCCACCGGATCTCGCCGCTTGTCGGCTGCGCGAGCCCGGCGAGCAGCCGCAGCGCCGTCGATTTGCCGCAGCCAGAAGGACCAAGCAGCGTCAGCGTTTCGCCTGGATAGACGTCGAAGTCGAGCGCGCGCAGCGCAGTCGCCGCGCCGAAGGACTTGCCGACTTTTTCAAACGAGACGAGCGCGTCATCGCGAGCGGAGCGAAGCGATCCGGGAGGAGTGGATGGCTCCTGGATGGCCTCGCTATGCTGGCGCTGAAGCGTCACCTGCCGTCGTTCTCCAGTCCGACGCCCTTGCCAACGAACCGCGTCGTATAGCCCTTCTGATACGGAAGATTAGCAGGCACGACGCCGGCCATGACCATCTTGTCGAAGAAGCTTTTCACCCGCGCGTCCGTCATGACGCCGACGCCAAGCGTCCTGGCGTCGCCGCCGTCGACGACGCCGCGCTCCTTCATCTTGGCGATCCCGTAAGCAAGAAGGCCGTCGGTCATCTCGGGATTATCGCGTTTTATCATGGCGTTAGCGGCGCGGTTGTCGCCATGGAGATAATTGCGCCAGCCGATGATCGAGGCGTCGACGAAGCGCTGCACGAGATCGGGGTTCCTCGCGATCGTCTCGGCGCGCGCCTCGATCGTCGTCGAATAGGAGTCGTAGCCGTAATCGGCGAGCAGGAACACATTGGGCTTGAAGCCGGCGACGCGCTCGACCTGATAAGGCTCGGAGGTGAGATAGCCTTCCTCGATCGTGAATCTGTCGGCGATGAAGGGCGCCTGGTTGAAGCCATAGGGCTTCACTTTATCCTCGCGAAAGCCATGGGCCTGCTTGAGCCATTGATAGACCGAGACCAGCATGTCGTTCGCCACGAAGGCGGTGGCTTTCGGCAGATCCTCGAAGCGGTCGAAGCCGACGTCGGGATGCGAGAGGAAGACGATCGGATCGATCTGAAACATCGCGGCGACGTCGACGACCGGGATGTTCTGCTTCACAGCCTCGAAAGTCTGGATGAGATTGGCGCCCATGGCGAAGTCGACCTTGCCCGAGGCGAGCAGCAGTCGCGAATTGGTCTGCGGCCCGCCTTGCTGGATCGTCACGTCGAGGCCATAGTGGGCGTAAGTGCCGTCGGTGACGGCCTGATAGAAGCCGCCATGCTCCGCTTGCGCCCGCCAGTTGGTGGCGAACATGATCTTGTCGAGGGCGAAGGCGGGGGTGCACAGGGCGAAGAAGAGAAGGCAGAGAGCGTCCAACAACCCGAGTCGGTTCCCTCTCCCCGCTTGCGGGGAGAGGGAAAGACCGTGTGCTTCACAAGCCTTGGGGTCGAATCCCCCGCGCCCCTCACCCCAGCCCTCTCCCCGCAAGCGGGGAGAGGGGGCAGGTTGCGCGTGTGATGCAAACTGCGGCACATCTCGCATGGCCCTGCCCTTATCTTTTTCCCGTCTGCGCCCGATGACGCAAAAACTGATCCGCCAGCACGCAGGCCATCATGGCCTCGCCGACCGGCACGGCCCGGATGCCGACGCAAGGGTCGTGGCGGCCCTTCGTCGAGACCTCGGTCTCGGCGCCGGAGCTGTCGATCGTGCGGCGCGCGGTGAGGATCGACGAGGTCGGCTTGACCGCGAAACGCGCCAGAATCGGCTGGCCCGTCGATATGCCCCCGAGAATCCCACCGGCGTTGTTCGACAGGAACATTGGCGCCCCGTCGGGACCGCGGCGCATCTCGTCGGCGTTTTCTTCGCCCGTGAGCTCGGCCGCCGCGAATCCCGCGCCAATCTCGACGCCCTTCACCGCGTTGATCGACATCAGCGCGCTCGCAAGCTCCGCGTCGAGCTTGCCATAGACCGGCGCGCCCCAGCCGACAGGAACGCCCGAAGCCTCCAGCTCGATCACCGCGCCGATAGACGAGCCGGCCTTGCGGACCCCGTCGAGATAATCGGCCCAGCATTCGGCGGCGCGCTTGTCGGGGCAGAAGAACGGGTTCTTGTCGACCTCGTCCCAGTCGAAGCGGTTGCGGTCGATCTTGTGGGGGCCGATCTGCACCAGCGCGCCGCGGATCGCGACGCCGCCGATGACCTTGCGGGCGACGGCGCCGGCGGCGACGCGCGCCGCGGTCTCGCGGGCTGAGGAGCGCCCGCCGCCGCGGTAGTCCCGGATCCCATACTTGGCGTCATAGACGTAGTCGGCGTGGCCGGGCCGGTATTTCTGCGCGATCTCGCTATAGTCCTTCGCGCGCTGGTCGGTGTTCTCAATCAGAAGCGCGATCGGCGTCCCGGTGGTCTTGCTCTCGAAGACGCCCGAGAGAATCTTGACCTCATCGGCCTCGCGCCGCTGCGTCGTGAAGCGCGACTGGCCCGGCTTGCGCCTGTCCAGAAAGACCTGGATATCCTCTGCCGCGAGCGGCAGGAGCGGCGGGCAGCCGTCCACGATCGCGCCGAGCGCGGGCCCGTGGCTCTCGCCGAAGGTGGTGACGCGGAAGAGATGGCCGAAGGCGTTGTGGGACATTTGGCGTCGGGGACAGAGGGTGGACCGCGGATGTATAAACGCTTTGTCTCAAACCTGGAAAGGCGCGGCGTGACTTTAAATCGGGGTTCCCATGCGCATTGAGGTCATCGGCGCTGGCGTCGCCGGGCTCACCGCGGCCTTCGAGCTGGCGCGCCGCGGCGCCGAGGTCGAGCTCGTCGAGCGCCATATGCAGGCGGGGCAGGGCTGCTCGCGCTTCGCCGGCGGCATGATCGCGCCCTGGTGCGAGCTCCAAAGCGCCGAGCCTATCGTCGCCGAGCTTGGCGCCGAAGCTCTGGAATTTTGGATCCGGGACATCCCCGTCGCCACGACCAAGGGCAGCCTCGTCGTCGCCCCCGCGAAAGAACGCGCCGAGCTGATCGACTTTTCCCGCCGCACGGAAAATTATGAGAAGCTCGACGCCGAGGGCGTCGCCGCGCTCGAGCCTGATCTCGAAGGGCGCTTCGATGCGGCGCTCTATTTCCCGGGCGAGGCGCATCTCGATCCTCAAAAGGCGCTGGCGGCGCTGGCGGAGCGTCTGCATAAGATGCGGAACGTCAAGCTGCGCTATGGCGCCAGGCCGCGCGGCGACGCCGATTTCACGGTCGACGCCAGGGGCTTCGCTTCCCGCGACGCGCTGCCGACCCTGCGCGGCGTCAAGGGCGAGATGATGACCTTGCGCACGAGCGAGCTGAGCTTCTCGCGGCCGATCCGCATGCTGCACGCCAAGCGCCCAGTCTATGTGGTGCCGCGCGGCGGCGGCCTGTTCATGGTCGGCGCGACGATGATCGAGAATGAGGAGGCCGCCCGGGTCACCGCGCGCTCGCTCGCGGAGCTGATCAGCTCGGCTTACGCGATCCACCCTGCTTTTGCCGAGGCCGAGGTGGTCGAGACAGGCTCGGACGTGCGTCCAGCCTTCGCCGACAATCTGCCGCGGCTTATCAGGCGGGGGGACACTCTTTATATTAACGGACTCTATCGGCATGGCTTCCTGCTCGCGCCGGCCTTGGCGCGGCGTGCGGCGCAGATGCTGCTCGATGACGCGTGGTTCCCGGAGGTTGCGGGTGAGGATTGAGGTCAATGGCAAAGCGCGCGAGGTCCGGTCGCCGACGCTTGCGCTTTTGCTCGAGGAGCTGGGGCTCGGCGACCGACACGTCGCCACGGCGCTCAACCAAGAGTTCGTGCGCGCCAAGGACCGCGACGAGAAGAGGCTTCACGAAGGTGACGCGGTCGAGATCGTCTCCCCGCGCCAGGGAGGATAGAGGTGATTAGAGAAATTGAACGCCGATCACCTCCTCCCCAACCCTCCCCCGCTTCGCGGGAGAGGGAGCTGGCTCCACGCGTCACCGACATTGCGAGCAACGCCTGCCACCCCCTCTCCCGCGAAGCGGGGGAGGGTGAGGGCGGGGGCATTTCACGAGATTCGAGGGCGGCGAACTTGAGCGACCTGCTGAAGCTCTATGACGTCGAGCTGCACTCGCGCCTGCTGCTCGGCACCGCGCGTTATCCTTCCCCCGCGATCCTCAAGCGCGCGATCGCTGCTTCGAAAGCCGAGATCGTCACCGTGTCTTTGCGGCGCGAGGCCGGCGATTCGCGCGCGGGCGAGGGGTTTTGGCGGCTCATCCGCGAGACTGGCGCGCGCGTGCTGCCGAACACCGCCGGCTGCCTGACCGTCAAGGAGGCCGTGACCACCGCGCAAATGGCGCGCGAGCTGTTCGCGACGAGCTGGATCAAGCTCGAGGTCATCGGCGACGAGGACACGCTGCAGCCGGATCCTTTCGGCCTCGTCGACGCCGCACGGATTCTCGCGCGCGACGGCTTCGACGTCTTTCCGTACATGACCGAGGATCTGGTCGTGGCCGAGAAGCTCGTCGACGCTGGCTGCAAAGTGTTGATGCCCTGGGCGGCGCCGATCGGCTCGGGACGCGGACTCAACAACGCGTTCGGCTTGCGGGCGTTGCGAGTGCGCTTTCCCGACGTTCCGCTTGTCGTCGACGCTGGCCTCGGCGCGCCGTCTCATGCGGCGGCGGCGCTGGAGCTGGGCTTCGACGCCGTTCTGCTCAACACCGCGGTCGCCAGGGCCGGCGATCCCGTCGCAATGGCGGGCGCTTTCGCGCTGGCGGTCGCCGCCGGCCGCGCGGCCTATCTCGCGAAGCCCATGACGCCGCGCGACCTCGCCGAGCCCTCGACGCCGGTGCTCGGCCGCGCCTTTGACCTTGGCGCCGCGTGAAGCTCGATCCCTTCTACCTGATTGTCGACGACGCGGCTTGGCTCGCGCGCCTGCTGCCACAGGGCGTGAAGCTGGTGCAGCTGCGCGTCAAGGATCGCGGCGAAGGGGAGGTTCGAGCGCAAATCAGGCGCGCCAAGCGGCTCTGCGCCGAGGCGTCGGCGCTGCTCGTCGTCAACGACTATTGGCGCCTGGCGATCGAGGAGGGCTGCGATTTCGTTCATCTCGGCCAGGGCGATCTCGACGGCGCCGATATCGCGGCGCTACGCGCGGCGGGTGTGAAGCTCGGCGTCTCTACGCATGACCATGCCGAGCTGGCGCGGGCGCTCGCGCTTCGACCCGATTACGTCGCGCTCGGACCCGTTTATCCGACGCTGCTGAAGCAGATGGCTTTTGCGCCGCAGGGGCTCGATCGCGTCACGGAGTGGAAGAGAAGGATCGGCGCCGTTCCGCTCGTCGCCATCGGCGGCCTGACGCCCGAGCGGGCGTTGTTGGCGCTTGCGGCGAGGGCCGACAGCGCCGGCGTCGTGACCGACGTCCTGCGCAACGAGAACCCCGAGGCGCGCGCACGCGAATGGATCGAGGCGACCGCGCCCTGGCGCGCTCACTTCACATAAGCGAGCAGAAAGCCGTCCCAGCCCTTGGCGCCGACCGTCTGCACCGCGGTCGCCGCCACGCGGGGCTCGGCGGAGACCGCGTCGAACAACGCGCGCGTGCCCACGACCATCGGCGTCTGATTGGCAGGATCGACGATCCCGCCTTCGCGCACCACATTGTCGACGATGATCACGCCGCCTGGCCGCGCAAAGCGCAGCGCCCAGGCGAAATAATGGGCATTGTTCTCCTTGTCGGCGTCGATGAAGACCAGGTCGGCCGGACCGAAGCCTTCCTCATGCAGCCGGGGCAAGGATTTAAGCGCCGGGCCGACCCGCACCTCGACCCGATCGTCTGCGCCTTCACGCGCGATGTTGGCGCGCGCGACCTCTGCATGTTTGGGCTCGAGCTCGAGCGTGACGATCCTGCCGCCGGGCGCGAGCGCGCGTGCGAACCAGATCGTCGAATAGCCGCCGAGCGTGCCGATCTCGAGAATCGTTCGCGCCTTGAGGGCGAGCGTCAGCAGGTGCAGGAATTTGCCCTGCGGCGCTGAGACGTCGATCTTCGGCAGGGCGGCGGCCGCGTTCCGGCGCAGAGTCTCAGGCTGCGCCTCTTCGGCGCGGAGGAGCTTTTGCGCGATATAGTCGTCGCACGCGGTCCAAGCGTCTTGCATGGGAGACCATATAGTGATCTAAGCGCGCCGCGCCTATCGGCGCCGCGCCGCCGTCTCTTTAGTCGAAGCGGCCCGCCGCGTGGCCGAGCATCGTATAGAACTTGCCGGCGTCTCCCGTCAGCAGCTCGAAGGATTGCGCGCCGGAGCGGTCGTTGCGCGAGGTCTTCGCCAGAAGCTCCTCGAAGTTGTGGATATATTGATCCACATGGCCGCGAAACTCAGGATCGACGCGCAGGCGCCGTCTGATCTCGTCCAAGGTCTGACGCCCCTGCGTCGTATAGAGATGACGCGTGAAAAGTCCCTCGCGCTCCCCGCGCTGGTAGCGCCGCCATACGTCGGCGACAGCGGCGCTGTCGACCATGCGCGCGACGTCGAGCGCAAGATTGTCCAGAGCGCCCGCTGGCGGCCGGCGCGTGGGCCGTTCCTGCGCCTCTTCCGCCTCGTCGCGCGAGGCGCGCGCCAACACGTCGCTCAAGCGCCAATTCGGTTCCGTGGCGGGCTCGGCGCGCGGCGTCGGTCGCGTGAGCGACGGCATGGCGCGACGTGGAGGCTCGGCCGGGACGGGCGTCTCGAGGCGCGGCGCCTCAAAGTTCCGGCGCGGCGCGGCGGTCGGCTCGGCCACGTCGAACACCCGGCCCGACCGCGCAACGATGTCCGTGAGCTCGTTGAGCGCCTTGACCTGATCGCCGACGACGCGGCGCAGCGCCGAAGCCTGCTCGGCGGTCTCGCGCGGCAGCTCTTGCGCGCCGCGCCGGACCTCCTCGCGCGTGGTCTCTAGCTCGCGTTGAACCTCGCGCGAGAGCCCGCGGATCTCGGCCGCAACCTGGTTGAATTGATCCAGCGCCTGGCCGAACACGGCGTTGATCTCTCCCTGCGCCTGCTCATAGGCGGAGCGCAAGGCTGACGACGTGCGCGAGCGCTCTTCGTCGGCGAGATTGCGCATGGTCGAGAAGCGCTCCTCGACGAAGCTCGCGGTCTCCTGCGTTGTCTCCTTGAGCAGGCCGTCAAAGTCCTGGGCGCGGGTTTCGACGGCGCGAAAGCTCTCGTCGACGAGTTGGGAGAAGCGGGCCGCAGAGTCCTCGAATTCGTGCTGCTTGCGGTCGATGAGATCGACGAGGCTTTCGAGCGCACTTCGCCGCTCGTCGAACGCGTGGTCGAGCGCCACCTGGCTTCGGGCGAGCTCGTTCGCGGTGGCGGTCAGCTCGTGCTGCTTGTGCTCGAGATCGCCGACAAGCCTCGAGGCGCCGCCGAGCGTCGAGCTCGCCGTATGGTCAAGCGCGGCGATGCGCTGGGAAACCGCGGTTATCGCCTGCTGGAAGTCATGGAGCCGGCTTTCGAGCTGCGATTCGAGTTGAGCGAGGCTTCCCCCCGCCTCGCCGATGATTGACTGCAGCGACGCGTTGGTGTGCCCGAGACTGTCGAGCAGCGCCGGCAATTCGGCGCGGAGCTTGTCGTTCGTGGCGACGAGCGTTGCGATCGAGGACTGGCCGCCTGTTTCGAGCGCCGCGGACAGCGCCTGGGTCGAGTGGTCGATCGCGCCGACAAGCTCGTCGCGCCGCTTTCTCAGTCGCTCGAGAACCGATTCGCCGCCGCTTTCGAGCGCCAGCGCCACCCGCTCGCTGACCTCGCTGAGCTCGCGCGCGAGCGCCGCGCCGCGTTCGCCCAGGGCCCCGTGCATCTCGGAAAGACGGTATTCGAGCGTCGTTCGCATCTCCTCCACGCGGGCGGAAAGCGCCTGGCCGAGATCGCCGGTTCGCGCATGCAGATTGGCGTCGAGCTCGCGCCGCGCCGTCGCCAAGGTCTCCTGGATGTCAAACACGCGGGCGCCGATCGAGTCGATGACGGCGCGCCCGCGTTCGTCGAGCTCGGACGAGATCTGATCCAGCCGGCCCACGACATCTGTCTCGAAATGCTCGAAGCGCCCGTCGAGGGCCGCCGCGCGTTCGCCCAGAGTCCTGTCGATGTCCTCCGTGCGCTGCTCGAGCGACCGCCTCAGCTCTTCGGAGCGGCCATCGATCGCGCGCCCGATCTCTTCAGTCCTCTGCGCGACGGACTGCTCCAGCTCCGTTGCGCGCGAGACGAAGGTCTCGTCGAGCTCCTTGAGCTTGGCGTCGAGTGTGGCGCTGGTCTGCCGATGGCCTTCGGCGAAGGCGTGCGCGACCTCGATCGCGTGCTTGGCGAGCGTGTCGTGCAGATTCTTTCCGCCCGCGGTGAGTCCAGCGTCAATTCGCGCCGCCAGCGCCTCGATGCGATCGCCGGCGTCCTTGGCCCTCGCGAAGGAGACGCCCTCGACGACTCCGATCTTCTCGTCGAGAACGCCGGCGATGTGCTCGGCGCGCTCTGAAATCTTGTCGATAAGCGCATCGCCTTTGCTGTCGATCGCGTTCACGCGGTGGTCGAGTTCGCTCGAGAGCTTCGCCAGGGAGTCGTCGAGCTTCGCCGAGGCGTCGACGCCATGTCTCTCCAGCTTGTCGATCAGAGCCCCGCCGCGCCGCACGATCGCGTCTTCTATCGCGCGCGCGCGCTGGTCGAGCTCCTCGCCGAAGTGGCGCGAGTTGTCGCCGATGCGCGAGGCGAGGCGATCCGTTTCGGCGGCGAGCCGGTCGACGAACTCGCCGCCATGCGTCGAAACGAGCGTCTCAATGGTGTTGAGATTGGCGCTCAAGCTTCCGCCGTGCGTGGCGAGGACCTCGTCCGCTGCGCGCAGCTGCTCGCCGATCTCTCTCGTGAAGCTTTGCGAATGCGCGGCCACACGATCGGCAAGCTCGTTCCCGTCGCGCAGCAGCGCGCGTTCGAACGCCTGGAGATTTTCTCCGAGCGCCGTGCCGATGTGCTCGCCGCGCGCGGCGAGCGCTTGAGTCACGTCGCGGCTGTGATCGACCACGACGCGTTCGAACTCCGCGACGCGATCTGTGAGTGTTTCAGCGATTCGCTCGCCTTGCACCGAGATCGCCACCACGGCGTCGCCTGCGGTCACCGCGAAACGATCCTGCAGCTCCGCCGTCTGGCTGGCGAGCGCCGAGGTCGCTTCGCCCACCGTCTTCTCCAGGCTTTCGCGGAACGCGGAGCCGTGAGCTTCGAACTGCGCGCGCGCCTCTTCGCTTTGCGCCTGAAGCAGCTCCGCGAGCTTGTCGTGACCCTGGTCAAGCGAGCCCAAGCTCTCCGTAACGATGGCCTCCAGCTGCTCAGCGCGCTCGGCGACCTTTGCCGAGACTTGGGCGTTGTTCTTCAGCACGGAGTCTTCGAAAGCGGAGACGTTCTCGGCAAGCGACGCGGCGAGACGCTCGCCAAGCCCTCCCATTTCCGTGCTCGTCGCGCGCAGCGCCTGCGCCGTCTTCTCCTCGAACTGGGCAAGGCTCTCGGCGACTTCTTTGCGCAGGCTCTCCTCGTGAAAGGCGACGGTTCTCGCGGCGGCGTCGGTGCGCGCGACGGCCTGCTCTTCGAACGCCGACAAACGGTCGGCGAGCGTCTCCAGTATCCGCTCGCCTTGCGCGGCGATAGCGACGACGGCCTCGCTCGCAGTCGCGGCGAAGCGGTCTCCTGTTGCGCTCGTGTGGTCGGCGAGCGAGGCGGCGGCGTCCGCCACCGTCTGTTGCAGCGACGCGCGTAGCGCCTCGCCGTGCGCCGCGAACTGGCTTTCGGCGAAGTCGCGATGCTCGTTCAGGAGGCTGGCGAGCTGCTCGCCGCTCAGCTTGAGCGATTCGGCGCCTTCGGACAGCAGCCCGTCGAGCCTGACCGTATGTTCGGAAACCGCGACGGCGACCTCCTCGCTGTGCTGGCGCACCGAGGCGTCGAGCGCCGCGAGACGCTCCACGAGCGCGGCGCTGATGCGCTCGCCATGACCGTCGATATCGGCGGCTGCCGCCTGCGACGCTTGGGAGATCTTTTCCTCGAACTCGGCAAGGCTCGCGACGATCTGTCTGCGGATGCTCTCCTCGCGCTCGGCGACTGTTTGCGCGGCGGCGCTGCTGCTGCGCTCGATCTCTTGCCGGAAGTCGGACAGGCGATCGGTCAAGGTCTCCAATATGCGCTCGCCTTGCGCGGCGATGGCGACGACGGCTTCGCCAGCCGTCGTGGCGAAGCGTTCCTGCGCGGCGCCCGAATGCTCCGAAAGCGCTGTCGTTGCGCCAGCGACCGTCTGCTCCAGCGATTGACGCAGAGCCTCGCCCTGTTCGGCGAACTGGTCCTTGGCGTAGTCGCGATGCTCCGCCAGCAGACCCGCGAGCCTCTCGCCGCTTCGCGTGAGGTTCTCCGCGCGATCGGCCAGTAGGCCGTCGAGCCGCTCCGCATGCTCGGCGACCGCCGTGGAGACGGCGGCGCTATGCGCGCGCACGAGCGCGTCGAAAGCCTCGAGCCGCTCGGCGAGCGACGCGCTCACGGCCTCGCCACGCTCGCCGAGCCGGTCGGCGGCGGCAGCGGCGACTTCGCCGAGCTTCTGTTCGAACTCTGCGATGCGCCCGGCGAGCGATTCGTCCTGTTCGGCGACGCGCGCGGCGACCGCCTCGCTCTGACGGCTGAAGGCGCCCTCGAAGGCCGAAAGGCCGTCGGCAAGCACCGCCTGCTCGAAAGCCCGGAGACGCTCCGCCAGGGTTTCAGTGACGCGGTCGCCATGAGCGCCAATGGCGTTGACCGCTTCGATCGCCGCCGTGTTGAAGCGATCCTGCGCGGCGCGGGCGCTCTCGCTGAGCGTGGCGGCGTGCTCGGATGCGTCGCGCAGAAATTCCTCGCGAATCTCGCGTCCGCGCGTCTCGAACCCTTCGCGCGCCACCGCGTGCGCGGCCTCGAGCATTCCGGCGAGCTGCTGCTCCGCGCCAGCGAACACGGATTTGGCGTCCACGACATGCGCGCCGACCTGTGCGGCGAGTCGCTCCGCCGACTTTGCGATCGACGCATCGAAGGCCTCGCCATGCGAGGCGAAGCTCTGCTCGAGTCTTTGCCCGGCCTCGTCGAAGCGCGCTGTGAGCCGCTCGCTTTCCTCGGCGGCGCCGCTGATGCGGCGCGACAAGTCCTCGCCGCGCGCCGCAAGATGCTCGGCGAGCTGCTCAATGCGCTGCAGCGCGCCGTCGTGGCGGGACGAGAAGTCGCCGATCAGCGCCTCGCCCGTCGTCCTGAGCTTGTCGTCGATCAGCGCGACTCCCTGCGCAAAACGTTCGGTCGCGTCGTGCGCGGCGCCGCCGATGGCGCGCGAGAGCTCCTCCCGGGACTGTGCCAGGTCTGCGAGCGTCTGCGCGTTGTGTCCCGCGAGCGCTTCGTTGAACTCGTCGCCGGCGCGTTCCAGCGCGATCCGCATTTCCTCGCCTTTCGAGCCCAAGGCCAAGGCCACCCGGGAGCCAGCGTCGCTGACCTGTTCCGCGAGCTGCGCGGAGGTCGAGGCCAGCTCCTTGGAAAGCTGGTCGCGGGCGCCGAAAAGCGCGATGCGCGCATGATCGGCGTTGACGACGATGGCTTCGCGCTCGCGCATGAGCTCGTCGAGCAGCTCGCGTATGCGGCGCTCGTTCTCGGCATAGGAGCGCTCGAGATTGGTGACCTCGGTGCGCACGATGACCTCGAGCTCGCCGGCGCGCGTCAGCGCGCGCTCGATGCCGTCGCCCATCGACGCGGATTCGCGGCGGATGGCTTGCGACAGCGAGACGACCTGCTCGGTCGCGATGGCTTCGGGCTCGATGAGCCGCATCGCGACTTCGGTCATGGCGTTGGCGACGATGCGCATTTCCTGCGCGCGGCGCGCCAGGAGGCCGGTGACGAACAAGAAGGCGATCGGGCAGAGCAGGGCGAGCAGCGTCAGCAGGGGCTTCGGCGCGAGGAAAGACCGATCCTCGCCGAGAATATCGCCGTGGTGGACGTAAACAAATATTAGCCAGAGCGCAGCCCAGACCATTACCGACAACATGGTCAGAATGGCGATGCCGCCGCTCGGCTTCACCTCCAGCGCCTGGCGCAACTCGCCGATCGTCCTGCGGTCGTCGTTCGCGGGCTCCGTCTTGGGCGCTACGAGCGGCGGCGTGCGCGGCGCGGGCGCCTTTGGCGACTCGTCCTTTTGGTCTTTTGGCGCTGGCGGCTTTTGCTGGTCGCGCGCCTCCTTGCTTCCCGCCGGCCTGGCGGGTTGCGGCGCCGAAAGAGGCGACGCGATCTTCGTGGGGGCTTTCAGGGTCGGCGCGGCGCTCGCAGTCGGCTTCGGGCCGTCTTCTTTTTCCGCCTTGTCAGAAGCGGGGGCAGCGCTTTCCGCGGCGGCGTTCTCTGGCGTGTGGAGATCCAGCGCGCCCTCGATCGCCGTCAGCGCCGCGGCCGCCGCATCTTGGATCTTGCCCGTCATCGCCATTTCATCCACTCCGTGCGGAAACCGAGGCCCGCGCGCAAAAGTCCTCTCGCGCCAGGAGGCTGGCGCAACTCGGGATTAACCAAATCTTACCGCCCTTTGGCTGCATTTGAAACCTTGGAGACGCCAAGACCGTCAAACGTCGTTAACGCGCTGTTCAACCTAGCTCAATACTCTGCCTGCGCAGCTCGCGGCGCGGGCGCGCCGCGGGAGGGGCTTCGGTGGATAACTTATTGACGGCGCTAAATAAACTTAAGGCTCGTCGCGACCCTGGCGCCCTGTCGCCTCGACCTTAACCAGGCGCCGAAGACTTCGCGGCGCCGTGCGGGAGCTCGAATCAAATGTCGCAAATCCAGCCCGCGTCGAAACAGGCGGAGAATCGCGCGCCGGCGGCCCCCGGGGGCCTCGTCATCGATCTCGTGCATCTCTCGCGGCAGACCCTCGGCGACGCGGCGCTCGAATCGGAGCTGCTGCGGCTGTTCGACCACCAGGCGGCGGGGTTCATGGTCCGGCTGCGCGCGGAGACGCAACCGCACGAGGGCGCAAAGTGCGCCGATCTCGCGCATATGCTCAAAGGCTCTGCGCGCGCCGTCGGAGCGTTCGCGCTCGCCGACGCCGCGGAGCGTGTCGAGCGCGCAAGCCGAGCGAATCCGCCCGAGAATGCGGTCGCGGCTCTGCTCGCGGATCTCGAGCTGGCGATCGAGCGGACGAGGGCGGACATCGCGCAGCTCATCTAAGGAGAACACGACGGATGACGGAGGATGGCAAAGGCGGCCGTCCTCGGTCCTCCGTCACTCGTTCCTTTCAGAACGGACTGATCGGAAAATATTTGAGGTAGATCTCTGCATAGGCTCCGCGCTGCGCGAGCCGCGCCAGGGCATAGTCGAGGGCGCGGCGTAGGGGCGTCGCGCCTTTCTTGACCGCTATGCCCACGCCGTCGCCGAAGAAGCGCTGGTCCAGGTAGGGGCCGCCCTTGAAGACGCAGCAGCCCCCCGCCTCGGCCCCGTTGAGCCACAGCGAGAGCGAAATGGCGTCGCCGAACAACGCATGGACGCGGCCGCCTTTCAAAGCGCGCTTGGCGAGCGCCATCGTCTCGAACGGCGCGAGGCGGGCCCTCGGAAAATGGGCCTTGAGAAATGCTTCATGCGTGGAGCCTGCGACAACGGCGATCGAGCGGTCGTCGAGAGCCTCGGGCGTCGCATCGGTCAAGACCGAGTCGGCGAGCGTCACGAAGCGCCCGGGCGTCGTGTAATACGGGCCGGTGAAGTCGACGCGCGCGCGACTTTCGGGGGTGCGCGCGAGCGAGGCGATCACCGCGTCGGCGGTGTCGTCGTTCAGGGCGTCGATGAGGATATCCCACCGGCGGCGCTGGATCGTGCAGGAAATCTCGAGCTCCTCGCAGATCGCGCGGGCAAGGTCGACGTTGAAGCCCACGATCTCGCCTGACTGCAACGCGAAGTTGAAGGGCGGATAGTCGTCTTCGGTTACGAAGCGCAGCTGCTTCAAGTTGCTGATGTCCGGCTTCTCGAGCCGGCGCGACGGGTCCCAAAAGGAGGGCGCCGGGCTCGGCGGCGCGTCGTTGGCGAAGCTTGGCGACGCGACGAGAAGCGCCGCGGCCAGGAAGAGAAGACGCGGCGCGCTCCCCGTTTGGGGGGAAGGGGCTGCAAGGCGCCAGGCGATTCTCTGGGAAGCTGACCGCATGCGAGTGACGCTCAGCCTCCCATTGGGAACGGCGCGGCTTTGTGCTTCTGCGTCTCGAGCAGCGCCTTCACTTTGGCTGCGAGGTTGAGAAAAATCCCCGCGTGCTGGCTCTGCGGATCGGCGCCGACCACCGGACGTCCGGCGTCCGAAGTCTCGCGGATCGCGGCTTCGAGCGGAATCTCGCCCAAGAACGGGACGCCAAGGCGCTCCGCGTCGCGCCGCGCGCCCCCGTGCGCGAACACGTCCGTGCGCTCGCCGCAATGCGGGCACAGAAAATAGCTCATATTCTCGATGAGTCCGACGATCGGCGTCTCGACGCGTCGGAACATGGCGACAGCGCGCCGCGCGTCGGCGAGCGCCAGATCCTGCGGCGTCGAGACGATGATCGCCCCGTTCAGCGGGACCTTCTGCGCCAGCGTGAGCTGAACGTCGCCGGTGCCGGGAGGCATGTCGACGACGAGCGCGTCGAGCTCGCCCCAGGCGACCTCGCCCAAAAGCTGCGTCAGAGCCTGGGCGACCATAGGCCCGCGCCAGACCATCGGCGTCTCTTCCTCGATGAGGAGGCCCATCGACATGATCTTGAGTCCATGGGCTTCCAGCGGAATGAGCTTGCCGTTCTCGACCTTCGGCCTGTCGGAAAGACCCGTAAGACGCGGAATCGAAGGGCCATAAATATCGGCGTCGAGCAGACCGACGCGCCAGCCCTGCGCGGCGAGGCCGAGCGCGAGGTTGACGGCGGTTGTCGACTTGCCCACGCCGCCCTTGCCGGAAGCGATCGCAACAACAAAGCGCACGCGCTCCAGCGCAGGAAGACCCGCGGGCCGCGCCGCTGGGGCTGCGTCGCGCGCCTGAGCCCGTTCCGCCGTCAGCGTGACGATCGCGCGCTCGACGCCGGCGATCTTTTCGATCGCCGCCGCCGCCGCTAGGCGCGCGTGCTCCCATGCCTCGGCGCGCTTGGGATCGCCGGCGAGCGAGACGAAGACCTTTCCGCCAGAGACCGTCAGTCCGCTCACGGCGCTCGGCGCCAGCGGCCTCCCGTCAGGGCCGGGCGCCGCCTCCAGCGCTTTCAAAATTTCGGCTTCGCTCGCCACGCCTCTCGTCCTCGCGCCTTCACTTAACGCCGATGAGCTCCACGTCGAACAGCAGCGTCGCATTCGGCGGGATCACGCCGCCGGCGCCGCGCGCGCCATAGCCGAGCCCGGGCGGGATGATCAGCGTGCGCTTGCCGCCGACCTTCATCGTCGAGACGCCCTCGTCCCAGCCGCGAATCACTTGGCCCTGGCCGATCACGAATTCGAATGGCTGGCCGCGGTCGACCGAGCTGTCGAATTTCTTGCCCTTGACGCCGTTCTCATAGAGCCAGCCGGTGTAGTGCATGACGCATGTCTGGCCGGTCGCGGGCGTCGCGCCGGCGCCGACCTTCGTGTCGATGTATTTGAGGCCGGTGGCGCTCGTCACGGCCTTCGACTCGTCTAGCGCGAGGGCCGGGCTCGCGCCGGCAAGGCCGGCGAGCATCGCAAAAGCGGCAAGAAATTTCGTAGCGAGCTTCATTCTCATTCTCCTGACGATTGGACGCAACGCTCAGGCCAAGAGCCCTTCGTCGCGGGCGAGCTGGCGCAGGTCCTTGAGCGGCCGGGCGCCGAAGTGCGAAATGATCTCCGCCGCAGCGAGCGCGCCGAGTGCAGCGCTCTTCTCATGCGGCAGGTTTTGGACAAAACCGGCCAGAAAGCCGGCCGCGAACAGATCGCCGGCGCCAGTCGTGTCGACGACCTCCTCCACCTTCTGCGCCGGCGCGGCGACGACCTTCTTGCCTTCGGCGACGATCGCGCCGTGCTCGCCGAGCGTGACGACGCCGAGAAGGTTGCGCTCGTCCTGCAGCGCATTGAACGCGGTCGGAAAATCCGCCGTCTGATAGAGCGAGTGCAGCTCGCTCTCGTTGGCGAAAAGGATGTCGACCACGCCGTTGCGGATGAGGCCCAGGAATTCGTCGCGGTAGCGGTCGACGCAGAAGGCGTCGGAGAGGCTCAGCGCGACCATGCCGCCGTTCGCCTTGGCGGCCTTGGCGGCCTTCAGAAACGCGGCCTTGGCCGCCGGCGGATCCCAGAGATAGCCTTCCAAGTAGACGACGCGGGCGGAGGCCGCGAGATCGTTGGCGATGTCGTTTGGCCCGAGCGCCTGGCAGGCGCCGAGAAACGTGTTCATGGTGCGCTGGCCGTCGGGAGTCACGAAGATGAGGCAGCGCGCGGTGGCCGCGCCGTCTTGCGCGAAGGGCGTGTCGAAGGCGACACCGGCCTTGCGGATGTCGTGCGCGAACTCGCGCCCCGCTTCGTCATCCCTGACCTTGCCAACAAAGGCCGCGCGAAGCCCGAGGCTCGCTAGTCCCGCCATGGTGTTGGCCGCCGAGCCGCCGGAGACGACCGTCGTCGGCCCCATCACGGCGTAGAGCTCCGCGGCGCGGTCCTCGCCTATGAGCTGCATCGCGCCCTTGTGCAGGCCCGCGGCGACGAGCGAATCGTCCTCGGCGCGGGAGAGCGTGTCGACAATGGCGTTGCCGACGCCGAGCACGTCGATGGTCTGAAGCATACGAATTTCCATTTGAGCGGAGATAGAACCGGCTCAATAGCATTGCGCGCGCGAAAGCCAAAGGGGCGCCGGCCGACGACCCGCGCCCCTTTGGCTTTCGCGCGCGCTGCTACGTTAATCGCTCACGAGGCGGAAGCCGAGGCGCACCTCCTGCGAAAGCAGATCCTTTGTGACGGCGCCGGTTCCCGAGAGAACGCCGGGAAAACCCGTGAAGCTCCCGACGCCAAGAAGGCGGTAATGAAGGTCGAGCTTCAGATTTTGCGAAATGTCGTAGCTTGCGCCGGCCATGAAGTTCCAGGCGAGCTTGTAATCTTTTACAGTCTGGGAGAAATTGTAGTTGAGCTGGGCGAAAGGGTACTGCTGGTTGACAGCCACCTGT
>Ga0187781_10000989_pt1 | contig 21308 bp, 18 predicted proteins | sample 0715_SJ02_MP02_2_FD_132447 | JGI IMG/M metagenome (GOLD analysis project Ga0187781, IMG submission 132447) | Tropical peat soil microbial communities from peatlands in Department of Meta, Colombia - 0715_SJ02_MP02_20_MG | ecosystem: Environmental > Terrestrial > Soil > Wetlands > Peat | place... | reverse complement strand
AGGGGATAACACCGAGTACCATCTGCGGGAAAGCCGGCGGGAGTCTCAGACGGGCGAAATATTTAGCGGCAGAAGAGGCAACGGGTCCTGCTTTGCGCCCGCCGCCCAGCACCCGGCTTCCCGTACCGGGGCATACGAAAACCGATGCAGCGGCGAAGGACCATGCCGGCGCAGCGCCTCCAGGTGATCCGGCGTGCCGTAACCCTTATTTTGCGCCAGGCCGTATTGCGGATAGAGCTGGTCGAACTCTTCCAGTCGGCGGTCGCGTTCCACTTTTGCAAGAATCGAAGCGGCCGCAATTGAGACCGACCGGGCGTCGCCGTGGATCAGCGCTTTCTGTTCGATCGGCAAATCGATTTCGATGGCGTCCAGAAGGAGATAGTCGGGAAGAGGACAGAGCTGCGAGACGGCGGCAACCATCGCTTGCCGGCTCGCCTGATAGATGTTCCAGGCGTCGATGCGGCTCGCCTCGATTTCGGCGGTAGCCCAGGCGAGCGCGTGTTCGCGGATGCGCTGGCAAAGTTCCATGCGCCTTTCGGCGCTCAACTTTTTCGAATCGTCCAGCCCGACAATGCGCCGCTTCGGATTCAGGATCACGGCCGCGGCTACCACGGGCCCGAAGAGAGACCCGCGTCCCGCCTCGTCCAGCCCGGCGATGCGCAGCCAACCGTGCTGCCGCGCCTCGCGCTCGTACCGCGCAGAGCAAAGCCGTCCCATCGGCCGCGAATTCTAACACACGCCGCCGCCGAAAATTTTGGATGAGGAGAGGCAATTTCGAGGAAATGTGACGGGAGAGAAAACTGCGTGCTACTCGGCGCCGCCGGCGGCTACCTTCTCAAATGTCTCCACGCGTTTGATGCGCGCCGCCTTGCCTTTGCGCTGGCGCAGGTAATTCAGCTTCGCGCGGCGCACGCGGCCCTGTTGCACCACTTCGATCGAACTGATCATCGGCGAATGTACCGGAAAGATGCGCTCCACGCCGATTCCGAAACTTACGCGCCGCACCGTGAACGATTCGCCGAGCATTTCGCCGCGCCGGCTCATCACCACACCCTCAAACGGCTGGATGCGCTCTTTTTCACCCTCGCCTTCCTTCAACCGCACGTGCACGCGAACCGTATCTCCCGGGCGGAATGCGGGAAGGTCTTTGCGTAGTTGTGACTCCTGCGCCTTGGCGACAATCGGCTTCATTTCTAATATTCCCGGCAGACCCGCTCAGGTGGGGCCAGCGCACAGCAAACAATCAACAATTCTACCGAATTCCCGCCCGTTTGCCTACACCAATCTGCGTAACTTAACCAGGCGCGACATAGCCTTTCTCCCGTAGGGGCATCCGCCAGAAGTCTGGCGGACCGTGCCCGCGCCGCCGTCGTCCGGAGCGCTGCCCATTTCCTCTGCGCCGCCCGCAAGACCTTCGGCGTGCGGCTGCCCTACGCGGAGCCGAAGGGGAGCTTGCTCGACTGAACGCCTCCGTGACCTTCGCGCTTTTCTCTGTGCACTCTGTGTTGAGCGGCCTCAACCGGCGGCGTTAGTTGAAACACGGGGTGCACTGAGCAAACCGCCGAGCGCACGGAGGAACCGCAATGCATCGCTCCCCAATCTCAACGGCGCTGCCTTCGAGACCTTTGGAGGGCGGGAGCTTGCTCCCGCTTTGTTTTCAATAGCAGCGCAAAGCGTCCAATCGTCTCGGATACCGATAGGGCCCCATGGGGTTGCTGTTCTCTTGCATCCCGCTCTGGATTACAATGCGCCGCAACGGGGCGAGGGAGGCTGCCATGCATGCAGACCGCGTGGAACTCTCATGGGACCAGAATAAATCGAAGTGGCTGGTGCGCATTATTGCCGGCGAAGAAGTCCTTCGTCGCTATTGCGCCGCGCCCAAAACCGCCGATGACCAGGCGCTGCGCTCGGCCGCTCAGCAGACCGTCCGCGACGAAGGCTACGAGCCGAACGTCGGCGAAGTCACTATCCGCCGCTAGCCTGCGCCCGCGGCAGACCACGCTCATCGAATGTTGCGCGCCGATTTTACATCTTGCTGATGTCCGAGAATCTCCCGTAGCAGGCGTTCTTCTTCCTCACTGAGTACGGGCTCTGCAAGCAATTCGGGCCGGTTCCGCAATGTTTTCTCGAGTGCTTTCTTCCGGCGCCAGCGGCGAATCTCTGCGTGGTTCCCGCTCATCAGCACTTCGGGAACCTCCCACTCGCGAAACTTCTGCGGCCGCGTGTAATGCGGATAATCCAAAATCCCTCGAGCGACAGATTGGGAGTTCTCTTGTAGGGGCACGGCATGCCGTGCCCGCTCAGCTGCCGCTTCAAACTCACTGAACGATTCATTCACCGCCGAATCCTCATTCCCCAGCGCCCCCGGAATCAACCGCGTCACCGCATCCAAAATCATCGCCGCCGGCAATTCGCCGCCGGACAGCACGAAATCGCCAATCGAAATTTCCTCGCTCGCCAGATGCTCCGCCACGCGCTCATCTACGCCCTCGTATCGCCCGCAGATCAGCACAATCTGATCGAGTTGCGCGAATTTTCGCGCCGCGTCCTGCCGGAAAAGTTTTCCCGCAGCCGAAAGCAAGACGATCGCTGTCCCGGGCGGCACCGGCCTCGATACTCCGCCCTCGAGCACCGATTCCACCGCTTCAAACAGCGGCTCGGGTTTCATCACCATTCCCTCGCCGCCGCCGAAGGGCCGGTCGTCCACCGTGCGATGCCGATCGCGAGTGAAGTCGCGCAAGTCGTGGATGCGCGTCTCGATGAGCCCGGCTTCGCGCGCCCGGCGGACAATCCCGTAGTCGAGCGGCCCGCTGAAAAATTCCGGAAAAATCGTAATGATGTCAAACCGCTTCATTCGAGTCGTCGTGCCAGTTTACGCCATCAAATGGGGCTTAGGAATCGCGGTTCAATTCAAGGAGGCCTTCGGGCAGCGCCACTTCGATTTTTTTTCCTGCGATGTCCACCTGCACGCAGATTTCTTCCGCCAGGGGAATTTGAATTTCCTCGCGGCCCGTTCCGATCATCAGCAGAGGCGCGCCTTGCAGCGACTCGCCGGTGAATTCCACGCCTCGCACTCGGCCAAGCGGTTTGCCTCTTTCGGCCACTTCGCAGCCGACAAGATCCGAGATGTAGTAGCTGCCGTCCGGCAGCGGCATACGCTCGGCCAGCGGGATCTGCACTTCCAGCCCCACAAGTTTTTTCGCGTCCGAAATCGAATCCGAGCCGGCGAAATGAAAGATCGCCTGCCCGCCACGGCTTTGTGAAATCCAACAGCTTCGGATCGCGGTCTGGCGCGGCTCGGTTTTTCCATCCCACAAAGCCGCGGCCTGCAACTTCGTGAGCCGCGCCGGAAAATCAGTAAGAATTTCCGCGGCTACTTCGCCGCGGCGTCCGTGCGGCCGCAGGACGCGCGCCACCGTGACCCGCGCTGCGTCCGGGAAGTTCCCATCTTTTTGATCGCCTGCGTTTTGTGCCATCGGCGCTCTCGCTGCTCACTATCGCATTTCTCTCACGCGATGTTCAAATCCGTGCGTACAAAAAAATGCGGCGGCGAGAAATTCGCACACCATGGCCCCATCCTGTGAGGTGAAAATTCGAATGGAGTTTGCGTTCCCTGCAGCTTCTGGCGGGGTTACTCCAGAATTTCCAATGTAAACCGCTTTCGCAACTTCATCCCCGCCGCCCCCAGCAGGGTTCGAATCGATTTTGCCGTCCGCCCTTGCCTCCCGATCACTTTGCCGAGATCTTCCGGATGCACGCGCAGCTCGAGCACCGTCACCTGCTCTCCCTCCACCGACCTCACCTGCACTTGTTCGGGATGATCCACAAGAGCTTTGGCTATCTCTTCCACAAGTTCCTTCATCACACTTCCTCCGCGCCTGGCAGTTAGGCTCCGCGCAAACCTCTACGTGAGCTTGGACGAGCGCAACACACCGAACCGGCTGGGTTTGAGACGCGCTAGGCGGGTTTTCGGTTGCGGAGAAAGCTTCGGACCGTGTCGCTCGGCTGGGCGCCCTTGCCGAGCCAGTATTGCACGCGTTCGTGGTCCAAATTCACCGCGGCAGGCTTCTTCGCTGGGTCGTACGTTCCCACGATTTCCACGAAGCGCCCGTTCCGCGGCCGTGTCTTTTCCGTCACAACGACGCGGTAGAACGGGTGCTTTTTCTTGCCAATCCGCGACAACCGAATCATCAACACTCGCAATTCCTCCTCATTCCAATCCGCCCATTATACCGAAGCTGCCTGGATTCACCTATCGCATTCTCGTGTTGTACGGGCACCCCTCCCCGGCCGGTCCCATGACATTCTTTCCCATTTGCCCGGCGGAAAGTTCCCGTACTATTTCAGCCCGGCCAATTTTCCGACGCCGCGCAGTTTCATCTTGGCCATGCTGCCGTACTGCTTCATCATCCGGCGCATGTCCGCATACTGCTTGAGCACCTGGTTCACTTCCTGCACGGTGGTGCCGCTTCCGCGCGCGATGCGTTTCCGCCGCTTGCCGTCGATTAAGTTGTGATTGTTGCGCTCGGCGGCGGTCATCGAATTGATGATGGCCTCGACCGAGCGCAGCCGCTTTTCGTCCACCTGCGTGTCTTTGGGCAAGTTCGCAAACGGCCCCACCTTCGGCAGCATCCCCATCAATTGCTCGAGCGAGCCCATTTTTCGCAACTGCTTCAACTGGTCACGAAAATCTTCGAGCGTGAAATCGTCTTCGCGCAGCTTGCGCTCGAGCTCGCGCGCCTTTTTCTCGTCGATGGTTTTTTCGGCGCGCTCGATCAGCCCGAGCACGTCGCCCATCCCGAGAATTCGCGAGACGATTCGGTCGGGATGAAAGGGTTCAAGCGCGTCGTATTTTTCACCCACGCCGGCGAATTTCACGGGCGCGCCCGTCACTTTGCGGATGGAAAGCGCCGCGCCGCCGCGCGCGTCGCCGTCGAGTTTTGTAAGTACTACGCCCGTCACGCCAAGCTGCTTGTGAAATTCTCCGGCCGACCGCACGGCGTCCTGCCCGATCATCGCGTCGGCCACGAACAATATCTCCGCGGGATTCAGTTCTCGCTTCAGCATCCCGAGCTCGTTCATAAGCTCCGCGTCGATGTGCAGCCGTCCGGCGGTGTCGACCAACACCACGTCGTAAGCCGAAAGCTTCGCCTCGCGCAGCGCGCCACGCACGATTTCGAGCGGCTTGTCCGTGCCTGCGCCGGGCCACAGCGGCGTGCCCGTGGCTTTGGCCACTTGCGCGAGTTGCTCGCGTGCCGCGGGGCGGTAAACGTCCGTAGAAACCAGAATCGGGCGGTGGCCGTGCTCGCCGAGCCACTTTCCGATTTTCCCCGTGGAGGTGGTTTTGCCCGAGCCTTGCAGCCCCACGATCAGCCAAACCGACGGAGGCCGCGCGCCGAATTGCGGCTTCGCTTCACGCCCGAGCAGGTCGGCCAGCTCGTCGCGCACGATTTTCACCACCTGCTGGTCGGGCGAAAGTTGCAGCAGCACTTCCGCGCCGAGGGCTTTCTCGCGGACGTGCGCGATGAATTCATCCGCGACACCCAGGTTGACGTCGCCATCGAGCAGCGCTTCGCGGATCTCCGCGAGCCCCGCGTCCAGGTGCTCTTCGGTGAGCTTTCCCTGCCCCCGCAGGTTCTTGAACGCCCGCTGCAATTTTTCGGTCAGCGTCTCAAACATACGTTTGCCCGCTAGTCTTTAGACTCACCTCACAAAAGCAGTTCGGCTTCAGAGGCTAAAGCCCCCTCGTGGGCGGCTTTAACGGCGGGGTTGAAACCCCGCCCTTCCATGGCCGCTTAGGGGGTCGGAGCTTTAGCTCCGACATAGCAAAAACCGCGCGAAGCGCGAACCGATGCGCCGTATTTATCGCAGCAAGTAGTCCTGCAGCGCTGCCATCGCCTCGCATGAGATCGCGCCTGAATCCCGCCGCCCTTGACCTGCATTTCCTCAGGGGCTGAAGCCCAGTTCAGAGACGGCCTTTATGTCGGAGCTGAAGCTCCGACCCCCAACCAAAGGGAGCTTTTCCGCAACCTGTAATGCCCTGCCCTGGCGGAGGACGATAATTCCGATGGCATCCTCTCAAGCATCTCAATCATTCCCGCGCTCGCCGACCTGCCGAGTCCGAGCCGTCATATAGCCATTCACTTCCGCGGACGGCGCCGCCTGCTCGACAAACGTAAACGTGCCCTTCTCTTTCATTTCCCGCGCCGCCCGAATCATGGCGCCCAGAGCTGTGCGTGCAAGCGCTCCACCGACGCTGATCCTGCGCGCTCCGGCCGCCGCCAGCTCCGCCAGCGGAAAATTCGCGCCCTTCATTCCCGCCAGCACGTTCACCGGCTTCGGCGCCACCGCTGCGCAGACTTCGCGGATGGCATCAAGGCTCGCCAATCCCGGCGCATAGAGGACGTCCGCGCCCGCCGTGGCATAGGCCTTCAGCCGGCGGATCGTGTCGTCAAGGTCAGGGCGCCCATGCAGAAAATTCTCCGCGCGCGCTGTCAAGACGAACGGAAAGCCGACGCCGCGTGCCGCCTCGACCGCTGCCGCCACGCGTTCCACGGCCAACGAATGCGGATAAATCGGGCGCGCCTCATTCCCGCTGGCGTCTTCGACGGATCCACCGGCGATCCCGGTCGCTGCCGCCAGACGAATCGTCTCCGCGACAGTCTTCGGGTCGTCGCCAAAACAATTCTCGAGATCGGCATTCACCGGCAAATCGCTCGCTTCGGAAATTGCGCGGCAATGCGCGAGCGCTTCTTGGCGCGTCACCTGGCCGTCTTTCCGCCCGAGCGAAAATGCGAACCCGGCGCTGGTGGTGGCAAGCGCTTCGAATCCCAGCGCCGCCAGAATCCGCGCTGAGCCGGCATCCCAGGGGTTGGGCAGAATAAAAGCCCCCGGCCTCTCATGCAGCGCCCAAAATTTTTTCGCCTTCTCCGCCTGAGTCACGCTCATGGAAAGCTCTCCGTTCCCCGCCCCGTGAATCGGATTTCGATTCTAGGTGACCCGCCTGGGCGGGTCAACGCGAGCCGATTGCCCGACTTGAGGACCCGCTCTCGCCGCAAATCCACCCCCCATATTTGTGACGAGTAGAAATGATGCCGACCGTTTGTTTTCATCAAGTTACGCCGATTTCTACTCGGATCGAGTGACGAGTAGAAATTGTGTGCCGCGAGCCGGCTCCCCGTGGGCTGCGCCGCATGGAAGCCTTCATTGAGAAGCGGGCATTTCATGTAGCTCGCCTCTTCAGAGGCGAGGGTGTCTCGGGCCAGCTCAGGTCTTCTAGGTCCGAGCAAAACCGGGAGGCACAAACCGCGTAAGGACCGAGCTACATTCCGCAGTTTGGCCGTGCCCGGCCAGTTCCATTTTGGGAAACCAGGAAACCGGGCGGATTCCAAACACGGGGTCGGGTTGGCGATGGAAAAATTGTTCGTGCTTTGTTTTGAGTCAATTACGCGGGATTTCAATTTCTCGAGTTGGCGATTGAAAAAATCATAGCCTTTCATCGCCAGGGCAAGGGGGTACGCAGATTTGCGGGGAGTGGCCGGTTGCGGGTCCGAGTTGCGCTGGCCGATCATTTCCCGCGTATTTTACCACGCAGTTAACATCCTTTTCAAGAACTAGTACCTTGTAAAATGGGTGGATACAGCCGCATCAACTGAAACTCGGGCAGCCTCATACGCTCGTTGAAAGGGCGGCAGTCGAGGCGGGAGCCTCCCAGCGTCAGCCGAGGGAATGTGCAATGCCCAGCGCTAAAGCGCCTGATAAGAACAAGATCGTATTCCGGAGCGCTGAAGCGCTCCTCCCCCTGCTAAAGCAGGAGGCTCCCACCTGAAGAGTTGCAAAGGGCTTCGCGCGAAAGCCATCCACACCCATCAAGGCGTGGGCTCGCACTAGAAGGTCAACCCAAATCTCAATCGCGCCGGTTCGTTCTACCCGGCCTCTAATGGGGGGACAGGAACATCGCACATAGGTGTCTCTGGCTTGTTGTCCACCCAGAGCCCACTTTTTCCATGACAAGAGTCGCCCCGTAAGCGCAGTGCTCGCCGCACAACAGGAGGTATTTCATGACTGCGAACCGATGTGATTTATCGAAGGCGATCTCAGATAGAACGAGAATATTCGATTCTGGTCCGCGATTCGGACTGTCTTGAAATGAATCCTGCGCATCGGCGACGGATCTCGAGTCTCGCTGACGAAGAAGCGTTTTCTGTTCCTCGGAATCCAGAATTTTAAGCTGCCTTCCTTGGGTGATTTCTGGGCCGAATGTGTGAGATGCCCGGAGCGCCTCTGAGGGATCTCCTAGGTCGATTCCCACCAAACACGGACGCCCTTCCGGAAAGCCTTTGAAATCGAGGGGAATAGTCGTCTTTGCGAGGTTCCTGAAATCCAACGATGCAAGCCTGTCTAGGAATCCCCGATAGACGCTCAGTTGCTCATCGCTGACGGGCGGCGCGCTCAGAACGGGCTTGCTTTGCGGCGCACACGCAGGGGCAAAATAGATGCCTCCCAGAACTGTCACAAGGATCCTTCGAATTCTTAACATTTAACGTTGCCCTCAGAAGAGTAGTTTGAGGGCGGCAGGGCGAAAACTGGCCCCGTTTCCCGCGATGGAGTGTCGAACTCTTCACCAGCCAATCGGTTTGCTGTCGTCCCCCGCTTTACTTGATGCGGGCGACGCGGCCGGTGGTGGGGAAGCGCCTGAATTGCTCGGGGTCGTGGCCGGGGACCACACGGTCGGGGGAGCCGGCGAGCGAAATCATGCGCTGCTGGGCGGCGAGGTTGGCTGGAGCATCGGCAGGGTCGAACGTTGCACTGGGGCGGTGGGAGTTCAGATTTTCGTAGAGATAGCAATTATCTGAGGCCAAGACGTACGTGGGATCGCCCGCTACACGGATATATTGCGAGGCGTAGGTGTGGCGCGCTCCGGTGTAAGCGCGGATGCCGGGGAGAATCTCCACGTCGTCGCCATTGACGAACCGGAGTTGCCCGCGCGTATTGCGCCGCACAAGCTCGGCTACGTCGTCCGCGTCGATTCCGCCATGATGGCCGCCGGGCTGCCAGGCGTCGCCCGTGTAGTATTCGTATTCCTGCTCTTGGATCCAGATCGTCGCGTTGGGGAAGAGGTCGATTCCGCCCATGTGGTCCCAGTGGGCGTGGCTGATGATGATGTCGGTCACCGAGGAAGCGGAAACTCCCGCCTGCTTGACCGCTTCGTCCGGCGCCAGGTAATCGGTGACGCCGAAATCCTTCATGTACGGCTCGCGATGAAAGCCGCTGTCGAAGAGAATCGTGTGCCCGCCGCCTTCGATGACCCAGAAGACCATGGCGATGTCGATGGTCTGGTCTTTGGGCGCGCCCATCACCAATTCCTCGAGCGGAAATTTCGGAACCGTGGCGTAGCGGACCGCTTTGATCGTGTAGGCAGGAACTGTGTCCGCTGCGCGCTCTGGCGGGCCTGCGTGGAGCGGCCCGAGGGAGAGAATCGAAGTGAGCAGTGCTGCTGCGACGAAGATCTTTCCGCTCTTGGTGTTCACGGTCGTATCCCTCCGTACTTCAATTCCGCTCTAATCACGGCCGGCTCCGGTTGCAACTCAACTCGATTGGCGCGCAGAGCGCCGGTATTGAAAACAAAGCGGAAGCAAGCTTCCGCACTCCAAATGTCTCTGAGGCGGCGCATCAAGAGATAGGCTCGCTGTCCGGTGCTGTGCCAGGCTATCCTCGCACAATGGAAGACGCTGACAAAGCCGCTCGCGAGCGCGCCGGGCTGTGCGCCGACTGCATCTATGCGCGCCGGATCGAATCCTCGCGCGGCTCGAAATTTATTTTGTGCGAACGCTCGGCCACTGACCCGGCGTATCCGAAATATCCCCGCCTGCCGGTCCTCACGTGCCCCGGGTATACGCCGAGGTAAAATCCGGGCACGGCATGGATTCGGCTTCGCTCACCACAAGTGCCGTGCCCCTACGGGAAACGGCTGCCCGGGCGGTTTCCCGGCAGGGGTTCTCGACTCGACGCCAAATTCTTGACAACGATTGCATTCCCTGCTGCGTCTAACTACCATCACGGTGGGGGTTTTCGAGTTGATCTATCGGCAGGGGACAGCCCGGCGCATCCTGGCCACCTTTGTGGCGCTGCTGGTGGTGTCGTTTGCCCTTCAGGCAGCGGGGCACTGGCATGCGAAGGCCTACGAGGATCATCACTGCCGGGTTTGCCATTTGGCCCATTCCGCCACCGTTGACATGGATCAGGCCACGGCCCTGCCGGCCCCCGACCCAGCGATTCGGGCCACTCGAGCCGAGGCCGTGGATCCGTATCTGGCCCCGGTCCTGCCCCAGATTTCTTCGCGCGCTCCTCCGGCTTAGTCCAGCACTCACGCCTGGGAATTCATTTGCGCCCGGCCCGGAAACGGCCGCGGAACGCATTCATTCACACATTCCCATTTATCCTGTGAGGAGGATTTGATGCGAGTTGGCAATTTTCTCTTGGGAGTTCTTCTAAGTGTCGCCTGTTTGCCGTGTTTGACGCGCCCGGTGCTCGCGCAATCGAATTCGGGCGCAATTTCGGGGACAGTGCTGGATCCATCGGGCGGCGTGGTGGTGAACGCGAGCGTGAAAATCCACAACCCCGTGAGCGGCTATGAACGCACGGCGAAAACCGACGGCTCGGGCAATTTCAATTTCTCGAACGTGCCCTTCAATCCCTACCACCTGAGCGTTTCGGCGAAAGGATTTGCCGCGTACGCCCAGGACCTCGAGGTGCGCTCCTCGGTGCCGGTCAATGTGAAGGTGAGCCTGAGCATCTCCGGGCCCGACAGCACCGTGACGGTGGAAGGCGGCGGAGACCTGATTGAGACCGACTCCACCACTCATACCGACGTGGACCGCGAGCTGATCGAGAAGCTTCCGCTGGAGAGCCAAACCTCCTCGGTAAGTTCGCTGGTCACGCTGGCGTCGCCCGGCATCGCCGCCGATTCGAACGGACTGTTTCACGGGCTCGGCGATCACGCCGAGAATTCGTTTTCCGTGGACGGCCAGCCGATCACCGACCAGCAGAGCAAGGTGTTTTCCAATCAAATCCCAATCGACTCGATCCAATCTCTCGAAGTGATCTCCGGCGCGCCTCCCGCCGAATACGGCGATAAGACCAGCGTTGTGATCGTGGCTACGACGCGATCCGGCCAGGGCGTTACGACTCCCCACGGCAGCGTGACCGCTTCCTACGGGTCGTTCGGCTCCCCCAGCGGCGCGTTCGATCTTTCCTACGGCGGCCAGAAATGGGGCAATTTCATTTCGATCGGCGGCCTCAACACCGGGCGGTTCCTCGATCCGCCCGAATTCAGCGTGATGCACGATAAAGGGAACCAGGAAAATCTGTTCGATCGCGTGGACTATCAGATTTCGGGCGCGAACTCGGTGCATCTGAATTTTGGGTACACGCGGTCGTGGTTCCAGACGCCCAACTCCTTCGACGCCGAGTTCGCGTCGCCGTGGTTCGGCGTGGTGGTGGACGACGACGGCATTGGTCCCAATGGAGTGCCCGTGGGGCCGCAGGACCAGCGCTCGAAAATCCAGACGTTCAATATCGCACCCACGTGGACGCACTTGATCAGCCAGTCGATCGTCACGAATCTCGGCTTTTTCGTGCGGCGCGATGCTTTCAATTACTTTCCGAGCGCCGACCCTTTCTCGGATCTCGGTCCGCCAAGCCTTCAGCGCGAGTCGGTGGCGCAGGATCGCACGCTTCTGAATACTGGCGTGGTTTCGAATGTTTCGATCGTAAAGGGAATTCACAATTTCAAGGCGGGCGTCACCTACGAGCAGACGTTTCTCGATGAAAACGATCACCTCGGCATCGTGGATCCCACACTCAACGCACCGTGCCTGAACGCCGCGACGAACGTGCCGGTGCAGGGGCCCGCGGCCGTGACGAATCCCGCGCAGTGCGCCGGGCTGGGCCTCCTTCCCAACGTCGTGTGCTCGCCGGTTTCGGGCCCGTGCGACCCGAATGCGCCGAACACGCCGCAATTTCCGGCATTTAACGCCGTGCTGCTTCCGTTCGACCTGACGCGTGGCGGCGGCCTGTTCGATTTTGTCGGGCACACGGACGTGAAAGAGCTTTCTGTGTACGCCCAAGACACGATCACGTGGAAGAGCTGGTCGTTCAGCCTGGGGCTTCGCGAGGATCTTTACAACGGGCTTTCGAAAGCGAATCAGATCGAGCCGCGGCTGGGCGTCGCGTACAACATCAAGCCCACGAGCACCGTCCTCCGCATATCCTACGCGCGTACGCTGGAAACTCCGTTCAACGAAAATCTCGTGCTCTCGAGCATCGGTTGCAGCAACGACGTGCTGGCTCCTCTGCTCGGCTGCTTTGGAGCTTCGGCGACTTCCATCACTCCCGGCTATCGAAACGAATTTCACGCCGGCTTGCAGCAGGCTTTCGGCAAATATTTCGTTATCGACGGCGAGTACATCTGGAAGTACACGCACAACGCATACGACTTCAGCGTGCTCGGCAACACACCGATCACGTTTCCCATCGAATGGCACAATTCGAAAATTCCGGGATTCGCGCTGCGCGCCTCCGTGCCGAATTTCCATGGACTGACGGCGTTTGTGGTCATGTCCAGCGTGGCCGCGCGGTTCTTTACGCCGCAGGTGGGCGGAGCCGGCGCAGTTCCTTCGGCGCCGCAGGGCGTGTTCCGCATTGACCACGACGAGCGCTACAACCAGACCACGCACGTTCAATATCAGCCCTTCAAACGCGCGCCGTGGTTTGGAGTCACCTGGCGGTTCGATAGCGGCCTGGTGGCCGGCGCGACTCCATGCTTCGGCCTCGCCGCCACGAACACTTGCCCCGGCTCGTTCGTGGATCCAGTGAAAGGCAACACCATTTCCCTGGTGGCCAGCAATGCCGGAGCCGTGCCGCTTTCGGCCGACCAGGAGTTCGAGGCCGGCTTCTTCTGCAAGGGCGGCGTGCAGCCGGCGCCTCCCACGGCGGCTAATCCTGCGGGGACGCCGATCAGCTTTGGCGGCGTTGTCGGCGTTTGTCCGGCGGCAAATTTCGGTTCGACGCTCATCAAAGTGCCGGCGCCGGGAACGGAAAACGACGACCGCAATCCGCCGCGGATCCAGCAGCGCAACCTGTTCGATTTCGCCGTGGGGCACGACAACATCTTCGGCGGCGACCGCTTCCGCTGGAGCGCGCAATTCACCGTCATCAACGCGGCCAACAACCTCGCGCTTTACAATTTCCTTTCCACGTTCAGCGGAACGCACTACGTCACTCCGCGAACCTTGACCGCTCAAATCGGGTTCCACTTCTAACCAATAAAAAAGAGGCCGATCATTCGATCGGCCTCTTTCATCTTGTTCACGCGTGCGGCGCGGGCGCGCAGCGCGCGGGCAGAAGACTAATCCGCCGGATTCGGAGTCGCCTTTCCCGAGAACGTGATCGTAATCAGGAATCCATTCGTGCCTTTGTAATCGAAATCCTCCCCCTGCCCGGAATATCTTTCGTCTTTCGATTTCCACATGCGGAAGCCGTTGTTCGATTGCGCCTTCCAATACTGGAGGTTGGGAATCACGATTTCCTGCTTGGGATTCGTCCCCCCCACGCGCTCGAGCACCACTTCGCCTTTCCCGTTGCTCATCAGCGCGTGCGCCTCGCCGGTTTTCTCGTCCACATCCCAGGAAAACGCCACCGTATCGGTCGCCGCCTTCTGCCATTTGAAGGGATAAAGTTGGCCGAGAATATCGGTGAGCGCGGCCTTCTGCTCGGGCGTGTCGCTCGGATCAAACGTCATCACCACCCACGAATCTTTTCCGGTGCTCCAGTCGCTGCCGAGATCGGTCGAGACCCACACTTTCGCGCCGTCGAGTTTCGTCGATTTGTAGTAGCCCTTGTCCACCTTCAACACCAAATTGGCGCGGCAGAATTGCTTGTCGCCGTGCATGGTCGAGTGATTGTTGAAATAGCACGGGCAAAACATGTCGCAACTACACGCCTCGATGTACGAAGCGGTGATGGAGAAGTCGGGCTTGGCCCCTTGCGAGGATTGAACCGGAATCATCGGGCTGTCGTATTGCGCCCTTGCCGTTCCCGCTGCCAGAGTGAAAAGAAAAGCGAGCCATAAAATCTTTCGCACGAAATTTTTCCTCCTTGCGCCGGCCGCGCCAACACTGCCCGGCGCCTTGTTGAACGGATTTTAAACCTCTCTTCCAGGCGCCACAAGGCTCGATGACGCTGCCGGGATGCGCGCCGCTGGCGCGGAACCGCGGGCGTTTTTCTTCTTGACACTGAATTGCAACTGGGATAGGCTTGGCCCTCTTGAAAACGAGTATCAACTGGAAATAGCCGCGGTGGCCGCCTCTTGGCCGCTTCTGTTTGCGCCGCCGCTCCGTTCGAAACGAAGTCTCAGCATTCCTGTCCTCGCCACGGGGCCAGCAAATTGGGGAGCCTTTGAAACTTTCTCCGAGGTATCGGCTGAGCTGGCGGCGCGCGCCCAGGCCTCTGGCCGCTTTGGGCGCACTGGTTGTGCTCGCCGCCGGCGTCGTCTGGGCCGGCCCCAGCGGGCGAATTTCCGGCATCGCAAAAGATGCGAGCGGCGCGGTGGTGCCGAAAGTGGCGGTCACCGCGACAAACACCAGCACCGGAATTCAGCTCGCGGCCTCGACCGACGACAAAGGCTTCTACTCTTTCCCCAGCCTGCCCATTGGGAGTTACGACCTGCTGTTCGAGCGCCGGGGCTTCCGGCCCTATCGCCGCACCGGCGTGGCGATCGAAGTGAACAGCTCGGCCATCGTGGACGCCGTGCTCGAAATCGGCCCGCAAAGCGAAGCGGTGACCGTGACTGATTCGCAGATACAAGTGGACCTGCTCAGCACGCACATGGGCGAGCTGATTACCGGCGCGAAGATGACCACTGTGCCGCTGAATGGGCGAAGCTACACCGACTTGCTCTCGCTGCAGCCCGGCGTCGCGGCTGGCACTTCGATCACTCCGGAAACGGTTCAGGACGTGGGCGTGAGCGCTTACTCTCCCTCGGGCGACTTGAATCCCGGGACGATCTCGATCAACGGCCAGCGGGAGTTCGCCAACGCGTTCATCGTGAATGGAAGCGACGTCGAGGAAGACGTCAACATGGGGACGGCGATCATCCCCAACCTCGATTCCATCGCCGAGTTCCGCATCCTGACGAATAATTTCGACGCCGAATACGGCGAATTCAGCGGCGGGCAGATCAACGTGGCCACCAAATCGGGCACGAATGCGTTCCACGGCGACGCCTTCGAGTTCCTGCGCAACACCGATCTGGATGCCCGCAATTATTTTTCTCTCACGCGCGGCACATTCGACCAAAATCAGTTTGGCGGAACTTTCGGCGGCCCCATCCGCAAAAACAAGATTTTCTTCTTCGCCGATTACCAGGGAACTTATTCCACGCAGGGAGTGGATACCGGCGAGATTCCCGTGCCGTCGCAGCAGGCGCGCACCACCGGCGATATGTCCGGCGTCGAGAACTCGCAGGGCTTTACCCAACTCGGTTTCTGCGGCTCACAAACCGACCCGGCTTCTCACCAGGTGTACGAAATCCCCTGCACCGTGAGCGGACCTAACATCGCCAGCCAGCTATCGAGCGCGCTCAAAGTTCCCGTCGCTGCCGGCGAGCCCTATTATTTCAACGGCAACTACATCAACCCCGCGAACAACGAAGAAACTACGGGAACCTGCACCACACCGGCCCAGTGCGTTTTCCCCGGCGCGATCGTTCTCCCCGCTGCCTGGACGGCGCCGGGCACAAACCTGCTGAAATACATACCGGCGCCCAATGTAGGCGCCGGCACGTTCGCCACTTCGGCGTTCAACGAGGTGCTGCGCGACAATAAGGGCGCATTTCGGCTCGATGCCAATACGCGCTGGGGCTTGATGTCCGCCTACTATTTCCTCGACAACTGGACGCAGAACAATCCGTACCCGCTCGCGCAAAGCGGCGCGACGGTTCCCGGCTTCAATGCCATGAATCTCGGCCGCGCTCAGTTGCTCAGCCTGAGCGACACCAAGACTCTCTCCGCCAACGCGGTCAACGAATTTCACTTCAGCTACCTGCGCGATACAAACGACCTGGGCCGGCCGGTGGGCGGCGTCGGCGTCAGCCTAGCCTCGCAAGGTTTTGTCGTGGGGTCCGGCACGCCGGGAATTGTCCCGCTCTCGCCCTCGACCGAAGGAGTCGAGAACGTTAACTTCAATAGCTTCTCGATCGGCACCAACGCAAACCAGCTCAAGCAGGTGAACAACATCTATCAATGGCTTGATAATTTCTCCAAAGTCCTGGGAGCTCACACCCTCAAGTTCGGCGGCGAGGTTCATTTCGACGAGGTCAATACCGACGCCACCGCCCAGTTCAACGGCAGCTTTATTTTCTTCGGCAGCGAGACCGGCCTCGACTTCGCCGATTTTCTCCTCGGCACTCCCACGCAGTACAACCAGAGCCAGCTCCAGCCTTTCTATGGCCGGAATCGATACGTGGGGCTGTACGGGCAGGATAGCTGGCGGATCCGGCCGAACGTCACGCTCAACTACGGCTTGCGCTGGGATCGCATCGAGCCCTGGTTTGAGAAATACAACCAGCTCTCGGTTTTCGAGCCGGGCAGGCAGTCGGTGGTTTTTCCCACTGCTCCGCCGGGCATTCTGTTTCCCACCGACCCCGGAGTGCCACGCACGCTCGCGCCGCCGGGAAATCGAGATTTTGCTCCGCGCCTCGGAATCGCTTATTCGCCGGACGTTGCTACCGACACGTTTCCGGGAAAACTTTTCGGTGGGCCGCAAAAGACGGCTTTTCGCGCCAGCTTCGGAATGTTCTACACGGCGATCGAGGCGCTCACTATCGGCGTTCTCAGCGGGAACGCTCCTTATGGAATCACCTACACCAGCCCCGCTCCGCCTCTCTTCGCTACGCCTTTTGTTACTGCCTCCACCGGTACGGATCTCGGCCAGGTGTTTCCCGTCGAGCTGGCGCCCTTGAACACGACCGCAAAACATCCCGATCCCAACGTGAACTGGTCGCAATACGAGCCCATCAGCGGCATTCCCGCTTACCCGCCCACGAATCGTATTCCCTACACCGAGGAATACATGATGTCCATCGAGCGGCAGTTGGGGTCGAAGACGCTGCTGAGTGCCGGCTACGTGGGCACGCAGGCGCATCGCCTTCTAGTGCTCGAAGAAGCCAATCCCGGCAATCCGGCGCTGTGCTTGTTTCTGAGCAATCCCGTCAATCTCGCTCCCGGCCAGGTTCCCTGCGGCCCGTTCGGAGAGAACAGTGCTTACAAGACCGCCGCCAAACAGGTGATTCCAGGGACTCGCGGGCCCCTCGGTCCGAATTTCGGCAGCGACACCGACCAGGCTTCCATCGGCAACTCCAATTACAATGCGCTCCAGCTCAGCCTGCGTCACGTCAGCGGGCCTTTGGAATTTTTTGCCAGTTACACCTACAGCAAATCGATTGACCAATCCTCGAACCTCGGCGAAGAGGTCAACCCCATCAATCCCAGCTTGAGCCGCGCGATCTCGGCTTTCGATATGAAGCACAATTTCGTCATCAGTTACACTTACCAGCTTCCCTTCGAGCGGTTGTTCCGCGCCCGGAACCGCGCGACGCAGGGCTGGGCCATCTCCGGAATCGCGCGCTTCGCCAGCGGCTTCCCCGTGACCCTTGTCAATCTGGGCGATAATTCCCTGCTCGGCGCCGAACCCAATGGCGTCAACAATTTTGGGGTCGATGAACCCGATTTCACCCCGGGCCCGCTCCAGTTGAATCACAATCCCCGCAATGGAAAGCCTTACTTCGATACCGCGCTTTTCTCCGAAAATGCGCTGGGCACGCCGGGAAATTCGCCGCGGCGGTTCTTTTACGGCCCGGGCATCACAAACTTCGATCTCGCGCTGCTCAAGAATTGGAAGCTCACGGAATCGAAATCCTTTCAGTTTCGCCTCGAGGCATTCAATATTTTCAATCATGCGCAGTTTTACGGGCCCAGCGCCGTGGACGGCAATATCAGCAGCGCGACGTTCGGCGAAGTCCTCAGCGCCGCTCCGCCGCGGCTCGCGCAGCTCGCAGTGAAGTTTGCTTTTTAAGCGCCGAAACGATATCCACTGGTCCCGGCGCCGCTCGATAACGGAGGAAAAGGACCGCACCCGCTCATGCGACTGCTCACGTTCCTGCAAGCGCCTCGGCTGTCTCTCTCGCTTGACTTCGCCGCGCTTTTCGTGGTCGCCTTTCCGGTCGCGGAGAGTGGAGCGCCTCCATCGGAGCCGAAATGAATCGCAGGATTCGAGGTTTTTCGCGCGGGCATCTCCGGCCGTTTTTGCTCCTGCCGCTTCTGGTTTTGGCGGATTGCGTGGGCACGTCCGAGGTGCCCTTCGACCCGCCCGACCAGGCGCTCGGTGAGCGGTTGTTCTTGGAAACGCGCTTCGCCGAATATTTCGCCGAGCATATGACCGGCATCAACGACCCGCTCGCCGTGGGCGATCCCGTCGTCAACCAGGTCCAGAACGTTTACGCCGGGCCCATGCCCGGGCCGTTTGCGGGGACCTCGATCAATTGTCGGTCGTGCCATTTTGTGGATGAATTCCAGAACGTGCCCCACGCCGGCAATCGCACCTATTCCGATTTCACCACGCGGAGCCCGATTCCCCGCGTGCTCAACGGCTTCACCCGGACCCCGCGCAACGGCATGCAAATGGTCGGCTCGCTCGCGCCCCGCTCCGGGCCGGTGTTCCTGCACTTCGACGGCGAATTTTCCGATCCCGCCGACCTGGTCCGCGCCACGCTCACCGGCAGAAATTTCGGCTGGGCTCCGGACGAATTCCCGCAGGCGCTCGCGCACATCGCCCGGGTGATCCGCGAGGATGACGGCAGCGGACGGCTGGCCGCCTCTTACGGCCATCTCTCTTACCCGGCCGTTTTTCTCAGTAGCAGCTATTCCGTGCCCCTGCAATTCCGTCTGCCCAAAGCGTATCGCCTCGACGTGGCGTCGGCTTCGGATGCACAAGTCCTCGACGCTGTCGCGCTCCTCGTGACCCAATACTTGAAGAGCCTGCTCTTCCAGCAGAACGACGCGGGCGATTTCATCGGCTCTCCCTACGATATTTTTCTATTTCTCAATCGCCTGCCGAAGATTCCGTATCCCGGCGAATCTCCGGAGCATTACGTTCAGCGGCTTTCGCTCGCCGTCCAGGCGCTCGCGAATCCCCGCTTTGTGGGGCCAAGCAATGGAACGTTCCAATTTCACGCGCAGCCTTTCGTCTTCGGCCCCACCGAACTTGCCGGACTGCGCATCTTCCTCGGCACCGGCTCGGGCCCTGGGACGTCGCACGCGGGAAATTGCGCCGCCTGCCACCTCCCCCCCAATTTCACCGACTTCGGGTTCCACAATACCGGCGTGAGCCAGGAGGAATACGACGCCGCGAACGGCTCGGGTTCGTTCGCGGCACTCGCGGTTCCTTCGCTCGCCGTTCGCAACCAGAATTTCGATCAATATCTGCCCGCTTCCGCCAATCATCCGAATGCCACCGAGCGCTTTCGCCACGCCGCCCTAGCCGGCAATCCGTTCTATGCCGACCTCGGACTCTGGAACGTTTATTTGAATCCGGACATTCCGAATCCGCAGGCGGCTCTCGCCTCCGTGGTTTGCGCGAATATCCAGAATTGCGCCGTCGATCAGGGCCTCCCCACGACGATCGCCGAGTTCAAGACTCCTTCGCTGCGCGACCTCGAAGACTCGGCTCCGTATTTCCACAACGGCAGCAAGCTCACTTTCACCGACGCCGTGAATTTTTATATCGAGAGCTCGCACCTCGCACGCGTCGGCGAGCTTCGTAATCCTCCCCCGCAATTCCAGCAAATGTCGATTGATGCAGTCGATGCCCCGTCCCTCGCCGCTTTCCTCCAGTCGCTCACCGAGGATTACCATTGACATCGCCCCGCTCCCCGGAATCGCGGCGCGCGGAATTCCTGTACAATCATTTTGGGAGATGGCCTGCGACGCAGGTGACGCTGCGAAAGCCTATTTGAACCAACACTGGATCCCCGGGAGCCCGCGTCGTCCTGTCCTTGTGCTGCCCGGCTTGCCGGGACGCCTGAAAACAGGCGCAGGGCACCCACCTATTTGTGGGGTTCAGGGCCTAGCACGCACGGCGAAGTGGACCGGATCCCATTGATTTCTTGATGTGGGTTGCGTGGCGTTTTTGATTTTTCCGTGTAGGGGCACGGCATGCCGTGCCCGGGTTTTGAAGTTTGCGGCGTATTCGCTTCTACCCCCTTCTCCGGAAAGGCTGTCTTGAAAATCCTCTTCATCGGCGACATCGTCGGCTCGCCCGGCCGAAAAATCGTCCACGACCGCCTCGGCGACATCCTGGCGCAGCGCGAGATCGATCTCTGCATCGCCAACGGCGAAAACGCCGCCTCGGGGTTCGGAATCACGCCTCGGCTCGCCCAGGAACTTCTGGCCGACGGCATCGAAGTTCTCTCCGGCGGCAACCACATTTGGGACCGCAAGGAGATTCTCGAGTTTTTTCCGCACGAGCCGCGCCTGCTGCGTCCGGCGAATTTCCCCAATGGCTCGCCCGGCAGCGGCCTTTTCGTCGGCCGGACGAAGAAAGGCGCCGGCTTCTCCGTGCTCAATTTGCAGGGCCGCACGTTCATGATCCCGATCGACGATCCCTTCCGCACCGCCGACGCGCAGCTCGCGAAAATTCCCGCGGACGTGAAGGTGCGGCTCGTGGATATGCACGCCGAAGCGACGTCGGAAAAGCAGGCCATGGGCTGGTATCTCGACGGAAAAGTTTCCGCGGTCATCGGCACGCACACGCACGTGGCGACGGCCGACGAGCGCGTCCTTCCCGGCGGCACCGCCGTCATCACCGACGTGGGCATGACCGGCCCGCACGACGGCGTCATCGGCATGGACAGGCAAGGCATCATGCAGCGTTTCCTCGACGCGCTCCCCGCGCGGTTCGATGTCGCCCAGGGCGACATCCAGATGAACACCGTCCTGCTCGACGTGGACGAATCCACCGGCCGCGCCCGCTCGATCGAGCGTCTCCGCTTCCGCCTGGAGGCGTGAGGCCGTGAGTTGCGGGCGGTGGCTTGTGACCCGCAATTCGTAACTCGTGAATCCTGATACTAGGTCATCTCATAAATGCCGAATTGCAACGCCGCTGGGAACTTCAGGGGCTGAAGCCCTGCAAAATCGGTCCTACTAATGTCGCGGTTGAAACCGCGACCTACAAAGCGGATTTATGAGATGGCT
>Ga0187781_10000988_pt1 | contig 21317 bp, 19 predicted proteins | sample 0715_SJ02_MP02_2_FD_132447 | JGI IMG/M metagenome (GOLD analysis project Ga0187781, IMG submission 132447) | Tropical peat soil microbial communities from peatlands in Department of Meta, Colombia - 0715_SJ02_MP02_20_MG | ecosystem: Environmental > Terrestrial > Soil > Wetlands > Peat | place... | reverse complement strand
TCGTTCTCGCGCCTGCCGGTCGAGCAATATCCCGAGATCGCGCCGCCGACGATCAGCGTCACCGGGCAATATCCCGGCGCCAGCGCCGAGGTCGTGGCTTCGACCGTGGTCACGCCGGTCGAGCAGCAGATCAACGGCGTCGAGAACATGCTGTACATGTACTCGCAGTCGACCGCCGACGGCCGCTTCTCGATCCAGGTCAGCTTCGATCTCGGCACCAATCTCGACATCGCCCAGGTACAGGTGCAGAACCGCGTCGCGATCGCGCAGCCGCGGCTGCCGGCCGACGTCCGCAATATCGGCGTCACCGTGGCGAAAAGCTCGCCGGACCTGATGATGGTCGTGCACCTCTATTCGCCGGACAAATCGCGCGACACCCTGTTCATCTCCAACTACGCCACGCTCGCGGTGACCGACGCCGTCACCCGCGTCGACGGTGTCGGCTCGATTACGGTGTTCGGCAGCCGCGACTATTCGATGCGGGTGTGGCTCGATCCCGATCGCCTGCAGTCGCTCGGACTGACCGCGACCGACGTCACCAACGCGCTGCAGGCCCAGAACATCCAGGTCGCCTCCGGCATGCTCGACCAGCCACCGACGGCGCGCCCCGGCGCCTTCCAGGTCGCGGTGCAGACGCTCGGCCGGCTCGCCGACGCGGGCGAGTTCGGCGCCATCGTGGTCAAGGAGACGCCGGGCGCCGTGGTGCGGCTTCGCGACGTCGCCAAGATCGAGCTCGATGCGCTCGACTACTCCACCAACTCCTACCTCGATCACGACCCTGCGGTCGCGCTCGCGATCTTCCAGCGCCCCGGCTCGAACGCACTCAACACCGCCCGCGGCGTCGGCAATCTGATGGCCGAATTGTCGAAGCGTTTTCCGCCCGGCATCAAATACGCCATCGTCTACAACCCGACCGAGTTCATCCAGCAGTCGGTCGACGCCGTGATCGACACCATCGGCGAGGCGATCGTGCTGGTGGTGCTGGTGGTTATCGTGTTCCTGCAGACCTGGCGGGCCGCGATCATTCCGCTGGTCGCCATTCCGGTCTCGCTGATCGGCACGTTCTTCTTCATGGCGGCGTTCGGTTTCTCGCTCAACAATCTGTCGCTGTTCGGGCTGGTGCTGGCGATCGGCATCGTGGTCGACGACGCCATCGTCGTGGTCGAGAACGTCGAGCGCAACATCGCCAGCGGGCTCCCGCCGCGCGAGGCCGCGATCAAGAGCATGAACGAGGTCGGCTCGGCGCTGATCGCGATCGCGCTGGTGCTTTGCGCCGTGTTCATTCCCTCGATGTTCATCACCGGCATCTCCGGGCAGTTCTATCGGCAGTTCGCGCTGACCATCACCGGCGCCACCGTGATCTCGCTGATCGTGTCGCTGACGCTGTCGCCGGCGATGTGCGCGCTCTTGCTCAAGCCGCACCACGCGGCGCAGCGCGTGCGCTGGTGGCAGTGGCCGGTCAAGGGCTTCTTCGCCGCGTTCAATTGGGGGTTCGACGGCGTCGGCCGCGGCATCTCCTGGCTCGCAAGCCGCGTGGTCCGGCGGGCCGCGGTCATGTTCGTGATCTATCTGGTCGTCCTCGGCTTCGGCCTCGATCAGTTCCGCAAGACCCCGACCGGCTTCATCCCCCAGGTCGACCGCGCCTACATCATCCTGGTCATTCAGTTGCCGCCGGGCGCATCGCTGTCGCGCACCAACGAGGCGCAGCAGCGCGTGCTCGACATTGCGCTGCAGGTGCCCGGCGTGACCCACGGCGTCAACTTCGTCGGCTTCTCCGGCGCGACCTTCACCAATGCGCCGAATGCCGGCGCGATTTTCCTGGTACTCGATTCCTTCGCCAAGCGCGGGCTCGATCCGCATCTGTCGGCGCCGGCGATCCAGGCCGAGCTCAATCGCCGGCTGTCGAAGATTCAGGACGGCCTCGTCATCGCCGTGCTGCCGCCGCCGGTCCGCGGCATCGGCAATGCCGCCGGCTTCCGCATGATGGTCGAGGACCGCGTCGGCCACAGCGCGACGGAACTGCGCGAAGCGGCGACGGCGATGATGGCCCGCGCCGGCAAGACCCAAGGCGTCGCCCAGGTCTTTACGCTATTCGAGACCTCGACGCCGCAGGTCTATCTCGACATCGACCGCACCAAGGCGCAGCTCCTCGGCATCAATGTCCAGGACGTGTTCAACGCGCTGCAGGTCTTCATCGGCTCGTCCTACGTCAACGACTTCAACCTGTTCGGCCGCACCTTCCGCGTCATGGCGCAGGCGCGCGATGAGGACCGGCGCGCGATCGCCGACGTGCTCAAGATTCGCGTGCGCAACAGCAATGGCGACACCGTGCCGCTCGGTTCCTTCACCACGGTGCGCGACATTTCCGGCCCGTATCGGGTGCCGCGCTATAATCTCTATCCGGCCGCCGAGCTCGACGGCACCGCCGCGCCCGGCTACTCGCAGGGTCAGGCGATCGAGATCATGGCGAAGCTCGCCGCTGAGACCCTGCCGGAAGGTTTCGATACCGAGTGGACGACGCTCGCCTTCCAGCAGATCAGGGCCGGCAACACCGCGATGTTCGCCTTCGTGCTGGCGGTGGTGTTCGTGTTCCTGGTGCTCGCCGCGCAATACGAGAGTCTGACGCTGCCGCTCGCGGTGATCCTGATCGTGCCGATGTGCCTCGTCGCCGCCATCACCGGCGTCATCCTGCGCGGGCAGGACAACAACATCCTCACCCAGGTCGGCTTCGTGGTGCTGATCGGGCTTGCCGCCAAGAACGCCATCCTGATCGTCGAGTTCGCCCGCCAGCTCGAGGATCAGGGCCGCAATCGCTGGCAGGCCGCGGCCGAAGCGACCCGGCTGCGGCTGCGGCCGATCCTGATGACCTCGTTCGCGTTCATCCTCGGCGTGACGCCGCTCGTCTGGGCGATCGGCGCCGGCGCCGAATTGCGCCAGACGCTGGGCACTGCGGTGTTCGCCGGCATGATCGGCGTCACCGCCTTCGGCCTGATCTTCACCCCGGTGTTCTACGTCATCGCCCGATGGATCGCCTCACTCGGGCCGCGGCGCGGCAAGAGCCGCCGCCCGCAGGCGCAGCCGGCCGAATAGCCCGGCGCTCGCGCCGCCCGTTTCACTGTTGCGGTCCGCCGAGCGCGATGTCGCGTTCGGCGCGAAACACATTCGAGTAGAGATTGGCAATCCATTGCCTGCCATTGGCCGTGACGTAGAAGTAGCGGATCGCGTTTTGAATGTATGGGGCGACGCTGTGCCAGTAGAACTGCGGATATTTGTGCACCAGGTCGGCCGGGCTCTCGTAGCCGAGCTGCCGATTGAGGCCGGCTTCCTCGAATTCGTGATAAAGCGCGTTGGCCTTGCGGATGTAGTGCGGATCGCCGAGTTGCCCGATCAGGTCGGCCGCCCGCACCAAAGCAGCTTCCTCGTCGATGCGTTCGACGTCGGCGGGCATGCTGCTCGGAAACCGCGTGCCCTCGACCGCGCGGGCGATGCGACTGGCGTCAAGCTGGTCGATGCCTTGAATGCGTTCCATGACGTAAAGCTTGGAGCGGTCGACGTGGTACGGCAACAGCGCCGCGTCCGAGGCGCCGCGTGGAAGCTTGACCTTCCGGCCGGTGGCATCGATCAAAAATCCGTCGGCGTCGTCCTGGAGGAAGATGCCGCGGACATAACCGATGTCGTGGGTCACGCAGGCGATGATCACGTGCGCATAGTCGCTTGGCGGCATATGCGCATGCAGCGCCCGGCCGCGCAGGATTTCGTGGCCGGCGAGTGTGACCAGCATGATGTGCTCGACATTGTGGTAAAGCGCGTCGCTGTTGCCGATGCTTTCGAGTGCGATACGCGCGATCGAGGGGACCAGCTCGACCAGGCGGCTTTCGGTCTGGCCGTAGCGCCGATGCATGTAGCTGGCGAGAAAAGAGCCCAAGGCGTCAGCCGTCAGCTCCGGAACCGTCATCATGAAAGCTCACTCCCCCGTCAGTCCGGCTTTTAAGACCCAGCCGGCCAGCCTGTCACGCGTCGATCTCGGTCGGATGACAGGGTATTCCTGCCTCGACGCGACCATACGCCGGCCTAGAGCCCGAAGCTTTGCTTGATCAGCATCGCACATTCCAAGGGTGTTGCGCTGCCGGTGTCGACCTCAAGATCGTAGGACTTGCCCTTGTGGACGCGGTCATATTGCCAGCGCGCCAGGCCGATCATGCGATCGCCGCGCTCGCGCTCGCGGGCCTCGAGAACGTCCAGGGGAGCAAACACGCCGACCAGGAAAAATTCGAACGCCGACAGCAAGGTCGCGTATTCCGCCGTCTCGCCGTTGAGCATGACCTCATCGACGATCAGGTTGTTGCGCTGCGCCGCCATGGCCGCAACGGCGCGCCGCATGCCGCGGAGCGCGCGCTGGGCAACCGGCGCGGTTCGGATGGCGACGAGCGGCCTGCCGTCCGCCTCCGTGGTCTCGAAAATGATCCCGTCGGCATGGCCAAAACTGGCTTGCGGCAGCATATTGAGAAACGTGTCCATCTCCAGGTGCAGGAATGGATCGGTGGTTATCGCCTGGAGGGCCTTTGCGATCGACCCTTTGCCGGCGCTGCCGACACCGTTGAGGATGACGATACGAGCTGCCATGTCCGGTCTCCGGCAGCGATTATATCGGAGCAATTGCAATGCCGTTGAAATTCGGCTTCGGCCAATCGGTCACGCGCAAGGAGGACGACCCGCTGCTGCGCGGCCGCGGCCGTTATGTCGCCGACCTCGCGCCGCGTGAGACGCTGCATGCGGTCGTGGCGCGCTCGCCGCACGCGCACGCGCGGTTTCGCATCGATGCGCAGCAGGCCCGGGCCATGCCAGGCGTGCGCCTCGTGCTCACCGGCGCCGAGACCGCCGACCTCGGCCTGTTGCCATGCCCGATCGCGCTTCCGGATACCACGCTCGACGTGCCGCCGTATCCGCTCCTGGCGCGCGGGGAGGTGCGTCACGTCGGCGACGCGGTCGCCTTCGTCGTTGCCGACACGCTGGAGCGCGCCAAGGACGCTGCCGAGGCGCTGGCGATCGACTGGGAGCCGCTGCCGCATGTCGTCGGCGTCGGCGAAGCGCTCAGGCCGGGCGCGCCGCTGGTCTGGCCAGAGCAAGCCGGGAACACCGTCTTCGACCTCGCGCTGGGCGATGAGGCGGCGACCGAACGTGGCTTCGCCGCGGCGGCGAAGGTGGTTTCGCTCACGCTCGTCAATCAGCGCCTGGTGACCAACTATCTCGATACCCGCGGTGTCGTCGCCGAATATCACGCCGCGGACGGGCGTCTCACTTTGATCTTGTCGAGCCAAGGGCCGCACGTCATTCGCGACGTGCTCGCGGGGATACTCCACGTGCCCGCCGAGACGCTGCGGGTGATCACGCCCGATGTCGGCGGCGGCTTCGGCACCAAGCTTTTTGCCTATCGCGAATATGCGCTTGCCGCCGCCGCCGCGCAGCGCCTGCGCGCAACCGTGACCTGGGTCGCCGACCGCTCCGAGCACTTCCTCGGCGATGCGCAGGGCCGCGACAACCTCACGACCGCGCGGCTTGCGCTCGATGAGCGTCACCGCTTCCTGGCGCTCGACATCGATCTTGTCGCCGACATGGGCGCCTATCTGTCGATGTACGCGCCTTATATTCCTTATATCGGCGCCGGCATGTCGCCGGGCATTTACGACATTCCCGCCTGTCACGTGCGCGTGCGCGCCGTCTATACCAACACCGTTCCGGTCGATGCCTATCGCGGCGCCGGGCGGCCGGAAGCGGCCTACGTAATTGAGCGGCTGGTCGATGCGGCGGCGCGCGAGATCGGCATCGCCCCCGACGCGCTGCGCCGGCGCAACTTCATCAAGCCGAGCGCGATGCCGTATCAGACCGCGACCGGCAAGAGCTACGATTCCGGCGATTTCGCCGCACATCTGCGCCGCGCACAGGAGATCGCCGACTGGGACGGCTTCCGCGGCCGGCTCGCGCAATCGAAGAAGGCCGGCCGGCTGCGCGGCATCGGGCTTGCGACCTATATCGAGGCCTGCGGCAATAACGGGCCGGAGACGGCGAGCATCGAGCTTGAGCGCGACGGCTCGGTCACGGTGCTGATCGGCTCGCAATCGACCGGGCAGGGGCATGCCACCGCCTATGCGCAGCTCGTCGCCGATCATCTCGGCATCGCGCCCGCGCGCGTCACCGTGGTCCAAGGCGACACCGATCGGATCGCGACCGGCGTCGGCACCGGCGGCTCAAGCTCGATCACCTGCGGCGGCGCTTCGCTCGACAGCGCCGCAAAGAAGCTCGCGGAGAATTTGAAGGCGCTGGCCGGCGAGGCGCTGGAGGCTGGCGCCGACGATCTCGAAATCTCGGACGGCGCCGTGCGCGTCGCCGGCACCGACCGGGCGATCAGTTTTGCTGCGCTGGCGCAGCGGCCCGACGCCGGCGAGCGGCTCGGTGCCGCCGACGCGTTCGGGCCGCCGCAGGCGACGTTCCCCAACGGCACCCACATTGCCGAGGTCGAGATCGATCCGGCGACCGGCGAGACGCGGATCGCGAATTATGTGGTGGTCGACGATTTCGGCGCGACGCTCAATCCGCTGCTGCTCGCCGGCCAGGTCCATGGCGGCACCGCGCAGGGGATCGGCCAGGCGCTGATGGAGCGTACCGTCTACGATCGGGATTCCGGCCAGCTCACGACCGCGAGCCTGATGGATTACGCTCTGCCGCGAGCCGACGATGTCCCCTCGATCGCCTTCGAGACGCACAATGTGCGCAGCCGGGCCAATCCACTCGGCGTCAAAGGGGCAGGGGAGGCCGGCGCCATCGGCTCCTGCCCCGCGGTGATGAATGCGATCATAGACGCGCTGTGGCGCGCGCTGCGCATCGCCCATCTCGATATGCCGGCGACGCCGGAGCGGGTCTGGGACGCCATCGAGCAGGCCCGGCGAATGCACACCCTTTAAAGGGCGCGACAACACGGCTTCGTTATTTTTCCCGCTTGGGGTTTGCCTTTAAAAATGGCGGCCTTCGCAGCCTGTAGGCGCTTTGAGGGAGAAACGTCGCATGATCCGCATTGTTTTCACCGTCGCCACCATGACGCTTGGCGCGAGCATCGCGATCGCCGACCAGGACCCGATCGCTGCGCGGCGCGCCCTCATGAAGGCGAATGGCGACGAGGCCAAGGCCGGCGTCTCCATGATCAAGGGCGAAGCACCATTCGACCTCGCCAAGGCGCACAAGATCTTCCAGACTTTCGAAGAGGCGGGGCAGAAGATGCCGGAGCTCTTTCCCGACACCTCAAAGACCGGCGGCGAAACCGCAGCCCGCGCCGAGATTTGGCAGAACATTGACGACGTCAAGGCGAGGTTTGCCAAGTTCGCCGCCGACGCCAAGGCGGCCAATGCCGACGTCAAGGACCTCGATTCCTTCAAGGCGTCGTTCGGCACCATCGGCAAGAATGATTGCGGCGGCTGCCACGAGAAATACCGCGTCAAGAAGAACTAGCGCGGACCGGCGACCGCCCACGGCTAAGCGTCGGCAACCGCGGTGATGAAGAAACGGCTCGGCCAGCTCGCGGTCATTGCCGCGGCCATAGCCATCGTCGGCCTCGCCGGTTTCTGGTTCGTGACCTTGCCCGCCGTGGTGACCAGTTCGGCGTTGCCGCCGCACACGCCCGATCTGGCGAACGGGCAAACCATGTTCAATATCGGCGGCTGCGCGTCCTGCCATGCCACGCCGAACAGCGAACCCGACAAGGTCGACCGCACCCGGCTCGGCGGCGGACTGGCGCTACGCTCGCCATTCGGCACCTTCTACGTGCCGAACATTTCGCCCGATCCCAAGGACGGCATCGGCAAATGGAGCGAAGCGAATTTCGTCACCGCGCTGTGGAAGGGCACCTCGCCGCGCGGCAATCATCTGTTCCCGGCATTCCCCTACAGCTCCTACCAGCACATGGCGCTCGACGACGTGCGCGATCTCTTTGCCTACATCAAGACGCTGCCGCCGGTCGAAGGCCGGGTGCGCGGGCACGACCTGTCGTTTCCCTTCAATGTGCGCCGGTTGATCGGCGGCTGGAAGCTCCTGTTTTTGCGTGGCCGGCCGTTCAGCGAGGACCCGTCGAAATCGCCGCAATGGAATCGCGGCGCTTATCTGGTCAACGCCCCGGGGCACTGCGCCGAATGCCACAGCCCGCGCAATGTGCTGGGCGGCATCATCGAGAGCGAGCGCTTCGCCGGCGGCCCGACGCCGGACGGCGAGGGCTTCGTGCCGAACATCACGCCGACCGGGCTGCAGCATTGGTCGAAAGAGGATATCGCCTGGTCGGAAAAGGATATCGCGAGCTTTCTCGAGGACGGCATCAATCCGGCCGGTGACTTCGCCGGCGGCGCCATGGTCGAGGTCATCCGCAACACCAGCCTGCTCAGCGCCGCTGACCGGGCCGCGATTGCGGCCTATATCGTCACGCTGCCGCCGCGGCAGGGCCCAAAGCCGCCGCCGAAGAAGCAATGACGCGTTGGCAGCGCAGCTACGATCCGCCAAACGCTTTGAACGTGATAATCGTGCGCGTGTCCTGCACGCCGGGCACGGTCTGCACCTTCTCGGCGATGAAATGGCCGATATCGGTAGAGGGCTCGACGTAGAATTTCACCAGGAGATCGAAGTCGCCCGCGGTCGAATAGATTTCCGAGGCGATCTCGGCGTCGGCGAGCCTGTTGGCCACTTCGTAGGACTTGCCGAGCTGGCATTTGATCTGCACGAAGAAGGGGACCATGGGCGGCTCCGTCCGGACAACGCGGCCCTACACTACGGATCGCCGGGCTGGCTGCAAGGGCCAGAGCGGCCGGAGTATCTGGAACGGCGATTGACATGCGCGCACCGCTTGATCTGCGCCTCTACGCCATCGTCGATCCGCAGCGCGCCGGCGGGTACGATCTCGTCGATCTCGCCTGCCGCGTCGCCTCGGGCGGCGCGACGCTGGTGCAGTTGCGCGACAAGCGCGGCGAGATCCGGGCGATGATCGAGGCGGCGCGCGCGATCAAGCGCGCGCTCGCGCCGCTTGCGGTGCCGTTCATTGTCAACGATCGCGTCGATGTGGCGCTGGCGAGCGGCGCCGACGGCGTGCATGTCGGCCCCGACGACATTACCGCCGCCGATGCCCGCGCGCTCCTTGGACCCGACGCGATCATCGGCCTTTCGGTCAAGAGCGTCGAAGCGGCCGAGGCCGCGCCGGTCGAGCTGATCGACTATGCCGGCGTCGGCGGCGTCTATGCGACGCTCTCCAAGGAGCAGAAGAGCGCGCCGATCGGCACCGAAGGCTTTGCCCGCATTGCCGCGGCGCTGCGCCGCCGCGCGCCGGCGCTGCCGGTCTGCGGCATTGCCGGCATCGACGCCGGCAACGCCGCCGCAGTCATCGCCGCCGGCGCCGACGGCGTCGCCGTCATCTCGGCGCTAGCGCTCGCGTCCGATCCCGCCGCCGCGGCACGCGGCCTGCGCGCTATCGTCGACGCGATCCTGGCAAAGCGCGGCTCGTGAGCCACAGCGGTCACTTCACCACGACATTGCTGAACTGCCAGGCATCGTCGCGATCGACGGTCTCGGGGAACAGTTCGCCGCGGCGGTCGGCCGGCGTCCAGTCGGTATAGCAACCGACGACCGGCCCGAGATACGGCCGCTGGATCTCGAGGCAGCGCCGGAAATCCATGTCGTCCGCCTCGACGATGCCGCGCTCCGGGTTCTCCAGCATCCAGACGACGCCGGCGAGCACCGCCGAGGTCACCTGCAGGCCGGTCGCGTTCTGATAAGGGGCGAGCTCGCGGGTCTCCTCGATCGAGAGCTGCGAGCCGTACCAATAGGCGTTTTTGGCATGGCCGTAGAGCAGCACGCCGAGCTCATCGATGCCGTCGACGATCTCGCGCTCGTCGAGAATGGTCCAATCCGGCTGCGTCTGCCAGGCGTTGCCCGCCATCTCGTGCAGCGAGAGAACGGCGTCGTCGCACGGGTGGTAGGCGTAGTGGCAGGTCGGCCGGTAGACCACCTTGCCGTTCTCGCGCAGCGTGAAGTAGTCGGCGATCGAGATCGACTCGTTGTGGGTGATCATGAAGGCGTGCTGCGACTGCGCGGTCGGCGTCCATGAGCGCACGCGGGTGCCGGCTCCCGGCTGGGTCAGATAGATCGCGGCATCGCAGCCGAAGCCGTGGCGGTGAGCGTTCGCCGGCATGGTCTTCTCGTGCGTGCCCCAGCCGAGCTCGGAGGGCTGCATCCCCTCGGCGCAGAAGCCTTCGACCGACCAGGTGTTGACGAACACGCCGCGCGGCTTCGGGTCGCGGGCACGCTGGGTGTCGCGCTCGGCGATGTGGATGCCCTTGACGCCTGAGCGCTGCATCAGCCGCGCCCAGTCCTCGCGCGTCTTCGGCTCCTCGAACGGCAGGCCGATCTCGGCGGCGACGTCGAGCAGTGCCTGCTTGACGAACCACGACACCATGCCGGGATTGGCGCCGCAGCAGCTCACCGCGGTGATGCCGCCGGGACGGCGGCGGCGCAATTCGAGGATGCCCTCGCGCAGCGCATAGTTCGAGCGCGCCGAGACCGACAGATTGCGGTCGGTGTAGAGCCCGGGCCAGGGCTCGACCACGGTGTCGATATAGAAGCAGTCGAGATCCTTGGCGAACTCCATCAGCTCGACCGAAGAGGTATCGACCGAGAGGTTGACGATCATGCCGCGCCCCGGCCCGACGGTGAGCAGCGGGGTCAGCACGTCGCGGTAGTTCTCCTTGGTGATCGCGGCGTGGATGAAGCGCAGCTTGCGCTCATCGAGCAGCCCGCGATCCTCGTCTTCCGGCGCGATCACCACGAACTTCTTGCGGTCGAAGGCGATGTGCCGCTCCAGAAGCGGCAGCGTGCCGCGGCCGATCGAGCCGAAGCCGATCATTACCATCGGGCCGTCGAAGCGGGCGTGAAGGGGCCAGGCGCGGGTCACTTGGGCCATAACATTCATGGAAATCGCTCCTTCTGCAACTCAGGCCTGGCGTCAGGCCGCGCGCTGCGCGGCCTGATCATTGCGGGCAAGCCCCGTGATGAGAACGTCGAGGCTCGGCGTCGGCGTGAAGCGCCCGGTCGCACCGACGAAGCCGCGCGCGCCATCGAGCGCGCCCGGAACGAGCTCGCAGCCGAGCAGGCGATGCCGCTCATAGGGGCCGGGCAGCCACAATCCGCCGGTCTTCTCCGCCGAGAAGCCGAACCGCCCGTAATAGGGCGCGTCGCCGACGAGGAGCACGGCTCGATGACCGAGCCGCCGCGCCGCGGCGACGGCGCGCTGCATCAGCGCCGCTCCGATGCCCTCTCCGCGCCGCTCCTCCTCGACCGCGAGCGGCCCGAGCAGCAAAGCCGGCCGGCCCGGCCCGGCGCAGACGTGCCAGAGCCGCACCGTGCCGATGAGGCGACGGCCTTCGGCGGCGACGAAGCAAAGCCCCGCGGCCGGCTCGCGGTCTTCGCGCAGCCGCTCCGCGGTCTTCTGCCAACGCGCGGCGCCCCAGACGCGGTCGAGCAAATTCTCGCGGGCGTCGAAGTCGCGAACGGTCTCGTTGCGAATCCTGGTCATGGCGCACTCCTTTCCACGCGTCAAATGTGGAAGGTCTTCAGCGGCGCGAAGCCGTTGAAGGCGACGGCCGAGTAGGTCGCCGTATAAGCGCCGGTGCCCTCGATCAGCACCTTGTCGCCGATCTCGAGCGTCACCGGCAGCTGATACGGCCCGCGCTCGTACAGCACGTCCGCCGAATCGCAGGTCGGGCCGGCGAGCACGCACGGGCCGACCTCGCCGTCGCGAGTATCGCGCGGCGTGCGGATCGGATAGCGGATCGACTCGTCCATGGTCTCGGCGAGGCCGCCGAATTTGCCGATGTCGAGATAGACCCAGCGCACGTCGTCGCTCTCGCTCTTCTTCGAGACCAGCACGATTTCGGCCTCGATCACCCCGGCATTGCCGACCATGCCGCGGCCCGGCTCGACGATGGTCTCCGGGATGCGGTTGCCGAAATGGCGCCGCAACGCGCGGAAGATCGCCCCGCCGTAGGCCTTTACCGTCGGCACGTTCTTCAGGTATTTGGTCGGGAAGCCGCCGCCGAGATTGACCATCGACAGCGTCAGGCCGCGCTCGCCGCACTCGCGGAACACCGCGGCCGCGGACGCGAGCGCGCGGTCCCAGGCGTGCGGATTGCGCTGCTGCGATCCGACATGGAACGAGATGCCGTAGGCCTCGAGGCCGAGCCGGTGTGCCGCCTCCAGCACGTCGGCCGCCATCGCCGGCTCGCAGCCGAACTTGCGCGACAGCGGCCACTCCGCGCCGACGCAGTCGGAGAGGATGCGGCAGAACACGCGGCTTCCCGGCGCCGCGCGCGCAACCTTCTCGACCTCGGCCAGGCAATCGACCGCGTAGAGGCGCACGCCGAGCGCATAGGCGCGGGCGATGTCGCGCTCCTTCTTGATGGTGTTGCCGTAGGAGATGCGCTCGGCGGTGGCGCCCGCGGCGAGCACCATCTCGATCTCGGGGACCGAAGCGGTGTCGAAGCACGAGCCGAGGCCGGCCAGCAGCGACAGCACCTCCGGCGCCGGGTTCGCCTTCACCGCATAGAACACGCGGGTGTCGGGCAGCGCCTTGGCGAAGCCGAGATAGTTGTCGCGCACGACGTCGAGGTCGACGACGAGGCAGGGCCCGTCGTCCTGACGATGACGCAGGAAATCGCGGATGCGCTGGGTCATGGCGCTCTCCTCACCAGGTTCAATGAGCTTTGCGGCTCGGATTGAAATGCGGGCGGCGGACCGCCCGGCGTCAGCGGGTGAGGGTCGGCGCCTCGCCGTGCGGTGGAGACACGGACAAAGGCGGCGGGCTCTGCACCCGAGATGCTGCCTTGGCTTGGAGCGGGAAGACCCGTTCCGCACGGCCGGCAAGGATGAACAAGCCTCTGCGGTGCCGACTTTGGAGGGCCGGCGAGACCAGAGAAGCCCGCTCCGTCGTTGCTTTAAGCCGCGTCCCCCGTTGAGCGCGGGGTGCGCCGGTTTCGCCTCCGGCTGCCGGTTAAGTGGTTCGGAGCTCAGGCGGCCGATACTCTCGCCGTTGGGTTTGGAGGCCCTTGGCTTTGAGTCTCGACCTCACTCCGGGCGGCTGTCCGGCCTCTTGTCCGGATGCCCACCAACCGGCACGCGGCCACAGGCACGTGCGAAATTGGGCGGACGCGACATAATCGCGATGGCCGGGCGATGCAAGCTTTTTTTGCTTGCGCGCCGATTTTTTTCGTTCGGTGGGTCGACGTGGTTAGCGCGGCGTTGCGGCGCGGCGCTTCTCCGCTCGCCTCGTCGCCGGCGCGCAGGCTCGAGCGCGGCGGTCACGGCGAGTGGCTGCCTCGTTCGGCCGCGCCGATCGCTCGAACGGATTTCCTACTGGCCGCCGCGCTCTTGACCGCTCTGCGAGGCGGCGTTCTGCGGCGGCCCCATAGTGTTGAACCTCGCCTTCTGCTCGTCGCTGAGCGAGGCATAGAAGCTCTCGAGCTTCGGGCGAACGGTCTTCATCGCATCGACCATGGCGGTGAGCCGCTTCGACACCGCGTCGAGCCGAGCCACCGGCGTTTGCGGCACCTCCGTGGGGCAGGATGCCTGCAGCGCGTCGGCGGCGCTCTTCGCCGCCTGCTTCAGGTCGTTGAAGGCGCCCTGCTGCTCTCCGGTGGGCGCCACCACCTGCTCAATGCGCTCAACCGGCAGATTGGTCACGCCGTCCTGCTGGCCGCAGAGCGCGGCGAGGTCGGCGCCGCCGCTCGCACCGGCTCGCGCCGCGCCGGCACTGCCGCCGGTATTGCCCATCGCGTCGAAGCGCTGCCGCTCGTCGTCGCTGAGGGCGTCGTAGAACTTCGCCAGCGGATCGCGCACGGTGTCGACCGCCTGTAACATCGCTTCGAGCCGCTTCTCGGCGGCGTCGAGCCGCGCCACCGGGGTCAGCGGGACCTCGTTTGGGCACGACGCCTGGACGATGTCGCTCGCCTTGAACGTCGCCGCGCTCAGAGCATCGAGGTCGGCCGCCGCCGCGCCGGTCGGATGAATCCTCCTGCGGATCTGCTCGATCGGCAGATCGGTCACGCCGGGCGCGAGCCCGCTGCAGCTCTGCGCAGCAGCCTCGGCTCGCGCGCGCTCCTCGCGGCTCGTTCGCGCGGCACGGCGCCCGTAATAAATATCGGGAGAGCCGGCGTAGCCGTAATAGCCGGCGCCGTAACCGTAGTCGTAGCCGTAATAGGGGCCAGGCGCGAAGATGCTGGCGAGGAGGAAGTCCGGGCCCAACGCCCAGAACGGGTCATAATAGCCGTACGGCCAGAATGCGAAGCTGAAGATGTCGCCGTAGAGGAACGGCCAGAACACCGGGCCCGCCCAGCCGCCCCATCCCCAACCCCAGCTGTTCCATCCGGCTCCCCAGAATTGGCCGCCCCAGCGATTCCAATTGCGTCCGCTGCCGAACGCATTGCGGTTGAAGCCGGCGCGATTGAATTGATGCAGGCCGTGAAAATGCGCGGCCGCGATTTGGTTGTGGGCGAACTGGCCGCGCGCGCCCAAGCGGCCAGCGTTGACGCCGCCGAGCCCTTCATGAGCCGTGAGGCCATGCGTCGCGAGCCCATGCGCGGCGAGCCCGTGCGCGGCGAGGCCATGCGCGCCGCCGAGCCGTCCACGGCCACCAAAAGCGTGACCGGCAAAGGCGCGACCCCCAAACCCGTGGCCGCCGATATGGGCGCCGCCGAAATGTGCACCGCCGATATGGCCGCCGCCGAAGTGCGCACCGCCACCGTGAAAGCCCCCGCCGCCGTGGAAGCCGCCGCCGTGACCGCCGCCGCCTCGTCCGCCGCCGCCGCGGCCAATCGCCGACGCGTCGGACGCAACCAGCAGCGCGCACAGCGCGACACTCGTCGCGAAAATTCCGATTGTCCGCTTTTGCATGACTCTCCTCCGCTGCAACGGCATCGCGCGCTGCAACGACATTGCGTTGCAGCGCAGCCCGCATTGGCTATTCTCGGCCCTCTCGCCAGCGCGAACGGGCGCAGAAATCGAGCTGTGGCTCTCCGTCCGTACTACAAACTTTTGAGGCCGGCCGGGGTTGCTCGCCGGGAGTTAAATTTCGGCAATGGTTGCATCGCAGCAAAGCCCGCAGAAAACCGCGACGCCGATCGCCTTGACCATCGCCGGCTCGGATTCGAGCGGTGGCGCCGGCATCGAGGCTGACCTGAAGACCTTTTCGGCGCTCGGCGTCTACGGCGCCAGCGTGATCACGGCGCTGACCGCGCAGAACACCAAGGGCGTTTTTGCCATCCACGAGGTGCCTGGGGACTTCGTCGCGGCGCAGATCAACGCCGTGTTCTCTGATCTCGAGATCGCCGCGGTGAAGCTCGGCATGCTCGCACATGCTGCGGCGATCGATGTCGTCGCCGCGGCGCTCGACCGCTACCGCCCGGCCAATGTGGTGCTCGATCCGGTGATGGTCGCAAGCTCCGGCGAACGCCTGCTGCACGAGGGCGCGATCCGCCGGCTGCGCGAATTGATCCGGCGCGTGCGCCTCCTGACGCCGAACCTGCCGGAGGCTGCTGCGCTCCTCGACGGGCCGCTCGCGCGCGACGAAAACGAGATGCGCGCGCAGGCGGAAGAACTCTTGGCGCTCGGCGCCGGCGCGGTGCTGATCAAAGGCGGCCACAGCATCGGGCCGCAGAGCGTCGACCTTCTGGTCGGCGCCGAAGGCTCGCTGCGGCTCGCCGCGCCGCGGCATGCGACCGCCAACACCCACGGCACCGGCTGCACTCTCGCCGCGGCTATCACCGCCGGCCTCGCCAAGGGGCTCGCGCTCGAGGCGGCGGTGCGAGGCGCCAAGGACTACGTGACCGCCGCGATCGCCGCCGCGGATCGGCTTACCGTCGGCACCGGCCGCGGCCCGCTGCACCACTTCCATGCGTGGTGGTAAGGCGCGTGGAAAGTTGCTACCGCTTGTGACGCTGCGGGGGTCGTCGGCAATCTGGCGGAGACCACGACATGCGCTTCACGCACGGCTTGTTCGCGGCGCTGGCCTTGCTCTTCTCGATCGGCCACGCGTCGGCGGCGGTGTATGAGTTCACGACCCAGACCGGCATCGTCTATGCCGAGCATGACGGCACCAAGCTCGTCGGCGACCTCTATCATCCCAAGGGTCTGACCAAGGCGCCGGTCCTGGTGGCGATTCACGGCGGCGGGTTTCAGGCCGGCAGCAAGTCGTTCTACGTCTACTGGGGCGCGTTCCTCGCCCGCAACGGCTATGCGGTGTTTGCGATCGACTACCGGCTGGGCAAGCCCGGCGCCTATCCGGCGGCGGTCTACGACGGCAAAGCGGCGATCCAGTTCGTGCGGGCGAAGGCGGCGGAATTCGATCTCGATCCCGACCGCATCGGCCTGATCGGCGATTCTTCGGGGGCCTATCTTGCGGCGATGGCGGCGCTCGCCGCCGACCAGTTCACCGCGGCTTACGCCGACGATCCCTTCGCCGCGACCCCCGCCACTGTGAAGGCCGTGGTCGGCTTCTATGGCGCCTACGACCTCCTGGCGCAGTGGAGCCGCGAGCTCGTGTCGTATCCCGGCGCGGGCTATGTCGAGAAATTCCTCGGCGCATCGCCGATGCAGAACCGGCGGATCTATTTCGAAGCGTCGCCGATCAGCTATGCCACGGTGGACCGCAACAAGGTGCGCTTCCTGCTCATCCACGGCACCGACGACGATGTCATCGAGCCGCAGAGCCAGTCGGGCGCCTTCCTCACCGCGCTCACGCAGGCCGGCTTCTTCGTCCGCCGCATTATCATTCCCGGCGCCGGCCATTTCTGGATATCCGATCCGTTCGAGGGCGAGCCGCGCAGCTTTAGCGCGACCGCGGTGCCGCGGCTGATGCGATTTCTCGACAGCTCGCTCTGACAGTCTGCGAAACCTGGTTCGCAGCTGACAACCGATCCATCAAAGGAGGAGACCGCCATGTCGAAGTCAGTCGTGTTGCCGGCCGCTATCGCGCTCGCGGCGATGGCGTTGGTGCTGCCGGCGCGCCATCACGCAGCGTTGGCGCAGTCCGCTCCGCTGCACATCAACGCCGTCGACTATGACATCGTGCCAGGTCAGGTCGACGCCTTCCTTGCAGCGCTCAAGGAGAACGGTGCGGCTTCGGTCAAGGAGCCCGGCTGCCGCGAGTTCAACATCGCGGTCTCGGAAAAGGATCCGAACCACGTGTTCATTTTCGAAGTTTACGATAATGCCGCGGCGGCACAGGCTCACACCGCGACCGAGCATTTCAAGAAATACAAGGAGATCACCAAGGACATGGTCGTCAAGCGCGAGGCGAAGCCGCTGGCGTCGGTCGCGATGAACATAAAAGGGATGTGATCGCGCCGCATTTGCGCTAAGCCGCCGCGGCGTTCTTCGCCGGCACGGCCGTCGTGCGCCGCTGGTCGAGCCGTTCGGCCGATTGCGGATCGTGCGTCGGCAGATAGACGGTCGGATGCTGCGCGCATAGCTGGCGGATCGCCGCGAGCGTCGCGGCGGCTTCAGCCTCTTCCGGGCTCACGCCGTCGACCGCGCCGCGCAGCATGGTCGACTCGAGGTAGGAGGCATCGCCGGCGAGCATAATCTGCGCCTCGCCGTCGCGCACGATCACCGACAAGTGGCTGGGCGTGTGGCCCGGCGTCGGCACGGCGAGGACATCGCCCGCCTCAGTGAGCAACGCGCTGCGCGCGAACGGTCCATAGCGCTCCGCCTGCCAGGCCAGCGGCTCGGGGTTGAACCACTTGGGCCACCGGTTCGGCAGATAACCGAGGATCGCGCCGCCGATCCCGGCGGTGCGCGAAAGCTCCTCGCCGCTGACGAGGATCCGGCTATGCGGAAAATGCGCGAGGCCGCTGTCATGGTCGATATGCATGTGGGTCAGGATCACGGTCTTCACATCGCGGGCGCCGATGCCGCGGCTGCGCAATTGCGGGCCGACTTCCTGCTCGGGCTCGATGTCGAAGCGAACGCTGAGCTGGAAATAGGGATGCCACCGCGGCAGCGATTTGAGATGCACGGCGGCGCCGGTGTCGACGACGATCACGCCCTCGGGATGCTCGATCGCCCAGGCGTAGGTCGGCGACCAATCCGCCCATTCGCGGGAGAGGATCGGCTGCAGTTGCCGCCAGGTTCCGTGACCGCGGCCTTCGATCTGCGCCTCCTTGATCTGGACGCGGCCGGTCTGGAGGGCGTGAATGCGCATGGCGTTTCTCCGTGAATGCGTGCCGGCGTCAGGACCGGCGAAAGCGGCCGAGATGGGTGTCGCCGAAGGCGGTCGAATATTTGAGGCCGTAACCAATGAGCCGGTCGAGCCCGATATGCGCGATCCAAATGAGGCCGCCCGCCGCGGCGACCGGAACGCCGCCGGCAAATCCCGCGAGCGTGACCACGAGAGGCAACGTGTAAGTGTGCACGAAATTGTAGCCGATCGCGCCCGCCCGCGGCCCGGCGAGATAGGCGAGCATCGACAGGTCGGGCGCGAGAAAGAACAACGCAAAGGCGGCCCAAGAGAAACCGCCGTGCCAATAAAGCAAAAGCGCGGCGGCAAGGGCGGCGAGACCCTCGAATTGTAGCAGCATGCGTACGCCGCCGGTTACGTACCCCGCCGCTGTCGGCGAAGGACCCGGCGCGGCCTCCGAGCCAAGCGGCAAAATCGACGTGGTCATGAAAACCCTCCTTGCGCGCCCGGCAACGCAAAATTTGCCATGAATTCCGGCGGTATTGCCTGCTACGGGTGAAGTCATTATCCCTGCGTTCTGACCACGGAAAATACGGCAATGGTGCGGCGTCGCATTGTTGAACAGCCGGCGTCTCGGCTTGCGATCTGGGCGCGGCGCTTCGCGCTGTTCTCGCTCGCCGCCACGGTGATCGCGGTGATCATCGTGCGCTCGGGCGCGCTCGACATCGTGCCGGCGCTGTCGACGCTCGCCGGCGCGCTGGTCCTCGCCGCGGTCGCGATCCTCTTGGCGCTGGCCGCCGGGGTCGTCATCTGGCGCGAGGGCGTCGGCGGCGTGCAGCAGGCCGTCACCGCCTTGCTGATCGGCTTGGCGCTCATCGCCTATCCGGCCTATCTCGGCGTCAAGGCGTACCGGCTGCCGGCGATCTACGACGTTACCACCGATCCGATCGACCCGCCGCGTTTCGAGGCGATCGCCCGGCTGCGGCCGCGCGACGCCAACCCGGTCACCTATGCCGGCCTCTACACCGCAGAGCAGCAGCGCGCCGCCTATTCCGATATCGAGCCCGACCTCACCGATTCCTCGCCGCAGGACGCCTACAACGCCGCGCTCAAGATCATCACCAAGCGCAAATGGCACATCGTCGATGCGCGCCCGCCGCAGGGCGCGACGTCGCGCGAAGGCCGCATCGAAGCGATTGCGCTCACCCCGCTCCTCGGCTTCCGCGAGGACGTCGCCGTGCGCGTGCGGGCGACGCCCGAAGGCGCACGCATCGATATCCGCTCGGCCTCGCGCTACGGCCGGCACGATCTCGGCGAGAACGCCGCGCGCGTGCGCGCGTTGATCGACGATATCGACGATGTCCTCGCCGCCGCGCCGGAGACGGAAAAGAAGCAGCCGGCGGCAAAGCCGGCTCAGGCGGCGGGCAAAGGCAGCTCCGCCAAGCGATAGATGCCGCCGATCGAGGGTGCGCCCTTGGTCGCCACCACCCCGCGCGCGACCAGGTCCTCGAGATGCGCCAGCACCGAAAGCCCGGCGGCGCCGGTAAGGCGCGGATCGAGCCCGATATAGATCGCCCGGACCAGCGTCGGAATATCGGCGGCGCCTGAGCGCAGCCGCCGCAGGATCGAGGCCTCGCGTTTCTCCCGATGCAGGATCAGCTCGCCAACAAAGCGCGGCGCGTCGCGCACCGGGCCGCCATGGCCCGGCAGATAGAGCGTCTCGCCGCGCCGCCTGAGCTTGTGCAGCGAGGCCATATAGTCGCTCATGGCGCCATCGGGCGGGCCGACGATCGTGGTCGACCACGCCATCACGTGATCGCCGGAGAACAGGAGATCGGCTTCCTTGAGCGCGAAAGCCATGTGGTTCGCCGTATGCCCAGGCGTCGCCACGGCCTCGATGCTCCAGCCATCGCCCGCGATCACTTCGCCGTCGGCGAGCGCGATGTCCGGCCGGAAATCTAAATCAGCGCTGGCGTCGAGGCGCGCGGCCTCGCCGATCTGCAGCGGCCGCGCCGGACGGTGCGGGCCCTCAGCGTAGACCGTCGCGCCGGTCGCCGCCTTGATCTTGGGTACGGCCGGGGAGTGATCCCGATGCGTATGGCTGACGAAAATATGGGTGACGGTTTCGCCGCGCACGGCATCGAGGATCGCCGCGATATGCGCATCGTCATCGGGGCCGGGGTCGAGGATCGCCACCTTGCCGCGGCCGACGATGTAGCTGACCGTGCCCTTGAAGGTGAACGGCCCCGGATTGTCGGCGACGATCGCGCGCACCCCCGGCGCGACCTCCGCGGCGCGGCCGGGCACGAGATCGAAGACTTTGTTGTAGTGGATGGTCTCGCTCATGCGGGGCGGTCGAACACTCTTATTTGCGCAGCCAGACCTCGAAACCGATCAGATCGAGGCGGATATCGCCTTGCCTGAATTGCGACTGCGACACAAGCGCGGCCATGCTGTCTTTGGTATAGGCGCGTTTCTTCAGCATGGTGTTGAAGGTCAGCTTGATGATCGCGCCGCTGAGCGCGCCGCGGCCTCTCACGTAGTCGTTGATCGCCTGCCGCGAAAAGTCCCGGCGCAGGTCGATGATCAGCGCAACGCCGCCGACTTTGAGCACGCGGTGCATCTCGTCGAGCGCCCGGACCGGCCGCGCGAAATTCTTGAACGCCGCGCGGCAGACGATGAAGTCGAATTGCTGGGCGGGGAACGGCAGATCGGCGGCGTCGCCCTGTTCGAAGTCGATGCGCAGGCCGGCCTTGCGGGCATTGTCGGCGGCGATGCGCACGAAGGTGCGGCTGATGTCGAGCCCGACCATGCGGCAGCCGGTGAGCTTGACGAGCTCGATGGCGAGATAGCCCGGGCCCGGAGCGATCTCGAGGACGCGCGAGTCGGCGCTGACATGGGCGGCAAGCCGCCGTGCCGTGCTCTTGAATTCGTCGAGGTCGTGCGCGGTCTGCCGCGCGTACCATCTGGCGACGAGACCCTCCATGCCGAGACCCTTATGGGCCTTCGGCGCGGCGACTGAAGCGTCTGCGGGAACCTTGGCCATGGCGCACTCCACTGCCTCCGC